>ENA-OUNS01001454-OUNS01001454.1-human-gut-metagenome-genome-assembly--contig:-NODE-1454-length-17063-cov-3.901399_pt1 | contig 17063 bp, 16 predicted proteins | sample MGYA00243237_ERZ505104 | MGnify/ENA primary metagenome ERZ505104 (study PRJEB26097, sample SAMN02711295) | human gut metagenome | biome: Gut microbiome | host: Homo sapiens | place: Denmark...
AGGGTCATTTGCGGGATTGTCGCTGACTGAGAGCTTCACAGGCGAGGATTCGCGATTCGCACCGGAAACATCTGCGGTGTAAACCTGCGAATCGGTGAAATATCCCTTGGGAGCCTTGGTCTCCTTCACATAGTAGCGTCCGGGGTTGAGCGAGACGGTGTTCGCGTTCCCGCTTACGTTCGTCGTAAGGGTCGCTACCTTGTTCGAGCAGTTGGAGTCAGTGTAGACCCCATATTCGGCACCTGCGAGGGAATAGCAGTCATTGGCATCGGTAAGGGTCTTATTTGAGGAGTCCTTATGCAGTGTCAGATATCCCTTGTGCAACGTCTTGATGACACGGTAGTAGCGAACGGGATACTTGGGCGTGATTTTGGAAATCACGTTGCCGCCTGCGGAGTTCGGGAAATAGCCCTTTACAATACCGTCCGCGTGGCTGGAAGAGTGCCAGAAAAGGTCTTCCGAGCTGTTGCTGCCCCAGAAGAAGCCGATATGGCAGTCTGAATTGCTATGATTCCAGTCCGCCGGCTCCATGTAGATGATATCGCCCTTCTCAAGGATACCGGACGCGAGCATCTGCTCTTTGGAGCTGAATGTGTAGCTGACGGCATTGTTGTCGCGGCAATACTCATCCCATTTAGATGCGTTCGTCTCGTTACCCCTGTTGTAGCCGTCCTTGGCGGTATAGTTTCCGATGATGGATGTATTCGCTCCACAGGCACGGAGGACGGCAACCACAAAACCGGCGCAGTTCATATAGGCACCGCTACCGTACTCGCCCTTCGGTTTCCAGCAGTCCCAAGTGTCGATTGCGCCGTCCTCGCCATGAGGCCCTTTGTTGCCATATGGCGTGGTGAGGTAATACTCGTCGTTCTCGTGCTGGGAGAGCACGGACTCGACCGTCTTGGTGGCACCGAGTGCTTGGTCGATGGTCTGACCGGCAGCATAGGCGCTAACACCCGATTTCTGCGCGGCATAGGCAAGCCCGGTGGGGCAGGCCGATTGGAAGATGAGCACTGCGGTCATGACCGCAGTGAGCACCTTAGATTTCTTGATTCGTCCGAGAATCTTCATGTGTTCTTTTCTCCTTCCTTGTTTGCGTGGTTTTCTGTAGCTTCGTTGGTGGTTCGTTTGAACTGCGTTTCTCGTTTCGTTCTATCTCTAACCGAAGTCATATCTGCCGATAGCTCCGGTGTTGTCTTCCTCGTTTTGACCTTCCCCGTCATCGTCCACGAAACCCTCGTCCTGAGAGATTTCTGCATCGCGGATGCGCTCGATGGCGGATTCGGTGTAGCCCATGATGCGGGCAATCTCATCATCCGAGTGCGTCGGGTGCGCGTGTTTCAAGTAGTCGAACACGGCGATGGCGCGACGGTTGATGGATTGCACTGTGGCATCGGAGTAACACAGCTGCTCCATGGCGAAGAACCGCTCACCGTTTATCAGCTCATCGCCCTCCCGCCACAGGAGCTTTTCGCCGTCCTTCTTGAGCCAGACCACATCGTCCAGCTCATCTGGCGAGACGAGAAGCATGGCGCTCCCGACCTGACGGGTGGCGGCGGGAACCTTGGTGCCCTCAAGGGTCACCTGCCCGCCTGCGTGCTGCGGATTTCCGTCATACCAGTGCTCTGCGAGGATGATGCCGTTTTCCTCAAGGGCACCGAGGTAGAGGTTCCAGTCGGTAAGGATGTTCGTTCCCTTCGCGCGGAACGGCTCGGAGTTCGTCTGGGCAGACGAGTCGAACTTCTCGTAGCGGAAGGACTTGTAGAGCACCTCGATTACCATGAACTGTCACCTCTTTCCTCTGTACTACTGGGCAATATCCTGCCCGGTTCGCGACTTGGTGGACTTGGCGGGGTCATCGCCTGCGAGCGCGTCCTTCCCGGTCTCCATGTCGCGCGCTTCGCCCGCAAGGCTCACGCCGTCCTTTGCGGCGGCACGCTCTGCGGCTTTTTCGGCCTTATAGGAGTCCTGCGCCACCTTGAGTGCGTGGGTGAGGTCGGTGGCCTTCACCTCGTAGCGCTGATACGGGTGCTCGGCATCGTCCTTCTTCCCCGTCCAGATGGGCACCGGCTCGTCCTTCTTGAACGAGACCGTGGCGCGTCCCTTCTCAAGCATGTCCTTCTTCATGTAGTCGGAGAGGAACACATCGGTTGAGAAGCCGCTCACGTCGATGCCGTTCACCTTCGTCCCCTTGGGGAAGGAAACGAAGCACTTCTCAAAAGTGCGCCCGTCACTTGTCTGAATGTCGTGGGGCGTGAGGAAGGCGGCGGGCATGTTGATTTTGGCGTAGTTGTCTGCCTTGGGAGCCTGCTCTGGCTCCGGTGTCTTCTTGGGCATGTTTTTTCATCCTTTCTGTCTGTGCGGAACGGGTAGTCCCGCGCGGTGTGTATACGGTATCCGATTTTAGCACAATGGTGTGTTTTGGCTGCTTAGGATAGCTGTCGGCGAACGGATGCAAGTCCGGTTCGAGTGAAAGCGGCTCATGCCTATCGCACCCCCTTCACATGGTTCATGGGTTGTTCCGCGCGTGTCGTATCGCAGGTTTCGAGCACGGCGCTTCCGGAAGCGCAGTCATGGGATTCGGCGTTCAGGTCGTAACCGCTTTCCAAGGCATCCGTGAACTCGCTGCCGTATACGTTTTCGAGTGCCGCGTGGCACGCGCCCCGCATCTCGGCAAGGCTGCTGTGGTCTGCCGATACAAACTCGTTTAAGTCGCGCATGTTGCCCATGACTTCGGTATCGAAGGTGAAGGCCGGGTAGGAGCAGAATCCCGAACGCATGAACTGGCCGGTGAAGGCTCCGAGCTGGGAGATTTTCGAGAGCATCGCTTCTCCCATGTTATTGGTGTCGAGGAAAACGGTTGCGGCCTGTTGCAACGGGGAACCGAAGTTCACGGTGACGCTGCTCCAAGGCTGTCCGAACGATTCGTCGGTCGGGTCGGAGAGATAGGCGGTCACTGCAAGGTTTCCGTCCGCATAGGACTCCTGTACAAGCTCGACCTGCTGGGTGTATCCGAAGGCATCGAAGGAGAACTCGATGCCCGATTTCTCACTGTCGTTTCCTCGCAGGTTCCCGGAAAGCATGTCCGGGGAGAGCGGTATGGCAGGGCGGTCTGGTGCGGATGTGGTCGTATCGTAGGGCACTTCCGGGGTCTGGGCTTCGGGCGCGTGGGGCATGGAAGCCTGCCCGAAATCCATGTTCCGAATATCCTCGGGAAGCATATCCGGTGATAGGAGTGTTGCCATGTCATTCCTTCCTTTCTGCCGCTACCTGCGGCCTTTTTTCGTGGGTTTTCTCGGTGTGAAAATAGGTTCTACCGACCCGTCCTTTTGAAGAACGACTGTGCAATCGAAGGTCTTTCCGGCCTTGGACTTGCAGCCCCTTAGCGAGACTGCCTTCCCGTCAAGAAGGGATGCGGCCTGCTTCTCGGTGAACTTCTTGGTGCAGAAGCCGAACAGCTTGAACCCGCAGCCCGCGACCTCCTTCCAAGTGCCGTCCTCCTGCTTCTCGTTCTTGATGGAGGAGCAGGCGTAGATGGAGTCGGTCTTTATAACGTCCTTGCCGCACCTCGGACACTTGCCCACTACGGTCTTTCCGGCACCTGCGATGGATGCGCCCACGTAGGCGGTCTCGCGGTGGTGATTGAAGACCTCGATGACGGAATCTTGCAGGGCGTTCACGTCCGCCTTGCCGTCTGCGATATCCTGTTGGATGAGCCACCATCTTGCGGTCACGTCTGCACCGCGAATCTCCGGCGGGAGGAGTGCGTAGAACGCCTTGGCCTTATCGGTCGCTCGAACCTTTCCCTTTCGTTCCTCAAGGTAGCCACGGGTTTTCAGACCCTCGATGATGGAGGAGCGGGTGGCCGTCGTTCCGATACCGCCGTGTTCGCCCTTCTTGCCGTCATCCTTACGCTTAAGGATTTCCCGGATTTCCGGGTCTTTGACGTACTTCGCGATGGATGCCATGTCTGTGATGAGGGTGCCCTCCGTATAGGGTGCGGGCGGGGTGGTCTCCCCTTCCGTGATTGAACAGGAGATACCGGCAAGGGTGTGGCTTCCTGCGGGAACCCATGGGTTCCCCGTATCGGAATCCTCTCTGACGCGGCTGTTCGAGATGTTCGGGAAGACAGCCGTGAACCCCGCGTCCGAAAGGCGCTTCGCGGTGAGCTTAAGCGTTCCGCCGTCCACGCTTACCGTGCTCTCGCTCACGTCGTACACGGCGGGAGGAAGAAATTGCACCGCATAGCGCTCGCAGATGGCGGTGTAGACCTTGGCTTCGTCCGGTTCCATCGCGGAAACGGGTATATCCGCTTCCTGCGGGATGATGCCATGGTGGGCGGTCACGTTCCCATCGTTGAACGCCTTGGAGTGGAGCCGGTAATCCAAAGGCCAGCGCACGCCGAGGTTCTTCATCGCCTGCGCAAGGACTGCCGGTGCCTGCTCTCGGTGCTCTTCCTTGAGGTATTGGGAATCGGAGCGGTTGTAGGTGATGGCTTTGTACTTATCACGCAAATCCTGCGTAATTTGCTGAGTCTGCGCGGCAGTGAAGCCGAAGCGCTCGCTCATGTCGGAAAGCAGCACGGTCAAGTTGTAGGGAAGCGGCGGGTTCTCCTGCTTTTTCGATACGGTCGTTTCAAAGTGCAGGTCGCGTCCGTCGAGCTTTTCCTTAAGGGCTTCCAGCGTATGCCGCTCGAACAGATGCTTCTCACCGGCAAGCAGCTCCTTTCCCGGCAGATACTTGAAGGTGAGTTCTCCGGCATCCGAATCACCGCTTGCAAACAGCTCGTAGAACTTTCGGGTGACGTGGCGGGCGATGGCTTCGTCGCGTTTCACCACAAGCCCCAGCGTCGGGGTCTGCACGCGTCCGACGGTGAACAGGCCGTCAAGACGCTTGGTGGCGAGTCTCGTCTCGTTCACGCCGAAGCACATATCCGCCATCTGTCGGGCATAGGCGGCATTGCCAGCACCTCGGCAGGAGTCGTTGGGCACGAGCTTGTCGAATGCCTTCACGATATTCTTCTCGATGTTGTCGTTCACGTAGACGCGCTCGACCTTACCGGCGTAGCCGAGGTAGTCCAAAAGCTCGTCCACGATAAGCTGCCCCTCATCGTCCGGGTCACCGGCGGCGATGACGGAATCGCAAGTTTTAAGGAGTCCCGCAATCTGGTCTATGAGGGGCTTCTTGCTCTCTCCGGTCTTCTTATCGACCGCCGGTTCCTTCGGCCAGTCGTGAACCTCGATAGGGAGTACATCAAGGCTCCAAGGCATTCCCCATTTTGGGTCGATGGCATCCGGTTTTACCAGTTCCAAAAGGTGGCCGGAGCAGGCACAGACCGTGTAGCCGTTTCCCGAGATGGGAAGGCGGGCGCTTTCGGACACCTCTTTTCCCGTGATGGCGCGGGCGATATCGCGGGCGAGCATCGGCTTTTCCGCGATGACTAATTTGCTCATATGGTTTCCTTCCTTTCTGGTTTGCTAGGCTTCTGGGAATGAAAAGGCGGGAATATCGTCATCGTTATCATCGAACCCATAGTCAGGGGCATCGCTTGGAACCCAACGGGTACCGGCGGGCGCTTCGGCGGCAGGCTCGGCTTCGCGCAGGTACTTAAAGTCGATGAGACGGGAGGTCAGGCTCGCTTTGAGGGAGATGCGACGGATGGCCGGAAGATGATTTACCGAGTCCCAACAGAACAGGGCGAAGTCCTCGCTGCCGACGAGTTCTTTGCGGTCTGCCGGTTTCATGCCGTCGGAGTTTCGCCTGTACTTGCTCGGCACCCAAAGATACTGATGGTATTCCGCTACATACCTGTATGCTTTCCCTTTTTCAATTTGGACGAACATAAGGTCGAGGGCGGACTGGGAGTTCTCGTCGTTTTCACGCGCATCGTCGACGGAGAGGAGTACGGCTAGGCTTTCCAAAGAGAGGTCTTTGCGCGGGCACCATTCCACGAGAAACCCGACGAGTGCCATGAGATAGTTGCGTTCCGCACGGTCGGCAATCGCGAGTTCTGGCGAAAGCTCGTCCGTGATGCGCAGAAAATCGCGGCACCATTCGGCAACATCCTTATTGGTTCTAAGCTCTTCGATGGGCTTCATGTTAGGAACGACCTTCCTGTTCGAGGTTTTCGGTGTCTTCTCTTTTTTCTTCTTGAAGAACATGCTTTGAAATCTCCTGACCTGCGTATCTATCCAAGGCACTTCGGGCGTTGCAGAATCCTGTCAATATCGAGACCGGAGCAATTTCCCGCAAGCGGAAGCCCGGATAGGTCTTCGAGCGCTTCGATTTTCCTGCCGCTTACGAACACGAAGGCATCCATATCCCGTAACAGGGCGAAGTAACGGATGAAGTTCTGCCTGCTGTAGACGCTCAAGACCATATTCGTCTCCACTTCGCGCTCCCCGTAGTTTCCCGTGCCGTCCGGCTTGATGCCCGCGATGAGCGGGGTGTCGTAGGCATCGGTCGCGAGAAGGATGGCAAGCAGAACATCCTCCCTGGTCGGGCTGTTGGCGAGAACCACCGGGGAAGCAAGAAGCTCGGGAAAGCGCTTTACCTGTTCGATGGAGAAGCCGTGCCGGTGGGGGTTGTAATCGGATTTCGGCGTGAGAGCCTGAAAGAGATGCTTTTGCGTGTAGAGCATGGGGCGCTGCTCGAACCCGGTCTTCAAGAATATCTCCGGCGTGTCGCAGACTTTCAGGGCATCGTAGGGGCTGTATGCGCCGCAGGCGGCAAGGTCAACTTCGTGTCCGAACCGCAGGTACTCGCTGCATCTGTTCGCATAGGCTTCTTGTGCTTTTACATTTCCGTTCCCATCCTTAAGGCGGGCGATGCCGCACGTGTCGAGATAGGTCAGGCGTTCATTATCCGGCATCGCCACGGAGTTCTCGTACTCGCAGATGGTCGTGATAATCTCGGAGCCTTTTTCTGCTTTCATCATTCGCACCTCCCGTTCTTTTTCGCATTTGTGGAGATGCCGCTCCCATACGGGATGCGGCATCCTGTCTTTCTATTTTTTGTCACTTCGGGTTCTATCCGATGTTCTGGTTATCCTTTCCGGGCGCATCCCTTGCAGGTGCATCCGCCGCGAGCGCGTTCCTGCCGGATGTGCAGTCGTGGCTCTCCACGGAAATGTCGTAGCTACCCGGAGTGATACCGTGCCGGATATCATCGACGGCCTTCGCCCCGCTTCCGGGTCTACTGATAACGGTGAAGTACCCTTCCACGCGGGCAGTCTCTCCATCCGTGAGCGACCGGCTCTCCCCTGTCTCTGGGTCGAAGCCCACGGCTACGATATCGCCGTTTAGAACGGTGTAGAAATCCCCCATCTCCACGACCTTCGAGTAATCGAGCTGGGAGAGATACCCGGCTTTTGCCATCTCCTCGGTGGCGAAAATGGCACGATTTGGCGGGCAGGTGAACAGACCCTCCTCGTTCACATAAAGGGAAACCCCCTCTCCGAAAGCGATATCGAAAGTCTCGATATTTCCACCCACCAGCGCTTGCAACGGTTTTAAGGTGGAGCCGTTTTTATCCGGCAGAAGGGTCATCTCGCGCGGAGGTTCGCCGGTGGCGATGAGCATGGCACGGATACCCTGTTCTTCGGGAGTACCGAGCGCGTCTTCGGGAAGCGGTGCGCCGCCTTCGTTCTGGATAAAGGCGGAAAGCTCCACGCGGGCGCGGTTCATCGTCGAAAAATGGTTTGCGACCTCGTAGCGGCTTTCCAGCTGCTCCCGGAGCAGGACTTTCAGGAGAGGAATCCGGTATTCGTCACCGGCTGTCTCCTTGAAATCACCGATGGGGTCGTAATCCGGGTTGTCCCAATCGGAGCGGAATCCGCCGTCTTGCAGCACGCGGCGCACGTACTCCTCCGGCTGCTCATCGAGATTCAGGTATCCGGTGAGGGTTGCCCAAGTATCTCCCTCCGGCCAAGCGAAGGCATAGGTGAAGGATTCCTTATCCGTCTGTTTGGCGAATCCTGCGCCCGCGCCTTCCCTGCCGAACAGGGAACCTATCTCCTTGAAAGTATCGGTCATCTATTTCACCTCCTTGTCCGCGTCAACTTCCGGCGCATCCTTGGTTTCCGTCTGGGTGTCGATTTCCTTCCGTCCAGAAGCCATTTCGTGTGCTTCCTCGTTGAGACCATATTCCTCATCGCCGCAGACAAAACCATCGAAGAAGTCCAGCGGCATGTGCGCATCCATGACCATGTTCATCATGTTCACGGCGGACTCGGAGTTGGGGCACTGTATCCATTGGTAATCGTCCTTCTCGACGCGCAGGCGCAGTAAAAGCTCGCCGAGGGCTTGCTGCCATGGGGTGTTATCGAATGCCCCGGTGTTGAACAACCGGAAATCGGTTATGGTCTCGCAGTCAAAGCCGGAAATCATGTCCGCGATATCGGAAAGCGGCACCTCGTCGAGGTCGATGGACTCGCAGGCCACCTTCCAAGCGCCGGTGGCATGTCCGGTCTCCGGGTCGCAGGCGGGAAATGCGGTAGCCAGTCTGATGATGGAACCGAAAAGCCCGCCGGTTTTTTCCATTTTCGAGAAAGTGAAGTTGTCGGCAATGTCCGTTCCGCCGTTGCCGAGATAGTCATCTTCCAAACGGCTCCAATTGCCGAACCATTTGGGATTAGATATGTTGTGAAACATCTATTCCATCTCCTTGTTCTGATTGATTTTTTGGGTGCCATCGAGTCCCGCCTGCTCCGCAAGCGCTTCCTTGCCGGATGCCATGTCACGGGACTCGGACTTGACACCGGTTTCGGCAACCTGTGCCTTTTCGGGTTCCGCCTGTGCCAGCAGATGCTCCTTCATGGATTCCAGAGCTGGAAACGGGGTGCCGTCCCTAGCTTCCGCGAGCAGATAGCGCATCTGCTGGGAGGTAAGGGCTGGGGTGTGCATAAGGATTGTGGAGACCTTTGCCATAGTGGTATCGGAAAACTCTGCCGCCGTTGCATCGAAAACGGCCATGAGCTGTTGCGCGTTCATGTCCGCGCACGCCTGCATGGTCATCATGAGAAGTGGCGTGTTATACCCGCACCGGTTCACAGCATAGGCACAGGCGCTCATCTGCTCTACGGAAAGGGAAGCCGGGAACAGCCCCGCAAAGTCCGCATCGCTCAGGTCTGCAACCGGGGTCTGCCCGCGCATGGCGGTAAGAAGCGCGATTTGCTGCTCCGGTCTGTATTCCGGGTTCATGATACGCGCCACCTGCGCTTCGGTCAGCGAGTGCTCACCGGTATAGGGGTCATGGCGTGCGTTTTCCATAGCGGCGGCGATGACCTCCATGCTCTCAGGGGTAAACGCGGGCTTCGCGATGGCGCGGACGGTCTCATAGGGGAGAAGGCCTTGCAGAAGGATGTTGTTGATGGTGAGCAGCTGGGAGCGGGAGAGACGTTCCACAGGCAAGTCGCTCCCACCGTGCGCCACGACCAGATAGGCGGCTTCCATGCGCCGTGCGTCCATCTGCGGGTCTAGGAAGCGTGCGAAGTCTCCGCCCCTGATGGCGATTTTCGCGATGGCCGTCATCTGCGCTGCGGTGTACTTGGGGGTCGCGAGAGCATCTAGCACGTCTTCTCCCACCGCCGGGTTCAGCGCGGCGGCGATGATGGCATTGGCCTGAAAGCCGTTGTACTCGTGTTCGGTCAGGCGCATCGCGTCGGCTTCGGTTAGGCCACGGTCGATGGCCTGTTCGTACTGAACGAGCTGTTTGTCGGTAACGGTTTCCGGGTCGAATGTTTTTTCGTCAGGTGTCATAGGTGTCCTCCTTTCTGCCCATGAAACGGCTTTGTCACAGGGAGCCATCTGCCTTTTCCGCGCGTGTCGGGGCATCCTTTATCTCCGACTGGCTATCGAGTTCGGTGCGAGCGGCCTTCGCGTCGCGGGCTTCGGATGCGAGAGATGCGGCAGTCGCTTCCGGCTCGGCGGATGTAGACTTCTCGGCTGCACGCATGGCTTCGGCGGGGGAAGCCCCGTCCATCAGCGCGAGGTCTACCGAACGCAGCTGCGCAAGGTCAAGCTCCGTCACGGGGAGGTCTTTGCCGCCGTGGAACAGCACGGAAACAGCCGCCTTAAGTGTCTGCTCGTCCATATTGCGAAAATCGAGGGGGTTCTTGCCGACAGAAGCGATATCCAGAAGACCGCGCATCTTACCGGACGAAAGGGTCTTGTCGGCTATCGTCTCAAGCGTCTCGGGCGAGACGTGCGGGCTGCGGGCGGCTTCCATGAGGATATCCGCCTGCCTGTGAGAGAAATCATGCTTGGCAATCTGCGTAGCGATGGGAAGCGGCACATGGCTCTCCATCGCTTCCGCGTAACGCGGGTAGTCTACGTTTTCAGGCACCGTCGCAACGCCCTCCGGCACCGCTTCATAGGAGACGATATTTCCGTCGATGCAATAGCCGAGGTCGATGGGAAGATAGCTGTCAGCTTCCTTGGTCTCGGGGGAAAGCTCGCTCTCCTTAACGAGTCCCATGATGCGGTACACGTCCTCGGGGGGTCGCGCCGGAATCGAGAAGTTCGTGGAGGGTGTTCTCGATAGCACCGGAAACATCCTCCATCTCCGGGTCGGACGTGCGCTCACCGAACGCGAAGCAGGGACGGGCGAAGTTGGTGTTCAGGGTATCGACGGTATAGACCCTGAGCGCATACTCCCCCGGAGCGTACCAATAGTCTTCATCGTTGGAGTAGGTGAGCAGGAGGGAGAGGTCAACGGGAATCTGCTCCTGCCCAATCCAGAAGTCGTTATCTTGCATGGCAATCATCCTTTCTGTGTTTCTGGTTGTGCGGTTTGCTGGCTTTCTGGTGTTCTATCTAACGGGAGAGGTCGGGCTTTGCGACCAGATGCTCGCGGGAAGGTGCGGCAGATGCGCCTGCAAGCTGTTTGGAAGCTGCCATCATGTCCTTGGCTTCCCCGGAGAGGGAGATACCGCCACCGCCCTTTCCTCCGATGCCCGCACCCTTTGTCACGACGGCCTGAACGACCTCTTTTGCGGCCTGCCCTGCGGTATTCACAAGGCCGCTTCCCGTGCTGTCACCGAAATCTTCTGCCATGTTCATTTCTCCTTTCTTGCCAAAAACGCCTAAAGGGCGTTGTCGTTGCTGTCTCTCGACTCATTCAGTTTCCGAATCACATTGAGGGCGGCTTTCCTGTTCTCCGGGAGAGCGAAGCGCGATAGGGCGGCTTCTTTCGCTTCCCCCGAAAGGGAATAGCCGCCATCGTCCGCACCGGGCAGGATGCCGAAGGCCTCCTTGCAGGTCTCCTTGAGGAAAGCATTCACCTTCGCAAGGTCATCGCCCTCAAGCCAGTCAGTCGCGGCTTGTGTGCTGAGTGGATAAGCGAATCCATACGCTTCAAGGCCGTCGAGGTCGGCACCGACCATTCCGTTCCAAGTGTAGCCGAGCAGGGTGTTCATGTGGAAACTGGCTACGAACTGCCCGTTATCCTCGGTATCGTAGAACTCGACCATCGTGTCGGCGCAGGGGGGATTTCCCTTCTTGCTTCCGCGAGGGAAGCCGTCCGCACGGGGTTCACCGGGATAGACGAGATGCACGCGCCATTTTCCGGTGGTGAACTCGCGCGGAAAGGTGAGATAGGGATTCTTTTTCATAGACTCCATCCTTTCTAAAGGGCGTTCCCGTTAGCGAGGACGGTCGCGGCTTCTTTGCACTCGGCAGCTTTTTCTTCAATCCCCATCTGGTTTCTGCTCAGCCCATTACGGGATGCAGTGGCATCCTTCGCTTCCCCCGTGAGGGAATAGCCGTCCTCGTCCTTTTCGTCACCGGGAAGGGAGCCGCAGAACTCCATGCAGCTTTTCTTGAGAAAGTCGTTCACCTTCGCAAGGTCATCGCCTTCAACCGTCCAAGCGGGGATGCCGCCATCAAGGGAGAACTGGTTCCCGTTCTTGAGCATCGTGTCGAGGGAGACGGCAATAGAATCGTCCTCAAGCAGGTCGGTCATGTAGTAACGAGAGACGAACTGACCGCCCGGGAAGCGTGCGGTATCCTGCGAGGTATCGTAGAACTCCACAAGTGGGTAGGACGCGCGATGGGCGGCGGCAGGTGCGCCGGAGTAAGCATTTAACTCATAGGTCAGGCAACCATCGAGACCGTAACGCTCTCCGGGGTAGATAAGATGCACACGCCATTTGCCGGTGGTGAAGTCGTGAGGGAGCGTCCCTTCCTCTTTCTCGTATTCCTCAGAAGGGCATCCGAAGGACTGTTCCACGTAACGGGGGGCGGCGCAGAGTTCCGGGCTGTTATAGAGGTCGTGGACGAACCGGTTCTCATCGCCAAGCTCATAGTGCTTTCCCATGGCGGTAAGCCCTTCGAAGGGCAGATAATCCTCGTAATCGAGCTGTCCCCAAAGGCGCTCGCCCTCATCGGTGAGCTGACGCATCTCGACGGATACGCGCCCGTCATGGTGGGCACCGGCAAGGTAAAGCGTGCCGTTCTCGTCCCAGACCTTCTGAATCTCGCAGTCGGCGAAAACGTTGCCCTGACCGAAACGGGATGGAGAGCAATCGGTGGCGGCATCGAAGTCCTTGTAGACGGCGATGCCGGTGGACGTGCCGTTCCAGCGCCCAACACTTCCCGACACGAGGATGTGGTTGCCGCCGTAAGGGTTGACGAAATCCGACATGTCGGACTTCTCCCCGTTAAAGAAGGCGGCAAGTGCCCGCATCTCCTCCTCGTAATCGAAATCCTTCATCTCCATCTGATGATTGAAAATCTCATCGTCGGTGAAGTCCTCGCGCACCTCATCCTCGGTCAGACCGTCACGTTCCATGAGGTCGTTTATCGCCATCTCTTCGCCTTCGTCTCCGTAGTAGAGGTCTTCGTCGAAGACGATGCGCTCTTTCGGTTTCGGTTCCATAGAGTCTCCTTTCAGCAGAAAACGGGTGGAGCCTTGCCCTCACCCGTTTCCATGCACATTTCTAACGGTTGTCGGTGTCTACAGGCGGCTGTGCATCTCTATCGTCCTTTTCCGGGGCATCCTTTTCCGGGGCGTTACCATCAAGCCCATCCCTGCCGTTTTCCATATCGTGCGCTTCGCTGTCAACGGAAACCGCTTCCGGGTCGATATCGCATTCTGCAAGCTCTTTCTTCCAGTCATTCAAGAAGACCGCATCAAAGCCCATCCCATAGACCGCGCGAACCGTTTCCACGCTCATCGCGCAGGGGTTCACGCGCCCCGCGATATCATCGTTGTCCTGTATGAAGTTGTCGGCACAGTCGGCGAAGTCTTCGCCATATTTCTCCTCGAACGTGGCATAGATAGCCGAGATGATGGTGTCCTTCGCGTCATCGGTCGGCGCATAATCCTCATCATAGGAGAGGTCGTTTAAGATTTCGTCTGCAAGGCTTTCCCGGATGGCATAGACCCCCATATCCCTTAGCTGGTCGAGGGTGCCGTAACGGCAGATATCATCGCAATGGTCGTAGGTCTCCTTGCAGGAGTTGTAGGCGCGGATGGCGGCAGACGGCTTCATCCCGTCGCAAAACTCGTCTACGAACTCATCCATCCCGTAGTCGCGAACAACCATCGCATCGGATGCGAGGGCACCAAAGACTTGCGTGATGGTGGGTTCGCCGTGAACATGAGGGTTCGACTCGAAGGTCGTGAAAAAGTCTTTCCCGCCGCTCGCAATGGTGAGGGAATACTTCACATGGTCGGGAGTGAAGGTGCCCTTTCCACGATGGGTTATCTCCATCTGGAAGCGGGCTAGGTAGTCGGCAACCGTTTCCGGTGTGTTATATGCCATAGCGTGTTCCTTTCCATCGGAAGCCTTCGCTTGGCTCCCAATAATAACTTATTAAGGGGAAGGGGCGCACCGGTTTCGGCACGCCCCTTCGGTGAGCGGTAGCAGGTTTTCGGTAAGCGTCTACGCGCCGAGGATTTCCTTCGCCCAAGAGCCGGACTTTACAAGCCCCATCATGGTCGTGATGAGAACGGCGATAGTCTTGATGATGACACCGAACGAGTCGAATGTTTCTACGCCCTGTGCGAGACCAAGCATCTCAGCCTTTCCCAATCCACCGGAAACCGCGAGGGCGGTCACAAGATGCGGGTAGAGGTAGAGGATGAGAACCATGACCACGCCTGCGAGGGCTGCTGCCGCAAAGTTCTTGAGGTAACCGATTCCGATTTGCTTCGTCTCCTCGAAGCCGAGAAGGGAAATGGGAATCGGAGAGAAGGCGGCATAGACATAGAGCTGAACGGAACGCCCGAGGGCAACGACCATCGAGACCGCATAAAAAACGAGTCCGACCGCCCATGAAATGAGTCCGAAAATCAAAAGGAGGAAGCATCCGCCGAACGTGGCATCGGCCGCATCGTCCTTGGTCATCTCGATTCCGGGTTCATACCAGTTTTTCGATTGCAGCTTGTCCGACACGTTACCAACGAGGTCGTTGAAGATGCCGTAGATGGCGGAAACGAGGTCGAGGGCGTTGTCGATGAAGTAGCTGAGGATGCAGTAGGTCACCACGAGGAATACGATATCCTTCACGGCGGGAAGGGTGCTCGTCGCGTCGATGCGCTGGCTAATCTTGATGAGTTGCATCAGCATGAAGAGACCTAGGATGGCATGGGCAACGGGGATGACCCCGGCCTGATAGAAGTCTTTTACCACGCCATACGGCTCGGTTGTTCCGAAAAGCTCGTTGAACGGCCCGGAAATGAACTTCGCATCAAGCGTCTGGTTGATGACACCGAAATAAGTATTGAAGAGCGTGGCAGCGATTTGCAGAAGCCACGTTTTAATCATGTTGGGGATATCGAGGAAGTCCCCGATGATACCTGCATAGGCCGGATGGGGAATGAGGAGCACGAGTGCGCAGGCAGCGAAGAGCGCGAATGTGCCCGCGAGACAAGCCTTTCTCCTGCGCAGGGGAACCGTCTTCGTCTCCTCATGCTGTGTGGATTGTAAAGTCAGTTGTTCATTCATAGAGATTCCTTTCTGCCTGCATGGCGATGTTGCCCTAGCCCTCGAAGGAGAACTCGCCCGTGGACTGCTCGTAAACGCAGGTGACGGAAACAGAGTTTGTGTCGTTGAGCTTGAAGTCCGTGGTGATGACCCCGTTCTCATAGTCGAGGTTCACGACCTTCTGCCATGTAGCTTCGGTGACGGAAGGGTAATGGACGGCGCACCACTTGGAGAGGGCGGTGGTGACGGCCTTCTCATCCCCGCCGAAGAGTTTCGTGACCTCGCTGTTCATGCCCTTCACGGTAATGTTTGCCACCGCTTCGGCACGCTCGTATGCGGTGTTTTTCTGAGCGAACATCGTAGAGCTTGTAAGGGTGGAGATGGTGTTCTCACCGGGGGTCTTAGAATCGGAGTTCACCGCAGCGCCACTGCCGTCCGTGTAGGTCACGATATGGGTGCCGGTATCGGTCTCGAAGACGATGGTATAGAGAGAGCCGCCGTACCCATCGGAGGTCTTTTCCACGCGGGAGATGGCGTAACTATGGACGGTCGGGGTTCCGTTCACCGTTTCCACGTAGGAGTCATCGGCAAACTTGAGGGTGTAGTGCCCCTCGCTTACCGACCAGACGGAAGAGGAGAGAGTGTCGATGAGTTCCTTGGTATCGGTATCGTATCCCTTGATGATTTCCTTCTGGGCATCGGTAAGCTCCACTTTCCCGGTTTCCTCCTTCGTCTTCTTCTCAGCGGCTGTGGTAGTGTCCGTGTTATTTTCTGCGTGCTGCTCCTTTGCGGTTTCCGCGCGGTGATGCGACACGTTGATGGCGCTCATGGCAGAGCCGCAGGTGAACATCAGGAGCAGGCACAGGGCGATGACGGAAAACTTCTTGTGTTCCGCCATCCATGCTTTCAGTTTCTTCATAGCAGGTATCCTTTCTGGTTTCCTAACGCCAGTCCCATGGATAGCCGCAGACAACCCATCCTCTTCCGTTTTGGGAAACCCAATCGGACAGGGAGATGGTGCGCAGACCGGAGTAAATGCTATCCATGACCTTGCCGTCACCGATATAGATGCCGACGTGCCCGTAAGCGTTACCGGCGGCGGTGTTGGAGCCGTATTGGGCGGAGATGAGCATTCCTACCTTTATCTGGGAGAGGTCGGTGGTGGCGCGTTTCTGGCTGTAATTGGCACCGTATCCCTGATTGCCGAGCTGCGTATTGCCGTTGCCGCCGACGGGATGACCGGCTCTTGCATAGACCCTTGTTGTCCATGTGGCGCAAAGGTTGGCTCCCGGCCACGGAGTCTGCGAGCAGGCATTCACGATATCCTTCTGCCACTGGTCGGCGCTCTGGTAGTCCTGCCCGCCACCGGGAATGAGGGTGGTGCCGGAGTACCGATTCTTGAACTCCTCTGCGGTCATGGAGTCAAGCTGCGCAACGAGCGGATAGGCTTGGCAGATGGAACGGTACTGGGCGATATAGCTGTCCTGCGACGCGGTGTAGTACCCACCCTCGCCGAGGGCACGCAAAAAGAGTTCGGAGTTATTGGTGTCGATGGCCTTCTGGTAATTGGCAACGCGGGTGTAGTTGGACTGCTTGTAAAGATGCTCACACCGGTATTTCATGTACGAATCATCGTCTTTGAAGACGGCGAAATCCGCGTAGGTCTTGTAGGCAGAGCCGGAAGCACTGTATTCGGTGGTGAGCATTTTAACGGAACCCGTGATGAGTCCGCCGTAGTCATAACCGGCATATTTCACGCCGCCGTAGTTGTGGTACAGCCGCCCGAGGTCGGAACCGGAGTCCGAGGTGCCGTTCTCAATCATCATCTGGCCGAGGAGCGCCGAAGCGGGATATCCGTACTGTTCGTGGGCGTTCAGGCACGCGAGCACGAGGTCGTAGGTGACCCATGCGGGCATCCCGTCAAGCGATGCGCTCTTTTGCTCCTCATCGGCGGCACCGCCACCGACAACGGAAATCAGGCCGAAGGCCAAGATGAAGGCAATGATGAGTGGAAAGAATTGGGAGACGGCACCGGCAAGCGATGAAAGCATTCCCTTGATGCCACCGGAAAGAACCGTGAGCGCCTTTTTCTTTCCCGCTTGCGCCGCAGCATTCTCGTAGACGTTCCTATGGA
>ENA-OUNS01001467-OUNS01001467.1-human-gut-metagenome-genome-assembly--contig:-NODE-1467-length-16908-cov-8.514864_pt1 | contig 16908 bp, 18 predicted proteins | sample MGYA00243237_ERZ505104 | MGnify/ENA primary metagenome ERZ505104 (study PRJEB26097, sample SAMN02711295) | human gut metagenome | biome: Gut microbiome | host: Homo sapiens | place: Denmark...
CCCGGTTTCTCCGGAACCGGGGGCGTATCTAAGGGGGACAGCGTCCCCCTTAGAACCTGAGCCTTAGGTCAGGATATCGGGGGACAGCGTCCCCCCTGGAATTTAGGTCAGGATATCCACCCACAGATCATTATAATACTGCGAAATGTCCTTCGGAAGGTTCGTGTAGGCCTCGGTTGGGTAGACGCTCGTGTCCGGGAAGTACAGCGGATCGTTTCTGGTCTCCTCGTCGAGCTGTTCGTATACGCCCGTGTGCGGACTGGAATAGCCGATGTATTCCCAGTTCGCCATCGCCTCCTCGGTCGAGCACATGAAGTTGATGAACTTCTCCGCACCCTCCACGTTCTTCGCGTTCTTCGGAATGCACATCGCGTCCACGAACAGGTTCGTGCCCTCCTTCGGGACGTAAAACGCGAGATCGGGGTTCTCGTCGATCATCGTGACCGCGTCGCCGTTGTAGTAGGGCGCAGCAACGATCTCCTCGGCCGGCAGTTTCTCTAATATCTGATCCATCCAGATGCCCTGATAGACCGGCTTTCCGGCGATGATGAGGTCGGCGGCCTGCCGCAGCTCGTCCTTGTCGGTGGTGTTGAGCGAATAGCCGAGGTACATCAGCGCGATGCCGAGCGCGTCGCGCGAGTTGTTGAACATCGCGGTGCGGTTCGCATATTTGGGGTTCCACAGCAGATCCCACGAGCCGGTGTCGGCCTCATCCACATATTTCGTGTTGTAGACGATGCCGACTACGCCCCAGGTGTAGGGCACCGAGTATTTCTGCTCCGGGTCGAAGTCGAGATGGGTGTACTTCTCGTCGATGTACTTCATGTTCGGGATGTTGTCGAAGTTCAGCGGCTGGAGCATATCCTCGTCGATAAAACGCGAGATCGCGTAGTCCGACGGGATGATCACGTCATAGCTCGTGGTCTGGATGCGCGAATACAGGTTTTCGTTCGAGTCGAAGGTGTTGTAGATGACCTTGATGCCGGTCTCCTGCTCGAACCGGTCGAGCAGGTCTGTGTCGATATATTCGCCCCAGTTATAGACGTTCAGGACATTCGCGGAGACGTCGCTGCCGCAGCCAGACAGCAGCCCGAGCACCATGGCGGCGGAGAGCGTCAGAGCGAGCGTTCGCTTGAGCAGTTTCATGATGCAGCCTCCCTTCACGCGGCCTCGCGGCGCTTTTCGTCGCGCGACTGGCGTACATTGGTGACGATGAGCAGCACGAGGACGAACAGAAACAGCAGCGTCGAGACTGCGTTGATCTTCGGGGTCATGCGGTGGCGCGTCATCGAGTAGATGACGACCGAAAGCGGCTGACTGGTCGTGCCGGCGGTGAAGTAGGAAACGACGAAGTCGTCTACCGACATCGTGAACGCCATGATGCCGCCCGTGACGATGCCGGGCATGATCTCGGGCAGGATGACCCTGTGCAGCGCCTGACGGGGCGTCGCGCCGAGGTCGAGTGCCGCCTCATAAGCGTTCTTGTCGAGCTGGCGCAGCTTGGGCATGACGTTGAGGATGACGTAGGGCGTGCAGAACGTCACGTGCGCCAGAATGAGCGTCAGATAGCCCTTGTCCAGACCGATGGCCGCGAACAGCAGCATGAACGTTACGCCCATGATGGTATCCGAGGAGGACATCGGGATGTTGTTGACCGTGAGGTAGGCGGTGCGCGTGCGGCGGCGCATGTTGTGGATGCCGATGGCCGCGACCGTGCCGAGCAGCGTCGCCAGAACCGCGGCGATGACCGCGACAAGCAGGGTGACGTAGAGCGAGTGCAGAATATCCGCATCGCCGAGCAGCTCGACGTACCATTTTGTCGTGAAGCCGTGCCAGATGCGGCGCGACTTGGAGTCGTTGAAGGAATAGAGCATGAGCACCGCGATCGGCGCGTACAGGAACAGGAAGATCAGCAGCAGATAAAAATTTCGGAAGAACTTTTTCACAGCAGCAGACCTCCTTCCTCGCCCGAGCCGTCATCGAACTTGTTCATGATCCACATGCACAGGAAGATGAGAAGCATCATGACGAGCGCGATCGCCGAGCCGAGATGCGGATTGTAGGCGCCGCCCATGAACTGAAGGTCGATGAGGTCGCCGATGAGCAGGTTTTTGCCGCTGCCGAGCATCTGGGAGATGACAAAGGTCGAGACCGACGGCACGAACACCATCGTGATGCCCGAGATGACGCCCGGGATGCTGAGCGGTACGATGACACGGCGGAACACGAGATGGGTCGGCGCGCCGAGATCCTGCGCCGCCTCGATCAGCCTGCGGTCGAGCTTGATGAGCACGGTGTAGATGGGCAGTACCATGAACGGCAGGAAGTTGTAGACCATGCCGAGTACGATCGCGCCCTGCGTGTTGATGAGCGGAATATAGTCGAGCGTGTAGCCGAAATGCGTCTGGAGGAAGGAAATCAGGCCGATCGAGCGGAAAAATCCGTTGATGAAGCCGTTGTTCTCCAGAATGGACATCCATGCGTAGGTGCGCAGCAGAAAGTTCATCCACATCGGCAGCATGATGAGCATCATGCACAGGCTCTGGCGGCTCGGGGACAGACGGCTCATGATGTACGCCATCGGGTAGCCGAGGACGAGACACATGACCGTCGAGAGCAGCGCGAGCCAGAACGAGCGGGCGAAGATCGGCAGACAGCCGGGCAGACAGCTGAAGTTCGACAGAGTGAAGCCGCCGTCCGCGGACCGGAAGGCGTAGAGCACGACGAGAAGGATGGGCGCGATGATAAAGACCGCCATCCATACGCCGTAGGGGTAGGCAAATGATCTTTTCACGCTTGCGCCTCCGCATTCTTGTGCATGATATGGATGTCGAACGGGATCACGGTCAGACCGACGGTCTTGCCGACCGGCTCGGCCATGGTCGAATGAACGGTAAAGGTGAAGTGCTCGGTGCGCACCATCATCTCGTAGTGCACGCCCTTGAACACGATGGACTCGACCACGCCCTGAAGCAGACCGTCGCCCGCATACACGAGGCGCAGATCCTCCGGACGGATGACGACGTCGACCGGGGTATTATGGCCGAAGCCGCTGTCCACGCACTCAAATTCGCGGTCGCAGAACTCGACTTTCCGATCCTCGAGCATGACGCCGTCGATGATGTTGGACTCGCCGATGAAGTCCGCGACAAAGGCGTTTTCCGGCTCGTTGTAGATGTCGGTCGGGCTGCCGACCTGCTGAATGACGCCGTGGTTCATGACGACGATGCGGTCGCTCATGGTCAGCGCCTCCTCCTGATCGTGGGTGACGTAGATGAAGGTGATGCCGGTGCGCTGCTGAATGCGCTTGAGCTCGATCTGCATATCCTTGCGCAGCTTGAGGTCGAGCGCGCCGAGCGGCTCGTCGAGCAGCAGCACGCGCGGCTCGCAGACGAGCGCACGCGCGATGGCGACACGCTGCTGCTGGCCGCCGGACAGGCTGGTCACATCGCGCGCCTCGAAGCCGGAAAGGCCGACGAGCGAGAGCATTTCGCGCGTTTTCAGCTTGATCTCGGCAGGGTTCATCTTCTTGATGTGCAGGCCGAAGGCGATGTTCTCCGCAACGTTCAGATGGGGGAACAGGGCGTAGCGCTGGAAAACGGTGTTGATCTCGCGCCGGTAGGGGGGCACGTCGTTCAGACGCCTGCCCTCGAACAGAACGTCGCCGCTGTCGGGCTGCTCGAAGCCGCCGATGATGCGCAGGGTGGTGGTCTTGCCGCAGCCGGACGGACCGAGCAGGGTCACGAACTCGCGGCTTTTGATGTCGAGCGAGATGCCCCGGAGCACCGGGGTCCCGTCAAATTCTTTTTTGAGGTCATGCAGTTCAATCAAGCTGTCAGCCAATTATATCACTCTCCAGACAGGATGCAGCCCCAAACCGAGCGGGAAAACGGCTCTATTTGGGGCGGTAATTTAATATTGTTGTTTACATCTTATAGGGAATTATGCGAAATGTCAAGAAAATGTAGAGATACGTCGAAGAACGGGCGAAAAAACGAATGCCGGAGGACTGGCCGGGGCGGGCGCAGTGTGCTATACTGTGAGAGAACGAAAATACAGCGAGGAGCGGTAAACATGGACGAACGGCTGAAACGCCAGCTTGATTTTATTCTCGAGCTTGACAAGGAGAAGAACGTATTCCGCCAGACCCATCTCTCGGGGCATGGCCGCCGCGAAAACGACGCGGAGCACGCCTGGCATATGGCCATTATGGCATATCTTTTGCAGGAATATTCGAACGAGCGGGTGGATGTGGCGAAGGTCATGCTGATGTGCCTGATTCACGACGTTGTGGAGATCGACGCTGGCGATACCTACGCCTACGACAGGGAGGGGCTTGCGACGCAGAAGGCGCGGGAGGAGGCCGCAAAGGAGCGCGTGTACTCGCTGCTGCCTGACGATCAGAAGCAGACGCTCAGCGCGATCTTCGATGAATTCGAAGCGGACGAGACCCCGGAGGCGCATTTTGCGCACACGATGGACAATCTCCAGCCGCTCCTGCTCAACAACTCGAACGGCGGCAGCGACTGGGCGGAGCATGATGTGAACGCCGAGCAGGTCTACGGCCGCCAGCGAAAGAGCCGCCTCGGCTCGGAAAGACTGTACGAGCTGACCGACTGCATCCTCAAGGAGAACATCGCAAAGGGCAGCCTCAAAAAATAACGCAGCGTATAATATGACGAAAAGTATAAAATCACCCCGGTGCACAAGGTCTGCACCGGGGTGATTTATTGTCTGCATGTAATAATATTTGAAGATATTACGAATGGTCATCATCGAGCAGGTGCTCGACGATCTCGCGCACGCCGTTCCATTCCTCGCCGTGCAGGCAGGCGAGCTTTTCGTGCGGCAGCGTGAGGGGAGCGCCGTCCATGCCGCGCGCAGGGAGGTCGTGAGGGTCGAGATGCGCGAGGGCAAAGTCCTCGAGCGGCACGAACATCATCTCCGCGACCTCGGGGCCGGGCGTGAACGGGGGCACGCCGTCCCGGCGCATGAGAAAGACAAACGAAAGCTCGTCGTCAAAGCCGCCGTCCGCGCGGACATAGCGCTGGCGGAAGCTGCCGCCGGGCGCGACATCGGATTCGTCCGCGTGCAGTCCGATCTCCTCGCGTGCCTCGCGCAGCGCGGCGGTGAGCGGCGTTTCGCCGGGGTCCATGTGGCCGGTCGCGGTCAGGTCGTAGAAGCCGGGATAGAGCGGCCGGTCGTTCTGCCGTTTTTGCAGCCAGATGCCGCGCACGCCGTCACGCACGCCCACGACCCACAGATGGCAGACATGGTGGCGCAGACCCTGCGCGTGGACGATGCGGCGCGGACGCGCGCCGCAGGGGCGGTCGGCCGCGTCGTAGACGGTCAGCATTTCGCCGCCGGTCTGGCTGTCGAGCAGCGCCTGTTTTTGCGGGCGGGTCAGCTTTTTGATCTCGGCCTCGCGGTGCATGGCTTCGCTCTGCGTGTCGAACATTTCGCTGTACGCGAGCTCGACCGGACCGCGGCCGCGCGTGTATTTCGCGCCCTTTCCGCTGTTGTGCGCGTCCAGACGGGCGGCAAGGTCGTTCGTCCAGCCGCAGTACAGCGTCCCGTCCGCGCAGCGCAGGATATAGACATAGGCTTTTTCGGGGGAGTCGGCATGATCTCGGTCAAAAATCGGCATGATAAATCTCCTTTTCCATTTCATAAGAAAAAAGCAGCGGATTTTTGCGCTCCGCTGCTTTTGCTCACAGTTGTTCTGTATTTTTCTTGGATTCCTCAGCGGCCTTGCGCTTTTTGTACGCACGGGAGCTGAAAAAGTAGCCGATCGCGCCTACAACGACCGCCCAGACGGTCGCATTCGTTTTGCCCGAGATGGTCTCGAAGAGCGAGCCGGGCAGCTGCTCGCCGATGATGCCGACAACGCCGGCCAGAATATAGCCGCCGGCGGCGCCGATCGCGGTCCAGTGGAACACATGGCGCGGCATGCCGAAGATTTTGACGTCCTCGGGGGCGATTTCATCTTCCTCCGGCTCGGCAGGCATGACATCAGTCTCCTGTTCTGCAAGGTCGGTTTCGACCTCGGCCGGCAGGGTGTCGTTTGCGGTTTCTTCTGTGATCTTATCGTTTTCGCTCATGGCGGTCACTTCCTTTGCTTGTCAGACCCGGCTTTCGGGCGGGATGATGATGGCGGCAAGAATATAGGCGAGTACGCCGCTGCCGCCGAGGATGCAGAACAGCGCCCAGGCCAGACGGATGAGCGTCGGGTCAAGGTTGAAATACTCCGCAATGCCTGCACAGACGCCGCAGAGCATGCGGCTGCTCTCGCTGCGATACAGTCTTTTACCGTTCATAAGTCATAGCTCCTTTTCCTTATCATACGTTGTTTTCGCGGTTTCGTCAAGAGACTGACGAAAGACTGTAGAAAAACACCGCCGCAGAAATATAAATTTTGTGTGAACAATGCGCGTTTAAATGTATTTTTACATTGTAATCGAACGGGGGATGGCGTATAATGGTATCCGTATAAGTATGAGTACGAAACACTGGGAGGGCGTAACAGAAAAATGAAACTGGCTGTGATCTTTGGCGGCATTTCGAGTGAGCACGACATTTCGTGCCTGTCTGCCGCATCCATTCTGCGCAATCTTGATAAATCGAAATATGAAATCCATGCGGCCGGCATCACGCGCGAAGGCAGGTGGTACTATCTGCCGGAGTGCGACGCGGACGCGATCGAGTCCGGCGCATGGGAAAACAGGAATGACCTCGTTCCGGCGCTGCTGCCGCCCGACCGCAGCATCCACGGCCTCGTGCTGCTGCGCGAGGGCGAGACCGAGTTCGTCCGCCTCGACTGTGTGTTCCCCGTGCTGCACGGCGTAGGCGGCGAGGACGGCACCATGCAGGGCGTGCTCGAGCTGGCAGGCATCCCGTATGTCGGCTGCGGCGTTGCGGCGAGCGCGAACACGATGGACAAGTCGCTGACCAAAAAGGTCGTCGAGGGCACGGGCGTGCGTCAAGCACGCTACTATCTCGCGCTCGCGTGCGACTTCGCGTGCAACCCCGAGGGCGTTGTCCGCACGGCGGCCGAGCAGCTCGGCTCGTTCCCGGTATTCGTCAAGCCGTGCTCGCAGGGCTCGTCGGTCGGCGTTGCCAAGGCGAACAACATGCTCGAGCTGGCCGAGGGCCTGACCGAGGCGTTCAGGATGGACAGCAAGGTCCTCGTCGAGGAGTTCATCGACGGCCATGAGGTCGAGTGTGCGGTCCTCGGCAACGAGCATCCGCAGGCGTCCACGGTCGGCGAGATCGCGCCGACGCAGGAGTTCTATACCTTTGATGCGAAGTACAAGGACGAGAGCTCCCGCCTGTACATCCCGGCGCACATCACCGGCGAGCAGCTCGAGACCGTCCGTCAGGACGCGCTGCGCGTCTATACCGCGCTCGGCTGCCGCGGCCTGTCGCGCGTCGATTTCTTCGTCACGCACGACGGCGGCGAGGTCGTATTTAATGAACTGAACGCCATTCCGGGCTTTACCTCGATCAGCATGTACCCCAAGCTGTTCGACTATGAGGGCATCCGCTATCCGGAGCTGCTCGACCGCCTGATCTCTCTGGCGCTGGAGGAGCATCATGGATAAGCGCGCGCCGGACAACCGCTCGATCGGTGTGTTCGACTCGGGCATGGGCGGTCTGACCGCAGTGCGCCGCCTGCATGCGCTCATGCCGAAGGAAAACATCATCTATTTCGGTGACACGAGCCGCGTACCCTACGGCACGCGCGGCCGCGACACCATCGTGAAGTATGCACGGCAAGACGTTGCGTTCCTGCGGCAGTTCGACCTCAAGGCCATCGTCATCGCCTGCAACACGGTCTCGTCTGTGGCGCTCGATCTGCTCACGGAGGAGAACAACATTCCGATTATCGGCACGGTCGAACCCGCCTGCCGACGCGCGATGACCATGACGCAGAACGGCAGGGTCGGCGTCATCGGCACCGCCGCGACCATGCGGTCGGGCGCATACGAAAAATATCTGCACAAAAAGGACGGCACGCTCCGCCTGTACACGCAGGCGTGCCCGCTGTTCGTGCCGCTCGTCGAGAACGGCAGAGTGCATCGGGGCGACATTGTCATCGAGACGGTCGCGGCGGAATACCTCGCGCCGCTCAAGGAAGCGGGCGTGGATACGCTCATCCTCGGCTGCACGCACTATCCGCTGCTCGAGGAGGTCATTTCCGACTATATGGGTCCGGACGTGACGCTCATCGACTCGGGCGCGGAGGCCGCCAACCTCGCCTCGACCCAGTTCAACCCGAACGACGGCCCGGGCGGCACGCGGTACTATGTTTCGGACGACCCGGCCGGCTTCGACCGCCTTGCAGGACTGTTCCTGCAGGAGGACGTCGAGACCAACGCCGGACTCGTCGATATTTCCAGGTTTTGATTAGGAGCATTTGACAGCATGAAAAAAGATGTCTGGCTGACCATCCGTTCGCGGCAGCAGTTCGAAGGCTGCGACGAGGAGCGCGTCAACCTTGAAACCGCAGCGACGCTCTATGAGCGCGGCGGAAAATACTATATCGCCTACGAGGAAAGCGAGCTGACCGGCCTCGAAGGCACCAAGACCACCGTCAAGCTCGACGGCAAGACCGTGACCCTCATCCGCACGGGAACCTTCCCCTCGCACATGCTGTTTTCCGAGGATGAGCGCCATGTCGGTCTGTATCAGACCCCTATCGGGCAGGACATGACGATCGCGACGCATACGTCGCACGTGTGCAACACGGTCGGCGAAAACGGCGGCCGCCTTGTCATCGACTACACCGTCGAGGTGGACAACTCGCTGATGGGCGAACACCATTTTGAAATGGTCGTATCATAAATCATATAAATAAAAGTCAATCATTAAAATAAAACGGAGAGTGTACGAATGAACGCATATGAAATCGCACGCGCTGAGGCGACCCGTGTCGTCGAGGCAGCTTACCACAAGGCTGTTGCAGCAGGCGAGCTGCCCGAGGGCAGCATCCCGCCGGTCGCAGTAGAGACCCCGAAGGATTCCTCCAACGGCGACTGGGCGTCCACCTTTGCCATGCAGTGCGCAAAGCCGCTGCACATGGCGCCGCGCAAGATCGCAGAGGGCATCGTTGCGAACCTCGAGCTCGAGGGCAGCATCTTCGACACCGTGACCATCGCAGGCCCGGGCTTCATGAACTTTACTCTGAACCAGAGCTGGTACGAGAAGGCCGTCCGCGGCGTATTCGAGATGGGCGAAAACTACGGCCGCACCAAGGCTGCAAAGCCGGAAAAGGTCATGGTCGAGTTCGTTTCCGCCAACCCGACCGGTCCGATGCACATGGGCAACGCGCGAGGCGGTGTTCTGGGCGACTGCCTTTCCTCCGTGCTCGACTGGTCCGGCAACGACGTGACCCGTGAGTTCTACATCAACGACGCGGGCAATCAGGTAGACAAGTTCGCGCACTCGGTCGAGGGCCGCTATATTCAGGAGATCCGCGGCGAGGACGCGATCGAGTTCGACGCTTCGTGGTATCAGGGCGACGACATCAAGGCGCTTGCGCACGATCTGGTCGAGCAGTACGGCGACAGCCTGCTCGAAAAGACCCCGGAGGAGCGCTTCGCCATCATCGAGGGCTACGGTCTGCCGACCAATATCGCGCGCATGGAGCGCGACCTCAAGCGCTACAAGATCAACTATGACGTCTGGTTCCGCGAGTCGACGCTGCATGAGAGCGGCTATGTCAAGGAGACCATCGACCTGCTGACTGCGAAGGGCGCGACCTACGAGACCGAGGACGGCGCACTCTGGCTGCGCTCGACCGACTTCGGCTGCGACAAGGACGACGTCCTGCGCCGCGCGAACGGCTTTTACACCTACTTTGCGGCGGATATCGCCTACCACCGCAACAAGTTCGAGAAGCGCGGCTTTGACCGCGTCATCAACATCTGGGGCGCGGATCATCACGGCCATGTCAAGCGCCTGCAGTGCGCGCTCGACGCGCTCGGTCTCGACGGCTCGCACCGTCTGGAGATCGTGCTCATGCAGCTCGTGCGCATGATGCAGGGCGGCGAGGTCGTCCGCATGTCCAAGCGCACCGGCAAGAGCCTGACGCTGACCGACCTGCTCGACGAGATCCCGGTAGACGCAGCGCGCTTCTTCTTCAACAGCCGCGCCGCTGAGACCCAGATGGAGTTCGACCTTGACCTTGCCATCAAGCAGGACTCCGACAATCCGCTGTACTACGTTCAGTATGCGCACGCGCGCATCTGCTCTGTGCTCAGAAACGCACAGGAGAGCGGCATCGCGCTGCCGGACGCAGAAAAGACCGATCTGTCCGTGCTGAGCGGTTCGGACGAGCGCCAGCTCATCAAGCAGATCGCGCTGCTGCCCGAGGAGATCGTGCAGTCGGCCGTCAGCCGCGACCCGTCCCGCCTCAACAAGTACGCCGTCGCTCTGGCGCAGCAGTTCCACCACTTCTACAACGCCTGCCGTATCAAGGATGCGGAGCCGGCGGTGCGCGACGCGCGTCTGATCCTGTGCCTTGCAGCGAAGCAGACCATCGGGAACGTGCTGAAGCTCATCGGCGTAGAGGCGCCGGAGTCGATGTAACAGGCTGTGGAGTTGACTGACAGGCAGCAGACAATCGTCACGCGGAGCGCGTGAGGAGAATATTTCATGAAGAAAACAGCAAAAAGACTGACGGCACTGGCGCTTTCGGCGGCCATGCTGACCGCGCCGGCAGGCGCCATCACGGCGGACGGACAGAGCGAAACGTGGTTCGACGGCGTGTGGAGCCTGATCGATGCGTTCAGCATCAAGACCGAGCACGACCCGTATGTGCTTCAGAATTATATCAACAAATATCTGGAAAAGCATCCCGAGGAGATGTATGATGTCATCAACGATATCCTCGGCCTGCTCGACACCCACTCGATGTATCTGTCGAGCGAGGAGTATTCGCAGGGCTTTTCCACGCTCGAGGGCTTTGTCGGCATCGGCGTCGGCCTGCAGCAGACCGCAGGCGGCGTGCAGATCGGCGAGGTCATGCGCTATTCCGCGGCCGAGGAGGCCGGCCTTCAGATCGGCGACCTTATCGTGAAGATCGACGGCGAGGACGTCAGCGGCGCGGAGACGGCGGATGTGGCGTCCAGACTGCGCGGGCAGGAGGGCACGACGGTCAGCGTGACCGTGCGCCGTCAGGGCCGCGACATCACGGTTTCGATCACGCGCCGTCAGATCAATCAGGTCTACGTCTCGAACAGCACGCTGACGCAGGGCGTCGAGTATATCAAGATCAGCTCGTTCGCCTCGGAAAACGACTGGCAGGCGTTCTCTGAGATCTGGAACGGCCTTGCGAAGAAGAATACCCGTGCGGTCGTGCTCGACCTGCGCGGGAACGGCGGCGGTCTGATCGACGTCGCCTTCAAAATCGCCAACGCCATGACGCCGGACAAGGGCGTGACGCTCGCCGGCGTGCGCTACCGCGACGACATGGGCGGTCTGGATGAGACCGTCTCGACCGGCGGCGGTCTGCCGCTGAACAAGATCGTCGTTCTCGTCAACGGCGGCACGGCCTCGGCGGCTGAGCTGCTCACGGGCATCCTTCAGGATACCGCGGAAAACGTGACCGTCGTCGGCGAAAAGACCTACGGCAAGGGGCAGGGTCAGATGCACCTGCCGCTCATCAACGGCGACAAGCTGGTCATTACGACGCTCGAAATGGAGCTGCCCGGCCAGGGCTGCTGGGAGGGCAGGGGCCTGACCCCGGACATCCAGGTCGGCAACAGCACGGTCAGCGTGCGCGAGGACGCCCTCCATGCGCTCGACACGAGCAGGACCATGTGCTTCGGCGAGGTCTCGGACAATATTTACGCGATGACCGAGCGTCTTCAGCTGCTCGGCCTCATCGGCGAGCCGACGAACACCTTTAACGGCGATGTGCTCGATGCCGTGACCGGCTTCTGCAGCAGCTATGACCTGCCGGCGGCGGCCTGCGCTTCGCCTGAGATGCTCTCCGCGCTTTCGGACGCGATCTCCGCGCTCTCCGGCAAGACCTACACGCTCGATATGCAGATGCAGTCGGCGCTCGAGATCTGCCGTCTCGCGGCGGCAAAGCCGCAGCAGTATACCGTGAGTCCGGACGGAACATGGAAACGAAATTCATAAAAACGACACAAAAATATATTAAAATGTCTGCATGGGAGGAACAACTATCGTGGACGTACCTTTAAGTCAGAGCGGCCGAAAGCCGCAGCTTATGCTCACTTCTCCGGACGACGTTCCCTTATGGCGGGAACACCCGGACCGGTTTGCCGGGGCGGTCGCCCCGGACGGAGCCGCCTGCGACGAATGGGAGAGGACGCTCGATCCGCTTCCGGTCGGCATTGCGCTCGACTGCCCGCCTGTACCCGACGAAGAGGATGAGGACACCGAACGCCCGGTAACGCTGTACTATATCGGTCTGTGCAAGGACGCTTTCCGCGGCAGGCTGCACGAGGACGCTGCGTTTTATTATCTGCGCGGCTCGGAGACCTTTGCGGCTCTGCGCGCAGCGGTGCTGGCGCTCGGCGACATCTGCGGCCGGACGGTCATCGCGGAGCTGACGCTCGAGGACGATGAGGGACACCTCGCGGACGGCACGGACGTGCGCGCGGCCATCGGCGTTCTGCAGCGCATCGGTGTGACGACCGTCATCCTGCGCGCCCGCAGCATGGAGGAGCTCTCCGAAGCGCTCGAAAAGACCGCGCCTTATGCGCGGCTGTCGCTCGGCGTGTGCGTTCCGTCCGCATGGATCGACGAAAACCTGCCGTTTTACAACACGGAGATCGTTGTTCCGGCGGAGGGAGACAATGTTTCGGCGCTCCTGCGCGCGCTCGACGAGAAGGCGGACTGCCGCAGCATCGTGCGCGACCACGACGATTTTATCCTTGCTCCCGACGGCACCAACGCGCACTTCATCGATCCGACGATCGACATTTCCGACGAGATCGAATGCGGCCCGCGTCTGGGCGAGGATCTGCTCGAGGCGGAGGATGACTCCGGCGCGTTCAAGCTCGTGCTCGAGACCGAGGATGACCTTGTGGCGCTCGAGGAATGCCGGTATATGATCTCGCGCCCGATCTGCCTGTGCGCGGAGAACGCAGACCTGCTCGAAAAGGGCCTGCGCGTGTTCCCCGGTCTGGCGCTGTACGACGGCACATGGGAGCAGCCGGATGAGGTCGTGCATTACTGGGAAAGAAAATACGGTCTGGTTCGCCTGTAAGGGGAACAAAAACAGACCCGGATACGTCTATAATGAGGCGATAACAAGGAGGAAAGAGAACGGATGGACTGGAGAGAAGTCACCATCTACACCACCACCGAGGGCATCGGCCCGGTCGAGGCGGTTCTGGAGGACAACGGCATCGAGGGCTATGTGCTCGAGGATGCCGCAGACTTTGAGGAATTTCTCAAGGATACCGAGATCTACTGGGACTATGTTGACGAGGATCTGGTGCGCGAAAAGCGTGCACAGGAGACCTGTCTGAAGATTTATCTTTCGGATGATGAGGCCGGCGCGAAGCAGTATGCGGCGCTGCGCACCTCGCTCGAAAACCTCAAGGCGCGCGACGAGGAGCACGCCTGGGGCCGTCTGGTCACCGAGACCGCGCTCACCCGTCAGGAGGACTGGGAGTGGGGCTGGAAGCAGTATTTCAAGCCGTTCCCGGTCGGCCATTCCTTTATGATCAAGCCGTCGTGGGAGACCGTGGACGACGCGCAGGGCCGCCGTATTCTGGAGATCGACCCGGCGTCCTCGTTCGGCACCGGCAGCCACGACACCACGCAGCTGTGCATGTGCGCGCTCGAGGACAACGTAAAGCCGGGCGACACCGTGCTCGACATGGGCACCGGCTCGGGCATCCTCGCCATCGCGGCGGCCATGCTCGGCGCGGAGGTGCGCACGGTCGTGGACATCGACGAAAACTGCCTGCGCACGGCGCAGGAGAACGCCGAAAAGAACCATGTCAGCATCGGCCGCGGCCTGTGCGGCGATGCGCTGCGCGACGAAAAGCTTGCAGAGGACATCGGCAGCGGCTACAGCGTCATCGTTGCGAACATCGTGGCGGACGTCATCATCGGCATGGCGCCGATGTTCTTCGCGAAAACCGCCGAGGGCGGCACGCTCATCTGCTCGGGCATCCTGAACGAACGCGCGGACGAGGTTCGTGCGGCGCTCGAAAAGGCGGGTTTCGAGGTCGTAAATCACGCGAAGAGCGACGACTGGAGCGCGTTTACCGCGAAAAAATGATTTTTGGAATGATTTGTTGATTGTTCCCTTGCCAAAAGGCCGATAATTTGTTAGAATAGGAAAGGTTAAGTTTGCATGCCAAGATTTTTCATCGACGACAGACCGCAGGGTGAGCTTTATACGCTCACGGGCGAAAATGCGCATCATGCAGGCCGCGTGCTCCGGCTCAGACCGGGCGAGACGCTGACGCTGTGCGACGGCGCAGGCACTGATTTCGACTGTACCGTTGAGCAGGCGGAAAAGGACGAGGTTGTCTGCCGCGTGCAGGCGGTGCACCCGTCGGAGACCGAACCCCGGCAGGACATGACGCTGTTCATGGCGCTGCCGAAGGGCGACAAGATGGAGTTCGTCATTCAGAAGTCGGTGGAGCTGGGCGTGCGGAAGATCGTACCGTTCCTGTCGAAAAACTGCGTGTCCCGCCCGGACAAGACCGATAAAAAGGTCGAGCGCTGGCGGAAGATCGCAGTAGAAGCCGCAAAGCAGTGCGGACGCGGCTATCTGCCGGTCGTCACTGCGGTGGAGTGCGCGGAAAAGGCGTTCGCCATGGCGTCAGACAGCGGAACGGCGCTGTTTTTCTACGAACATGAGACAAGGGGACTGCGCGAGACGCTCGAAGGACAGGGTGTTTCGGACACGGTCTCGCTCGTCGTCGGCCCGGAGGGCGGCTTCGCACCCGAAGAGGTGCAGGCGGCACAGAATGCAGGTCTTTCGAGCGTTTCGCTCGGCACGCGCATCCTGCGGTGTGAGACCGCGCCTGTCGCAGCGCTGGCAGCAGTGCTGTACGCAGGCGGAAATATGTAAAAAGAGGGAGTGTACTTCGTTGGCAAAAAGCAATGTGGGCAAAAAGCCAATTTCTGAGGAAGAATATACAACAAACAAGGTGCTGACCGTGTTCAGCGTGTGCCTGCTCGGCGTTCTGGTGCTGATGATCCTTCAGCGCCTGCTCAACTACGGCAGCACGTTCATGATCGGTCTCATCGTTACCAGGATCCTGCTCGCCATCGGCATCATCGGTGTCGTCGGCGGTCTGGTCATGCTCGGCATGGAGCGCACGGGCCGCAGAAACGGCTCCCGCCGCATTATCTGCGGACGCAATCTGCTGATCGCAAGCGTTGTCATGACGGTCTGCATGAGCGCGATCAGCTACATCGGCATCGCTCCGATTAAGGCGCTTTATGTGATCCTGCCCGTTCTCGCGGTATTCTATCTGGTCTACCATTCCTATTCGACCGAGTTCTTTGTGATCACCGTGGACTGCGGTGCGGCGCTCGGCATGATGTGGCTCGTACACCGCGCCCTCGTTTCCTCGAACTTCACTTGGATGGCGTATGCCGTTCTGATCGCGGCGGCGGTTCTGACCGTTGCGCAGATCGCTGTCGTCAATTCCGTTCGCGGCAGACAGGGCAAGGCGAAGAACACCGGAAAAAAGGCAGAGGCACGCTTCAGCAGCAACGCCTTCCTGATGATGACCGTAACGCCGATCCTCATGACGGTGCTGACCGCAGTCGTCCTGTTCGCTCCGGCGCATATGCTCGTCGTGATGGGTGCGGCAGCGGCATACCTGTTCGTGACCGCGGTTTACTACACGGTCAAGCTGATGTAATCTATTTGTTCGCAGAATGCGGCGGATGGCTCACGCAGTCGTCCGCCGTTTTGCTTTTGAGAAGGGGGGGAACACGGATGCGCAGGACAGTCTGGGCGCTGCTGCTGTGTCTGCTCGCGGTGAGCGCAGGACTCGTGTGGTATCCGTACCTGTCGGCGGAGCGCGTGAGCACGCCGTTCGAGGCGGCGGAGCTGCTCCAGCAGGCAGGAGAGGAGCCGGTGCGCTTCCGCTCGTCGGAGGTAGACCCGGACACGGTCTACCGCGCGCTGGAGGCGCGCTGGCCGTATGCCTTTGCGCTGCACGCGACCGTGCGCGCGAACAAAACGACCGACCTGCGCGTGGAGGTGTCGCGCCCCGGACGGCAGGCGCAGGCGAAGGCCTATGCTACGGCGCTCGCCGCGGACTGCATCACGGAGGACATGACGGCCGAGCAGAAGCTGCGCGCGCTGCATGACGCCCTCGTGCGGATGTGCGAATACGATGTCGATACCGAGCAGCAGGAGCAGCCTGACGGCTCGACGGCGCCGTTTTCGGCGGACGGCGCGCTGCTCGACCACAGGGCCGTGTGCGCCGGCTACGGCCGCGCCTACGCCATGCTGTGCGATGCGGCAGGCATCCCGGCGGTCTACGTTGCCTCCGAGCAGATGAACCACGGCTGGAATGCCGTGCGTCTGGACGGCAGGACCTGGTTCATCGACTGCACGTTTGACGATCCGGTCCCCGACCGGGGACAGTACGTCTCCGAGGAGTTCTTCCTGGTGAACGCGGCGCAGCTTGCTGAGACGCATGAGTGGGACCGCGTGTTCTGCGAGCAGGCGCTCGACAGCCTCAGGGAAGAGCGCGTTCCGAAAGCGGAAAACGGGCCGGAAAATCTTTTTAAAAATTTCTTAAAGTTTTTTTCGAAAAAGTGTTGACACTTCGCGGATTATGGTGTATTATAAACAAGTCGTCAGCGAGAGGGCGACGATGAGAAAAGCAAACGGCGGTATAGCTTAGTTGGCTAGAGCGTCCGGTTCATACCCGGAAGGTCATTGGT
>ENA-OUNS01001479-OUNS01001479.1-human-gut-metagenome-genome-assembly--contig:-NODE-1479-length-16817-cov-5.986815_pt1 | contig 16817 bp, 12 predicted proteins | sample MGYA00243237_ERZ505104 | MGnify/ENA primary metagenome ERZ505104 (study PRJEB26097, sample SAMN02711295) | human gut metagenome | biome: Gut microbiome | host: Homo sapiens | place: Denmark...
GACGACAACACGATTTCCAGTCGTGCTCGTTATGACCTCTTCGATACCACTGCGTATTCTCTTTTTGCTGCGAACAGCAAAATTCATTATACCAAATTTTTGGCGCTTGTCAACACATATTTCCCAAAATCTGAAAGAATTTATGAGCAGGATGTTCCGGAAAACACCCTGCCCATAAATTTCCTTTAATCCAGCTTCTTCGCCACGGTCACCATCACCGTGTCCAGAGCGTTACCCATCCGCTGCATGGCCTGGCCCACAGCGGTTTTCCGGCACTTGGGACGGGGACAGACGATCATCTCTGCGGTGACACCCACCATAATTCCGGCGGCCATGCCCCAGAGAAACGGACTTTTACACATTTGCAATTCACTCCTTTGTCCACGCGGATAGTATCTCCCATTTGCCCGGAAAAAACCGTCAGGGCGGTTGCCAAATTTCGCCGCGTGGCGTATAATATCCATAAAAAAATCGGACAGATAAGAAAAGGAGCTTTTTATGTCTGCTGAACGTCTGCAGGCGGCCATCCGCCGCACAAAGACGCCGGTGGCCCTGGTGTTGGATCCCCGGGAGGACCGGCTGGAGAAAAAATATTTGAAGAATTTTACCGATCTGTACGGGGATTGCCCCATGGCCCATGCCGAGGCCCTGCGCTACCATGGCAGCCAATCTATCTCTCAGGCGGCGGGGAAGCTGCCGGCGGTGATGCTGCGGGCGGAGCCGTATCTCCGACAGGGCTTCATGGGGATGGATGTGCTCTCAAACCTGGTGAACATGGCCAAAAATCAGGGGCTGTACACCATTGTGGACGCCCGGTGCGCCGGGACGGAGCCGTGGCTTCAGGGGGGCGTGAACGCCGACGCCGTGACCATCCTGCCCTATGGCGGGGCGGAGAGCTGCCGGGTAGCGGAGGATAAGCTGGTCATCGCCGTGCTGCGTACCAGGGAGGCCGGGGTGGCCTCCGTGCAGAATCTTATGGCCGGGGACCGGCAGGTGTTTCAGGCGGCCGGGGAGCAGATGGCCCGCTTCGGCGCTGCCTGCATGGTAGAAACGGGCTTTAGCCTGGACATCAAGGACCTGCGCAGGCGGCTGAAGGACGCCTTTCTGATCCTGGCCTGCTGCGATGGAGACAACGCCTATCCCGCCTTTGACGAATATGGCCGCGGCGCCCTGGTGGCGGACGGAGAGCTGCAGTATGCAGAGGATCTGTCCGCGGCCATAGACGCGGCGGTGGCCGACATGAAGAAAATCATTCAAGTACTGTAAGGAGAACGCCATGACCCGCATTTATTTAGTCAGACACGCCGAGGCAGAGGGGAATCTCTACCGCATTGCACACGGCCATTATAACGGACTCATTACCGCCCGGGGGTATAAGCAGATCGCAGCCCTGCAGCAGCGGTTTGAGCACATACATATCGACGCCGTATACAGCAGCGACCTGTTCCGCACCCGCACCACGGCCAGGGCCGTATATCTGCCCAAGGGCCTGCCCCTGCACACCGACCCGAACCTGCGGGAGGTGAATATGGGCGTGTGGGAAGGCCACGCCTGGCAGCAGCTGCGCATGGAGGACGAGGAGCGCATTGTGGACTTTAACCGCCATCTGGACCGCTGGCAGGTGCCCGGCGGCGAGACGGCTCAGCAGGTGCTGGATCGGTTTATCCCGGCGCTGACGAAGATCGCCCAGGAAAACGACGGCAAAACCGTGGCGGTATTCAGCCATGGGGCGGCGCTGCGGATGGTGTTGGGTACTTTGGAGGGCAGACCCCTCAGCGAGCTGGGCAGCACTCCCCATGGGGACAACACGGCTATCTCTTTGGTGGAGTATGACGAGGATGGCTTTACCGTGCTGTACCGGGATGACAACCACCATTTGATCGATGCGAACCTGTCCACCTTTGCCAAGCAGAAGTGGTGGAAGGATGAGCGGATGCTGGAGAGCGATATGTATTATCTGCCCATGACCGATGCCCAGCGGAAGGAGCTGGGCATCGGTCCGGAGGGAGAAGCCATTGCCGTGCTGCATGGGGGTGAGCTGGCCGGCGGCGTACAGCTGCTGCCCCAGAAGGAACCCGGGGTGGGCTGGATTGGCTGGTACGGTCTGCTCCCCACCTGGCGGGGCCTGAACCGGGGCATCGGCCCCCTGGGACAGGCGGTGCAGTATTACCGGGAAAAGGGCGCACAGCATATCCGCCTGCACTGCCAGGACGCGGAGACGGAGAGCTTCTTCCGCCATTACGGATTTGAGAAAACTCCCCAGGGCGACATGGATCTCTACATAGGATACGGAGAAAAGGCATGAGAGGAACGGAATTCCTTCCGGTGAGCCGGGAGGAGATGCGGGCCCGGGACTGGTACTACTATGATTTCCTGGTGGTGATGGCTGATGCCTACATCGACCACCCCAGCTTCGGCAGCACGCTTATCGCCCGGCTTTTGGAGGCAGAGGGCTATCGGGTGGCAGTGCTTGCCCAGCCGGATTGGCACGACTACACGGCCTTTGCCGAAATGGGAAAGCCCCGGTTTGGCGTGTTCATCGGAGGGGGAAACCTGGACAGTATGGTGGCCCACTACACCGTGGCGAAGCGGCGGCGGGACAAGGATCTCTACTCCCCGGGGGGTAAGATGGGGTATCGCCCCGACCGGGCTACCATTGTGTATGCCAACCGGGCCCGGGAGGCCTTCGGAAGCGGCACACCCATTATCATCGGCGGGCTGGAGGCGTCGCTGCGGCGGTTTGCTCACTATGACTATTGGGACGATAAGGTGCGCCGGCCCATTCTCTTTGATGCACCGGCGGACCTGCTGGTGTACGGCATGGGGGAGACGGCCACGAGAGAAATCGCCCGTCGGCTTTCACGAAAGACGCCGGTGAAGGATATTACCGACGTCCGGGGCACGGCATTTTTGAACCAAAGTCCGGAAAAGTGCATTTACCGGCCGGTGACGGCGCCCTCCTACGAGAGCGTCCGGGAGGATAAAAAACAGTATGCCATAGCCACTAAGCTGCAATACGACGAAAACGACCCCATCCGGGGCTGCGGCGTGGTGCAGCCCTGTGAGGGCCGGTTCCTCATTGTGAACCCGCCCCAGCGCCCCCTGCCAAGAGAGGAGCTGGACAGGCTCTACGACCTGCCCTTTGTGCGGGAGGTGCATCCCATGTACAAAGAGCCCGTACCGGCTATTGAGGAGGTGCGCTTTTCCATTGCCCACAACCGGGGGTGCTTCGGCGGGTGCAATTTCTGCGCGCTGACCTTTCACCAGGGGCGGATGGTCACCTCCCGGAGCATTGAATCCGTCCTACGGGAGGCGGAAATACTCACCAAGGACCCGCAGTTTAAGGGATACATCCACGATGTGGGCGGGCCTACGGCCAACTTCCGCCACACCTCCTGCCCGGGGCAGAAAAAGCACGGCTGCTGCAAAAATCGCAGCTGCCTGGCCCCGGAGCCGTGCAAAAATCTGGATGCAGACCACACGGAATACACGGAGCTTTTGCGGCGCCTGCGCCGGCTGCCGGGGGTAAAAAAGGTGTTCGTCCGCAGCGGCATCCGCTACGACTACATGCTGCTGGACAAGAAGGGAGACTTTTTCCGGGAGCTGGTGGACTACCACATCAGCGGCCAGCTGAAGGTGGCTCCGGAGCACTGCGTGTCCTCGGTGCTGGACTACATGGGAAAGCCCCATTTCGATGTATTCGAGAAGTTCTGGCGTAGGTATCAGAGGCTTAATGAGGCGGATCACAAGGAGCAGTATCTGGTGCCGTACCTCATGTCGTCTCACCCGGGCTGCACCCTCCGGGACAGTGTGCGCCTGGCGGAGTTCCTGCATAAAACCGGACATCTGCCGGAGCAGGTGCAGGACTTTTACCCCACGCCGGGGACTATCTCCACCTGCATGTACTACACGGGCATCGATCCCCGGGATATGACGGAGGTGTATGTGGCCCGGAGCCCTCACGAAAAGGCCCTGCAGCGGGCGTTGCTGCAGTGGGGACGCAAGGATCTGCGGCCCCTGGTCATAGAGGCCCTGGAGAAGGCGGAGCGGACGGATTTGATCGGATATGAGGAAAAGTGCCTGATTCGCCCCCAGAAGGGGGAGAAATACTTTGGCAAGAAGCCGGAGGAGCCGACAAGGCCTGACCGGCGGGAAAAGCCCCGGGGCGGCAACTTCCGCCACAAGCGGCCGGAGAATCCGGGCCAAAAGGGGAAAATGCCCCAGCGGAAGAAGGAGGCCTTCGCCAAGCGAAGAAAAGGGAAATGAGCAAAGCCCGGCAATTTTCAAGAGCGGCGGCCGGGCGGGGATAATTACCGCCCCATAATTAAGTAAAAATTTTGATGAAGCAATCCTCGGCATGACCGAACAGCGGTCATGCCGAGGATTGCTTCTTTTTTGCTGTGTATTTGGGCCCATGCGGCTGCGTCGTGGTCAGCCGCTATATCACATAGTCATACCCGCCGGGGTCACTGTGGGTCAGATCCGCCAGGGTGATATTCTCAAAGTATTCCGTAATAAGCTTATCCAGGCCCCGCCACATGGGAAGCGTGCGGCATTCGGCGGAGTGAGGGCAAGCATCCGCGTCGGGATCCAAGCAGGAAACAGGAGCGATAGAATCCTCCGTAACGCGCAGGATGCTCTCCACCGTGTACTGCTCGGGCGCCTTTGCCAGCTGATAGCCGCCGCCCTTTCCCCGCACGCCGGTCAGCAGCTTTGCTTTTACCAGGAGCTTTATAATGTTCTCCAGATATTTTTCAGATATTTCCTGCCGCTGGGCAATGACCTTCAGCGGGATAAAACCGTCTGCCTGATGCTCGGCCAGGTCGATCATGACCCGAAGCGCGTACCGGCCTTTGGTTGAAATCAGCATTTCTGCGCCCTCCTTTTAAGAACAAGCCTATTATACAGCGGGAAAGTGGGTAAATCAATAAAAAATTGAAAAGCCTATTGACAAATGGGGGAGGCGGCATTATAATCCATATAAACCCACAGGGGAGGTTGGTTATTAAATGAGCTTTATATGGAGATGCCGATGTTACCGCTGTCAGTGAGCAGGCATATAGATAACCGGGAGCAGAATACTAAATAAAACAATAACTACTTAGGAGGAAAATACGATGAGTAAGGTATATACATCCGCCGATCAGCTGGTCGGCAAGACCCCGCTGCTGGAGCTGGTTCACATTGAGAAGGCCGAGGGGCTGGAGGCCAAGGTCCTGGGCAAGCTGGAGTATTTCAACCCTGCCGGCAGCGTGAAGGACCGTATCGCCAAGGCTATGATCGACGATGCGGAGCAAAAGGGACTGCTGAAGGACGGCTCCGTCATTATTGAGCCCACCTCCGGCAATACAGGCATCGGCCTGGCTTCTGTGGCGGCCGCCCGTGGCTATCGCATCATCATTGTCATGCCCGAGACCATGAGCGTGGAGCGCCGCCAGCTGATGAAGGCCTACGGTGCGGAGCTGGTGCTCACCGAGGGTGCCAAGGGCATGAAGGGTGCTATTGCCAAGGCAGATGAGCTGGCCAAGGAAATTCCGGGCAGCTTTATTCCCGGGCAGTTTGTGAATCCCGCCAATCCCGCTGTCCACAAGGCCACCACTGGCCCCGAAATATGGGAGGATACCGACGGCAAGGTGGACATCTTTGTGGCAGGTGTGGGCACCGGCGGTACGGTTACCGGTGTTGGCGAATACCTCAAGAGCCAAAATCCCAATGTAAAGGTGGTGGCCGTGGAGCCTGCGTCCTCTCCGGTGCTGAGTAAGGGAGTGGCCGGCAGCCATAAGATCCAGGGCATCGGCGCGGGGTTTGTTCCTGATGTGCTGGACACCAAGGTCTATGATGAGATCATTCCTGTGGAAAACGAGGATGCCTTTGCCACCGGCAAGCTGATTGGCAAGAAGGAGGGCGTTCTGGTAGGCATTTCCTCCGGCGCAGCCGTATGGGCCGCCATCCAGCTGGCAAAGCGGCCGGAGAACAAGGGCAAGACCATTGTGGCCCTGCTGCCGGATACCGGCGACCGTTATCTATCCACCCCGCTGTTCGCAGATTGAGGAAAATTCAAAGGGAGGCTGAGCAGCCCCTCCGGCATGAGCCGGAGGGGCTGCTTTTTGCTTAGGAACCAGGGATCAGGAATGGGGACAAACGGATTTCCCGGCTTGCTTGTTTTCTGAAAATGCCGCCGCTTGGGAAGCAAAAAAGCACCTGCTTTCAGTATCAAAAACAGGTGCTTGGAGAGTTGCTCGGCTTTGGAAGCGGAGCGTTACCATTTTCCCTTTTTTATCCTACCGCCAATCAGGATAACAGAAAACACAGCGGCCACAATCACAGCGGAAATCCATATGGGTGAAAGCACCCATATCCAACTCCACCTGATAACTCCCAACAGCTTCAGCACAACAAAGATAATCGTCAGAACGGATACGATGCCAAGCCCGCCTTGTTTTGTTTTATTATTCATAACAGACCTCCGCAGATGAGAATATGTGGGGTTACGATTTCAAAAATGTCAGGAGAATTATTTGGCAATCAGCCCGTTTTTTCTGAGTAGTATCAGAAAAACATATGCGATTGCAACGCCGATAACGCCAAACACGGCGTCCAAAATGTCGGGGGTATTCCGTATCGGGATAAAACACTCATATCCAATGCTTAATACGCTCATTACCAATGCCGCTGCCGTAATGCCTCTAAACTTTCCGCCAAAGAACAGAACGGTAATTCCGAAAATCAACAGGAGCAGCATACAAAGTGCAAAATTGGTAATATGGTCAAGCAAAAAGTCGGGCAGCAGGCGCACATTCGGGACAATATGTCCCAGCCAGCGGCACAGCATAAGAAAGGCGTCAAAAGCAATTAGGAGCAAATAAATGATAAGATATTTCTTCTTGAAATCAAACTTTGACACTGCACACTCTCCTTTGCTCTGTTTTTCAAATTCATTATCTTCCGAAAAGCTCCCTTTATTGTTCTGAATCACCGCAATTATATCATATCTTTGTGAATTTTTCTACTGAAAAGTTTGAGGAAAGTAGTTGCGGTACGGGAGATTCCCGCACCGCAGAGATGATAGCGTCCAATTTTCATTCCTTTTCCACGATTGACTCAATAGACTGTGAGCTGTCTGTTGTGCCGGATTGGTTGGGCGAAAAGGTAAAGACGGTTGCAAGAATTAAAATCAGAACATATACGGCAATAATGCCGCCGACAATGAAGGCTATTGCTTTCCAGACTCTTTTTGCCCGCCTGTTTTTGATCGCAAGCTGCTCGTTGATTCGGGAAAGCTGTTCTGCCAAAGCATCAGGCTGTTCTTCCGCTTCAATCCTGAAGCCCAGCAGCTGACTTACCGGCACCTCTAAAATCTCCGCCAGCTTTATCAGCAATTCGGAGTCGGGAACAGAAAGACCTTTTTCCCATTTTGAGACGGTCTGCCTTACAACATTCAGCCTTGCTGCCAGTTCTTCCTGTGTGATACCTTTTTTCTTGCGAAGTGCTTTTAAGTTATCTTGAAACATAGTGAATTCCTCCTTTGCACTCTCATTATAGTGCGGGAAGCGGCGTTGCCTCAAGCAACGCAAAAAAACATTGTTCCCAATCAGGCTCTTTTGACGGTATTATAGCAGAAATTTATAAAATTTTCTACCGCTGGCTATCTGCCCCGCTTTTTTCGCAGCTTTTCGCAAGTCGCTCTTGAAAGGAGCATGATTCTATAGTATACTAATCGTAAACGAACGGTCGGTTTGTCTTGGAGGCGTGATCTATATGAAAACAACAGAGCAACCGCACAACCAGAGAAAATGGAGGTCTTAAAGCAGGGGGTCGCCCTGTTTGCGGATAAATACCGCTCACAATACTTGAACGGAGGTAACGAAAAATGAAGAAACGAATACTCGGCATCCTGCTCACCCTTTGTATGATGATGTGTGCCATTTCACCTGTGATGAGCTACGCCGACCCGGGAGTATCGGCATCCGGCTCAAGTGCATACGGCGCACTGCTCACACCCGACACAACCCCGCCGGCCGGATGGGCAGAGGACGAAAGCAACCCGTACGGCACCAAGAAAGGTCAGCCCTTTGCCATTACCCCGTGGCATGAGCCGATCATTTACAGCTACCGCAACGCCGAGGGACAGGCGGCGCAGGATCACACCAAGGTGTATGACAAGCTGACACTCGGAAAGAATATTATCGAGTCACCGAGCGGTACATACAGCGTTTCCTCGGTCGATAATGTCGCTTTCGCTGTCGGAACAGCTTACGATCCGCTCGGCACGGGCAGAAACGACCACGCAATCTTTGTCGGCCTTTGTGATATGGATAATTCCAAGAACACTGCGAAGATCTGCTACTGGGTACAAAACCTTGTAAACAACAAGCGCTCCGAGCTTCAGAAAATTGCCGACGCGCCGATGTGGGCGTGCAAGAAGGACGGGTACGGCGAGCTTGAATATCAGGAATTCCGCCATTATTTCAATGTCACGGCGGGCGACTATGACGGAGACGGCAAGATGACCGCCGTTATCACCTACGCCGGTAATGATGATCTGTGGGGAATCGCCGGAACCGGCATTTCCGGAGAGCAGAGTCTTTCAAGAAAATCGTTTGTCAAATCCAAGGGCAGCGGCAATGCCTATTTCGACGGCTGGAACACGACTCTGTACGAGCGCGACCAGATCACGAAGTCGCTTGTCTCGGCGGATATCGACCGAGACGGCTGCGATGAGCTTATCGTGTACGCAGGCATTGCCGACCCGGATAAGATCGACGGCAGGGACAAGGAGATTTCCGGTGATTCCTTCCGGAAGGCTGTTTCAAAGCTCTCGGTATACAAAGCCGAAAACGGAAACCTCAAAAGAGTGGATCAGAAGTCTCTGATAACCCTGAACCACGAGGATGAAAAAGCGGACGGCAGCCGTTACTACGATCATATCCGCTACGGAAACCTTGCCGCGGGAGACATCAACGGCGACGGCTGGCAGGAGATCATTGTTGCAGGATATTTCCGTGAGGTCAGAGAAGAAAAGCAGAAGGGCTTTATCTGGGACAAGAAAACCGACGACGAAAACATGGGCTTTGCCGTTTATTACGGTCAGAACAAGTCAATAACGAATGTACAGAAAACCACCATGAGCGGTTATACCGCAAACGGAACAACGGATCTGGGAGTAAAGCCGAAGCCCGCTATGACAAGCGTTGCGATCAACGGCAGAGGTACGCCGGAGCAGGTATGGATTGCAGGCGGACTGTATGAGGTGCAGCAGAACGGCGCACTTAATCTTCTGCGTGACACCGCGCGCGAAAAGAATTCAAGCGCGAGATGGTGGTGGTATCAGGATGTCATCGCCGGAAATTTTGACCACAACACGGAAGGCCGCGAGCAGGTGATCGCGCTTGCCGCCGAAAGGCAAAAGGGAAGCGGTTCGGGGCGCAAATTCGACCTGTTCACCGATGTTTTCTACGGCGAGAATTTCGGCAGCGGCACTCTTTCGGTCGCCGGGAAGTATACGGTGACAGCCGAAAAGGACTATTTTTCAAAGCTGTGCCACGACGCCGACCTTGCATGGGATATGCCGTACAACTGCATACTGCTTGCGGCTGACGTGAACAAGGACGGTCTGTTTGCCCGGTATGAGGGCAAGGGCTACGGCTATTCCGATGCACAGGTGCAGGCAGTGCTCCAGGCGGCTCCCTATTTCTCGGAGCTCGGCGACTATGACCTCGATTTCTCCGACGGCTCAACCACCTACACCTTCTCCTCCGGCTATTCGGACACGAATTCCTCGTCGCACAATACCTCCTTCGGCGCATCCATCGTCGTGCAGGGAGACCTTAAGGTGTGGAGATACGAGGCGACCCTCGGATACACCATGGACTTTACAAAGAGCACCGAGGATACCCTTTCAAAGGAATACAGTGCCTCATTCAATGCCGGCGGCAACGATTCTGTGGTGCTGTACCGTGTGCCGGCGACAACCTATTATTACTCACTTTATGACCCCGGAAAGGGCGAATTTGACCTCAGCGAGAAAAACGTCATCGCCCTGATGATCCCCGGACAGCCGGTTTACACCATGCTCGACCGGGAGTATTACGACGAGTTTGCCGCGCTGTATAACGAAACCTACAAGAAAGACATTGCGGCGGGAAAGGCAAAGGCTTTGCCGATACTGAACAGCCATGTACTGCCGGAAAACGCCGAGGGCGACCCGTTCGCCTATTGGTCGAATACCGCTACTACCGCCGACTATGTTTCGAAATTTGAGTCGCTGAGTAAGCAAAAATATGAGCTTGGCTTCGGTGCGAGCAGTATCACAAACGACTGGACGACCACGTCCGAGCACGCCGAGGGCATTGAAATGGCTCACGGCTTCTCCGCCTCGATGAAAAACACGTGGGGTGCGGATTACTTCAATATGGGTGTTGTGATCGATCTGAGCTACAGCAAAGCAACGGGCACGGTCTACACCACGACAGAAAGCAGCGGTGCCAGCGGTACGGTCAACAACATCGACCGCCGTTCGCTCCTTGCCTCCTACGGGATCGGCTATGATGTTTCGAGCCAATACGGCTTTACATGGGATTTCGGTATGCGTACATGGACTGTCGGCGGTCAGAAGATCCCCGTATTCGGCTATGTGCTGACCAATCTTCGTGCCGCGCCGCCCATACCGACACTTACGGGCGTATCCGTAACGGATAACCGGAGCGCAAAAATCACCTGGGAGGCGCCGACGGCAGACCTCAGACGTCCCTATGCCGGGTATCATATCTGGATGCGTATGGATGACGGAGAGTTTGAGCGTGTGACCGAAGCTCCGCTTTCTGCGGAAGAGCTTTCTTATACATACACCTCACTGCAGGCGGATACCACCTATACATTTGCAGTCTCCTCCGTGACAGACAAAGGAATGGTATCGGCACTGTCCAACACCAAAACCTTCTCAACCTTTGCGGGTGCCGACGGCAGAGAAATCGAATTCCGCAGTAACGGCAGCAGTATCCAGTGGCGATATGCGGGTGAAAGTGACGACGCTTACCGCGATCTTGTCTCACTTGCCGAGCTGACGGGAAATGACGGCGCAGACGGAAAGCAAATCGAACTGCGGGTATATAACGGATTTGTACAGTGGAAGTACAGCGATGATTCCGTCTGGAACGATTTGATTGCCTTGTCGGAGCTGAAGGGCGACAAGGGCGACAAGGGCGACAAGGGAGATAAGGGAGATAAAGGCGACCCCGGACAGGACGGAAAAGACGGCATAACACCTCGGCTTAAAATCGGGGAAGATAACCTCTGGTATGTCTCCTATGACGGCGGACAGACATGGGTATCCCTCGGTGTGAAAGCCACCGGAGAGAAGGGCGATACCGGTAAAGACGGACAACAAGGCGAAAAGGGCGATAAAGGCGATAAGGGTGACCCCGGAGATGCCGGCACACCGGGACAGAACGGCAAGAACGGAACAAACGGTGTTAACGGCGCAAGCGGCGCTGACGGTAAAAACGGGAAAGACGGTAAGGACGGAATCGGAATCGCCAAGGCGGAGATCAATGCGGACGGCGAGCTTGTTATCACCTATACCGACGGAAAGACGGTCAATCTCGGCAAGGTCGTCGGCGCGGACGGTAAGGACGGTCTGACCCCCTTTATCGGCGAAAACGGCAACTGGTGGATCGGCGAGAAGGACACCGGTGTGAAAGCGGCGGCGGATGCAGCAGTCCCCGCAGGCTCCGGAAACATATCCGCATCCTCTCCTGCTTTGATTGTTATCGGTTCTGTTGCGGGGCTTGCGCTGCTTGGTAACCTCGGCTTGATTTTGTACATTGTACTGAAAAAGAAAAGGAGTCTTGTTTGAGGCTGCAAAACGGAGGTAGCAAGAAATGAAAAAACGAATACTCAGTATCCTACTTACCCTTTGTATGGTGCTATGCCTTGTGCCGATAACGGCAAGCGCAATTGAGATTTACATTGACTTGAAAATTGTCGGTCAGGCAAATTTAACGCTCGAGGTTGTGTCGGGCGACAGCATTGACGTGGTCAAGGAAAAAATTCGGGATAAAACGGGCTTTTCTCCCGATGCGCAAAGACTGTTTTTCGGCGAAAAAGAGCTTGAGAACGGGCGCACGCTGGCAGATTACAATATTCGGAATGAAAGCACGCTGCGCTTGCGTCTGCAAAGGAAGGTACAGCTTGGCAGAGACGCACTAAGGGAAAATGTAAACACAGCGACCGCACCGACCGTGTATTTCGGGCAAAACCATGAAAATAAGCCTGCCGCATGGCGAGTTATCGGTTATGACGGAAACGGTGTTACAAGCGCACAGGGGGATATGACCCTGCTTGCGGCAGGCAATATGGGAGTTATGCAATTTGCCGGTAACGGAGCAAGCAACGAATACGCACCGAGTGATTTGAAAACCGCAGTAGACGCGCTTGCAGAAAAGCTGACGACAGAAGAAAATGCTGCCGTAAAGAAACGGACGCTTACAAGCGGAAGTTATAACGGAGAAAATACCGACTGTGTAGCAGGAGCTCAGGTGGATAACGCTGTATTCTGGCCGCTTTCCACAGCGGAAGCGTCTGCGGTAAATAATGATCTGCGAATTGTGGATAAAGAACATCCGACTTGGGATTCAAGCAATTGGTGGCTGCGCTCCCCCGGCGAAGAAGATTACATCGACGGCATCCCTTCTGCCGTCGTGCGTGGTGGTGGTGTCTTATACTTTGGGCTCAATGTCACCAGATGGTATGGTGTACGTCCCGCTTTTAGCTTAAAATCAAGCTCCGTACTCTTTACCTCCGCTGCTGTGGGCGGAAAGCCTGACGGAGGATTGACCCCGATTTCCGAATACACCGGAAACGAATGGAAGCTGACGCTATCGGACAGCGACCGAAGCGGTTTCCTTGCAACGCTCAAATCCCATTCGGGAAACAGCGTTCGCTTTGATTACAAGGGGGCGAAAACCGGCGCAAACGAATATATTTCCGCAATGGTGATCAACGGCGAAACCGTGAAATACTATGGCAGACTTAAAAATGTGAGCGAGACGGGCATGGAAAACGGGAATTTGACACTTACTTTGCCTGTTGCTGTGGATGTGGAAAAAGGCGATCGGCTGTTTGTTTTCAATGAGCAGTGCAACGGCGACCGAAAAACCGATTACGCAAGCAATCTGCTTGAGCTTCCGCTGAAATCGGCAGGCTCAAATACACTAAGGCTTCGTATCAATGCCGAAAGTAACGAGTGGGAAGTTTCCTATGATGAAGGTCAGAGATGGCTTTCCCTCGGCGTAAAGGCGACCGGCGCAGACGGACAGGATGGCAAAGACGGCGTTGACGGTAAAGACGGAGTTGACGGAAAGGACGGCGCCCCCGGCAAAGACGGCGCCCCCGGCAAAGACGGCGCCCCCGGCAAAGATGGTGCCCCCGGTAAAGATGGTGCCGATGGCAAAGATGGTGCCGATGGCAAAGATGGTGCCCCCGGTAAAGATGGTGCCGATGGCAAAGATGGTGCCGATGGCAAAGACGGCATAACACCCCGGCTTAAAATCGGCGACGATAACATTTGGTATGTCTCCTATGACGGCGGGCAAAGCTGGACTTCCCTCGGCATAAAGGCAACCGGCGAGAAAGGCGACAAGGGCGACAAAGGCGATGCCGGCGCTGACGGACAGGATGGTGCCGATGGCAAAGATGGCGTTGATGGCAAGGACGGTAAAGACGGTGCTGACGGTAAAGATGGCACAAACGGGAAAGACGGCATAACGCCCCAGCTTAAAATCGGGGACGATAACATTTGGTATGTCTCCTATGACGGCGGGCAAAGCTGGACTTCCCTCGAAGTGAGAGCCTCCGGCGATAAGAGTGGCCGTGGAGAAAAAGGTGATAAAGGGGACAAAGGGGATAAAGGCGATAAAGGCGCAGACGGTCTGACCCCCTTCATCGGTGAAAACGGCAACTGGTGGATCGGAACGACCGACACCGGTGTGAAAGCGGCGGCCGACAGTTCGATTGCCGCAGGATCTTCTGCCGTTGTCGAAAAAAGTCCGCTGGCAAAAACAGCTATCGTTGTGGCAGGAGCTTCGCTTTTGAGCAACATGGTTTTGATTTTGTACATTGTGCTGAAAAAGAAAAAGAGCCTTGTATAAGGTCATGAAAAGGAGAATTTGATATGAAAAAACGAATCCTCAGTATCCTACTTACCCTTTGTATGGTGCTATGCCTTGTGCCGATAACGGTTTTTGCCGCAGGCGGTGCAAAAGCCATTCTGCCCGGTACGAGCGCCCAAAGCATATTAAAGATCGACAAAAGCAGGCTGTCCTTTGCGGGGCATGAATGGTGGGTGATCGGCCAAAAGACCGACAAAAGCAATAATGCGCCCATCATTACCCTGCTTGCGGTAAACAATGATTTCGGAGATGTCCCGTTCCGCACGGGGAGCGCCGTGCCGTTTGAAAATGCAAGACGCTACAGCGAGGACAACGGTTATTATGCCAACAACCCGTCCGATATGTCGCAATGGAGAAAGCCCAATGAGTATGCGGGAAGCACCTTGCAGCAGAAAATGGTTTCCTTGGCCGAGGCGATCCCCGAAAAGGAGCAGGCGGTCATCCGCCCCAAGGACATCACCGAGGGAATCACCGGGCAGGAGGTCAAAGCGCAGAAGCTCTGGGCCTTCTCGCAAGAGGATAGTATTTATTTGTACAGAAATTCGTGCAAGTACGCTGCAAAGTGGTGGACGCGTTCTTCCAATGAGGTTTACGGCTACGGATCGTGGACGATTCATTCCGATGGCAGAAGCGGCAGCGCCCTCAACGTGGACTACGATGCTGCCGTGCGGCCTGCCATGGAGCTGGATCTGTCCTCCGTTCTCTTTATATCTGCTGCCGAGCACGGAAAAGTTGCAGATTTAACGACCCCGATCGCCGAATACGCCGGAGATGAATGGAAGCTGACCTTGCATGACAGCGACCGCGACGATTTTACGGCAAAGACGGTGCTGGTCAACGGTAGTGTGCTGGTGGTCGAATACAAGAACGCAAAAGTGGGCGATAATGAATATATATCTGCCGTTATTAAGGATGCGGACGGGAGCATTTCCCGCTATACACGCGTTGTGCAGCTGGACGGCACGACAAACGGTACACGCGGCAGGGCAGCGATTGACCTGACCGGCATAGACATGACCGGCAAGACGCTCTGCGTGTTCAACGAGCAGTTTAACGGCGATCATAAGACCGACTATGCCGGCGCACTTCGGGAAGTGAAGCTGACGGACGAGATCGACGAGCAGTTTACCCTCACCCCCGGCGGCAGATACTATTTTGACCTATCGGCGATGAATATTCCCGGAACGGTAAACAGCAATTTGCCTGACAGCACACTTCATTATGTGCCGTTTACATATGTGGGTACGGTGGATGCCTATTCGATGGAAAATGAAACCGATACCGCCAAGCAGCCCTACGAGCACAGCCTTTTTATTGCGGACTATAACGTGAAATGTTCTTTGCAGCGGGAGACGTTGGCAGAAATGAACCTGATTTATGGCCAGACCTATACAGCGAGTAACGTGAACTATACGCTCCGCGCCCCATCTGTTGGAGACCATCACCGTAATGAAGGAGAAGGCTCTGGTCTTGCACCAATTGACAATGAATGGGATACGATCTATCAGAAGTCAGCCGATTATATCAAAAACTGGTATAAAATGCGCTCTTTCGGCCAGGATATAGGTACTGGGAATGTCGAGGGAATGTATCTATCTCGTGGTGGACACTTCGCTGCACAGGCTACATTTTGGGCAAGGCCAACCCTTCCGGTGCGGGACATTGGTTTCCGTCCCGTCCTTGAGCTGCCGACAGATCTTGCCGCTGACAGCCTAAAGGCGGTTGAGCTGCGGACGGGTAAATTTATGCCCGGCGAGCAGCGGAACTGGATCAACATTATCGTGAAAAACGGCGAGAGCTTCGGGCGTGTGCCGATAAGACAGTAATTTGAGAAAATTACAAAATCGGCATCTGCTAAGCAGGATTGGACAACAAAACAGGCGGCACTCAGCTTTGGTTGGGTGCCGCCTGTTTTTGTACAGCTAAGGGTTGAAAATCGCCTATTTTCTGTTCTGTAAGGTAAGAATAGTGAAAAGGGTGAAATAGTTGTCATCTCGGTAATGAAAGCACTCCTGAATAGTGAATCGCGCTACAATAAACAGCGTTCGCTGAATAGAATGAACTTTTCCGTTTGCAATAACTTTCCCTATAAATCGTAAAGCTGATAGATCAAGGATCGATGCGAAGTACACACGACTTCATCAAAAACGTGCAAACGCCGAATGCTTGTAGCAAATGACCTGCTATAAACGATAAATTTCCGCAGACAGCTTGAAAGAGCTCTTGTTATTGTGCTATAATATGTGTACACACTCTGACGATTTTGGAGGGCTTTGCTATGAAACGTACTATCGCATTGTGGCTATCCATAATGTTGTGTTTGTTATTAGCTGCTTGTTCGCAGGATTCCTCGGATCTTCTGAAAGTTCCAGTGTCTGCAAATGATTGCAAAGGCAAAAATTATCAAGATGTAGTGAACGATATATCTGCGGTAGGATTCGTAAATATCCAGACAAAAACAATAGAGGACCTCGTTACGGGATGGCTGACGAAAGATGGGGAAGTAGAAGAAGTAACTATTGACGGAGACGGTTCGTTTCGTGCGGGAGACACGTTTGATAAAACTGCTGCAATCATAGTTTCTTATCATACCTTTCCGAGCAAGAACGAGGAGGTTACAACCGATTCGGCGGGACACTCAGAAACAAG
>ENA-OUNS01001480-OUNS01001480.1-human-gut-metagenome-genome-assembly--contig:-NODE-1480-length-16815-cov-4.812888_pt1 | contig 16815 bp, 9 predicted proteins | sample MGYA00243237_ERZ505104 | MGnify/ENA primary metagenome ERZ505104 (study PRJEB26097, sample SAMN02711295) | human gut metagenome | biome: Gut microbiome | host: Homo sapiens | place: Denmark: Copenhagen...
ACGGTAAATTTTTTAGCGGAGGTATATTCTTTAAATTACATCTTAAATAACTGACTTGATTTCTAGTGGATGAAGCATTATAAGAATAGCCGGAATCACTTGGAAAAAGTAGTTCCGGCTATTCTTATATAACGATATTTGTATGTCCTGTTTTTATTATCCTACAATGTATTTAGCATTCTTGCCGCTTATTTTACGAATGAATACCACAAGCAGCCACGATACGCCAAATGCCACGACTGCGGCAGCGGGAATTTGTAAAGGCACGGGAACACCGATATTGCGCATCAGGACTACACCTGGACCTGTGAAAAAATAATGTATCATATAGATGCCGAAACCACATACGGTCAAGTTTGCCAGCATACGCTGGATCAGTTCTGAGCGTACTTTTACTTTCTTGGCTATGAGGAAGAAGGGGATAGTCATCATAATCACATTCAAAGAATTATAGGTGAAGAACAGTTCCAACATTTCATCAGTGCATTGTGGTAATGCGGTCATGTGGCGGAAACCGAAGAATGTGACCATGTAACCTGCCAGAAACATGGGGATACAGACTGACAGTATCTTACTCCATGACCAGTCGTGGTTGCGCAGATAGTGTCCCAATAGCAAGTACCCGTTGAATCCGGCAAAATAATAGAGCATATTGAACGAGTTCCACGCACAGCCTCCTCAAATGTATGGGGATACGAACTGATAATAATAAGGTAACAAGCTGGTTATTCCCCATGCGACAAGAAACCATAGTTTGGCTTTCTCCGAGGCCTTTTCTACCCATGCGGAGAAAATAGGAAGGTATAGATATAATCCGATAAGCAGATAGATATACCACATATGTACGTCTAATAAAGAGAAATTGAGAGGCATTTCTGCTATATAACCCAATGATACGTTGAGTGACTGACGGGCGGCTTCTTCACCGCTATAAGGGAAAAAGTCAAGGATTATTTCAGGATTAAGTCCCAACAATCCTGTAAACCAGGGAAATAAATTATAAATGACACTCCAGATAAGGAACGGCCAGAATACACGGCTGATTCTTTTTTTGTAGAAAGCGGATATTTCGCCACGTACGGGGAGCAGCAATGCTCCTGTAATCATGACAAACAGTGGGACACACGGACGGAGAAAGGCTCCGTAGGCGGCTCCCCAGAATTTGATTTCATCAATGTTGGCTGGCGGTTCGCCGGGGTAAAAGTTGAACGGGTCTGCACTATGGCAGCAAACTACGGTGAACATGGCTACCAAACGAACGACATCCAGCCATACCACATGTTTTCTTGTGGTGTTCATAGCAATAGGTTGATTCATAATTTAATTTTTGATTTGACAGGCACAAAGGTACGCTTTCTCTGAGGATTATTTCTTGCTTTGGAACAAAAAATAAAAAGAACTATCCGCAATCATACTACAAAATGAGAATCCTCCCACTGCAAGAGTCACAATCATTTGTCTTTTGCAGGGGGAGGAATTCTATTTAGGGTTAGAGGGTTATTTTAGTCCTCTGTTCTTCAACAAGGGATCAATACCGGGTTCTTTGCCACGGAAATTGACATACATGTCCATCGCATCGTCAATGCAGCCGGGAGTGAGGATATATTTGCGGAACTTTCCTGCTACTTCTTGATTAAAGATATCGCCTGTTTCCTTGTATGCCTCGTATGCGTCACAATCCAGCACTTCTGCCCAAATATAACTATAGTAACCGGCAGTATATCCACCACCCATGGTGTGGTTGAAATAAGTGGTGCGATAGCGTGACGGAATTTGTTTCAGCAATCCGCGCTTACCTAATGTTTCTGCTTCGAACTGCATAACGTCCATATCATCGGGAATTTCTTTTAATACATGATAATCCATATCCAGCAGGGAAGCAGCTAAATATTCAGCCGTAGCGAAGCCTTGTCCGTATTTGCCACTCTTGTCCATTTTTTCAACCAGTCCGGCAGGAATAACTTCATCTGTCTGATAATGTTTGGCATATACATTCAATACCTCCGGTTCAAAAGCCCAATGCTCATCTATCTGTGACGGCAGTTCTACAAAATCACGCGGAACACTAGCCACACCATAATAATGTACATCTTTGAAAAGATTATGTAAAGCGTGTCCGAATTCGTGGAACAAGGTATTCGCTTCGTCTGCACTGAGCAAAGCGGGTTGTCCGGCTGCCGGTTTGGTAAAGTTGCATACCACGGTTACTACAGGAGCCACTTTCTTGCCGTCCTTGTAGGTCTGTGAACGATAGCTTCCGCACCATGCGCCACCTTTCTTGCTGGCACGCGGAAAGAAGTCCATATAGAGTACACCTAGATGAGAACCGTCTTTGTCCTTACATTCGAATGCCTGTGCATCGGGATGAGGGAGGGGAAGATTGTCCAGCTGGGTGAAAGTGATACCGTACAGTTTGTTGGCAACATAGAACACACCGTCACGTACGTTTTCCAGTTTCAGATAAGGACGTACCTGATTTTCATCCAAGTCGAATTTGGCTTTCTTGGCTCGGTCTGCATAATAACGCCAGTCCCAACCTTCGGCTGTGAAGGTTTTTCCGTCTTTCTTTATTTCGGCATTGATATCTGCCAGTTCTTCTTTGGCTTTGGACAGAGTAGGTGTCCAAATCTGATCTAATAATTTATATACGGCATCCGGTGTTTTTGCCATACGTTCTTCCAGTGCAAAGGAAGCATAGTTTTCATATCCCATCAGCTTGGCTTTTTCCAGACGGGCCTTGAGCAGTTTGCGCACCACTTCCTTGTTGTCGTATTCATTTCCGTTATTTCCTCTGTTAATGTATCCTTTGAATATCTTTTCGCGCAGGTCTCGGTTATCGGCATATTGCAGAAAAGGCATGACGCTGGGATTATGCAGGGTGAAAATCCATTTGCCTTCCATGCCTGCTTCTTTAGCTGTTTCGGCAGCACTGGCAATCAGGTTTTGGGGTAATCCGGCTAAGTCTTCTTCTTTGTCCACGATCAATTGGAAAGCATTGGTTTCCTTCTGCATATTTTGGCCGAAGGTGAGCTGCAACATGGAAATCTCACTATTTAATTCACGCAGTTTTTTTTGACTTTCGGCATCCAGGTTGGCACCTCCACGTACAAAATCTTTATAGGTTTCTTCCAACAACTTCTTTTGCTCTTTGTCCAAATTGCCGGGATTTTCATAGACAGCTTTGATGCGTGCAAAAAGTTTTTCATTTAAGGCGATGTCATCGCTGTGTTTTGATTGTAGTGGAGAGAGTTCACGGCTCAGTGCGTCCATTTCATCATTGGTATTGGCGCTTTTCAGTCCGTAGAATACGGTGCTGACTTTACGAAGTAACGCTCCGCTTTGATCCAGTGCTGCAATGGTATTCTGGAAAGTGGCGGGTTCGGGGTTGTTCACTATAGCGTCAATCTCTTTCTGTTGTTCTTCCATGCCCTGCAAAAAGGCGGGTTTGTAATGTTCCATCTTGATTTGGTCGAAAGGAGGAACCTGGAAGGGAGTTGTGTACTCTGAAAGGAATGGATTTCCGGTAGGGGCTGCCTGTTTCCCTTGCGAACCGCAACCGCTTAATATGGCAACCGCACAGGCTGCCAAAAGAATGTGTTTCATAATAATTTGTTTTATATAGGTGATAATGCAAAGATAGTAAAATAAGGCAAATTCCAATAAGTTTGAAGCGTAGAACTATTTGTTTGTTTTCATAGTCTGTCTAATTATCATACATCATTGTCTAATAATTAGACAGACTGTTTCTTTTTGTTATTTTGCAATGTGTTGTTAATCAGTTATTTGTTTGCGTGGCACGGTTTTGGCATTTCTATTATAGAGAACGAATTATAGAAACTTTAGTTTCTTATACACTTTATGGGAAGTAACGTTGTGAAACGGGACTTCTCTCTTTTAAAATAATAATAATTAAAAACACGAAATATGAAACAGATTTATTATGTCATTCAGGCTTTGATACATGGACGTGGAGCTAATATTATAAAAGTCGTTTCGTTAGGCTTGGGCCTGACTATGAGTATTCTGCTTTTCTCAAGAGTTGTGTATGAGCAGAGTTTTGATACTTGTTTTAAGGATCATGATAAATTATACCAATTGTGGAATATATGGACAGTAAATGGAGAGCCTTTTCCTCCGAGTGAGTTCATTATCGGTGCAGCTGCTGGAGGCATACTGGATGCAATGCCGGAAATTGTGGAATCGGCGGCAAGTACAGGCTCGTGGCCGGGTTCGGCACCTATTTATAACGGGAGTGTCCGCTTTGATGATTTTAAAGTTGCTGCTGATTCATTGTTTTTTCAGACAATGGGTATTGAGGTCTTGAGTGGTGATCCGGTACGTGAATTGCAGCAAAAAGATGTAATTTTCCTGAGTAAAGATTTGGCGGATAAAATGTTTGGCGGTGAGAACCCGATTGGTAAAATAATTAGTTTCAATAAGGAAATTGAGTTGACAGTCAAAGGAACGTATGCTGCTTTACCTGAGAATTGTACTATGCGACCGAAGGCTGTCATTTCCTTGCCTTCTATCTGGAGCCGCCGGATAGGAAATTATTCATGGAACGGTGGGGACAGCTGGAAAGAATATATCCGGTTGAAGCAGGATATTGATTTGGATGAATTGAACAAGCGTATTGATATGGTAGTACAGCAACATATTCCCAGAAGTGATAAGTTTGGAATCACCGTCATAGCCAAACCAGTCCGGGATACGTACCGTGGATATGATGAGGTGAAAAGAATGCGTAATATCATGCTTATTTTGGGGCTGTCCATTTTGTTTATTACGGCATTGAATTATGTGTTGATTTCTATTTCTTCATTGAGCCGGCGTGCCAAAAGTATTGGTGTGCATAAATGTAGCGGAGCGGGAACGGGGACTGTCTTTGGTATGTTTATGTGGGAGACCGGTATTATTATTCTGCTTTCATTATTTTTGATGGTTTTCTTAATGCTTAACTTCCGGGATTTTGTGGAAGATACCACGGCTGCTAAACTGGAGTCCCTTTTTGCGGTGGAACGTATTTGGGTACCTTTGGGAGTGACTCTTTTTTTATTCTTCATTGGTGGTGTATTGCCGGGACGACTTTTTTCGAAAATACCGGTCACACAGGTTTTCCGGCGTTATACAGAGGGTAAAAAAGGATGGAAACGTCCGTTATTGTTTATCCAATTTGCAGGAGTGGCTTTTATATGTGGATTGATGTGGGTAGTGATGCTCCAGTATCATTATGTTATTAATAAAGATCCGGGTTATAATCCTGAGCGGGTAGTGATTGGCGTTAATAATGCACCGGATGCTAAAGCCCGGCTTGCTGCCCGTCACTTTTATGAGGGGCTTCCATACGTGGAAGCATTGACTTCGGCAACTAGCTATCCGTCTAATGGATATAGCGGGCAGATGATACCGGATGAGAAAGGAACGAGTCTTTTTTCCAGTTGCTATGATTTTACTCAGGAGAATTATGTCACTTTTATGGGAATGACCATACAGCAAGGGCGTGTACCGCGTGAATCCGGTGAGGTGGCTGTCAATGAGGAGTTTGTGCGGAGAATGCATTGGGGAAAAGATGTGTTGGGCAGGAGTATCGGGACAGAAGAAGGACGTGTCAAAATAGTAGGTGTGATTAAAGATTTTAATATTGGCGGATTCTACTCAGAGCTGAAACCGTTTGTCTTGCATCATCATCCCAAAGATTTGGCTGATCTTGTTTATCTCCGTCTGAAGGAACCCTTTGGTGAGAATCTTCAGAAACTGAAGCGTGATGCTGCCGAAGCTTTTCCTAATCAAACAGTCGGCTTTGAAAGCTTGGAACAAAAAATGGCGGATAGTTATAATTCCGTTCGTGTATTTCGTAATGCGACTTTATTGGCGGCAATTGCCATTTTGTTTATTACTTTGATGGGACTGATAGGCTATATTAATGATGAATTACAGCGACGTTCGAAAGAAATTGCTATTCGTAAAGTGAATGGAGCTGAGTCATTTGCGATATTGGAAATGCTGGTGCAAGATGTTCTTTGGATTTCTTTCCCGGCTGTAGTCGCAGGTACACTAGGGGCATGGTATGTAGGTGGTTTATGGATGGAACAGTTTGCTGTGACTGTAGGTTCGCTTGTTCCTTATTATGTATGTGTAGCTATCGTGGTCTTGATATTGATTGTCAGTTGTGTCATTTCCAAAACATGGCGCATTGCCAATGAGAATCCAGTAAAGAGTATTAAATCAGAATAAAGATCAATAGAACAAACAATTAAAATTTATTATTATGATACAGATTGAAAATTTAAGTAAGGTATTTCGTACTTCAGAAGTAGAAACAATTGCGTTGAATCATGTAAACATAGAGGTGAAAGAAGGAGAGTTTGTAGCTATTATGGGACCATCAGGTTGTGGAAAATCCACCTTATTGAATATCCTTGGTCTGCTGGACAATCCTACTGAAGGCAGTTACAAGTTGCTGGGCAATGAAGTAGCCAATCTGAAAGAAAAAGAACGCACCCGCCTGCGTAAAGGTGTAATAGGTTTTGTATTTCAAAGCTTTAATCTGATAGACGAACTGAATGTTTTTGAAAATGTGGAATTGCCGTTGACTTATCTTGGAATCAAGGCCAGTGAACGTAAGGAGCGTGTTCTGGAAATTTTAAAGCGAATGAACTTGAGTCATCGTGCCAAGCATTTCCCGCAACAGCTTTCTGGCGGTCAACAACAGCGTGTGGCTATTGCCCGTGCTGTGGTTACTAACCCTAAATTGATCCTCGCCGATGAGCCTACCGGTAATTTGGACTCAAAGAACGGTGCTGAAGTAATGAATCTATTGACCGAACTTAACAAGGAGGGGACTAGTATTGTCATGGTAACTCACTCTCAGCATGATGCCGGATTTGCTCATCGTGTCATTCATTTGTTTGACGGTAGTGTAGTGGCGAACATTAAAGAATAATAATGAAAGGGTGGTTGTAATGAAACAAATCTATTATGCAATACAATCGACATTACACGGCCGTGGAAGCAATGTGACAAAAGTCATATCGCTTTCATTAGGCTTGACTATTGGTGTTCTGCTTTTTTCACAAATAGCATTTGAACTCAATTATGAAAAATGTTACCCTGATGCCGACCGATTGGTGTTGGTACGTGGAGGAGGAGAGAATGTAAAGACTGGAGAGAAAGGAGAAGGATATGATGATAGCTTGTTTGCTCCGATGGCAGAAGCATTCCGCAGTGATTTGTCACAATGGATTGAAAATGCTACAGTCATTTTCAATTTTGAGACATTAAATGTATTCAAGGATGGTCATAAGCTGAAAGACGTAAACTACGCTTATGTAGATACTTGCTATTTCCGTACTTTCGGCATCAAAGTATTGAAAGGGAATCCTGAGGAATTGCAAAGGGCAGGGAGCATATTCGTTTCTGAAACTTTTGTTCGTGATGTCTTTGGTGGACAGGACCCTGTGGGACAAAAATTATCTTTGGATAAACAGCATGAACTGACAGTCCGTGGTGTTTATCAGGATACTCCGGAAAATACGGCCTATCATTTTGATTTTGTAGCTCCCATTTATGCCGGAGGTGGCTATATAGGGGGTGGAACATGGGGACGTAATGACATTTATTATACTATTCTCCGTTTGCGCGATGGGGTGGACAGGGAAGAAATCAATCGTCAGATATACAAGGCTATGCAAAAATATTATCCTGATTCTGCTGATGATGAATGGAGAAATTTTTATGATGCACAGCCATTGCCCGAAATTCATCTGGATGACTCAAATACCCGCACTCGCCTTTACATTTATGGTTTTTTGGGCTTTGCCATATTTTTTGTGGCAATCATGAACTATGTATTAGTAGCTATTGCTACCATGAGCCGCAGGGCAAAAAGTATAGGTGTGCATAAGTGTAGTGGTGCCAGTGCAATCAATATTTTCAGTATGTTCCTTTTTGAGACGGGGATTGTGGTATTGATGTCCGTTATAGTGGCCCTCTTTATTATTTTCAATACCAAAGATCTGATAGAAGATTTACTTTCGGTGCAGTTATCCTCACTCTTTACATTGGAAACTTTATGGGTTCCGATGCTCATTGTCTTTGTACTGTTCATAGTAGCCGGAGTGCTGCCGGGAAGATTGTTTTCACGCATTCCTGTCACTCAAGTTTTTCGTCGTTACACAGATGGGAAAAAGGGGTGGAAGCGTTCTCTTTTATTTGTACAATTTATGGGGGTATCTTTTGTGATGGGGATTTTGTTAGTATCTTTGATGCAGTATCATCATCTGATTAATAGTGATATGGGTATCCGTACTCCAGGATTGGTGGAGGCGGAAACATGGATGTCACCCGAAGAAGCAGAGAATATGGTTAACGATCTTCGTCGTCAACCCATGGTGGAAAATGCCACCCGTTCTATGCATGGTGTTCTGGGAGAATATTGGACTCGTGGGCTGATTGATAATAGTGGCAAGCGAATAGAAACCTTGATGTATAATCCTTGTGATAAGAATTATGCTGAAACCATGGGGATTACTATTATTGAAGGGAAAGATATGCAGAATGAGGGAGATGTATTGGTCAACGAAGAAGTAGTGCGGCTGATGAAATGGACAGATGGGGCAGTAGGCAAACGGTTGAATGATTTTGATAAAGCCGGAACCATTGTTGGTGTATTCCGTAATGTGCGCAATACGTCTTTTCTTTATAAGCAGTTTCCCGTGGCTTTGGTTTATAGTCATAATACCAGTCACACTTTTGATGTACGTTTAAAGCAGCCATACGATGAGAGTTTGAAAAAGCTGAACGAATACATGGAGCAGGTGCATTCCACTAAGGCATTGGAATTTATTCCGATAGATACCATGCTGAAGGAAATCTATCGCAATGTATATCGTTTTCGTAATTCTGTATGGATTACTTCTACTTTTATTTTGCTTATTGTTGTTATGGGGTTGATAGGTTACGTGAATGATGAAACACAACGTCGCAGTAAGGAAATAGCTATCCGTAAGGTGAATGGTGCTGAAGCTTCGACTATTCTTCGGTTGCTGTCCCGTGATATATTATATGTTGCTGTCCCATCGGTCTTGATAGGAATTGTAGTATCGTACTTTACAGGAAAGGCTTGGTTGGATCAATTTGCCGAAACGATAGATATGAATGCGTTGTATTTTGTCGGAACAGCATTGGTGATTATCGCTCTGATAGTGGTGTGTGTCGTTGTTAGAGCTTGGCGTATCGCTAATGAGAATCCGGTAAAGAGTATTAAAGTTGAGTAACTAAATAGATAGCGATGAAGCAATTATATTATGCAATACAAACGATATTACACGGTCGTGGAAGTAATGTGACGAAAGTCATATCGCTTTCATTGGGGCTGACTGTTGGCATCCTGTTGTTCTCGCAGATTGCATTTGAGTTAAGTTATGAAAAATGTTATCCTGAAGCTGGAAATCTAGGAATAGTCCGCGCATATTACCATAATTTGGAAACAGGTGAGTCGATGGGGGACGATGGGGATATCTATGATTATTCCGTTTTTGCTCCGATAGCGGCGGCTTTGGCTGAGAATATGCCAATAGAAGTGGAAAAAGCTACTTGTATAAATTCTTACACAGCCAACGGTAATTATTATTATGAAAATCAATTGTTGTCGGATGACGAACAGTGTCTTATGGTGGATACTTGTTTTTTCCAAACCTTTGGCATTCCGGTTTTAAAGGGAAATCCTAACGATTTGATTAACTCCAATACTTTGTTTGTGTCCGAGAGTTTTGCACGCCGTTTTTTTGGTGATGCAGATCCTATAGGTAAAGTGTTAATATTGGAGCGGAAAACTGAAATGATTGTCCGTGGTGTTTATCGTGATATTCCGGAGAATACCATGTTTAAGGCAGACTTTGTAGTAAGTGTACATAAAGAAGGAGGTTATAAGGATGGAGCCGGATGGGGAGGAAATGATATTTTTTATGCAGTGTTCCGGACCGGAGAAGCTTCGGATATAGAGGTGGTAAACGATAACATCCAGCGGATGGTGGAGAAATACATGCCGACTGAACATAACGGTTGGAAACTGGAACTCAGTGTCATTCCATTGGCAACAAAGCATCAGACTTCTTCAGAAACAACAAAGCGTCTAGTTATCTATGGCTTTTTGGGTTTCTCTATCTTCTTTGTCGCTATTATGAACTATATGCTTATTGTAATTGCTACTTTGGGACGTCGTGCCAAGAGTGTCGGTGTCCATAAGTGCAATGGTGCCAATAATGGGAATATCTTCAGTATGTTTATGATGGAAACGGGCATTATTGTTCTGGTATCCATTCTGGTCTGTGCATTTATCATTTTCAATGCGCGGGATTTGATAGAAGATTTGCTGTCGGTGCGACTTGCATCACTCTTTACATGGGGAACTTTGTGGGTACCGCTGCTGGTTGTTGTACTTTTATTTTTGTTGGCAGGTGTATTGCCCGGACGTATTTTTTCACATATTCCTGTCACACAGGTATTCCGTCGTTATACTGATGGTAAAAAAGGATGGAAACGGTCACTGTTGTTTATACAGTTTACCGGTGTGTCTTTTGTCTTGGGATTATTACTGGTTACGTTAATGCAGTATAGTCATTTGATGAACAGGGATATGGGGATCAATACTGCCGGACTGGTAGAAGCCGAAAGTTGGCTAGACATTGAAATTGTTCCTCATATGCGCGATGAGATCCGGCGTCAGCCTATGGTAGAGAGCGTGGCTACAGCCAGCCATAGTGTATTGGGCCAATATTGGACAAAAGGATTGATGGGCAGTGACGGCAAGCGTATAGGTGTTCTTAATATGAACTATGTGGATTTTAATTATCCGGATGTGGTAGGCATTACGATTATAGAAGGAAAGCCGATGACCCATGCCAAAGATCTGCTGGTGAATGAAGAGATAGTCCGGCTTAAGAAATGGACGGATGGAGCCGTAGGAAAACCTTTTGATGAGATTAAGGAAGGAACTATAGTAGGTGTGTTCCGTGATGTGCGCAATCAAAGTTTCTATCAGGCGCAGCAACCCATTGTGCTGATAGGTGGTAATGCGTTTAATCATACCTTCAATGTACGGTTGAAAGAACCCTACGATGAAAATTTGAAGCGCCTGAATGAATTCATGGACAAAACTTTTCCACAAGTGGCTTTAACATTCCATACAGTGGATGATATGCTGTCCGAAATCTATAAAGATGTATATCGTTTCCGCAATTCTGTCCTTATCACTTCCGGTTTTATCCTGCTTATAGTGATTATGGGGCTGATAGGTTATGTAAACGATGAAACGCAACGTCGCAGTAAGGAGATAGCTATTCGTAAAGTGAATGGTGCGGAAGCATCAAACATTCTCCGTCTGCTGGTATGTGATATTCTATATGTTTCTATTCCTTCTATTTTACTCGGAATTGTTATAGCTTATTTTATTGGGAAAGCATGGTTGGAACAGTTTGCGGAACAGGTTGATCTTAATCCGTTACTCTTTTTGGCTACGGCTTTAGTTGTAGCGATTATTATTGTGGCTTGTGTGGTGCTTAAGGCATGGCATATCGCTAATGAGAATCCGGTAAATAGCATTAAGAGTGAGTAGTGTATTGGGAAAAAGGAGAGCGGGATGATATGTGTTGGGTATCATCCCGCTTTTTTCTTTTTACCTGATTCCTGTGAAATTTACATTGACACCATCCAATGTGCCTTTTAAGAAGTTTCCGGCCAACCATACATTTTCAAAATATGAAATGTCACTGGGACCGTAAACCATACGGATGCATGTCTGTGCGCTGTTATCCCATCTCCATTCAAAATTGTACCTGTCTTCGGTTACATAGCCGTTCCGATGTTCTATTCGTATGATGTCTGTGCCTGTTCTATTTTCGTAAAAGTCTAGTCGTTGTGTGTAGTATTCACCGTCTTGTTCCCAAGTTTCCTGCCAGGTCCGGCTGCATAGTTCCCGAGTGGTTCTGTAATATATTTCGCTGTAATCATCATCATCGTACCAACTTTCTATGGATACTTCACAGGAGGTTAGGTTAACCATTATTATCAGTACAACTACCATTCCGAAGTATTTCAGTATTTTTGTTCTCATATCCGTTAATTTTAAAATTTGTTTTTCTTATGTCACAAAGATAAGTGGAGGGAATGATACAATAAACGGAATATTCCTATTTGTAAAGGAGAGTTTCCCTATTTGTAATAGGAAAATTCCTATGGTGAGGAGAGGGGAATAAGGTTTGTCTTATTTCTTTTACTATTAAACTGTAAGTTACAAAAAGAGGCTGTCCATTGGTGAGACAGCCCCGATAATTTCTGAAAAATGATAATAGGATATTTCTATATATTTTTAATTATCCTTGTTTGGGTATTATCTGCGTTTTTTTGAAGAAAGAAGTGGTGCTTCCTGTACTTGCTTCATTACTCTCAAGAGATTACCTCCCCAAATCTTCCTTAAGTCTTCTTCTGTATATCCTTTTTCAATCATTTTTATGGTCAGATTAATCAAGTCATTATCTCCATTGCATCCTTGCAAACCACCACCGCCGTCAAAGTCCGTACCTATTCCCACATGGTCTATGCCGGCTACCTTAATCATGTGGTCCAAATGTTCGGCAGCATCACAAACGGATGCGGCTTTTGGGTTTTTATTGATATAGGCATCAAGGAGACATAACTGTGCCACTCCGCCATTTTTCGCTAAGGCACGGAGTTGTTCGTCTGTCAGATTACGATCATGGTCGCATAACGCCTTTGACGAGGAATGAGAGGCGATGATAGGTTGTGTACTATATTTTATCACATCCCAGAAAGTACCTTCACTGGCATGCGATACATCTATCATAATTCCTAGGCGGTTCATTTCCTTCACCACCTCACGTCCGAACCGGGTCAGTCCTTCGGTCGCATCTTCCGTGTGAGTGGATGAATGGCAGATATCATTGTCATAAGAATGGCAGAGAGTAATATAATTGACTCCCATCTGTTTGTATTTTGCTATATTCTTTAGGTCTTTGCCTATGGCGTAACCATTCTCGATACCTATAAAAAAAGCTTTTTTACCTTCACGCTTCAGGCGTATCAAGTCTTCTTCCGTAAGGGCGATGCCACAAAAATCTTTGTATTGCTCTACTTCGTCATAAATGGATTGAATTAATCGAGTGGTGCTTTCTACGGCTTTTTGTGAAGATGCGTCATCCCGTTTCCCCTGCCATATAAATGCGGCTAGGAACTGTGCGTCCAATTTGCCTTCCTCCATTTTGGGGATGCTGACCATGTTGTCTTTTCTCAGGCCTACACTGTAACCGTTTTTAAACCAAAGAGGAGTGTCTGTATGAGTGTCAATGGATAGAATGCGGCTGTGAATTTTTTTAGCTAGGTTGAATGTATCAGCCTTGTTCACCAGAAATTTAAATAATTTATGCATGGTGGTATCTCCGGCAGCTGTAAATATTTCCGGATGAAATTGCACACCTATCATTTGTCGTATGGGATAAGCTTCTATAGCTTCCGCTATACTGTCGGGTGCCCAAGCCGTGATTTTGAATCCCGGTGCCAATTTCCGGATAGCCTGATGATGGAATGTATTGACTTGCAGCACTTCTTGTCCTGTAATTTCTGCCAACTTGCTTTCCTTTATGATGGATATCGGATGGGTGGGGGTAGTGCCGGATTCTTTTTGGCGATGGTTGACACTTGAAGGATGTTGCGTGGGCAGATCTTGATATAAAGTTCCACCGAAAGCTACATTCATTAATTGTAGCCCCCTGCAAATTCCTAATATGGGAATATTCCGATCTGCGGCCATTTTCAGCACCATCAAGTCGAAGGTATCCCGGGCAGGGCTTACTTCTTCCAGTTTTTCATAAGGAAGGTCGCCATAATACATCGGTTGGATGTCTTCTCCACCTGTAAAGACAATTCCGTCCAGCCGGGATACAATTTGACGCAGTATTTCTACATTATCCGTTACAGGTATCATGTAAGGAATTCCTCCAGAGAGAATGACTGACTGTACATATGCCGTGTTTACGGCTGTCCGTTTCGGACTTATATCTGTGGAAATTCCAATGAGGGGAAACCTTTTTATTCCGGGAATCAATTCGGAATCCACTTTTTGATTCAACCGGACGAGTGCTTCGGACAAAGGATCCTTTTGACTTTTTTGTGCTTGTACATGGCAACATCCCAAAGCTAACAGTAATACTAAGAGGCATTTGTTTTTCATATGAATATAGATTTTGTCTTGCAGGCAAATGTATAAACTATGTTTTTATTGAAAAAATAAAATGCCATAAAAATAGAGTAGGAGGTACTTATTCCAAGCACCTCCCACCTTTATATTCAGAAAATATTCAATTTACTTCATATCTTCCACAGCAGCCTGTGCAGCGGCCAGTCTGGCAATAGGCACGCGGAACGGAGAACAAGACACATAGTTCAAACCAACTTTGTGACAGAATTTCACTGATGAAGGCTCACCACCATGCTCACCGCAGATACCGCATTTCAAATCAGGACGAACTGAACGGCCTTTATCTACAGCCATTTCAATCAGCTGGCCCACACCATTTTGGTCGAGTACTTGGAACGGGTCTACTTTCAGAATCTTCTTTTCCAGATATACCGGCAAGAAAGAAGCAATATCGTCACGGGAATAACCGAAGGTCATCTGGGTCAAGTCATTGGTACCGAATGAGAAGTATTCTGCACGGCTGGCAATGCGGTTGGCTGTCAGCGCAGCACGCGGAATTTCAATCATGGTACCTACCTTGAACGGAATTTCCATACCTTCTTTTTCAAATAATGCTGCTGCTGCATCACGGATCACCTTTTCCTGAGCTTCGAATTCATACAGGATACCGGTCAAGGGAACCATAATTTCGGGATGCGGATCATATCCTTCTTTCTTCAGTTCAATTGCAGCACCTAGAATCGCTTGAGTCTGCATCTCTGTGATTTCGGGATAGGTGTTACCCAAACGACAGCCGCGGTGACCTAACATCGGATTGTGTTCACACAGGCTTTCCACACGTTTTTTGATTTCCTGTACGGTTACGCCCATTGCCTTAGCCATTTCTTCCTGACCTTTTGCATCATGGGGAACGAACTCATGCAAAGGAGGATCGAGCAGACGAACATTTACCGGACATCCGTCCATAGCCTTGAAGATACCTTTGAAGTCGGCTTTTTGGAAGGGGAGCAATTTAGCCAATGCTTTTCTACGTCCTTCTACATCCGGTGACAGGATCATCTCACGCATAGCGACAATCTTTTCAGCATCAAAGAACATGTGTTCCGTACGGCAAAGACCGATACCTGAAGCACCAAAAGCGCGGGCCACTTCCGCATCATGCGGAGTATCAGCGTTAGTGCGGACATTCAGCTTGGTGTATTTGTTGCAAAGATCCATCAATGCAGCGAAATCGCCTGAAACTTCGGCTGCTTTGGTTTCCACTTTACCTTTATATACTTCACCGGTAGTACCGTTCAGAGAGATGAAGTCACCTTCTTTTAAAGTAATACCTTCAATTTCTACGGTACGTGTCTTATAATCTACATTGATAGCACCAGCACCCGATACGCAGCACTTACCCATACCACGGGCCACAACCGCAGCGTGAGATGTCATACCGCCACGTGCAGTCAGGATACCTTCGGCAACGGCCATACCTGCCAAGTCTTCCGGCGAAGTTTCGATACGTACCATGACTACCTTTTTGCCATCGGCAGCCCATTTAGCAGCATCATCGGCGAAGAACACAATCTGACCGGTAGCGGCACCCGGAGAAGCGGGCAAACCACGAGTCAAAACTTTCGCTTCTTTCAACGCTTTCTTGTCGAACACAGGGTGAAGCAGTTCGTCTAATTTATTAGGTTCGCAACGCTCCAATGCTGTTTTTTCATCAATCATTCCCTGGCGCAACAAGTCCATGGCGATTTTTACCATAGCAGCTCCGGTACGTTTACCGTTACGGGTCTGCAAGAACCATAATTTACCTTCCTGTACGGTAAATTCCATATCCTGCATGTCGCGATAGTGGTTTTCCAGTTTGGTTTGCAGGGCATCCAGTTCTTTGTAGATTTCCGGCATAGCTTCTTCCATAGAGGGATATTTGGCTACGCGTTCTTCTTCAGAAATACCTGCACGTTCTGCCCAACGCTGAGAACCGATTTTTGTGATTTGTTGCGGAGTACGGATACCGGCTACAACATCTTCACCTTGTGCGTTGATCAAATATTCGCCATTAAACAAATCCTCACCGTTACCTGCGTCACGAGAGAAGCAAACACCGGTAGCCGAAGTATCACCCATGTTACCGAATACCATGGCTTGTACGCTTACAGCAGTACCCCATTCGGCAGGAATACCTTCCATTTTGCGGTAAAGAATGGCGCGTTCGTTCATCCAACTGCGGAATACAGCACAAATGGCACCCCAAAGTTGTTCGTATGCACAGGTCGGAAAATCTTGTCCGGTTTGTTCTTTTACAGCAACTTTAAAGCGTTTAACCAGTTCTTTAAGGTCTTCCACTTCCAATTCGTTGTCGAGCTTCACACCTTTTTCTTCCTTTACTTTTTCGATAATTTCCTCGAAAGGATCGATGTCTTCCTTGTTCACCGGTTTCATACCCAATACCACGTCACCATACATTTGTACGAAACGACGGTAAGAATCCCATGCGAAACGGGGGCGTCCGGTCTTGCGGCTCAAGCCTTCCACCACTTCGTCATTTAAACCTAAATTAAGGATGGTATCCATCCTTAATTTAAGATCGGAAGAGCACACGTCTGAAC
>ENA-OUNS01001497-OUNS01001497.1-human-gut-metagenome-genome-assembly--contig:-NODE-1497-length-16698-cov-5.124076_pt1 | contig 16698 bp, 23 predicted proteins | sample MGYA00243237_ERZ505104 | MGnify/ENA primary metagenome ERZ505104 (study PRJEB26097, sample SAMN02711295) | human gut metagenome | biome: Gut microbiome | host: Homo sapiens | place: Denmark...
GGCAAAGCACACGGAAACCGGCTGGGCCGACGGTGTATTCCTGCTCCATGCGGGGCGAAAAGACTTTTTCGATACGCTGAGTTTAAGTGCGGGTGCCGTTGATGATCTTGCGGATCTGGCGCTCGCTGAGACGGAACTGAGCCGCCAGCGCCCGGTAGTTGCAGCCGTTGAACCGGGCCCGGATGTCCCGGTCACGGGCGTTGCGCTCCAAGGATTCCCGTTTTGGGATGTACAGGCTCTGTCCGCCGCACAGCAGCGTCAGCTGGGTGAAGGCCTCAAGGCCGATGGCCTCGGCAATGTCCCGGTATTCCTCGGGAATGTCGCTCATGGGGACGGGACGGGCGGTGTTTAAGTAAGGAATGGTCATAGTATGGACTCCTTTCATTCGTAGCTAATCATTTGGACAAATCTCACGTGAGTTTTTGCCGGGTACGCCGCTTAGGTGCTTCCCTTTTGCGGACGGGCCGGACAAGTCTCATGTGAGTTTTTTACAGGTGCAGGCCGGACAGGTTTGCCGTCCGGGACTGCTTGCGGGCCAGCGTGCGGGCACCCTCCAGCGCATCGGGGCCGTCATCGTGAGCGCCCAGGGGAAACTGGGAAAGCTGCTGCAAAAGCAGCGTCTGATCCCGGCGAAAGAGGATGTAGCCGTTTTTCACGTCCGGCTGCAGGGTCTCCACCCGCATGGTCTTATCCTCCGTGGAGCGGACGCCCTGAATGGGCAGATACAGGCCTTGACGGGCGGATTCCCGGGCAAGCTGCTCCTTTAAGAACCACTGGAACTGGTTGGTCTCCGCACCAAAGAGGGCGTAGCCCCGGCCGGTCTCCCGGCGGAGCAGGCGCTCCTTTTCCAGAATGTCGACGATAATCTTGTCCGGGTGGCGGCGCTGGATGTCCGCGTCCCAGACGTAGGAAAGACCCGTGTTCCGATCCACCGCCAAGGTGACGATGGCGGAATAGTCGCTGGAGGCGGTGCGGCCCAGAGAGGGGTCGCAGTAGCCGTAAAACCGGAAGTCGGCGGCGCGGAAGTCCACCTCGGCGGGGTTGTAGTACCGGAACCACTGGGCGGAGAACAGACAGGCGGCGGGGTCGATGGGCTGGTTCTGCATTTCCGAGTTGAAGGCGGCGTCTCCCTCCGTCAGCCGCATGAGCCGCAGATCGTAGTAGCTGAGTTTTTCCGGCCAGAGGACTTTTGCGCCTGCCAGCATTTCCTTTCGGTGCTTGAAATAGAAGGCGTGGGCGGTTTTTTCCCGGTCGGGGTCGGTAAGGTCGGAGGCAAGACGCTCCCAGTCCGTCCACAAGGGGGAGGTGGCGTCGGACAGAACGGCTCGGTATTTCCGGCTCTGGAAGCCGGGGTTTTCCAGCAGGCCCGCCAAAAGGGAATCGTGGTGCAGGATGGTGCCGATGACGAGAATGTCCGTGTAGCTGTCGCCGGACTTGCAGACCGCCTTCCAAAACCAATCGGCGGTTTTCTGCCGCTGCTCTGCCGTGCGGACGCCTTCGTCGTTTTCGATGTCGTCGCAGAGGATGAGATCCGGGCGGCGCTCGTAGTTGCGCCGTCCCCGCAGCTTCTGGCCGCTGCCTACGGCGTCGATCCGGCAGCCGTTGGAGAGCAGGATGGAGCCGGTCTTCCAGGTTTTGCCCGGCTGCTCGCCGAAGTCCGCTAAGATGCGCTCGTTGGTCTCCAGCTCGTTTTTGATGGCGTCTAAAAAGCTGACCGCCTGGGCTTCGGTGTCCGAGACCAGCAGGATGTAGCGCTTGTAGCCGAACAGGGCGGCGTGGAGGACGTTTTGCAGGCTCATGACGGTGCTTTTGGCGTGGCCCCGGGGGGCGGCGATGGCGCTGCGGGTTCCCTTTTCCGTCAGCATGGCGGCGCAGTCCGAGACCGGATCACGGTTTTTCATCACCCGGCGGCGCCACAGGGCCGACAGCTGACGGTGAAAGGGGGGCGAGCGGCGGGTGAAGTAGTGCGAGAGATAGTAGCTGCCGAACTCCGCCGGGTCCCGGGCCGCTTTCCGAAATGTTTCCGTGGTCAACAAGAGAACATGCCTCCTATTACATAAAGATAGGAGCACCGTATCACCGGAGGGGGATGGGCGCTTGTGAAGGAGTTCTTCGGAAAAGCCGTTCTGTCCATGGCGGCTCAGGACGGTTTGTTGCACGGGGCCGTGCAGCAGACGGAGAAAAACTTTTTTCAGCGGAGGGCGGGACGTGGGGACAAATGGGAGGAAACCCTGTCATTGCAATGGGTACAGGGTTCGGCGGCGCAAAGAGGGGCGGCTGAAAAAATTTTTGACGGTTTCCGACAGGGCGGAGTGTAGTTGCGAAACGGGTGGATTTATGTTAACCTAAGAAACAACCTTTCCGAGCGGATCGGGGCGCGGGCCGGTTGGGTCGGCGCTCCGGCGGTGTTATACGCTTTTTTGGGGGCGGCATGGCGGGTTCGTGAGGAATGGTCGCAAAATAAAAAAAGACGCGCCGAATGGCGCGACGGTTTGTCGATAAAGTGATAAAGTTTCCGTGACGGTAAGGAAGGGTGTGTGCGGGAAACCCAAGAAGGGTGTCCCGCACCATTGGAATCAAGCATTTTCAGAACTTTTGTAAGTTCTGAAAATGGGGTCAGCGGGGCGAAAAGAACTTTTCGACACGCTGACGCGCCGAAAATCGGCGCGGGATGGGACATACATGATTTTTGGCGAGAGCGTATTGGGAAAGCTGGCGATGACCTTTTTCATGGCTATGGTTCCGGTGGTGGAGCTGCGGGGGGCCATTCCGCTGGGGGTGGCCGCCGGACTGCCGCCCGCCGTGGCAGCCGTCACGGCGATGGCGGGGAATCTGACGCCGGTGCCCTGCATTTTGCTGCTGCTGCGGCGGGTGTTCGCCCTGATGCGGAAAAGCGCGTGGCTGGGGCCGAAGGTGGATCGTCTGGAACGGCGGGCGCATTTGAAGGGGCGGAAGGTGCGGAAGTACCGGACGCTGGGACTGGTGCTGCTGGTGGCCATCCCCCTGCCGGGGACCGGTGCGTGGACCGGGGCGCTGGTGGCGGACGTGCTGGATATTCGCATGCGGACCGCTCTACCGGCCATCGCCGCCGGGGTCATCATCGCTGGGTGCATCACCACGGCTGTGACCTGCGGCGTGGCGGGACTGATGTGAGGGGCGGCACAAAGAGCGAATTATCAGGACTTATTACTATTAAAAATAGATCATGATAAAGAGGAATCTTCTTCCGGGGACGGGAGGAGGTTCTTTTTTTGCGGAGGGATGGGGCGTCGCGCTTTTGGGAAGCGGTTCCCAAGGCGGGGCGTTTTTTTTGCGCTATTGTGGGGTTATAGGGTCTGAGAGCCCCAGAATTTGAATACCGGAGGTATAATTATGGCATTTGATTACGCAAAGGCATACCAGCAGTTCATCGACGAGGAGTTTGCGGCGGCCTCCGCTACCGCGTGGATGATCCCCGAGGCGGGGAAGGTCCGCTTCACGGGGGGCCGGGACATTGAGATCTCCACCCTGTCCACCACGGGTCTCGGCAACTATGACGCGGGCAAGGCCGACGGCTCCGCTTACCCCCAGGGCACCGTGACCAACAGCTGGAAAAGCTACACCCTGTCCATGGACCGCGGCGTGAAGTTCTCTCTGGACCGCACCGACCCCAACGACACCGGTTTTCTGGTCACCGCCGAGAACGTCATCCGTGAGTTCGCCCGCAACGCGCTGGTGAAGGAGCAGGACACTTACCGCATCCACCGCCTGTACGAGCTGGCCAACGGCGACGCGGCCCACAATACCACCCATATCGTCTCCGCCGCTCTGACCAAGACCAACGCCATCGCCACCGTCAGCGGCCTTCTGCAGACCGTCCGTGACGACGCGGAGGAGATGGACGGCTATGTGGCCCTCATCAGCCACAAGCACAAGACCGCCTTTTTGGAGGCCGCCAACGGCACCTATCACGACATTTCCTTCGGCAACGCCGTGTCCATCAACGGCGTGACCTATGAGAATGTGATGATGCTGGACGATCTGCCCTGCGTATTCGTGCCCCAGAGCCGCATGAAAACCGTCATCACCGTCCAGAGCGGCGACAGCGATCAGGGCGGCATCGTGGCGGGGGAGAACGCCAAGGACATCGCCTGTCTCATCACTCACTGCGAGACGCCGCTGGCTGTGAGCAAGCTGGACGCCATCAAGCAGTTCGGCCCCCAGGAGAACCAGCTCTTTGACGGCACTTCCATTCAGGCACGCTATCTCTACGATCTGTTCGTGCCCGGCAAGCGTCTGGCATCCATCGGCGCTGTGGTGGCTCCCTGATGAGCGGCGCGGACAAGGCGGCCGCCATTCGGGAGAAGGCGGAGCGTCTGGCGGGCCGCAGTCTCGGTGAGAACGGGGACGCGCTGACAGAGATGGCCATGGAGCGGGCCTGCGCGTGGTGCGGACGGGAGGACATTCCGGAGGCCATGGAGCAGGCCGTGGCTGCGCTGATCCTCGACATGGAGGGCCGGGAGGCCGCTGTGAAGAGCGTCACCCGGGGCGACACCGCCGTGACCTACGCCGTCTCCGACGGACAGGCCGCCGCGCTGGCGGGGCTGGCCCCGTGGCGCAGGCTGGGGCGGCTGAAGGAGGGGTGAGCGGTGACGGACAAAGCCTTGGCGGACATTCTCGCCCGGACATATGCCCACCGTGTCACGGCGTTCCGTCCGCTGACGGAGGGTGAGGAGCGGCTCTGCGAGGCCGCTCCCTGCGCCCTGAGCCGCTCGGAGCACACCAGCGCCCCCACGCCGCCGTCCCTTTCCGCCGCTTGGCCGGAGGCGCTGTACCGGCTGACCCTGTACACCCGCCCGGAGCTGGCCTTTCGGCTGGGCGACCGGGTGGAGGTGACGGACGAGGGGGGAAGCGTCTGGATGGGGCGCACCTCCGACAGCTTTCGGTATGACAGCCATTGCGTGACGGTGGTGGAGATCAGCCATGTGGAGGCCCCCGGCGGAACCCGGCAAAGCGGTTCCGCTGGGGAGAGGAGGAGCAGCGAAATGAGTGAGCTTTCGGCGGCAGCCGGAAGCGAGGGATATGCAGCTTGCTCCGACGACGGACAAGTCTCACGTGAGACAGGAAAGGAGGGGCAGGCGTGAAGGCTGTTCAGGACAGCGTGGCAGCGTATTTGCAGGCGTGCACGGGCGTCCGCACCGTAGCGGACCGGACGAGAGCGCGGGGGGAATACCCCCTGCTGGCGGTGTCCGTCCGGGAGGACGGGACGGTATTGGTGGACGGCGGACGGCAGGCGGAGCACACCTATCGGGTGACGGTCTCCGCCGCATCCGACCGGGAGCGGGACGGAAACACCGCCCTGCTTTCCTCCCTGACGCCGGTTCTGCTCCGGGGCGTTCCCATGGGGGAGCGGACGCTGCATCCCTTGGAACTGAAAACCGAGGGCGAGACGCTGACGTTCACGGTGGAACTGTGCGTACCGCTGGTCCAGCCGGAGAAGCCCGCCATGGAGCCGCCGGGACGCATGGCGACTCTCAATTTGGACATTTGACAAGGAAATCTTTGAAATTTGGAGGTATTTATGGGTCTTCCTGAAATTTTTATCAGCTTTCAGACGGCGGCTGTGTCCGCCATCACCCGTTCCGCCCGGGGCGTGCTGGCGGTGGCGGTGAAGGATGCCACCGAGGGCGGCACGGCAGAGGCCGCGTACAAAAGTCTGGCGGAGGTGCCGGAGGACAAGTTCTCCCCTGAGAACTACCGTCTGCTGAAGCTGGCCTTTTTAGCCGCGCCCACCAAGGTCTGGGTGCTGCGCGTGGGCGAGGACGCGGAGAAAACCTATCAGGCGCTGGAGCGTCTGCGCTTTGACTGGCTGGCCGCCCCCGGTCTGGAGGACGCGCGGGTGATGTCCTTTATCAAGACCCTCCGAAACGGCGGGCGGGGCGTGAAGGCCGTGGTGGCCAACGCCACGGCCCCCGACTGCGAGGGCATCGTGAATCTGTGCGTGTCCGGCCTGACGCTGGAGGACGGCGCGCTGGAGGCAAAGGATTACGCCGTCCGAGTGGCGGCGCTGCTGGCGGCGCTGCCCCTGACCCGCTCCGCTACCTACGTCAACCTGCCGGAGGTGGTGGGCTGCGACGCGCTGGCCGAGCCGGACGAGGCCGTGGACGCGGGCAAGCTCATCATCGTCCCCGGCCGGGAGGGTTACCGCTTGGGCCGCGCGGTGAACTCCCTGACCACGCTGACCCCGGACAAGGCCGCACCCTTCCAGAAGATCAAGATCGTGGAGGGCATCGACCTGATCCGGGGGGACATCGCCAAGGCTTTCGAGAGCGGCTATGTGGGCAAGGTGCTCAACGATTACGACAACAAGCTGCTGCTGGTGACGGCCATCAACGCCTATCTCAAGGGGCTGGAAGGGGATGTGCTGGACAAGACCGCCGACAACCGGTGCTTTGTGTCTCTGTCCGGGCAGAGAAGCTATCTGGAATCCAGAGGGACCGACACCTCCGACATGAAGGACACCGACATTCTGAAGGCCAACACCGGCAGTCAGGTGTTTTTGGAGGCCAAGCTGACCTTCTGCGACGCCATGGAGGATCTGGCGCTGGTCATCTCCATGTAACCAACGGACGAACGTGAAATAGGAGGAACGTATGAGTAATTTACAGGCAAACCGCACCCTGTCCGGCTCCTTTGCCGAGGTCTGGGTGGACGGCGCGCGCATCGCCGAGCTGTCCCAGCTGACGCTGACCGTCAAGGTACAGCGGGAGAAAGTCCAGTTCGGCATGGACGTGGATTCCAAGATCACCGGCTACGCCGGAGAGGGCACCATGACCCTCAAGCAGGTCTACACCCGGTTCTACGAGGTGCTGGAACAGGCCAAGCGCGGCCTTGACAAGCGCTGCACCATCACCACCGCCCTGAAAGACCCGGACGCCGCCGACGGCGGCGAGGAGCGGTACAGCATCGACAACGTGGCGTTTACCGAGCTGCCCTTCATGAATTACAAGATGGGCGAGGTGAACCAGCAGAAGCTGCCCTTTACCTTCCGGCCCTCCGATCTGGTGTGCCTGGACAGCATCCGGGCCGCTGACTGATGGCGCTGGCGGACGTCCTGCGGGAGCGTGTCTCCCGCAGGGGCCGCACCGCTGAGGTGGCATGCGGTCTGCTGGGGACGGTGACGGTGGAGGCTCTGCCGCCCAGAGAGTGCGCCGCTCTGGGACTGCGGGACGGCGGGCGGGCGCTGCTTTACGCCGCCTGCCGAGACTTGCAGACCGCCGGGGAGACGCTGCGCCGGGAGGGGCGGCTGTTCACCCCTGCCGAGGTGACGGCCTACGTGTCCGACGAGGAGGCGGTGGCCGCCGCACGGACGGTCCTGGCGCTCAGCGGCGTGACGGCGGACGGAGACGGCGCATCGACAAAAAGCGCGGAAGTCCGACTTGGTGACGTGCAGAACAGCGGGGTGCATTTTGCGGTCGAAGCGCCGTCCGAGGAGGAAATCCGACTTGACGGCGTGCGGAAAAAGGCGGGTCAAAAGGCCGAAGTCCGACATGAGGACGTGCGGAACGATGCGCCTCATTTTGCGGATAAAGCGCCGTCTGAGGGGGAATTCCGACTTGGTGGCGTGCAGGAAAACGGGGATCTTACGGGAAAAGTCCGACATGAGGACGTGCGGAAAAAGGCGGGTCAAAAGGCGGAAATCCGACTTGGTGACGTGCGGAAACCGGACGGTACGGCGGCAGATGGACAAGTCTCACATGAGTTTTTCGGCGGGGACGGTTCAGACCGGACAGACCCTATCTTGGGTGGTGTTTCCGATTTTGTACCACAAAATCTTGCGTTGTCCGAGGAAAATGACCGGTTTTCGGCACCTTTGGAACTGTCCGGGAACGCTGGGGAAGTGTCCGGGCGAGGGTCGAATCTGCACGAATCTGAGTCGAAAGCCGGAGAAGCGCTGCACGAAATAAAGTCGGATTTGACGGCGGAGAGGCGGCAGGGCATGCACGAAAGCAGGTCGGAAGTCGGGGAACCGGTGCACGAAACGAAGTCGGAATCTGCGGCAGAGAGACGGCAGGGCTTGCACGAAAGCAAGTCGGAAGTCGAGGAAGCGGTGCACGAAATGACGTCGGAATCTGCGGCAGAGAGACGGCGTTACTTGCACGAAACTGAGTCGGAAGTCGGGGAAACGGTGCACGAAACGAAGTCGGAATCGGTGGAGGGGTTCGCCGAGGGACTGCTGGAGGGCCTGCGCCGTGCCGCCGCTGTGAGATAGGGGGGTTTCTATGAACACCAGAACTGTTTTGCTCTGGCACAACAACGGTGAGGAGCGCATCTACTTTACAGTCAATCCCGCCCGGCTCACCGTCACCCGGCCCAATGAGAACCGGGTGCGGAGCCTTGCCATGGGCGGGACTGTGAATATCTGGGGCGGCCGGGGACTGCGGGAGGTCAGGCTGACCACGTTCCTCCCCAGCGCCTACTCGCCTTTTTTTGACGGAAAGGAGCCGGAAAGCGTCCTCGCCATGCTGAAAAGCTGGCAGGATTCGGGCGATCCCGTGCGGCTCATCATTTCCGGCAGCGACATCAACGACGCGTTCCTCATCGAGGATGTGTCCGAGACGCTGACAGAGGGGGACAGGGACGTGGGGCTGACTGTGACACTGCGGGAGTATAAATTCAAGTCGGCGCTGGCGGCTCTGGCCGGGGGGAGCGGCGGGAGCGGTGCTGCCCCTGTCCGCAAGCGGACGGATGAGCGGGTCACGCCCCAGACCTACACCGTCAAAAAGGGGGACACCCTTTGGGACATTGCCTGCCGCTTTTACGGCGACGGGACGAAGTGGGGGAGCATCGCCGCCAAAAACGGCGTGACGAATCCCCGGAAACTGCAAATCGGAAAGGTGCTGACGCTGTGAAACTGCTGATCGGACAACAGATGGTCATGCCCGCCCTGGAATCGGTGCGGCTGGGCAAGACCCGGAACGAGGCGGCGGCGTGTCTCACCGCCACGGTGCTCATCGCCCCGGCGGACACCTACTTTTTGAAGCTGTCCGTGGCGGTGGGGGACGTGGTGCGGCTGCTGGATGACGGCGGGAAGGAGATCTTCCTCGGCAGCGTCCATGAGCTTGACCGAACGCCGGAGGCCGTGACCCTGACGGCCTATGACCGGGGGGTGTATCTGACCCGGAACGAGCTGTACGGCGTGTACGCCGGGACGGGACGGCGGATCGCCGGGAAGATCGCCGGGGAATTGGGCGTTCCGCTGGGGGCCGTGGAGGACGACGGCCTTTACCGCACCATCGTCACCGGGCCGGGGGAGTCCGCGTTCTCCATCCTGCACAGAGCCGTGGGGGAGGGGCGGGAGATCGCCGTCCGGGACGGGGCGCTGACCGTGACGAAGGGGGGCGGCGGGGCCGTTCCCCTGCCGCCGGAGCGGGTGTTGGAGGTCTCCGGGCGGGCGTCCATGGGAAATATGGTGAACCGGGCCGTGGTGACGGGCCGGAACGGGCGCGTTCTCGCCGCCGCCCAGAATACCGGGGATATCACCGCCTGCGGACGGTTCCAGCGGGTGATGGGAAAGAGCGGCGATCCGCAGGCGCAGGCCAAGGCCGCGCTGCGGCGGCGCAGCCTGTCCGCAAGGGTGACGGTGCTGGGGGATCTGTCCCTTCGGTGCGGCGGGCGGGTGGAGGCCCACCGGCCCCAATGGGGACTGGAAGGGGTCTATGACATCACCGCCCACGAGCACCGCTGGGAAAAGGGCGTGTTTACCACGTCGCTGAGTTTGGAGGGAGTTGAGGGATGAACGTTTACAGTGAACTGCTGGAACTGCTGACGCCGGAGCGGAAGGACGCCCCGGCGGGGCTGTTCGGCACGCTGACGGCGGTTTCGCCGCTGACCGTTACCGTCCGGGGGACGGCGCTGACCGAGGGGCTGTTTTATCTGAAAGGGACGGTGTTCCGTGAGGAGGACATCGGTAAGGAACTGGCGCTGCTGTCCTGCGAGGAGGGCTTTTGGATCCTCGGCTTTGTGGGAGGTGGGGGCGCATGATCTTTCCCGATTGGGGGACGGCCCCCGACACCGCGCCGGAGGAAACGCTGCCGCTGTTCCGGGAGTGGGCCGTGGACTGGGAGAACGAGAGCTTTGCCCTGCGCCGGGGAGAGCCGTATCTGGTCAGCGGCGACGAGGCTTTGAAAATTTGGGCGGCACGGGCGCTGCGGCCGGAAAGCCAGCGGTTCCGCTACACCGCGTGGTCGGCGGACTACGGCAACGAACTGACGCTGCTGCTGGGCGGCTGCGTGGATCAGGGGATTCTGGAAAGTCAGGTGCGGCAGTATGTGCGGGACGCGCTGCTGGTGTGTCCCTACATCCGGGAGGTGGACGGGTTCTCCTTCTCGAAGAAGGGGAGCCGGGTGGAGGCCCGGTTCACCGTGCACACCGTCTATGAGGAGTTTACCCAGAAAACGGAGGTTTCGATCAGATGACCAAGGAAGAAATGCTGCGGCTGTTGACAGCCGCCTACACCGGCCCCGGCAGCGCCGCCGAGGGCACCTTTGCCGGAGACGTGCTCCGGGCCTGCGCCGACGGAATGGCGCAGCTTTGGAGCATGGAGATCGACGGACTGGAACGGCGGGCCTTTGTGTCCTCCGCTGTGGGGGAGTGGCTCACCGCCGTGTGCGCGGATCGCGGGTGTGTCCGCAAGGAGGGGGAGACGGACGAGGAGCTGCGCGCCCGGACGCTGGCGGCGCTGGCCGCCACCCCCGCCTCCGGCAACGCCGACCACTACGCCGCGTGGTGCGGACAGGTGGCGGACATTCTCCGGGTGAAGGTGCTGCCGCTGGCAAGAGGAAACGGCACCGTGGACATCGTGGCGGTGGGCCGGGAGGGGAAAGCCCCCGGCGAGGCCGCCATCCGGGAGGCCCAGGCCGTCGTGGACCGGGAGCGGCCCGTGGGCGCGGACGCGAAAGTGATCGCCGCCGCTGAGACGGCGGTGAATGTGGCGGCGTCCGTGACGCTGATGGACGGCGGCAGCCTGGAGGGCGTGAAAACCGCCTTTTCTCAGGGGTTGACCGCCTTTTTCCGGGACAACGCCCTGCGGACGCGGGTGGTCAGCCACGGCAAGGCTCTGCGGCTGCTGCTGGACTGCGCGGGTGTGGCGGATGTGTCCGGCTTCACTATGAACGGAAGCGGCGACAGCCTGACGCTGACGGAGGGCGCTGTGCCTGTGGTGGGCACGCTGGCGCTGACGGAGGTGAAGGCGTGAGACTGCCGGAGTTTTTGACGGAGCTTTCCCCCGTCCGGGAGACGCTGGCGGCGCTGGAGCAGGGGGAGAACGCCATGGCGGAGGCCGTGGCGGAGAAGAACGGGCAGGTGTGCGTGGAGACCGCCACCGGAGGGCTGACCCTGTGGGAGCGGGACTACGGCCTGCCTGTCCGGGAGGGGGCCTCGATGGAGGATCGCCGTGCCGCCGTCCGGGCCGCCATGGCCGGGGGGCGCACCCTGACCCCCGCCTTTTTGAAGGAGCTGTGCGTCACGCTGGGCGGCGGCGACAGGGGAGAGGTGGAGGAGGACTTCGCCCATTGGAGCGTCACGGCGCTGACCGTGGGCGAGGGGCGTGTTCCGACGGACATTCCGGCCCTGAAACGGGCGGTGGAGCGGCTGAAGCCCGCCCACCTGTCGGTGACGGTGCTGCCCACGGCGGACTTGACGGCGCAGCGCTGGGAGGCGGTCACCGGCGGCGTGATGATGGAGATCTGGGGGTAGAGGGAAACAGGCGAAGCGCCGCCGGGGGAGATTTGCGCGACGGTAAGGTAGGGCAGCCGTTAATGGCTCTGCCGCTTTACGGATGGCACATAGAAAAACCTTCTATTGCAGCTTTGTGCTGCAATAGAAGGTTTCTTGCTATACTGCCCATTTTTAGTGAGTAGGGCCAATCCAATGGATATGTCTTATTCGGTTCATTTTTCAGAAGCTTCTCTTATTACGGTTGGCTGACGACTGCGAAAGCTCTCAACATTTGACAGATGGAGTTGCATCATATGAGCGGCAAGCACCGGATCATGGTCAGCAATAGCATCCACGATGGCCAAATGCTCGTTTATCGTCGTTGGAAGGCATCCCATAGCAAATATGCTTTCAGTGAGGCTCTTATATGCTTTCCGTATAGAATTGAACATGACGATAAGAAGCTCGTTATGAGTCATCTTCATCAAATAGGCGTGAAATTCAAAGTCATACTGCGAAAGAGCAACAGAATCATCAGGGACTTCCTCCATTTTTTTTAGAATCTTCCTTAGGCATGTGACATTCTTTTCTGTTGCACATTTTGCAGCCAATTGGATGGCACCTATTTCAAATATCTGGCGATACTCAGCAAGGTTTTTTACATCGGTCTGCTTCGCAATTGCCTCAAAGTTCATCGCATTTTGGTAAATATCCAAGTCATTTACATATGTCCCGGATTTGCTGCGGGTGATTAGTTTCAAGGTTTCCAGGGGCGAATAGGCTTCCCGGAGACTACTTCGGCCGATATTTAACTTTTTGCAGAGTTCGTTTTCATTCGGGAATACATAGCCCGGAGGAAGTTCACCGCTGATGATAGCATCTCGGATTCGCCGAAAAATCACATCGGAAATATTGCGGCGCTCACTGGCTGCCAGATCATCCAAAAAAGTTAACTGCTGCAGTGCGGATGTACTTTTATCATTAGAAAGTGACATTTAAAAAAAGTCTCCTTTAGATTAAATAATTTGTAAGTTTACAGCATTAGCTTCGATTTAAGAGGGTGCTGTCTATTTGTCTGAAACTTTTAGGAGCTGATGATCTTTATGAAAAGATTAGAAAAAGTAACTTTTCTTTATTCTATTTAATTTTTGGATAGAAGTCAATGCTTTCTCACTAAAAAATATGACATCAGACAATGAAGAGTCAAGAAGAGCAAACTTGCCGTTTGAATGGCTTTTGAATTTTATGAAGCATATACTTGCCACTTTTGCGTATTTTTAGCGAAATCTGAACTATAACGCCAAAAAATGTTTGATCAGCCAAATTTTAAAGCCTATTTTGTGCAAGTTCGCACAATTGACAAACGTGTATAGCTTTGCTATGATTTCTGTAGGATGTAGGACAACATATATGATGTGTGATCCTAAATTATTACACTACCATACAAGGAGGATAAGACAATGACGAATCAAGTGCCTAAGACTGATGGACGCGGCTTCCCTTCCGGTGCCTACTTAAACCAGAACCACCCAATGGATCGGACTCAGTGGCTGGAGGACACCTTTCCTGAGTGGGGCAGTTTCTTAAATCAGGAGATTGAGAACTACGAAGTACCCAAGGGGCAGGTCAGCTTTTGGTGGTGCGGCGGCCCCTCCTGGGTTTTGAAGACCGATGAGGGCGGCGTCTTTATGATTGACCAGTACTGCGGCCCCTCTATGTATACAGAACTGTACTACTGTGGTGTGTGCAAGCAGGCCGGCGCTGACAGCATCAACTGGATCCGCCTGAATCCTCAGGTAATTGATCCTTGGAAGTTCAACCATGTCGATGGTATTTTCTGCACCCATGCCCACCAGGATCACTGTGACCTGTATGCTGTGAAAGCTATGACGGCCACTACTGACGCTCCGTTCTATGCGCCTCCTGTGGCTGTGAAGAAGTTGCAGGGCTTCGGCGTCCCCGATGACCGCATTGTGGTCGCCAAGGTCGGCGAATCTGTCAAGGTGAAGGGAGCTGAGGTGGATTTCCTGATCTGCTACGATCAGACCGCCATTAAGACCGGTGAAGGCGATGTGCTGCTGCCCTTCGAGGAAGCTGCCTGCTGCTATCTGTTCAAGACCAGCGCCGGCAACATCCTCTTTATGGGCGATACCTGGTATCATGACGGCTATGTGGCAATTGCGCAGAAGTATGACATCGATGTGGCGATTTTCGATATGGGCTGCAACGCTCCCGGCGCCACCGATAAGATGACGCCGTATGACTGCGCCCGTGTTGGCCAGACTCTGAAAGCCAAGCTGCTGATCCCCGATCACTATGACAACTGGGCAAACACTGCCGGTGACCCTGAGCTGCTGGTGAATCAGTTCACTCGCATCGTCAGTGAGAACACCCCTGAGATTAAGACCATGATTATGCGCTGCGGCGGCCGCTTCAACTATCCCGCAGACAAGGATAAGGGACGTTACCGCTATCCTGATGGGAGCGAGAATTACGATTTCAGCAAGTCCACTTTTGCCAAGAAATGAATCCCGCTTTTGCGGTCAAAAAAGAAAGGGAGAAAGAACATGAAAAAATTTACAGCTCTTGCTCTGGCACTGATCCTTACGCTTTCCCTCTCCTCCTGCGGCAACAACGGCACGGCTTCCAACGATAATTCCGGCAGCAACTCCGATGATTCTGCCGGTAAAAAACAGACCATCAAGCTTGTCATCGGCGCGGGTCATACGGTAGGCTCCATGGAATATCTGGATAGCTTGGAAAACTTCTTCAAGCCTGAGGTTGCCAAGCGCGTCTCCGAGAACACCGATTATGAGATCGAATGGACGGATGCGTACGGAACTGTGGCCGGCCTGTCCGAAACAGTGACCGCCACACAGGATGGCCTGCTGGATTTGTGCGTCATCACTGCCTCCCCGGTTTCCGGCCAGCTTCCCTATCATCAGTATAGCATTTACCTCCCCTTCTGCACGGGTGACAACGCCCTGCTCCAGAAAGTATCTGATCAGCTGTATGAGGAGTTCTCCGATGAACTGGTGACTTCCTTCGAGACCAAGTACAACCAGAAGCTGCTGGCTAAGATGGTTCTGGACTCCTATGAGATTTTCTCCTCTGCGCCTATTGAGAAGTTTTCTGACTTGAGCGGCAAGAAGATTGGCGGCTCCGGACGTAACCTGCTGTGGCTGGAGAATACCGGCGCTGTTGGTATTCAGTCCAACATGGGCGATGGCTACACCTCTCTGCAGACCGGCCTGATCAGCGGCCAGTTCGCCGCTCCCCATTGGGCTGTGAAGGCAAACTATCAGGACATCTGCAAATATGCGACCGACATTGGTCTGGATTCCACTATGGGCGAGCTGCTGACTGTGAACCTGACGAAGTGGAACTCTCTTCCCACTGAGGTGCAGGATATCATCCTGGAAGTCAGCAAAGAGCTGGAGCAGTATCACTTGGAGTACACCAACGAGTGCCGTTCCAAGGCATACGATGCTTTCAAGGAAGCTGGCGGCACCATCGTGAAAATGAGCGATGAAGAGAAGGCTGCTTGGCTGAACGCTCTGCCCAATATCCCCGATACCGCTACCGAACTTGGTCCCACTGGCTTAAAGATCCTGGAGCGCTATGTAGAGCTGCTGAAGGAGAACGGTGTTAATATTCCTCGCGACTGGCAGTTCAAGCATTGATTCCGGAACAGCTGCATTTAACTGACAGACCCACGCATATAGCGGGGAATTCCTAAAAGTGCCGCAGGCTTGGCTCGTTGAACATAGGTCAAGTCTGCGGCCTTTTTCCTCTCTGTGTAGAAAAGAAAGGAATGAGAAAATTTACCATGAAAGTGCTGAAGTCTATCAATAACACCCTGATACTTATTTCAAAATTTCTATGTTTGCTGGGCGGTATCATGCTGATTGCCATGATGCTGATTACCTCTGTGGATGTAGGGCTGCGCACCTTTGTCCACTCCGCTTTTAATGGCGCTTCCGTAATCGTTCGCAACTTGCTGGTAGTCGCCATGTTCCTTGGATTGCCCTATGTGACGTTTGTAGCAGGCCACACCCGGTCTGAATTCTTATATGCGCGGGCTTCCTCCAAAGCGAAACTTATCTTGGATCTGATTGCTGAGGGCATCGGTACAGTTCTGTTTCTGCTCATGGCTTACGCTATGATTAAGCCGACACTCCAATCCTTTGCAACCAATCAGTTTGACTCCGAGGGTACATTTCTGATGTCTATGGGCCCCTTCTATGTCTTAACACTGTTCGGCGCATGGTTTACATTCTATGCGGCTATTTACAACTTTATTAAATTGATCGTGAAAGCTCTGAAAAAGGAGGGGAAGGCGGAATGAATACGAGCATTGCCATTGCCCTGGTTACTGTTGCATTGCTGTTTGTCTTTGTGTTTGCCGGTGTCCATATTTCGTTTACCCTGATGTCCCTAAGTTTTGTAGGACTGTTTCTGGTCACCAGTAATTTCTCTACGGCACTGAGTGTGCTTTCTACCACGGCATTTAACGCGATTCGAACATATACATACTGCGTGATCCCCCTTTTCATGCTCATGGGCACTATCATGGCGGTCTCTGGCTCGGCAGGCGACCTGTTCAAGTGGGCGCACAAGATGTTAGAAAAGGTTCCCGGTGGCTTGGCTGCCGCCACCGTTATCGGCAACGCTGTGTTTGCGGCTGTAACCGGTGTCAGCGTGGCATCTGCTACCGTGTTTAGCCAGGTGGCTATCCCCGAGATGCGCAAGTATAAATATGACCCGAATTTTGCGACCGGCATCGTTTGCGGCTCATCCAATCTGGGGATGATCATCCCGCCCAGCCTGTTCTTTATCGTCTACGGTACTGTGGCACAGGTGTCCATTGGACAACTGTTCGTTGGCGGTGTTCTGCCTGGCATTCTGATGTCTGCCATCTTCATCATCTATACATCGATCTATGGCACCAGACATCCTGCCGCCATTGGCTTGGATCCTGTGACCCGCAAGCCACTCTAG
>ENA-OUNS01001515-OUNS01001515.1-human-gut-metagenome-genome-assembly--contig:-NODE-1515-length-16600-cov-3.947477_pt1 | contig 16600 bp, 12 predicted proteins | sample MGYA00243237_ERZ505104 | MGnify/ENA primary metagenome ERZ505104 (study PRJEB26097, sample SAMN02711295) | human gut metagenome | biome: Gut microbiome | host: Homo sapiens | place: Denmark...
TATCAGGAATGATCAGTGTGAGTTATCAACCGGCGAAGCTGTTTGGAGAGAAAGATTACAGTTTTTTTAATTGTATTGGATCATTTTTCTCATTTGTGGGAATCGCAATCTTCATCTTGTCTAATGTAGTGGCATATTTTGCGTTCCACTGGTTTCTTGAAAAATCAGGGCGTGGAGAAGATTATCGGATCAGTAAGAACGGAACTTACGGAACAGCAAAGTTATTAAATGACACAGAAGATGAAGCAGAAGCTTTAAAGAGGATTCCTATTGATCAGCTGGATGATCCGGAGATCGATGGAAACATTCTTGGATACATGGAAGATACGAAAGAAGTCATTGTGAAGGATGTTCATGGAAATGCTAACCGAAACATCGCGGTATGCGGAGGCCCTGGTACCGGTAAATCACGTACTCTGGTACGTAACATCATCTTCCAGTGTGTAAGACGTGGAGAGTCTATCTTTATCACGGACCCTAAAGGTGAAATGGCCGAAAGTATGGCAAAGTATCTGAAAAAGAATGATTATATCGTAAAATACTATAATCTAAAGAACTTTGAAGCTTCTGATTCCTTCAACTGTTTGCAGGGACTGAATAACGAAGAGGGACATGCTTTTATTAATGTACTTGCTGATATTATCATGAAGAATACAGCAAGTATGTCCGGATCTGGTGGAAACGCAAATGCGGCACTGAATCTTTTGATTGCATTGATGCTGTTCGTTGTAACAGAATTACCGGAAGAAAACCAGAACATGGTAGAACTCTATAATCTGATTACGTTAACAAATCCAAAAGTATTGGATGCGATCTTTGATGGATTGGATGCAACACATCCAGCAAAGAAACCATATCTGATCTATGCTCAGTCTTCTGAAAACTTCCGTTCCAATATTACAGCAGACGTTGCAACAAGACTGTTAGTATATGCTCAGGAAGGTGTTCAAAGTATTTCAATTCACGATGAGATCGATCTGACATTACCAGGAACAAAAAAATGTGCTTACTTTATCATTACACCGGATCAGAACTCTGCGTATGATTTCATGGCTTCATTATTTCAAGCGGTCGCTTATAATAAGCTCGTCAAATATGCAGATGATAAAGCAGAAGGTGGAATCTTACCAGTCAAAGTGCAGATGTTGTTAGATGAATTCCCAAATAGTGTGACGTGTTCCGCATCACAAAACGGTAGCAATAACCGACAAAAATGCGGCGTAATTGTATTTATTCAATATAAATCCGATTGCGAACTATATAACCAATTGTTTCAAATGATGGGGTAACGCCCGGAAGGGAACACGCTAAACCTTCGAATAGCGTCAAGTGATGTAGACATTTGAGGTTATAAGCTCGGAGAAGTCATATGAAGTATACCCTAACGTACAGACGAGGAAACATTTCCAGAGGTGGAGATTGTGTACGACAGTGTGGGCGGGGTTTTCCTATGGTTAGAATGACTTATGATAGTCTGACAAAGTTTCGAATGTACGGCTCTATAGGAATAACCTGTAGAAATGCAGGAGCATCAGATCAAATGATGTGTGTGCGAGGAAGAGTAAAATTTGTTTGTGCTGAAATTCCTTGTATGTTTACAGGACATACGTTTCATAAGAAATGCACACAGGGTTAAAGAAACGACCTAAGGGAAAACAATGCTAGGTTATATGGAACACGGAAAGCTGCGGACAAGAGAACTGGCTACACAGTGAAAAAGTATCTTGGTTATGACGAAAGGCAGCAAATGAAACTGCTGCTATAAGTATATTTATCGTAGTGAGAGCAGAGGCACAGTACCGATGAAACAGTGATAACAAGCTGCGGAGGGATAGCCTCAAGCCGGTATAAATAATATCGGTGGAACGCCGTATGACGGGAAACTGTCATGTACGGTGCGGGCCAGGGGAAAAATCCGAGATATTATCAGAGATTTACCTATTGGCATTTGGAGAAATCCCAGATTTTGGAAAGAAAATTTCAACAGTCCGAAGTCGTGGTATTGCAACAACCATTATCTTTCAGGCAATCACGCAGATGCAGAACCGATATCCGAATGGATTATGGGAAGAGATTCTTGCAGCCTGTGATACAAGCCTGTTCTTAGGATGTAATGACGAAACCAGTGCGAAATATTATTCTGAAAAGAGTGGTATTTCGACTATTGAAGTTGGTACAGAACAGAGATCCTTAAAAACGCTTCGAATCACGGATTACACACCAGAAGTACGTCAATCAGAAGGAGAAGGAAAGCGTTACGTGAATAATCCAGATGAATTACAGCGATTCAAATATAAAGATGAATTGATCTTCTGCAAAGGATTTAATGTATTCCGTTGTAATAAGTTTGATTATGAGCTTCATCCAGAAGCAAAGAAGTTAGAATATGAGAAAGCAATTGAGCATGTGCCGGAATGGAGAAAGAGAGAAGAACCATACCAGCTGTATGTTCTAAGATATATTCCTGGTACAGAAGCATTTGACCGAAAAGCATTTGCTGCAGCTACTGGAGATAACAAAGAACATACGATGAGCAGTTCTACATCAAAAGGAGCAAAAAAGAATACGATTAATAAACCGCATAAAAATAAGAAGAGCAAGAGAGGTTCCTCTTGGGCAAATGGCATTAGTGGCCAGCAGCAGATGAATTACAATTTAGACAAATCAGATGAAACAGAAGAAGTTACACCAACAATCTCAGATTCTGAAAATGATGCTATAAATACAAATGTTGATTTTAACGAGGCTGAAAATGGTGCAGAAAATGTAAATGATCAGACTCCAGATTTCGGGGATACTTCTGTAGAAGAAATGATGAATCAATATGGTTTGTAGAATGTATTTCATGTATATGAACATAATCGGGGCTGAGAAATCAGCCCTATTTTAAAATATGCACATCCATCTTAAAAATGTGGGAGTATTACATAAATATGGAACAAAATTTTTAAAAAATAAGAAAAAAGTTGCAAAAAATGTGTAACGTGTTTATAATTATATATATCAAAAGGATATGTGCGTCAAAAACACATAGAAAAATGGAAGATAGGAGTTGTTAATTATGCCACCTGAAAAAGAGCAAGCAGTTCTCGTGCAACAAACGACTCAGAAAAAAGAATCAAACAAAAAGAAATCAAAGGATAAGAAAGATAAGTTGTTTCATGATACAAAGAAATTCTTACAAAGTTATCGAAGATTGGAATTATCCTTGAAATATTCTAAGGCGATGCAAACGAAACGTTTGGCCGCGAATGATATGAGTTTTGAATGGGAACTGCGAGATGACGAAATAGAATTTAATGATATGGTTTTGCAAGAAGCCATTTCAGCACTGCATTGTCTAAAACAGATGCCGGAGATGGGACGTGTATGGTATCATTTGCTACAAATGAAATATTTTGACGTTAGACCCTACAAAATGTCAGACGATGCGATCATCACAGCATTGCAAGAAGCTGGGTTATTTTCTGATATTTCTAAAACGACATTTTACAGATATCAAAAGAGTGCAATTCGTATGTATGGAGAAATTCTTTGGGGATCTCTCGATAAGAATTCTTCGGTATATAAGAAATTTGTAAAAATGATACATTCTCATGATCTTGAGAAACAGATATAGGTAAATATGTAAACTATATGATTCCAGTGGAACTATTTAATCATGATATAATTAATACTGGATTTTAGGACGATGTAAAGTGATATGATTACCAGTGGACAGTAATTATGAATATGATAACCGAAGGTGTTTTAGAACAAAGTAAAAACATATGATTCCAATGGCTTTCGTGTGTGTTTTTTGTCTCCACACCAGTTTTAGAACAAAGTAAAAACATATGATTCCAATGGGTCAAATTACATAGTGCGTAAAAATAAGAGAATAATCGAAATAACCTATAAAGGTAGGATCTGCAGTGTGGCAGAAAAGAACAATGAAAAAAGAAAGAGTGTGAGATACATGCTTTTTAAACGATATAAATATTTAGAATTAGAAAAAACAGATATCGGAAATGATGAGCATAATTATTATGAAACGGTCTGGTATATCCGTGCTTATAATAATAAACGTGCTTATGATAATCGAAATAACACAGAAACATCAAAGAGTCTTGACAGTAATGGTAAGAAAAAAGAAAAAAAGAAATCGCGGATTATTGTAAAGATAATTCGAGATTCTTATGGTAATGTGACAAGAGTATTTGTAGAACCTAAAGCAAAAAAGAAAAAAGAAGTTGTCGAGATGGCAGCAGCGGCATATCAGTCATTGCTTGCAATGGAATGATGGTCAGCAGAAAAGTAATGATATTTACTGTAGGATTTTAAAATTGTGTAACGAGAATGTCTTTAAATATCAAATACAAGAGATGATTCCAGTGGACTATTCATACGATGGAAATCAACGGCTCGAGTTTTGGAACAGTGTAAAATTAGATGATTCCAGTGCCTCCTTATTTTTTTCTACGATGACGGATGGTTTTGGAACAGTGTAAAATTAGATGATTCCAGTGGTTTACATGGATAATCCAAATAGGCAATCACGTTTTGGAACAGTGTAAAATTAGATGATTCCAGTGGGTCAAATTACACAGCGAGTAAAAATAAGAAATAATCGAAACAACCTACAAAGGTAGGATCTGCCGAGTGGCAGTAGTGGAAATAATAGTTAGAGAGGAGTTGTAAAATGAGGAAAAATGTGAAGCGTACAATTGCTGTTTTAAGTGCTGTATGTATGCTTCCGTGTCCGCAGGTAGCAAATGTTGCCGTCATGGCACAAAATGTATCTGTTGGAAGTTCTATCGGAGCAAAGACATTGAAACAGTCTTTGCAAACATCAACGAATTTTGAAACTGCATCAGGGAAACGACAGGAAGTAAAAGAAAATAAGATAGAAGATTCATATGATATAACATATGGTGATTCTATTACTTTTTTTGTTTCTAAGACAAAAATACCTGATCAAGATCAAACAGATAATTCTGGTAATGAAGATGATCAGAAACAGGATGATGGGCAGAAAGATTCAGAAACAGATGTGATACCTGATTATGAGGTTCCAGATACTATTAATGGTTTTTCCTTTAATAAGGAAGAAACAGATGATGGATATCAACTTACATTTACTGCAAATGAAGCAATGAGAAGTGCTGCAATCAAGATCAAAGGGCAGGATGTCGTTTTGAAAACTAAAAAGAGAAAACTGACTGCAAAAGCATCCGTCAAGAATAAAGTCTATGATGGAACGACCAATGCAGAATACGAGTCCTCTCCAAGTATTCAAAACGTGTTGGATAGTGATGAAAATCAGTTTTATTTCCGTTATAAAAATCCAACCTTTGAAAAGAAAAATGTTGGAGAACAACAGGTTTCTCCAATTTCTATCAATTTATCAAGTGACAACTATGAAATTGATGATATCAGCGGACTGAAAGCAACGATTGAACAGAAAGAGATCACGACCAGTACGATCAAGATCAAGAGTAAAGTTTATGATGGTACAACAACTGCAGAGTATGCAAACAAAGTAACATTGCTCGGAGTAATATCCGGAGATGATGTACAATTAAATGTTCCAACACCATCATATGATACAAAAAATGTTGGAACTGACAAGAAGATCGTATTTGATGGTGATTTTTCAATTGAGGGTACAGACAGTGCCAATTACCGATTGAAAGAAATTTCAGAAGTAACAGGAACGATTGAGAAAGCGAAGCTTGTATATCGGGCGAAAGATCAAACCAGAAAATATGGCGAAGCAAATCCAAAACTTACTTATGAAGTAAAAGGTTTTGTTGCAGGTGATCAGCAAAGTGATTTTAACGATCCGACATTGACATTGGATGTTCCAAAACTTACGAGTTTAGGAAAACATGAGGGAGTTATTAAAATCTCAGGTGTGAACCTGCCAGAATATTATGATGTAACTTATGAAAGCGGAGATTTATACGTTGAAGCAAATGATATTCATGAAAATGAACATTATAAATTAACAAAGCCGGATGGAAAGAATGGTTGGTTTACGAAAAAGAATTTTGTGATTGAGCCAATTCAGGGAGAAACCAGTGGTTATGATCTGGTTTCAACATCCAAAGATGGACCATGGAAAAAAACACTTGCTTATACAGAAGATACAAAGAAAAAGAATGTTTCCTTTTATCTAAAAGATAGCAGCAATGGTGCAATTTCCAAAGTTGGAGAAGAGTCTTATAAGATTGATAAGACAGCTCCGAAAGTTGAGAATATTGCAATTGATTTTGTAAAAGGATACCAGAGTACAAAGAAATCTGGACCATTTAAATATTTCTTTGATACGATCGCAAAGATTGGAATTACATCTCATGATGATACCAGTGGAGTTGCAAGGATTGATTATCATACAGTAGATGAAGGAACACAATCAAAAGAAAAAACACAAGACGGTTCCAAAGCAACATTTGAGATCACTCCGAATTTCAAGGGTAACATTTATGCGAGAGCGATCGATGAAGCTGGAAATGTATCAGAAGAATACAAATCAGCCGGAACGATCCTAGAGAATAATGGAAAACACAGTACAACCAGTTCAATTCATATCTTACAGGAGACACAGGAAAAGAAATATTATAATCATGATATTTACCTTGGACTTCAAGCAGAAGATACTTATTCCGGAATTGGGAATATATCATATGAAGCCGGGGCAGTGAATTCGAAAGAATCTTCCTATGATGATATGAAGTATGAATATAAGAAGGATCATGTAAGGATTGATGCTTCTCAGAATAACAAAAACGGTGTAGAAGCTAAATTTACAATGGTGGATAACACCGGACATAAGAGTACGGTCCGAAAGAAATTCAACATTGATGTTTCCAAGCCGGAGATCACAATCTCTTATGACAATAATCAGTCTGAGGGAAAATACTTCAAAAAGAATCGAACAGCAACGATCACAATCAAAGAAAGGAACTTTGACAGTAATAAGACACTTGTTTACTTGACAAAAAATGGTGTAAAAACAAGATTGAAATCCAATTTTGTCAGTGATGGAGTATTACACAGCAGAGAAGATGGCAGTCAGTATTATATTTATCAAATGAATGTAGTATTTGATCAGGACGGTGAATATTCCTTAACAGCAGCAAGTACCGATCTTGCCGGAAACAAGAACCTTCCAGTCACTTATGTTGGTACTCATACAGACAGCTTTGTGATCGATAAAACAAAGCCTGTAGCGAAAATCTCCTTTGATAATAATTCTGTGAAGAATGAAAAATATTACAAAGCGGATCGAGTTGCAACCATTCGGGTAACAGAGAAAAATTTTAAAGAACTGAATGTCTCAACAAATGGAAAGAAAAGTGGATGGAGCAGTCATGGAAATGAACATGTGATGACTGTTACATTTAATGAAGATAAAGAATATCATCTTTCTATTGCAGGACAGGATCTTGCCGGAAATGTTTTAGAGAAACAAAGTGCAAAACCTTTTATCGTTGACAAGACAAAGCCTAAGATCGATCAGGTAACACCAAGTGATTCCAGTGCGAATACTGGAGCTGTTACTTGTGGATATACATTAACAGATAAGTACCTTGACAAAGGCAGTGATCAGCTAGTCGGAGAAATGAAAGGTCGTAAGTTTAAAGTAAATGAAAAACAGAAAGTGGAGAACGGATACAAAGTAACTTATCAGCAGATTCCAAATGCAATGGAAAATGATGATTATTATACATTCGTGATTCAGTCAGAAGATAAAGCCGGAAATATTTCAAAAAAATCCATTCACTTTACGGTTAATCGATATGGTTCTGTTTATCATTTATCATCTTATGCAAAATCTATTAATGGTACTTATGTAAAAGATGCTGATAAGATTGTCTTGGAAGAGATTAATCCAGATCAATTATCAGATTGCAATTTAAAAGTTGTAAGAGATAATGATCCGATTGCTTTGAAAAATGAAGATGCATCGATTGAGAAGAAACATGATAAGTGGTACAAAGTTACCTACACAGTCAATGCTTCGGCACTGAAAGAGGAAGGTACTTATCGTATCATTACATCTTCTAAGGATACGGCAAAGCATACATCTTCCAATGATATGTCAAAGAAAAAAGCGTCAATCAGTTTTGGGGTTGATACAACAAAACCAAACATCTTAATCTCAAACATTGAAGGTGGTAAGGTTTATGCCCAGGATGGAAGAACCGCAACAGTTCTTGTAAAAGACAACTTGCTGTTACAGAGTGCGAAAATTTATGTCAATGATAATCTGATAAAGGAATACGATGAAAAAGTTCCTGAAAAGATTGACATTCCTCTGGATCAGAAAGATGAAGCTCAAAGCATTCATGTAATTGTGAAGGATGCCGCGGGAAATGAATCTGAAATTACGATGGATAACATTTATGTTACAACAAACCTATGGATCAGATTTATTCACAGTGTGCCGGCGATGGCAACTGCAGGTGGTGTATCACTTGCTGTGATTCTGGCAGCAGTTATTGTTTTACGAAAAAGAATAAAAGCAAAACCATCGGTTGAGGATGATGAAAAATAAAATCAGATGATTCCAAAGGATTAAAAGCATTATTTAACGGAGAACATTAGTTTTAGAACTGTGTGAAATCAGATGATTCCAAAGGAAAATGTGACATCTCGATATTTCCTCTTTTGTTTTAGAACTGTGTGAAATCAGATGATTCCAAAGGAAAGGGGCACTGACACTCGTCATTGCTCCATTGTTTTAGAACTGTGTGAAATCAGATGATTCCAAAGGGCCAAATTACACAGTGAGTAAAAATAAGAATTTTATCGAATTAATTTACTAAGGTAAAAGCTGTCGGCGATAGCAATTTATAAATTAAGGACTTAACTTTGTTCTTTTATTGAACATGAAAATAAAAAATATCGAAAAGAGGGGGAATCGAAAAGAGGGTGTAAACTTGATCATTGAAGTTTTAGAAAAAGACGTGATTCCAAAAGGAAATCGAAAGCTTTTAAATAGAAGAAACTTTTACAAACAGCATTTAACTTCTTTAGGTTTTTCTCATGTAAGAGGAAAATATGTGATACAACTGGATGATGAAAATGAGATTGAAACAATGAAAACATTACTTGAATCTTATCGGACAAAATACCAGAGTTATCCAAACAGTTATCTTCGTTCAGGAGATTACCGAAAGAAGTTTTTTGATAAAAATCGTCCAATCTTCAAAGATTATTATATATGTGCATACTGCGGAAGATTCTTAAAAAAGAAAGATGTAACAGTTGATCATATCATATCAATTAGAAAAGCTCAGAAATCAAAGATTTTGCAGTTTATTCTTCGATTGGTAAAGATCAACGACATTAATGATGAAAAGAATCTGACCGCTTCATGTGAGACATGTAATAAGAAGAAAGGACAAAAATTAAGTTTATCATATGTACTCCGAGGAATTCTCGGTAGGAAGTCGTGGTATTGGTTTATCTATTATATAGTCATAATTATTGTTTTGGTCATTGTAATTTTACAGATTGTCAATCCATGATGAAGAAGTGCATAATATCTTACTTATATTTTATACGAATCCAATAAAAGCAAGAACTGATATTTCTTGATTCCCTTGTGACTATGATACATTTATTGGAATTCGTAATTCAAAATAAAAGATATTGTAATCGCCCGTTGAATGCGGGATCTGTCAGGTGATAGAAAAGGGTATCTATTGTTTTTTATTTTGAAAGGAGGAGGTAGCTCATTACGTGCTACCAACACAAAGTATGAATCTGAAAAAAGTATTAAAAAAAGTGATGTACGCATGTATGTCCGCAGCAATGATTGCTGTTCCTACAGTGCCTGCTTACGCAGCTCAGAATGATGTTATTGATACAACAAGAACAGCATCATTAACAATTCACAAATACGACATGACAGCAGCGAAAAAAGGTGGAGTTAACTTAGATCAGTTTACTTCTACTGGAAAACAGGATGCAGCAGCAGAAGAAGCATTAAAGAATTATGCAATCAAAGGGGTAGAATTTAGTTACTTAAGAGTCGGTGATGTAGAACAGCAGTCTGAAAATGGAAAAGTTCAGATGATCTATGAATTACCAGATGCGTTACAGAAAATCATTGGATTAACAGATTCCGATGCAGCAAAAACAGAAGGTAGCAAAGATTACTTTACAAGCCAGATCATCAATGACAAACTGGCAAAAGCATTAGAAGATAATACAGCCACAAAAGATAAACTGGAAGATTATATGGGCAAAGGTGGAACAGCCATGGATCTTACAGATGCAAAAGGTGTAACAAAGAAAGACAAACTTCCTTTAGGTTTATATCTGATCGTTGAAACAAAAGTACCAGAAGATGTAACTTATACAACAAATCCTTGGTTCGTGCAGTTACCATCTACAGATTCAGAAGGTGACGACTGGTTCTACGATGTTGTATGTTATCCAAAAAACGAAACAGGTGTTCCTACATTAGACAAACGTGTGCGTAATAATCCTGACAAAGATAATGTAACAACAGCAAATCAGGATGCTTTAGCTGATTTCACACACGCAAGAGAAGAGTACACATATCAGAGTACAGTCACAGCATCCAAGGCAGAAAAACTGGATTATCAGTTTATTTCCAAACTGCCACATATCACATCAAGCACAACATATCTTTCTACTTATACATTCGATGATAAGATGGCTAAAGGTATGACATACAACAAAAATGCAGTGATCGCAATCTATGACAACAAAGATGCAGCAGATACAACAAACGTTAACAACGTTGACAAGAGCGGTGCAATCGCAGTATGGAAAACATCTGACACAGATCCTAAGTTCGCTGTAACTTATGGTAAATCTGGCGAAGACTCTACTATGAAAGTAGAAATGACAAAATCAGGATTAAGTGAAATCAACAAGAAATACTCTGACAAATATATCGTTGTTTACTACACAGCAGATGTAAACAACGATGATACAGTTGTTCTTGGTGATAAAGGTAACCCTAACGATGTGTCCTTAACATGGAAGAGAACATCTACAGATTACTGGGATATCTTAAAAGATAAATGTATCGTATACAGCTTTGGATACAACTTCACAAAGAAATTCTCTGACAATAAAGGTGATGCAACAAAAGTTAAATTCGTGATCCAGAACAAATCTGATAATTACTACTTAGTAGCAAGAGCAGACAGAGCCGGAGTATATCAGGTAACAGGTAAATCCGCTACAGAAGAAGGAGCTACACAGTTCAGTCCAGATGCAGCCGGAAAACTTGTGATCAACGGTATCGAAGCTGATAAATATGGATTTACAGAGACACATTCAGATGCAGGATATACACTGCTCAAGAAAGAGATCATTGTAAATATCACATCTACAAAAGCCAATATTACACCAACAGAAGCGAATATCACAGGAATCCAGTCCAAGAATGGAAATGATTCTACAGCAAACGATGGTGTGAAGAATGGTAAAGAACTTGCAAATGATGTAGCAGTTCAGACGATCAACGCATCTGCAACCGTGGACGATAAAAGAGCAACCATGAGTGCGAATGGAGAATCCACAAATGCGTTTGTTGATATGCAGGTAACAAACCAGAAACAGTTCTTACTGCCAATGACAGGTGGAGCAGGAAGTTACGCATTGATCATCGCAGGAGTTGTAATCGCTGGGTGCGGATTTATCATTATCAAGAAGAACCAGAAACGTAAAGAAGTCCAGTAAAAATTTTAAATAAATATTTTTTCCATAAAAGTTGAAGCTTGTAAGAATGACAAGAACTGTAAAGAGACAGTATGTAACTATTTATTTAGGATTAGGCAATTATTAATTGTCTGAAAGGAGAATATCATGGCAAAAAAATTTGCAAAAAAAATTGCTACATATGCAATGGCAGCAACTATGATCGGTGGAGCAGTTATTGGCTCAGGATCAACAGGCGTATTTGCTGCTGAAAAGTATCCATCTTCAGCAACAGCCAAATCAGCTTATAGTAAGGTAATGTCTAACACAGGCACAAATTACAAAAAATCATATGAAGATTACAAGAAGGCATATGAAGATTTCATGAATCAGTATATGCAGGCACCAACGGTTGAACAGGCTGTATTTGATCATGGATATATTTTCACAAATAATCTGTTAAGTATCAGCTTTACAGAAGTGAAATATGCAAAGTCTTATGATGTAATGATCAGCAAAGATGACAACTTTAAAGTAACGAAAACATACACAACAGAGAAACCTTCTTTGGGTGTATACACTAAGAACGATGATTTCCTTACACCTACATGGCACGGACGTTATGTAAAAGTAAGAGCTAATTATGGTTATGGAGTCCATGGAAAATGGTCCGAGAAAAAAATGATTGGATGCGGAAAATTACATTTACATCAGGATTTCGTCAATGGTCCTTTTGACGATTAAATCATGACTTTTCCGGATCATTTAAATGTATGGTCCGGAAAAATTAATAGAAGGAGAATAAATAATGACTAAGAAAAAAATTGCAAGAAAAATTGCAACATATGCGATGGCAGCAAGCATGATCGGTGGATCTATTCTTGGATCAGGTATAACAGGAGTATCTGCTGCTGAAAAATATCCAACTGCTAAGACATCTTATAGTAAAACTGTAGCTAAGCTGTCTTTCCGACTTGTAATTCTTTTAATGTCATTCCTCTATCTGTCTCCTTTGGCAAAACCATTTATTGATAATTTATATCATTATCATATCAGTCCTGTAGGTAGTCATTCAAGAATAACATTCGTTTTTTCTAACTAATTTCATCGTCTGCAAATTGTTTTATTCCGTAGCCTCTCTAAACCGGTACCCTACTCCGATTTCTGTCAGAATAAATCTGCAATTTCCGGGATCCTTTTCTATCTTCCTTCGCAGTGCTGCCATAAATACCCTCAGGTTGGCTGCTTCTACTCCCTGTGCACTGCCCCAGATCTGACCGAGAATATAATTATGTGTCAGTACCTTTCCCCTGTTGTCGATCAATAGTTTCAAAATTTTATATTCCATCGGAGTCAGATGAACTGCTTTCCCATCTATCGATACCTGATGTTTTTCCCAGTCCACTTTCAGATAATCACACTGAAAGATTTTTTCTTTCTTTTCCTCCGGAATCTGGTTACTCTTTCTGAGCGCCACACGGATTCTGGCCAGCAGTTCGCCCATATAAAACGGTTTTGTCACATAATCATCTGCCCCCAGATCCAGTGCCTGTATTTTTTCTTCCTCTTCCTGTCTTGCACTGACCACAATGATCGGTATCTTCGAGATTTCTCTTACATTTTTTATAATCTCAATCCCGTCACCATCCGGAAGTCCAAGATCCAGAATGATCATATCTGGTCTGTTTGCATAGAACAGTGCATTTGCTTCTCCACATGTCTTCGCAATCACATAATCATAGTCTTCTTTCTTAAGACTCATCGAGATAAAGTTAATAATATATTTATCGTCTTCCACAATTAAAATTTTATGCTTATCTGCCATCTGTACTTACCTGCCTTGCCTCCAACCAGAACATGAACCTTGCTCCGCCTTCTTTTCTGTTCTCTGCACAAATATTTCCACCATGTGCATTTACTACCGCTTTACATATAGCCAATCCCAGTCCGATTCCTCTTTGTCTGTCCCCTTTTTCATCTGACCTTGTAACAAATTCGTCAAAAATATTTTCTTTCAGATCTTCCTGAATCCCGTCTCCGTCATCTTCTACACTGATCCACACTTTCCCTGCATCATATCTGGCTTCTATACAGATCCATCCATTTTCCCCTGTATGCTTCATCGCATTATCCAGAAGATTGACCAGCACCTGGACCATCAGTTTTCCATCTACATTTACAACAATCAGCTCCGACGGAAGTTTAATTTCAAACCTCCTCTTTTCCCGGAGTCCTATGATATGTGATACGGCTTCATAGATCAGATCATCCACTACTTCCTGGTTTTTCCGGATCTCAAATTCTTCACTTTCCAGCTTTGTCATATTCAAAATATTTTCCATCAGGCGCATCAGCCATACAGACTGCTCCTGTATCTCTCCTGCCAGTTCCTTTCTGACTCCGGCATCCAACTCATCCGCCTCTTTTAAGAGTCCTGCAGCTCCCATAATTCCGGTCAAAGGTGTCCTGAAATCATGGGATATACTTCTCAGCATATTGCTTTTCAGCTTTTCTCTTTCCATCTGTGCCCTTGTTTCCTCTGCAATACGCACCTGATTATGAAATCGTACCATAATACTTGCGGAAATGAATCCTGTGATAAGGAAAAATACCAGACGTACCACATCATTCTGATCCGTCATCGCAAATGTATGCACCGGCACTGTAAAAAAATAATTAAACAGCAGCACACTGCATACAGAAGCCATCATTCCATACAGATAACCGGTAGTTGTAACTGTTATGACCAGTACACCCACAATATAGATCATCAGAATATTTTCTTTTCGAATTCCATAACTCTGGAGAAAAAAAGACAAAAATGTTGCAACCGCCATGATCGCAATCGACTGCACCATATATTTTACTCTCTTTTTTGTCATTTTCTTTCCCCCATCATTCATCATTTTATACTTGCAAGCAGACGGTCAATATCCTTTGTAAGACCTACTACAAGCAGATGATCCTTCTCATGCATCACATAATCCGCTCTCGGAAGGACCACCACCTCTGTATTTTTCTTTATTCCAAATACATTTATATGATAGTTTGCCCTTATATCCGCTTCTTCTATCGTCCGCCCGATCCATGCATCCTTCGGCTGGATTTCAAAAATCGAATAATCCTTACTGAGTTCAAAATAGTCAAAAACATGATTTGCACTGTATTTTACAGCCAGTCGCTCTGCAATATCCCGATCCGGATAAAAGACTTCATCCGCTCCGTTTCTCAATAAGAATTTTGCATGGATATCCCTGTTTGCCTTACTGACAACATGTTTGGCTCCAAGCTCTTTTACCAGGCTTGTTATCTCCAGACTGCTCTGGAAATTTGATCCGATGCACACAAAGCAAAGATCGAAATTTCCTACTCCAAGACTTCTTAATACTTCTTCATTTGTACAGTCCCCTACCCGTACTGCTGTTGCGTATTCCAACAAATCCGGTGTCTTTTTTTCATCTTTATCGATGACCATTACCTCATTTCCCCGATTTGCCATATCCATACACAGATGATGGCCAAATCTTCCAAGTCCAATAATCAATACTGATTTCATTTTTCTACTCCTTATTCTATCCTATCGTAATTTCTTCTACCGGTTTCCGGATCGGTGCTTCATGTCTGTGCCCTTTCAATGAAAGCGCAAATGTCAGACTTCCTATTCTTCCGCAAAACATCAGAAATACCAGCATCATTCTTGATGCCATGCATACATCTCTTGTGATTCCCGCAGACATTCCCACTGTTCCCATTGCAGAAAAAACTTCAAACATCACATCCGCCAAAGAAAACGGCTGCATAATTTCCATGAAGATCGTTCCTGTTAGTATAAGGAACAAATTCGTACACATTACAACACTGGCCTTTCTGATCGCAGTTTCATCCAGTCTTCTGTTAAATACATTACAACCGGCTGCTTCCATCAGATTTGCACGCACAAATACAATAAGAACCACTACGGTTGTCGTCTTAATTCCACCTGCTGTAGATCCCGGTGAACCACCAATTAGCATTAACAATATCATAACTGCTTTTGATGCCTCACTCATCTCTGAAATGTTTATAGTATTAAATCCGGCAGTTCTTGTCGTTACCGATTGAAACGTTGCTGCTAACAGGCGTTTTCCCATGGGTAATTTTGTCAGATCACAGATATAGAAAAAGACTGCCGGAAATAAGATCAGACATGCGGTAGTCATGAGAATGATCTTGCTTTGCATGCGGTAGCGTTTAAAGTTCAGTTTATTTGTATAAATATCATCCCATGTGAGAAAACCGATTCCTCCTGTAATGATCAACAGCATAATTACCAGATTTATAAGTATATTTCCGGAATACCCGGTCAGCGATGGAAACATACTGGAATCTGTCCCCAGAATATCAAAGCCGGCATTACAAAAAGCAGAGATTGAATGAAAAACTGACATCCAGATTCCCTTTTTTCCATAATCTCCCATAAAAACCGGCAGCAGCAACACCGTCCCTGCAGCTTCGATCAAAAATGTTCCCCTCAAAATAAACCTTGTTAGTCTGACGATTCCTCCGACTTTTGGAGCTGAAATTGCATTCTGCATGGTGCTTCTTTGCATGAGGGATATTTTCTTTCCGGAAAGAAGGGAAACAGACGCAGCCACAGTCACTACTCCAAGCCCACCTGTTTGTATGAGTGCAAGAATGATCGTCTGGCCTGCCAGGGACCAGTAGCTTCCAGTGTCCTTTACCACAAGACCTGTAACACATACCGCCGAAGTGGCTGTAAAAAGTGCCTCATGAAATGGTGTGATCACTTTCTCCGCAGAAGAAAATGGAAGCATCAGCAGAACGGTTCCCAAAAGGATCACTCCTGCAAACCCCATGATAATCAGCTGAAAAGATGTCATATGTTTTTTCTTATATGATTTTTCCGGCATAAATGATCAGAACTCCTTAT
>ENA-OUNS01001516-OUNS01001516.1-human-gut-metagenome-genome-assembly--contig:-NODE-1516-length-16595-cov-5.425574_pt1 | contig 16595 bp, 14 predicted proteins | sample MGYA00243237_ERZ505104 | MGnify/ENA primary metagenome ERZ505104 (study PRJEB26097, sample SAMN02711295) | human gut metagenome | biome: Gut microbiome | host: Homo sapiens | place: Denmark...
CCGGGGCGGTCCCGCAATTACGGGAATGGGGGATGCAGCACGCACATGACAGCGCGGTGTTAAGCGAAAGAATACTGGCTGACGAACCGCCACAGGAGTGCCGCGCACTCGGCGCGCGTCGCCGTGCCCTTCGGGTCGAGGCGATTGCCGTCCTTGCCGTAGAGAATACCGTTTTCCACGGCCCAGGCCAGCGCCGCGCGGGCATAGCCGCTGACAGCGCCCGCATCGGCAAAGCCGCTCAGGGAATCTTCAGACTGCGTTTCATCCGCAGCACCCGCAAGGCAGGCATAGCGGTAAAGGATGGCAGCCAGATCCTGCCGGCTGATCGCCTGCGTGGGGCAGAACGTATCGGCGCTGCAGCCGCTGACCACACCGGCATGATAGGCCCAGGCAACGGACTGCGTATAGTAAGCGTCGGACGGAACGTCGCGGAAGGGCATGTCTGCACCGGCCGCGGCCGGCTCCCCGGCGATGCGGTGCACGATGGCCGCGACCATGGCGCGGTCCACCGGCAGATTGGGCGCAAAGCGCGTATCCGACACGCCGACCATGAGGCCGCGGTAATAGCAGGCCGCCACGTCCATGTAGTACCACGCGCCCTCCGGCACATCCTCAAACGACAGCGCCGTGTCCGGGAGCACGGAGAGGATGCGGTCGGCAATGTAGCGGTGGCCCGCCGCCGTGGGGTGCACGGCCGGGAGGTACGCCGTCCAGAAATCGTCCTGCGTGAACGCCAGCTCGCCGCACTCGACGTCCGGCACATCGCAGTAGATGTACTGTCCGGCGCAGGCGGAGCCGGTCTGCATCCAGGCGTTCATCTTGTCCATGATCGGCTGCAGGAGCTTGCCGGTCTTGATGACGCTGCCGACCGTGAGAGAGGTGTTGGCAAACGCATTGTGCATGCCGACCGCGACGAGCGTCACGTCCGGGTTCAGGCGGTAGATGTTCTTGACGATCGCGTCCCAGTTTTCCGTGAACTGCTGGTAGGCGATGTTCATGTAGTACGCCAGCGACACCAGGAGCTTCGTGCCCTGACCGATGGACTTGGCATAGCCGATGAGCTTGAGCAGCGCCGTGCCGAAGTCGCCGGTCTTCTGCAGCTCGGCCTTGATGGCGTCGAGGATGGCCTTGTCCACGCCGTCGGTGTTGTACATCTCACGCATGGCCTGACCGAGCGGGTTGCCGAGGATGTCGTTCGAGCCGATGTTGACCGTGATGAGGTTGGCCTCCTCCACGGCCTGAATATACATATCACGGCGGGACTCCAGATCATCGTACTGCACGCAGGAGCTGACGCAGTACGGCGGCCGGCTCGCCTACCGTGTCCGCTTTGCGGCGGCCGACGGAGAATACTGCTACACAATCGCCGCACGCACCGGGGAGATCCTCGATGTGCAGCGCCCGGAGAAACCTGCGCAGACACCGGAGACTCCGGCAACGCCGGATACCCCGGACAGCCCCGCCGACTCGGAGATCAGCATATCCGAAGCGCTGCGCCGCGTGCTGCAGGAGCTCGGTGTCTCGCTGCCGGAGATCCGCGATGTCGACGTCCAGCGCGTGCATGTAGGCGGCCGCGACGCTTACCACATCACCTTCACGGCGAACGGGAACCCGTATTCGTTTTACGTGGACGCCCACGACGGCGATATTTTCTGACCTGACACAACAAGACGGCCTGCCGATCGGCAGGCCATCTTGTTGTCCGCTCTTGACTTCCGGCGCGCACAAGACTACAATACAGTCCGAATTTTCAAAAAAGGCGTGAGATACGTTGCATCATCCGATCATCAAACCGAATCACATGCAGATCCCGTGGCACGACCCCATCCGGGATCAGAAAGAGCTGCCCGTCTCACAGGCGCCGCTGCCCATCCGCGCCGGCGTCGTCGGCCGGGTCGGGCTGCTGCTGCTCTCGTGCGGCACCGGTGCGTGGCGCGTGCGCAGCTCCATGAACGAGATCGCCGAGGCGCTCGGCCTCGTGTGCGCCGCCGATATCGGGCTGCTGTCCATCGAGTACACCTGCTCCGACGGCGAGAACAGCTTCTCGCAGACGCTGACGCTGACCGCGACCAGCGTCAACACCGCAAAGCTCGACCAGCTCGAGCGCTTTGTCAAGCGCTTCCCGCTCGACGGCGTATATATGACGGCGGACTGCCTGCACACACAGCTTGACAAGATCGCGCAGACGGGCGGCAGCTACACGCCCCTGCAGCTGGGGCTGGCAGCCGCGCTCGCCTGCGGCGCGTTCACGTTCCTGCTCGGCGGCGGGCCAATCGAAATGCTGTTGGCCTTTCTGGGCGCGGGCGTCGGGCAGTATGTCCGCGCGCGGCTGACGCAGCGGCACCTGACGCTGTTTGGCTGCATCGCGCTGTCCGTCGCAGCGGCGTGCCTGGTCTATGCCGGGCTGTTCCGGCTGGCGTCGCTGCTCTTCCCCATCGAAGCGCAGCATCAGGCGGGGTACATCTGCGCGATGCTGTTCATCATCCCGGGCTTTCCGTTCATCACGAGCGGCATCGACATGGCCAAGCAGGACATGCGCTCCGGGCTCGAGCGGCTGGCCTACGCGATCATGATCGTCGTCGTAGCGACCTTGACCGCCTGGCTCATGGCACTGCTGCTGCGGCTGCAGCCGATGGATTTTCTGCCGCTGGGGCTGCCCGTCTGGGCGCGGATTTTGCTGCGGCTGGCCATGAGCTTCTGCGGCGTGTTCGGCTTCTCGCTGATGTTCAACAGCCCCGTGAAGCTCGCGTCCGTCGCCGCCGTGATCGGCGCGCTGTCAAACACGCTGCGGCTCGAGCTCGTCAGCCTGGCCGGCTTCCCGCCGGCGGCGGCCGCGTTTTTCGGCGCGCTGGCAGCGGGCCTGCTCGCGTCCCTGTACAAGCAGCGCTCGGGCTACCCGCGCATCACGATCACCGTGCCGTCGATCGTCATCATGGTGCCGGGGCTGTATTTCTACCGCGCCGTGTACGATCTGGGCACGATGAACCTGAGCGACAGCGCATCGTGGCTCGTCGCCTCGCTGCTGATCGTCATTTCCCTGCCGCTGGGGCTGATCTGTGCGCGCATCCTCACGGACGGCAGCTTCCGCCGGTGCACATGAAAAGGGCATAAAAAAAGACCGCCGATCGGCGGTCTTTTTTCATGCAGGGATTGAAATTACAGGTGCTTCGTATTGAGCGCGCGGGCGGCGTTGAGCACGCACAGGACCATGACGCCGACGTCGGCGAAGATGGCGACCCACATGTTCGCAATGCCGAGCGCGCCGAGCACGAGGCAGACGGCCTTGACGGCCAGCGCAAAGACGATGTTCTGCCAGACGAGGCGCATGGTCTTGCGCGAGATGCGCATGGCCAGCGAGAGCTTGCGCGGGTCGTCGTCCATGAGCACGATGTCCGCCGCCTCGATGGCCGCGTCCGAGCCGATGCCGCCCATGGCGGCGCCGAGATCGGCGCGCGCGAGCACCGGCGCATCGTTGATGCCGTCGCCGACAAAGGCGAGGTATTTCCCGGGTGCGCCCTCGCCGAGCAGCCGCTCGACCTGTGTGACCTTATCCTCCGGCAGCAGCTCGCTGTGCACCTCCGCGATGCCCAGCTCCTCCGCCACGGCATCGGCCGCGCTCTTGCGGTCGCCGGTGAGCATGACGACGCGCACGCCGTCCGCCCGCAGGCGGGCGATCGCCTCGCGCGCACCGCTCTTCGGCTCGTCGGAGATGACGATGTAGCCGAGATACGCACCGTCGGCCGCGACGTGGATGACCGTGCCGGTCTCATCGACCGCAGGCACCGTCAGGCCAAGGGTATCCATCAGCTTCGTGTTGCCGGCGGCAACGGACCGGCCGCCGACCTGCGCGGTCACGCCGTGACCGGCAAGCTCTTTGGCGTCCGTGGTGACGAGCTCCGCCGGCAGCTCCCCGGCCGCGCGGCACAGGCTCTGGCTGACCGGGTGGTCGGAAAATTGCTCCGCCGCCGCCGCAAGCTGCAGCAGCGCCTGCTCGGACAGCTCCGGCTGCGCGGGATGAACCGCCGTGACGGCGAACGTGCCGCGCGTGAGCGTGCCGGTCTTGTCAAAGACGACACGGTCGGTCCTGGCCAGCATCTCCAGATAGCTGGAGCCCTTGATGAGGATGCCGCGGGCGGACGCGCCGCCGATGCCGCCAAAGAACGACAGCGGGATCGAGATCACGAGCGCGCACGGGCAGCTGATGACGAGGAATGTCAGCGCGCGATAGACCCATTCGCCCCAGTCGGCCGGGATGCCCATGATGAGCCGCACGACCGGCGGCAGGATCGCCAGCGCGAGCGCCGCGCCGCACACGGACGGCGTGTAGACGCGGGCAAACTTCGTGATGAAGCGCTCGGTGTGCGCCTTCTTGAGCGAGGAATTTTCCACGAGCTCAAGGATGCGCGCGACCGTGGACTCGGCATACACCTTCTCCACGCGCAGGCGCAGCACACCCGACAGGTTCACGCTGCCGCTGACGACGGCGCTGCCCTCCGTGACATCCACAGGGGCGCTCTCGCCGGTCAGGGCGCTCATATTCAGCGCCGACGTGCCCGTGAGCACCGTACCGTCGAGCGGGACACGCTCGCCGGGCTTGACGACGATCGTGTCGCCGACCGCGACCCGCTCGGGCTTCACCCGCGTGACGCCGTCCGCCGTCTCGACATTGGCGTAGTCCGGGCGGATGTCCATCAGGTCGCCAATGTTTTTGCGGCTGCGGCCGACGGCGTAGCTCTCAAACAGCTCACCGATCTGGTAAAACAGCATGACGGACACGGCTTCAGGATAGTCCCCGAGCACCATCGCGCCGATGGTGGCCACGGCCATGAGCAGGTTCTCGTCGAACGGCTGGCGGTTATAAATGCCCTTGCAGGCATCGACGAGCGTCTCGCCGCCGACGAGCAGATACGGAATGAGATACAGCACGAGCTTGAGCCAGCCCGTGACCGGCACAAAGTGCAGCCCAATGAGCAGCACGGCCGCTGCTGCTATGAGCAGCAGCGACCTTTTCTGTTCGCGCGACATGAGATTCAGTCCTCGAAGCGGAAGTCCGGCTCGACCTTGCGCGCGGTCTTGAGGATCTCCGCCTTGGCCTCGGCTTCGTCCACGCCGGGGGCATATTCGACCAGCATTTTCTGGGCCATGTAGCTCACGGTCACTTCCTTGACACACTTGAGCTTTGCCACGTGCCGCTCGATGGTCGCCGCGCAGTTGGCGCAGTCTACTTCGATCTTATAGGTCTTTTCCATGATGATGTACGCTCCTTCATCTGTCATTGAATGTTACTTGAAAAGATGGCCGGGCCATCATTTTTCCAGCACATGCTCCATGCCGAGGGCCAGCACGGACCGGACGTGGTCGTCGTCCAGAGAATAGAACACGGTCTTCCCCTCCCGCCGGAAGCGGACGAGATTCGATGCCTTCAAAATGCGCAGCTGGTGGCTGACCGCCGACTGCGTCAGGTTCAGCAGGCGTGCAATGTCGCACACGCACAGCTCGCTCTCAAAGAGCACATAGAGGATCTTGATGCGCGTCGAATCGCCAAAGACGCGAAACAGCTCCGACAGGTCGTAGAGCGTCTCGTCGTCCGGCAGGGCCGCGAGCACCTGCGCCACCGCATCCTCGTGCACGTTGAGATATTCGCACGCCGGCGCGCAGTCGGTTTTCGGTTCTGCCATGAGATCTCCTCGCTTTCGTTTGAACATATGAACGATTGCTCATGTGTTTATATAACCACTTCTCTGCCCGTTTGTCAAGAGCCTATTTGCATTTTTTCAAAAAGAATTCCCGGATGCACACACATCCGGGAAGGGGTCTCATTTTTCTTCGGTTTTTGGACTGCGGAAAGCGAAAAAGCGCTGGCCGAGGTAATTCAGACCGGTAAAGAGCACCATGCCGACAAGCATGGCCACATTATCGCGCGTACTCACCGCAGCGTTGGCAAGCAGACGCAGGCACAGCGGTTTTGCGATGCCATAAGCGATCAGATAGCACACGGCGATGTTCGCCGCGAAGCGCACGACCTGACCCGCGCCGCGCTCCCGGCTCTGAAATGTAAAGTGCTTGTTGAGGAAAAAGCTCAGGATGCTCGTGAGCACGTAGTTTGCCGCCGATGACACCCAGTAGGAACAGCTGGCAAGGTTATACAGTCCGAACATAATGCCCATGCCGACGAGCGTGTTGACCACGCCGACGAGCAGGAACTTCCACAGCTTCGCGTCAAAGAGCGTGCGCAGGCGCTTCAAAGCTCCGCCTCCCGGTCATCGAGCTCCGTCTCGATGCGGTAGCGCGGGCGCGCCTTCGTCTCAAGATAGATCTTGCCGATGTACTCTCCCACCACGCCGATGGCCAACAGCTGCAGCCCGCCGATAGCCCAGATGGACACGGCCAGACTTGACCAACCGGCGACGGTGTGGCCGGTGAAATAGCGCACGAGAAAATAGATGAGCATGGCGATGCTGACCAGGAACATTACAATGCCGATGCGTGTGATGAGCCGCAGCGGCGAGACCGTCAGCGACGACACGCCCTCCCACGCAAACGAGAGCATCTTGCGCAGCGGGTACTTGCTTTCGCCCGCAAAGCGCTTGCCGCGCTCGTAATACACGACCGTGCTCGGATAGCCGACGAGCGGCACGAGCCCGCGCAGGAACAGATTGACCTCTTTATATTCCGCGAGCGCGTCGAGCGCGCGGCGGCTCATGAGCCGGTAGTCGGCGTGGTTATACACCACGTCCGCGCCGAGCGCGCGCAGCAGGTGGTAATACCCCTGCGCAGTGGCGCGCTTAAAGGCGGAGTCCTGCTTCCGGCTCGCGCGTACGCCGTAGACGATGTCATTGCCGTTCTGAAAGGCCGCGAGCATGGCGTCGATGGCGTCAATGTCGTCCTGCAGGTCGGCGTCCATGGAGATGACGCAGTCGGCGCGGTCGCGCAGCGTCATCAAACCGCACAGCAGCGCGTTCTGATGGCCGCGGTTGCGCGACAGGCGGATGCCGGAAAAGACCGGGTCGCGCGCGTGCAGGTCGGAAATGAGCTGCCAGGTGGCGTCCTTCGAGCCGTCGTCGATGAAGCAGATGCGGCTCAAGGGGCCAATCGTTCCGGCAGCGCGCAGGGCGGTGAATTTCTCCCGCAGGCGGCGCGCCGTCTCCGGCAGGACCGCCTCCTCGTTATAACAGGGGATCGCAAGATAGAGCGTCACGGACATGGCCGCGCCTCCCTTCCAAAAATCACGGTTCAGTCGATCGTGCCGCCGCCGAGCACCGTGTCCCCTTCGTAGAACACGACGGCCTGGCCGCGCGTGATGGCGCGCTGCGGGGTCTCGAACGACACATGCACCGTGTCCGGCCCCGTGGCCGTGACGGTGCACGGCTGCTCCGGCTGCCGGTAGCGGATGCGGGCCGTCACGCGCAGCGGCGCGTCCGGCACGTCGCCGGAGATCCAGTTGCAGCCGCTCGCGTCGAGCTCGGTCGAAAACAGATCGTCATTGCGGCCGAGCACCACTTCGTTGTTCGGCACGTCGATGCCGCAGACGTACAGCGGCGTCTCGGCCGCAATGCCGAGGCCGCGGCGCTGGCCGATCGTATAGTGGATGATACCGCGGTGCGTGCCGAGCGGCCTGCCCTGCGTGTCCACGAAGCGGCCGGGCTCGCTGTGCGCGCCCGTCAGCCGCTCGACCGCGGCGGCGTAGTCGCCGTCCGGCACGAAGCAGATGTCCTGACTGTCGTGCTTGTGCGCGTTGCAAAAGCCATACGCCTCGGCGATGGTGCGCGCCTCGGTCTTGTGCAGGCCGCCGAGCGGAAAGCGTGTGTGCGCGAGCTGCTCCTGCGTGAGCCAGGCGAGCACGTAGCTCTGATCCTTTGTCGTGTCCACGGCTTTTTTGAGCGTGTAGCGCCCGTCCGGCAGCTGCTCGATGCGGGCGTAGTGCCCGGTCGCCAGCACCTCACACCCGAGCGCGCGGGCGCGCGTCTCGAGCAGGCCGAATTTCAGGTAGCGGTTGCAGTCCAGGCAGGGGTTCGGCGTCACCCCACGCTGATAGGCCGCGGCAAAGCGCGCCATGACCTGCTCACGGAACGCATCCTTATAATTAAAGACATAGTACGGCATGCCCAGCGCATAGGCCACGCGGCGGGCGTCCTCCACATCGTCGAGCGCGCAGCAGGTGTGGCCGCGCGGCACGCCGGCATCCTCGTTTTCATACAGCTTCATGGTCACGCCCATGCAGTCGTAACCCGCCTGCTGCATCAGGTACGCCGCCACACTCGAATCCACACCGCCGCTCATGGCGATCATCGCCTGCGGGCGGCCGCTCTTTTCCGTCTGCATCCGTACACCTCGTTTCCTGGGAATTCTCTTTAGATTATACCGCACAGCCCCCGCTTGTCAACGCAAAACACCCCGCCTGCGCGCGGCAGGCGGGGGAAGGCAGGGCAAACAGCATCAGGTCTGCGGATCGTTCGGGATGTCGGTGAACGAGCCCTCATAAACGCGCGGGCCGCCCTGTGCGCCGACGAGCCGGTTATAATAATTCGCGTTCGTGATGGCGCGGTACGGATCGAGCCAGATCGTCACGGGCGCGAACATGGCGCTCAGCAGCATCCAGCCGAGGAAGCTCAGGTCCAGCACGAACAGCTCCCACTTGTGGCCGCGCATGAGCGCGCCGCTCTCACGCAGGCACTGCCAGGCGGACTTCTCCGGGTGGTCGAGCAACAGGTACAGCGCCTGCCGGTAGCGGTAGGCCGCGATGATGCCCGGCACGACCAGCAGCAGGCTCCACAGGAACACGAGCAGCCCCTGCAAAATAGCGAGCCACAGCACGCGGAAAAAGAGCCCGAACCCGTCAAAGAGGTTGCCGATCTCGGCGGTTTCGTCCCGGCTGACGTGCAGTGAAAAGATTACGAAGCCGACGCTGACCATATAGCTCATGATCTCGAGCGCGATGACGAGCACGACCGCGACAGCGGACACGCTGTAGTGCTCAAAGAAGCTGATATACGCCTGCTCGACCGCATCTGGGCCGAACTGCGCGGCGTTTGTCAGCGCCGTGGTCAGGCGGTCGGCGCCCATCAGGTACGACGAGAGCGTCGAGATCAGCAAGCCGATGGCAAAAACGATCAGCGCCGCGAGGATCGGGCTCGGGCGGTAGCCGGCAGCGCGCCGGCGGGCGTCTGCTTTGAGTGCAGCACGGTTCAAATCCATTTTGATCACAACTCCGTTCCCGGCGCGGCCGGGTCTCATTTTTTCATCGTTATAGTATACCAGATGCCGCCGGATTTGAACACCCGGGGCGGAAAAAATTCACGTTTTCGACACACGTTGCGATTTTTTCGGAAAGTTGCGGAAAATGCGCTTGACAATCCGCGCGTGAAATGCTATATTAAACAGGCTTTGAACGACAAAGCCTATGCGCGAGTGGTGGAATTGGCAGACTCGCTAGATTCAGGTTCTAGTGTCCACTCCGGACGTGCGGGTTCAAGTCCCGCCTCGCGCACCACATCCCCGGGAGCTTCGGCTCCCGGGGATTTTTCTGTCTGCGGCAAAAAGCGCCGGTCTCCCGCGGGAGACCGGCGCCGGTTTTTTACGCGCCGAAGCACGTGAACATGATGATCAGATAAACGATGTACAGTCCGCCGATGAAAAAGCCGACCCAGCGCTTGAACCTGCCCTGCGCCAGCGCCGGGATGAGCGCGCCCGCGCACACGACAAGACACGCCGGAATATCCAGCAGCATGCCCTGCCGCTCGACCGGCAGCGGTTTGCCGAGGATGAGCGCGCACAGCGGCATAATGAGCGTCAGGTCCATGATGTTCGCGCCGATGATGTTGCCCACCGACAGGGACGACTGCTTTTTGCGGATGGCCGTGATGGTCGTCACGAGCTCCGGCAGCGAGGTGCCGATGGCGATCATGGTCGCGCCGATGATGGCATCCGGCACGCCGACCATCTGTGCGAGCGCGGTGCCGTTGTCGATCAGCAGCCGCGCGCCGAGCACGATGGCTGCAGCGCCGAGCACGAACTTGCCGATGTTGAACGCGATCGTCCGGCCGTCCGTTTTCGGGCGTTCGTCGGCCTCCGGCCCCTCGAGCGTCTGCTCACGCCGCGCGGCGACGAGACTCTCGGCGATAAAGCACACGAAAATGACGAGGATCACAACGCTCTCGAGGATGGACAGCTGCCCGTCACGCGTGAAGCCAAACAGGATCGCGATCGCCGCCAGCAGCAGCGCCGCCTTGACGGCATACTGCCGACGCGGCATGGTGCACTCCATACAGATGAGCGACAGGCACATGATCAGGCCCGTATTGGCCGTGACGGAGCCGACGGCATTGCCCACGGCAATGTCCGCGTTGCCCTCGATGGCCGAAAACACGGACACAAGCATCTCCGGCATGGTCGTGGCAAAGCTCACGACCGTCGCGCCGATGATGAATTTCGGGATGCCGGAGGCCTCCGCGATCCACGTGGCGGCGTCGACAAAAATGTCGCCGCCCTTGATGATGCACACAAGGCCCGCCGCAAACAGCAGCAGGACGAGAAAGAGGGTACTGCCGGTAAAATCGAGGTTCATAACGCATTCTCCTTCGTGATCGCGCAAAAAAAAATGAGACTCTCGGCACGATCATAAATATGATGTGCTAAAAGTCTCATTACCTATCACAATAGGCGCATGACCACCGGCGGGAGCCGGGAGATTGTTGGCCATGCATTTGCAACTACTCCCTTTTAACGAGAAAGCATCATAGCACACCGTGCCGGGCTTGTCAAGCAATTCCACGCCCGGCCGCCGCTCAGCGCACCAGCTTCATGAGCAGGCGCTCAAACTCGCCGAGCATGCCCACGGAATCGGCAAAGATCATGCTCTTTTCGTACATGCGGCGGTAAGCGTCCACGTTCTCGTCCGTGCGTGCAGTGTAAATGATGGGGATGACGAGCAGGCCCCGGCGGCGCGCCGCCTGCACGGCCGTGCGCACGTCGTCGATCGCCTCCGCCTCGCTGAAATAGCCGGACGGCAGCCCGTCGGAGAGCACCATGAGGATCTTGCGGCGCTCGGTGCGCTTGGCCAGATCCAGCGCGGCGGCGCGGATGGAATAGCCGTCCTTGTTGCCGTTCCCGGCGGCGATCTGCGTCATGGCGTCCATGCAGCGGCTGCCGATCTCCTTCTGGTCAAAATCCTTGATGACGCAGTGCTCCACGGCGTTCGTGCCGCCGTCAAAGGCGACGATCTTCGTATAGGCGATGCCCTTGAGCGCCTCCTCGAGCACGGCCGCCGTGGCCAGCGCCGTGAAGAGCTTGGAGTTCCCGCCGCCAATGCCGGCGCCCATGCTGCCGCTGCGGTCGATGAGCAGGTAAAACGCCGTCTCGCGCTTGGACGGCGGCGCCTTGCGGCGAAAAACATCCTTGGCGTCGAGCGGGATCTTCCACAGCTCGCGCTGCGAGAGCGCGCCGGTGCGCTGGCTGGCGCTGCGTTCGCGCTGCTGGCGCAGGAGCTTGTCGAGCCGGTGGTGCAGCGCCTTCGCCCGCTCGGCGAACGCGGGCGGCAGCCGTCCGCCGCCGGGCGTGATATACGTCTCCGTGAACGTCAGTCCGGCATAACGCTCGGCCAGGCCCTGCCGCTCGCCGGCATCGAGCCGGGCGGCACACGGCCCCGCAACATGCAGCTGCTGCTCGAGCGCGCGCTCGCGCGTGAGCGCCTGCGCCGCCGTGGCAAGCATGGCGTCCGTCTCGGCCGCGCTGAGCGCAAAGCCGCGGTGCGCGCCCCAGCCCGTGCCGAGCACTTCGCGCAGGCTCTCCGGCCCGCCGGAGGCCGCCTTCTGTGCGGCGGACACCGTGTCCGACGTGGTGGCGGTCGCCCCGCTCTGGCCGTGATTGCCGCTGCGCCCGACACTGGACGACCGGCCGCGGTCCTCCCTGCCGTTGGTCCCGGCCGAGCCGCTCGGCTTGACCTCCTGACTGGCGAGGCTGCCGCTCATGTCGCCGTGGCGCTCGGAGTTGTCGCCGCTGCCGCCGCCCGCGCTGTCACCCTTGTCGAGGTCTGCGTCCTCCCCGTCGGCAGAGGGGCCCTGACGCGCCGCGTCCTGCGCCTCGCTGCGCAGGCGGAGGCGGCTGTCGCACCCGTCGCCGAACGCTTCGGCGCGGTCCGCCTCGCTGAAGGCATAGTCCACGAGCTGCGCTGCGATGCGCGCGAGCGCATCGGCGTCCGCGTTGCTGCACAGGCGCGCCAGCTCCGGCGCGAGCGCCGTGAGGACGCGGCGGCCGATCTCCGCACACGCGGCGGCCGACGACGCGAGAATGGCCGCCTCCACCTCAGCCCGGACGGCGGAAAGTGCCGGGTCCCGATATGGGATGCCCGTGAGGGCAAAGGCCTCCAGCTCACAGAGCAGCGCCTCGAGCGCGCTGCCGGGCGCGGCCGCTTCGAGCTGCGCATAGCACACGAAGCGCAGCAGCGGCAGATAGCCGGGAAAGCGGCGGCAGAGGATGTTATCCGTGCGCGCCTGCTCCAGAATGTTCAAAATGCGCTGACCGAGCAGCGCGCCGAGCTCCGGCGCGAGGGCATAGTGCGCGTGAAAATACGCGCCGGCGTCCGCCGCGAACGCCGCGCAAACGTCCCGGTCGGAGCTGCTGTCGTGCTGAATTTCCCGCGCGAGCAGCACACGCAGCGCGGCCGTCCAGTGGCGGGCATCAAAATCCACGCGCAGCAGGTATTCCGCCCCGCCGACGGTGACGGCCGTGCCGTCCGTCGTGCAGCGCAGGCTGTCGTCCGCCGTGACGGTATCGACCCGGATGTTTTCCGGGACAAGCAGCGCAAGACTGCGCCGGAGCAGCGGCGTGATGGGTTCGGCCGCAAGAAAGGCACGGTAGCGCGCCAGCGCGGCGTCAAATCCGGCCATCCTGCGGCACCATGCTCTCAATGAGCTCGGTCAGCTGGAGGCGGGTGTAGGCGTCCTGCGGCTTGGAGGCCACGTTGTCAAGCAGGCCCCAGCGCAGGCCCAGCAGCGGCTCAGCACGCAGGGCATCGATGAAGCCGCGGATGGTCATGGCGTCCGGCTCGAGTCCGCCGGCGCTGCGGATGCGGTCGCGGATGGCGCAGTAGACATAGTCGCAGATATTCAGGCTGGCAGCGCTCGCCTCGGGCACGACGCGGTGCAGCACATCGACAATGCTCTCCGGCTCCGCGATGTGGATCGGCGTGAAGCGGTCGATCGTCGCCTCGTTCATGAAGTTCGTGCCGGCATAGTCCTCGTTCATCGTGATCGTGAATGCCGAGTGCGGGTGCATCTGCACGAGCCCGTAGCCGGGCACCTGGATCTGGCGCGCGGCATCAGTCAGGGAGTGGAGCACGTCGGCACACTCGGGCTTGATGGTGTTGCCCTCGTCGAGCACGACGTCCGCGCCCGCCGCGAGATAGCGCAGCATGTCGCTCAGGCGGTAGCGCATGGTGCCATTTTCGATCGTCGGGCCGCCGAGCAGGTCGAGCTTGTCGAGCTCAGCATTGCCCTGCATGCGGTACTGCGGCACGTTGAGCAGCCAGTCCACCGTCTGGATGAGCGTGTTCTTGCCGCAGCCTTTGCTGCCGACGAGGCGCAGGTGCATGCCCGAGAGCCGGTAGGCAAGGCAGCGCGTGAGCGCGCCGAAGCTGTCCGCCTGCACATAGCGCACCGGCGGGTCCGGCACCAGCTCGGGGTATTCCGGCAGGGAGAACATCTCCGCGAACACGCGCAGGATGATCGGCTCCGGCACCGCCTGCTCGAGCAGGTACGCGGCGCGCGCGGTCAGTGCCTCCGGGGACGCGCAGCCGCGCGCAGCGGCCCCGTCGATGGCCGCGCGCACCGCGCCGCTGAGCGGATCACCGCAGCGGTATTCGGCGAGAAAGCCCCAGACATCCGGCGCGTCGCCGTCGCACGGCTCGCCCGTGGCGTCGCACAGCGCCGTGACCCGCGCCCGCACGGGCGCCGTGCGCAGCAGGGCCGTGAGCGCCTCCGACGGCGCGGACACGATGCCCACGCGCGAGAAGAGGTCGCCCGCCGCCGCCTCGGACAGGCAGCACACGGGCAGCGGCTCACCCTCGACGCGGCAGAGCACGACCTCCGGCCACGCGTGGCGGTCCTGCGCGCAGAGCGAGCGCAGGAAGTCGAGCTTCATCGGTGCTTTCAGATTGCTGCCGCCGCAGACGGAAGTCTCCGTCTTTGCAGTGTTCATGTTTCCGTCCCGCCTTTCTCAGTTGCCCCGCGTCGCGCCCCAGGGAAAGCCCTTGGCGCCGCCGTGGTAGATCACGCGCCGCACATTCAAAAACGCGCAGCGGCCGATGCGCGCCACGCTGTCGGGGATGACGACCGTGTCCAGATTGCTGCACTGGTAAAACGCCTCGTCGTGGATCTCGCGCACGCTGTCCGGGATGACGATGCCCGTCAGGCCGATGCAGCGCGAGAACATGCCCTCCGGGATGACGGCGAGGCCGCGCGGCAGATTCGTACTGCGCAGGTGCACCTTATCATAAAATGCATAGGGCTCGACCGTCTCGATGCTGTCCGGGAGGAGGAGCGTGTCCAGATACGTATAGGAGACCATAGCGTAGGACGCCAGCCGGCGCACGCGCACCCCATCGACCGACGACGGCAGCTCGAGCACCGTGCCGGCGTTGAAGCAGCCGTCCGTGCCGATGCGGCCGGTCTCCGCGTCAAAGACAAAATTCTGCACCGCCGCCTGCGCCGCCGTCACGGGGTGGGTGTCCCACGGGCGGTCGCGCAGCCAGGTCTGAATGTCCGCCCGCGTGCGCTCTCGCTTTTGCATCAGGTAGTCCTGCATCTGCTGCAGGCCGCACTGCTGCGAAAAAAAGACCGCCAGATCCTCGGCCTCCAACGGAATGGAAAAGCCCTTCGGCAGCGCAAGCCCGAGCTGCATGGTCAGGATGCGGCGGATATCGGCGCACGCATCGTCATAACGCGAGAGCACCTTCTGGTCGCAGACGAAGGGCACATCCAGCCGCGAGGCCTCGATGCCGCCGGCCGTCAAAAGCCCTGCAAAGCCATGGGCGCGGTCCAGGATCTTTTTCACGTCGCGAAACTGCGTGCTCTGGTAAAGAAGCATCTCCATCACGAGGCCCTCCGTCAAATTGTTATTAATCTATCATACAGGCGCGAGGGCCTTTCTTCTGTAACCTTTGCTGCACAGAAGGCGGTTTCCTTGTCTCTTTTCCGGCGCTTTGGGCAATTTTTGTACACGGTGTACATAGTTTATTCACTGGACAGTTCTTTCCTGTTGTGGTAAACTCAAGTTACGTTACACGAGTCCCAAAAGTGCACACATTTTACGCAGATAAAGGAAGCGTTCCCATGAATGAAGTGAAAAGCCCCAAAAAGCCGATGATGTATTATTACGCCATCGTCATTCTCGTGATTCTGGCGCTCAACTTTCTGGCGGTGCCCTGGCTGAGCCAGCGGCAGGTCAAGGAGGTCGACTACGGCACGTTTATGACCATGACGGAAAATCAGGAGATCGGCCGTGTGGAGGTGCAGAACAATCAGATCCTCTTCACGAACAAAGACGACACGCAGGTCTATAAGACCGGCCTGATGGACGATCCCGACCTCATCTACCGCCTGAAGGACTCCGGCGCGGAGTTCTCGAGCGAGATCGTCGAGCAGATGTCGCCGTTTCTGTCGTTCCTGCTGACGTGGCTGCTGCCGATCGTGGGTTTTGTCGCCCTCGGCCAGTTCATGCTCAAGCGCATGACGAACAAGGCCGGCGGGCCGAACTCCATGATGTTCGGGCTCGGCGGCTCGAACGCGAAGGTCTACGTCAAGTCGGCCGAGGGCATCAAGTTCTCCGATGTCGCCGGTGAGGACGAGGCCAAGGAAAATCTGACCGAGATCGTCAACTACCTGCACGACCCGGCAAAGTATCAGGACATCGGTGCGTCCATGCCCAAGGGCATCCTGCTCGTCGGCCCTCCGGGAACCGGCAAGACGATGCTGGCCAAGGCCGTCGCCGGTGAGGCGAACGTGCCGTTTTTCTCCATGTCCGGTTCGGAATTCGTGGAGATGTTCGTCGGCATGGGCGCGAGCAAGGTGCGCGACCTGTTCCGTCAGGCCAAGGAGAAGGCGCCGTGCATCGTGTTCATCGACGAGATCGACGCCATCGGCAAAAAGCGCGACGGGCAGGTCGGCGGCAACGACGAGCGCGAGCAGACGCTCAACCAGCTGCTGACGGAGATGGACGGCTTCGAGGGTAACAACGGCGTCATCATCCTTGCCGCCACGAACCGGCCCGAATCGCTCGACCCGGCGCTGACGCGCCCCGGCCGCTTTGACCGGCGCGTGCCCGTGGAGCTGCCCGATCTCAAGGGCCGCGAAGAAATACTCAAGGTGCACGCCCGCAAGATCAAGGTCGCCGAGGACGTGGACTACAACAAGATCGCGCGCATGGCCTCCGGTGCATCGGGCGCAGAGCTTGCGAACATCGTCAACGAGGCCGCGCTGCGCGCCGTGCGCGACGGCCGCCGCTTCGCCACGCAGTCCGACCTCGAGGAGAGCATCGAGGTCGTCATCGCGGGCTACCAGAAGAAAAACGCCATCCTCACCGATCATGAGAAGTGGACGGTC
>ENA-OUNS01001560-OUNS01001560.1-human-gut-metagenome-genome-assembly--contig:-NODE-1560-length-16245-cov-12.363867_pt1 | contig 16245 bp, 10 predicted proteins | sample MGYA00243237_ERZ505104 | MGnify/ENA primary metagenome ERZ505104 (study PRJEB26097, sample SAMN02711295) | human gut metagenome | biome: Gut microbiome | host: Homo sapiens | place: Denmark...
TAAATACGCCACTAAAAAGCTTCCCCTGCGTAGCTTGAGGGGAAGGTGTCACCTTGGTGACGGATGAGGTGTTATTAAATCTGCGGTGCTAACCGCTACATTATTGAACCGGGCGATCAATGATCGCCCCTACGGGTGCGGTGCAGAATTTAATGCTGCACTAATGTATGGCGGCAGTTTTCCGGTTTCATCGGTAACTTCGACACCGTGCTACCGCAAAAACCGTATCGGTACGATGTGAATGCGCCTCTGAAAAAATAAAAAGAGCGCAAGTCCAAACCGGACTTACGCTCTTTTTGCTACACAACATCAGTGATTATAGCAGTTTTTTTAAAAATGTCAAACGTTTTTGCGCCTTATGCCATGGCCTCGTTCTGCTCTTTCTTAGCCATAATGAACTCATAAACGGTGATGCCGCCAACGAGGATAAGGCCGATCGCGTCGGTCTTCCAGCCGGGGATGATGAGTGTCAGACCGCCGACGATGAACAGAACACGGAACAGCCAGTTGAGCTTGCGCTTGACAAAGCCGTTGAGTCCGGCTGCGACGCCGTAAATGCCGAGCATAGCGCTCAGGCAGATAGTCACGATATCGACCCAGCTTTCGACGTCAACGAAGAGCATCGAGGGGCTGTAAGCGAAAACATAGGGAACGATGAACGCGGCAATAGCAAGCTTTGTTGCGTTGATGCCGGTTTTCATCGGGTTTGACTTTGCGATAGCGCTGCCTGCGTAGGCCGCGAGGGCGACGGGAGGTGTGATATCGGCAACGATGCCGAAGTAGAACACGAAGAAGTGAGCCGCGACCGTGGGTACGCCGAGCTTCTCGAGGATGGGAGCGCAGGTTGCCGCCATGATGCAGTAGTTTGCGGTGGTGGGAACGCCCATGCCGAGGATGATACAGCAGATCATGGTCAGGAACAGACCGATGATGAGGGTGTTGCCGGACAGAGCGACGATGGCGGTGATGAGCTTGGATGCAAGACCGGTTACGGTGATGCAGCCCGCTATGATACCTGCCATTGCACAGGCAACGGCGACGGTGATGGTACCCTTGCCGCCTGCTTCCAGCGCTTCAAGGAACTTTTCCGGGGTAAGGCGGCTGTCCTTGTTGATAACGCCGACCGCGATAGCCGCGATGATGGACAGTGCGGCTGCCTTCTGCATGGTGTAAACGTTCAGGCTGACGAGAACGACCAGCAGAACGATGGGAATGAGCAGATAGCTCTTGACGGCAAGCTCCTTGCCGGGGACCATTTCGCTGCGCGAAAGGCCCTTGAGTCCGAGCTTCTTGGCCTCGAGGTGGACTGCGATGAATATGCCTGCAAAGTACAGGAACGCCGGGAGTATCGCCTTGAGCGCGATCTCGCCGTAAGTAACGCCGACATACTCGGCCATCAGGAACGCCGCCGCGCCCATGATGGGGGGCATGATCTGGCCGCCGGTAGATGCCGCCGCTTCAACTGCGCCTGCAAACTCGGGCTTGTAGCCGGTCTTTTTCATCATGGGGATGGTGACGGAGCCGGTGGTGACTGTGTTGCCGACAGAAGAGCCGGAAACCATGCCGCACAGAGCCGAAGAAATAACCGCGACCTTTGCCGGACCGCCGGAGGATGCACCGGCTGCCTTGTTTGCAAGGTCGATGAAGAACTTCGCAATGCCGGTGCGCTCAAGGAAGGCACCGAATACGATGAACACGACGATGAACTTCGCGCAGACGTTAATCGGGGTGCCGATGACGCCGCCGGTGCCGTAAAACAGCGTGTAGATCACACGGCCGAGCACACGCTCGAGATCCATGCCCTTGGAGAGCATGCTCCAGAACGTGTACACGAGCAGTGCGCCGGCAACGCACAGGATGGGAATGCCGACGCATCTGCGGCACAGCTCGACAAGGGAGAGAATGCCGACGATGCCGATAACAGTAAGGGTCGGGGTCATCTTCGATGCGCTCGTGAGCACCTTGATGATAGCGTCAAAATTAAACGCATAATAGAAGAAGCAGGCTGCACCGACGATCATGATGATCCAGTCAAACCATGGGATGTAGTTTTCCCTGACGTGGTGCTTGCTCATGGGGTAGTACAAAAAACCCATGATGGTTACGCAGCCGAGGAAGATCATGAGGCGGACCTCAAGCGAGGCATTGCTCCACAGGGTGGAATAGATGCAGTAGAGCGAGAAAAGAGCCATGATGAACTGGATGACCGTCTTCGGCGCGCCCGTCCATATACGGGTGTTCGACTCGCGGTCGTATTTTTTCATGACCTCGTCAACTTCTGCCGCAGAAACGGTCTCAAACTCGCCGAATGCCGCCGAGCCGTCAACTTTTATCTCGTCCGCCGGAGCTTCGGGAGCCGTCGGATCCTTTTTCTTGAACAGGGACATACGAGAACAATCCTTTCATTCCGATGCTTTGTTGGGCTCGGCAGCGCTGAGCTCAACAAAGCACCGGGAGTCTTTGTTGTAATTACTGCAATGACTACGGCACAAAAAAGTGCCGTAGTCATTAATTATACCGTAATTTTGCGTTAAGATGCCGTTAATTATGCGGCAGTGTTAACGGTGATGTCCTTCTCTGCAAAGTACTTTGCAGCACCGGGATGGTACGGTACGTTGGTGATGGAAGAAGCAAAGTCAAGGCTCAGCTCTGCCTTCTTTGCGTGGCCGATGTCGTTGATGTTATTGAAGATAGCGGAAACAAAGTTGTAGATAGCTGCCTCGGAAACGTCGTTGCGAGCAATGACTACTGCTGCGACAGCAACTGTGGTGACGTCTTCGGGAGTATTGTAGACTTCCTTGGAGATGGTGTACTCCTTGTAGTAGGGGTTGGAAGCGATCAGGCTGTCGATGTGATCCTTGTCGAGGGAGACGAGGTAGACCTGCTTGCCGGTGCTCAGGTCCTGAACAGCGGGGGTGGGAGCGCCTGCTACGACGAATGCTGCGTCGATCTTGCCGTCCTTGAGGCTGTCGGTGGAGTCACCGAAGTTGAGGTACTCGGGCTTGATGTCGTTTTCGGTCAGGCCGTATGCGCCGAGGAGGTCAAGTGCGTTGAAGTAAACGCCGGAGCCCTTTGCGCCGATGGAAACGGTCTTGCCCTTGAGGTCGGCAACGGTCTTGATGTCGGGATTGAGAGTCACGATCTGGACCTGCTCCATGTAAAGAGCTGCGACTACGGAGAAGTCGGTCACTTTTTCGGTGAAGAGCTTCTCGCCGTTGTAAGCATAGCTCATAACGTCGGACTGTACGAAACCGAGCTGAGCATTGCCGCCTGCAATATCCTCAACGTTTGCCTGCGAGCCGTTGCCGGACAGAGCGGTGACGCTGGTCGAGGTCTTGTCGGAGACCTGCTGTGCCAGAACGGTGCCGAAGGCATAGTAGGTGCCCTGCTCGCCGCCGGTCACGAAGTCGAGGCTGACTTTGCCGTCATCCTTTGCGTCTGTGCCGCCGTTATTTCCGCCGTTCGAGCAAGCGCACAGCGCGAAGACCATAACAACAGCCAGAAGCATAGCTATTATTCTTTTCATTATGTTTTTCCTCCTGTTGAATCTGAATTTTCTGTTTTGAATAATGTCATCTGTAAAAATTCATCACGAATGTATTATACACTCTCCGGAGCGGCATTTCAAGTCCGAAAATGAAATTCAGACTTTGAAAATTTGCAAAAAATTTCGCAAGCTAATGTATTTTTAATTAAATTTTTGCCGTTTTTTCAAGCATTTTTGCAACATCTTCCCCTTGCTGAGGAATTTCAAACTACATGTAGTTGCAAAACCGCAGGATGCGATTCTGCAAGTTTTCTGCTCGCGAATTGCATTTTCGTCATTGTGCCCTATTTTGCGGTGGACTTATTGTTGCTTTTTTACATGGTTTTTGAAGAAAAGACTTGCATAATGCTGATATGCATGTTATATTGTTCTCAGCTCAAAAACATATGTTTTTGACTGAAAGACACATAAAGGCGGTAAAGATATGAACATTGCACTTTTGGGCTGCGGAGTTGTCGGCGGCGGAGTTCTGGAGATCGCGGATAAGCGCGCGGATATGGCGGTCAAATACGTTCTCGTACGCAGGGACAAGCCGGAGCTTGGCGAAAAGGCCGTTAAGGACATAAACATTATATTAAATGATAAAGAGGTCGATACGGTCGTCGAGGTCATGGGCGGCCTGTCGCCGGCGTTTGAATATGTCGCGGCGGCGATGAAGGCCGGAAAAAACGTCGTAACGGCAAACAAGCACCTTGTTGCACATTATTATAAAGAGCTTGTCTCGCTCGCGGCAGAATGCGGCGTTGCGTTCCGCTGCACACCGGCAGTCGGCGGCGGCATTCCGTGGCTGGTCAATCTCGAGCGCGTAAAGCGGCTCGACAGCGTGCAGTCGTTCTGCGGCATCATGAACGGAACGACGAACTTCATCCTCGACGCGATGCACACCGACGGCTCGGACTTTTCCGAGGTCCTCGCCGAGGCGCAGAAGCTCGGCTATGCCGAGGCAGACCCCTCCGCGGATATCGACGGACTGGATATCCAGCGCAAGGCCGTCATATCTGCAAACGTTGCGTTCGATGCCTGCCTTTCGGAATCGGATGTTCCCGTGTTCGGCATCCGCAGCATCTTATCCTGCGACATTGCCGCGGCCGAGAGCAGATCGCGCATCTGCAAAATGCTCGCCTTCGGCGAAAAGAGCGCATCGGGCGCCGTGAGCTGCTATGTTGAGCCGTGCTTTGTGCCCTCGGGCGAGCTTGAGGCTGCGGTCTCGACAAATCGCAACGTCATTTCCTTCGTCACGGAGCTTACCGGCAAGGAGAGCTTCTACGGTCAGGGCGCCGGGCGCTACCCCACCGCGTACAACGCCGTGGCCGACTGCGCCGACATAATCGGCGGCGTGAAGGAGTTTTACACCACGCTCGTGCGCGACGTTCCCGTTGACAACAACGCGGCTTCGCACCCCTACTATGTGCGCTTTTCCGGCAGCGACGAGTTTTTAAGCTCGATCGAAGCGGAAAAATGCGGCGAGGGCGTCGTAACGATGCCCGTTCCCGTTGCGAAAATGCACGCATGGGCAGCAAAGGCAAAGGAGGCAGACCCCGGAGTGTTCATAGCCGGGCTGATATAATTATAATGTTAAAGGTTGCAAAATTCGGCGGCTCGTCAATGGCGGACGCCGGGCAGTTCAGAAAAGTCAGGTCCATCATCGAGGCGGACCCGGCACGCAAGGTCATCGTCGTTTCCGCGGCCGGCAAGCGCTTCAAGGACGATCACAAGCTTACGGATCTTCTGTACCTGTGCCATGCGCACAAAAAGTACGGCGTCAGCTGCGACCCGGTGTTCGACATGATCGCCGACCGCTATCGCGAGATCTGCGCCGAGCTTGGGCTTTCGGTCGATATCGACTCCGAGCTTTCCGCGCTGCGCGAGGAGATCGAGGCCGGCATATCCAAGGATAAGCTCGTATCGCGCGGCGAATATTTCTCGGCAAAGCTCATGGCCGATTTCCTCGGCTACGACTTCCTCGACGCGGAGCTTTGGCTGCATTTTTCCTTCGACGGCACCATCGACAAGGAGCGCTCCTACGAGGAGCTTGAGCGCCTTGCCACCGGCCGCAGGATAGTCACCCCCGGCTTTTACGGCGCAATGCCCGACGGCAGCATCCGCGTGCTCACGCGCGGCGGCAGCGACGTGACCGGCGCGCTGGCAGCGGCGGCGCTGGACGCTGACGTTTACGAAAACTGGACAGACGTTTCCGGCATACTCATGGCCGATCCGCGCATAGTTGACGATCCCGACACCATCGAGCGCATAACCTACAACGAGCTGCGCGAGCTGAGCTACATGGGCGCGCAGGTGCTGCACGAGGGCGCGGTGTTCCCCGTGCGTGAGAAGAACATTCCGCTGAACATCCGCAACACGAACGAGCCGGATCACCCCGGCACGCTTATCATGGAGCGCTTTGCCGACGAGGAGATCAGCGACCGCTTCATCACCGGCATAGCCGGGCGCAAAAATTTCTCCATCATCACCGTTTCCAAGGCCGGAATGAGTTCGCAGATGGGCTCGCTGCGGCAGATGCTCGAGGTTTTTGAAAAGCACGGCGTGTGCGTTGAGTACACCCCCTCCGGCATCGACAGCGTATCATTCGTCGTTGCCGCAGATAAGGCAAAGGACCGCATCTATTCCATCGTCGGCGAGATCCGCGATGCGCTCAGCCCCGACAACATCCAGATAACCGGCGGAATTTCCGTCGTTGCAGCCGTCGGCCGTCAGATGGCCTTCAAGCCCGGCACATCCGGCCGCATCTTCGCCGCGCTCGGCAAGGCCGGCATCAACATCCGCATGATATCCCAGGGACCGGACGAGCTGAACATCATCGTCGGCGTAAATAACGATGATTTTGAAAGCTGCGTGCGCGTACTATATAATAGCTTTGTAAAATAAGGAGTAAGATCAAAATGAAAAAATACAATGTAGGTATTCTCGGCGCGACCGGCGCCGTCGGACAGGAAATGATGAAAATTCTCGCCGAGCGCAGCTTCCCCGTCGGCGAGCTGAGGCTGCTTGCAAGCCGCAACTCCGCAGGCAGGGAAATAAACGGTCACGTTGTCGTCGAGGCGTGCAGAGAAAACTTCGAGGGGCTGGACATCATCCTCGGCGCTGCCGAGAACGATATTGCCGAACGCTTCGTCGATGATATCAAGGCATCGGGCGCTGTGTTTATCGACAACTCCAGCGCGTTCCGCCTGTGTCCCGATGTGCCCCTCGTCGTTCCCGAGATAAACCCCGAGGACGTTAAAAAGCACAAGGGCGTTATCGCAAACCCCAACTGCACCACCGTCATCTCCTGCACCGCGGTCAATGCGCTCAACGCAGTCTCCCCGATAGAGAGCATGGTCGTTTCGTCCTATCAGGCCGTTTCCGGCGCAGGCGCTGCCGGTCCGAAGGAGCTTTTCGGCGAGGTCGAGGCGCTCGCCAAGGGCGAAAGCTACGAGCCGAAGGTTTTTGCGTACCAGATCGCCTACAACGTCATTCCGCAGATCGGCGGCGAGCAGTTTGCCGGCTATACCTCCGAGGAGATGAAGCTTCAGAACGAGGGCAGACGCATCATGCATCTCCCCGAGCTGAAGGTCAGCTGCACCTGTGTGCGCGTGCCCGTCGTGCGCAGCCACAGCGTTTCCATCTGCCTGAAAACCAAAGAAAAAATCTCCGTCGAGCGTGCGCGCGAGGTCATCGCAGCCGCTCCCGGCGTGAAGCTCGTTGACGATCTCAACGCGCTGCAGTACCCCATGCCGCTGGACACCCAGAACCAGGATCTCGTTTTCGTCGGACGCATCCGCGAGGATCTCACCGACGAGCGCGGTCTGAACATCTGGTGCTGCGGCGACCAGGTCCGCAAGGGTGCCGCCACCAACGCCGTCCAGATCGCCGAGCTTCTTTTAGAGGCGCTTTGAGACTGCTGCGGATACGGTTATCTCTGGTAGCCCGGTATCGAAAGTACCGACGAAACCGGGAAACTGCCGCCATACGTTAGTGCGGTGCTGAGTTTTGCGATATCCCGGTTCGGAACAATGGAATAAACCGTGACGTTTCGCGTAACGCAAGTGCGGTGCTGAGTTTTTTGCCGCACCCAATTGGCTCACCTGTCAAGGGGAGCAGGGCAGCTTGCTGCCGAGGGGTTGAAGTTGAACACCACAGCCATTAACTATCAGCTATCAGCTCTCCGCTGCGGCCAACGGCTGCTCGTAGGGAACGGGCTTGCCCGTTCCGTGTGTTGAAGTTAAGTCGGCACCAAAACATATAAACATATAATCGTAAGGGGCGAGCATTGCTCGCCCGTTTGTTATAATGTAGCACCTACGGCGCGGATATAATAACACCTCATCTGCCGCAAGCGGCATCTTCCCCTCAAGCTCCGCAAGGGGAAGACAAAAAGGGACGGTCTATGACCGTCCCAATGAATAATGAATGATGAATAGTGAATAATTGCCAACGCATTTATTGCGTCGGCACCCACCGGTCGTGCTGTCTAAACCGCGGTGTGCGGAACGGATAAATCCGTTTTTTCAGTGGCGCTTTTTTATAGGCGCATTCACATTGTACAAATACATATATTGCGTCAGCCCGACCGGTGGGTGCCGGCAAAACTATAACGCGCGGAACGGATAAATCCGTTCCCTACAAGGGTGCGGCAAAAAACTCATCACCGCACTAACGTATGGCGGCAGTTTCCCGGTTTCGTCGGTACTTTCGATACCGGGCTACCAGAGATATGCGTGTCCGTAGGTGCGGTAAATCGCAACTAAAAGAACGAAAAAAGCTCGCCGTTATGGCGAGCTTGTTTCGGGTAATATCAGGTTATTACACAGCGCGGGTGACCTTACCGCTGCGCAGGCAGCGAGTGCATGCATAAACATGCTTCGGACTTCCGTCCACGATCGCCTTGACGCGCTTCACATTGGGCTTCCAAGTACGGTTGGAACGCCTGTGGGAATGAGACACCTGAATGCCAAAGGCAACGCCCTTGTCGCAAAACTGACATTTTGCCATAAGTTGAAGCACCTCCTTGCTTGTGTTTAACTGCGTGCAATTTGCAGACAGCTTATTAATAATAACAGAATAAGCCTGTAATTGCAAGAAAAATTTTCGCCGTTGTAAAAATCGTTGCAAAATAATGCATTTGAGGTTAATATTAATAATGAAATAATATAGTTAAAAGGAGATCGGCAATGGCGAGTAAATATTCTGTTCCGCTGCGGACGATCGTGGAGGAAAACGGCCTTGAGCCGCTGCACACCTCGAGCGATTATGATACGCGGCTTCTGACGGTGGCGGACGTGAACCGCCCCGCGCTTCAGCTTGCCGGATTTTATAACTACTTTGATCCCAACAGGCTCCAGATAATCGGCCGGGTCGAGAGCACATATCTTGAGCTCAAGACCGAGGCCGAGCGCCGCAGCTGTTTCGAGGAGCTTATGCGCTATGACATATCTGCGCTCGTTATCTGCCACGGTGCGTCGGCGTTTCCCGAGTGCCTCGAGGTCGCGGGGAAGTACGACCGCAACCTGTTCGTAACGCCCGAGGATACCTCCGACTTCATGGCCGATGTCATAAGCTCGCTGCACACGCACCTTGCGCCGCGCACGACGATGCACGGCGTGCTCGTTGAGGTACACGGCGAGGGCGTGCTTTTAACCGGCGACTCCGGCATAGGCAAAAGCGAAACTGCGCTTGAGCTTATAAAGCGCGGACACAAGCTCATTGCCGACGACGCGGTGGACATTCGCCGCATCGGACGCGACAGGCTCGTCGGCACGGCGCCGGAGCTTATACGGTATTACATGGAGCTGCGCGGCATAGGCGTTGTCGATGTCAGGCACCTTTACGGCGTGGGCGCTGTAAAGCCCGAGGGCGCGATCGACCTCGTTGTGAACCTCGAGGTCTGGGACGATCAGAAGGCGTACGACCGCCTTGGCCTTATAAGCGAAACGCAGGATATCCTCGGTGTGACGGTGCCGAGCTTGACGATCCCGGTGCGTCCCGGCAGGAACCTTGCCGTTATCCTCGAGCTTGCGGCAATGAACAACCGCCAGAAGAAGATGGGCTACAACGCCGCGGAAACTCTCGCGTCAAACGTAGATCACGCCGTTGACAACGGCACGTTTTAATAGGAGATATTATGGAAGGTCTTGAAAAAGCAATTGGACAGATAAAGGAGAACATGCCCAAGCTCGATCTGAGGGAAAACGAGCCGATGCGCAACCACTGCTCGTTCAAGGTCGGCGGCGCTGTGCGCGCGTTTGCCGTGCCGGGCGATCTTTTCGAGATGTCGAAGGTCATGTTCTATCTGCATATGAACGGCGTTTCGCCGCTGACGCTCGGCAAGTGCACAAACGTCATCTTCCCCGAGGAGGGACTTGATATCATGGTCATCAGCACGGAAAACCTGCGCAAGCTGCGCCTCGGCGAGACTGAGAACACCATCTATGCCGAAGCCGGCGTATCGCTTGCAAAGCTCGCGCAGTTTGCGCGCGACAACGGCCTTTCCGGGCTTGAGTTTGCAAGCGGCATTCCCGGCTCGGTGGGCGGCGGCGTTCTGATGAACGCCGGAGCTTACGGCGGAGAGATGAAGGATGTTGTCGAATCCGTCGTCGTGTACTATGTTCCGACGCAGGCGCTGACCGAGGTCAGAGGCTCCGACTGCGGCTTTGAGTACCGCCGCAGCGCATTTGAGAAGATAAACTGCGCGATCATGGGCGCGGTGTTCAAGCTCACGCCCGACGACCCCGAGGCCATCGGCGCGCGCATGAAGGAAATGAACGAAAAGCGCACGGCAAGTCAGCCGCTGGATATGCCCTCGGCAGGCAGCGCGTTCAAGCGCCCCGTGGGCGGCTATGCCGCGGCGCTCATTGACCAGTGCGGTCTGAAGGGCTACACCGTCGGCGGTGCGCAGATAAGCCAAAAGCATGCCGGCTTTGCGGTCAATACGGGCAGCGCAACATACGACGATGTCGTTGAGCTGCTCGACCACGTCCGCCGCGAGGTCTATGCGCAGACACAGATCACCCTCGAGCCGGAGATACGCATCTACCCCAAGGGCATGATGCTTGTTGACGACTGGCGCGAGAGAAAGCAGACCATCATCGACGGTATGCTCGAGCAGGCAAAGCAGAATGCCGCAGACTCGGCGGCCGAGAGCAGAGACGTTCGGCCGAGCTGAGCGTTTTGGAGAGTGGATATATGGAGTTTCTTATCATAACCGGCCTGTCCGGCGGCGGCAAGAGCCAGGCTGCGGACATAATAGAGGATCTGGATTACTACTGTGTGGATAACATGCCCGTTGCGCTCATTCCGAAGTTTGCCGAGCTTTGCGCCGCGACCAAGGGTCGCTACGAGAAGGTCGCTCTGGTGACGGATATCCGCGAAAAAAACGGAATAAAGGACATTTTCAACGCCCTCGAAACGCTCAGAGAGATGGACTTCGGCTATAAGATCCTGTTCATGGAGGCAAAGCCGTCGGTCATCGTAAAGCGCTATAAGGAGTCGCGCCGTCCGCATCCGCTGGCGGCAAAGTCCGGCGGCTCGATCGAGGACGCGATACTCAAGGAGACCGAGCAGCTGCGCCCGATACGCGACATTGCCGATTATATTATCGACACCTCGCACCTGACCCTCGGGCAGCTGCACAACGAGCTGTACACTTATTTTTCCGACTCCGCGACCGACCGCGCGATCATGGTAAACGTCATGTCCTTCGGCTTTAAATACGGCATGCCGCTGGATGCCGACCTCGTGTTCGACGTGAGATTTCTGCCCAATCCCTTTTACGTTGAGGAGCTGAAGCTTTTAAGCGGCCTTGACGCTCCGGTCAGGGACTATGTTTTCAGCTTTGAGCAGTCGAACGTTTTCATGGACAAGCTCACGGACATGATAGAGTATCTGCTGCCGCTGTACATAGAAGAGGGAAAGTACAGCCTTACGATCGCCATCGGCTGCACCGGCGGCCGGCACCGCTCCGTCGCCGTGGCCTCGGCGCTTGCCGGGCATCTTAAGTGCTTCGGCGTGCCGACGGTGAGCATAAACCGCGACATAAACAAATAAGCATGGAAAAAACCTTCGCACAAAAAGTTAAAACAGAGCTGTGTCAGCCTCGGGTCGAGCGCAAATGCTGTGCTGTTGCCGAGGCCTACGGCGTTCTGCTGTATGCCCACAGCTTTTCGGCAAAGGAAATACGCATAACGACGGCAAGCGACGAGCTTGCCGCGCGCCTTCCGCACCTGATGCGCCGCGCCTTCGGTATCGACTTCGACGAGCCGGAGAAAGGCCGCGGCGTGAAGCATTCGTTCCGGGTAAATGATCCGGACAAGCTGCGCGCGGTGTTCGACGTTGTCGGAAACGACATGAACAGCCCCTCGCTGCACATAAACTTCGGCGTCATCGAGGAGCCGTGCTGCAAGGCCTCGTTTATCCGCGGCGCGTTTCTCGCCGGCGGCTCGGTGACAGACCCGGCAAAGCGCTATCACATGGAGCTTGCCACGACGCACTACAGCGTAAGCCGCGAGACATACTCGGTGCTGCTTGAGATGGGCTTTTCGCCCAAGGAGGCGCAGCGCAAGGGCGACTATCTGCTGTATTTCAAAAAAAGCGAGCATATAGAAGACCTGCTGACGACGATCGGCGCGCCGGTCGCTGCGATGGATATCATGTCCGCCAAGGTCGAAAAGGACATGAAAAACAGCATAAACCGCAAGGTAAACTGCGATTCTGCAAACGCCGACAAGGTCGTCGAGGCCGCGGCAAAGCAGATGGAGGCCATCCGCCGCATAGATAAGCTCTATGGGCTGGATTCCTTGCCGGATAAGCTTCAGGAGGCCGCGCTTCTGCGCTACGCAAACCCCGAGGCGAGCCTTGCCGACCTTGCCACGCTCTCGTATCCGCCGGTATCCAAAAGCTGCCTGAGCCACAGGCTCAAGAAGCTGCTGACATACACTCCCGAGGAAGACTGAATATGAGCTTTGTTCACCTGCATGTTCATACCGAATATTCGCTGCTCGACGGCGACTGCCGCATCGAGCCGCTCGTTGCGCGCGCAAAGGAGCTGGGGCAGACCGCTCTTGCCATCACCGACCACGGCGTCATGTACGGCGCGGTCGCGTTTTACAAGGCCTGCTGCGCGGCCGGTATAAAGCCGATCATCGGCTGCGAGGTCTACGTTGCGCCGCGCTCGCGCTTTGACAAGGAGCACGGCCTTGACTCGGAGTACACACACCTTATCCTGCTGTGCAAAAACGAAACGGGCTACAAAAATCTGTGCTACCTCGTTTCCATGGCCTTCACCGAGGGCTTTTACAACAAGCCGCGCATAGACTGGGCGCTGCTGCACGAGCGCGCCGAGGGGCTTATCTGCCTTTCCGGCTGCGTCGCCGGTGCCATACCGCGCATGATAAACGCCGGAAACTACGAGGGCGCAAAGAACAAGGCGCTGGAGCTGAGCGAGCTTTTCGGCAGGGTCGGCTTTTATCTTGAGATCCAGGATCACGGCCTTGAGGCCGAAAAGCGCGCGGCCGAGGGGCTTTTGCGCATCCACCGCGAGACCGGCATTCCCCTTGCCGTCACAAACGACGCGCACTATGTCGAAAAAGACGACGCGTATTATCAGGACGTTCTGATGTGCGTGCAGATGCAGAAAACCATAACCGACCCTGCGCGCATGAAATTTGAGACCAACGAGTTTTACCTCAAGGATGAGGCCGAGATGCGCGCGCTTTTCCCCGAATATCCCGAGGCTGCCGACAACACCGCGAAGATCGCGGACATGTGCGGCTACGACTTCGAGTTCGGAAAATACAAGCTGCCGCGCTTCAAGCTGCCCGAGGGCGAGAGCGACAGCTTTGACTATCTGCAAAAGCTCTGCCGCGCAGGACTTGCGCGCAGATACCCGAACGACGACGGAACCGTTGCAAAGCAGCTCGACTATGAGCTTGCCATGATAAAAAAGATGGGCTTTGTCGATTACTTCCTCATCGTTTCCGACTTCATCGCCTACGCGAAAAGCCAAAAGATCCCCGTCGGCCCCGGGCGCGGCTCGGCAGCCGGCAGCGTCGTTTCCTACACGCTGAACATCACCGACGTCGATCCCATAAAATACAGCCTTTATTTCGAGCGATTTCTAAACCCCGAGCGCGTGAGCATGCCCGATATCGACATCGACTTCTGCGTCAACCGCCGCGGCGAGGTCATCGACTACGTCAACCGCAAATACGGCCACGACCACGTTGCGCAGATAGTCACCTTCGGCACGATGGCAGCTCGCGCTGCCGTGCGCGACGTTGCGCGCGTGCTCGACATAAGCTACGGCGACGCCGACGCCGTTGCAAAGGCCATACCCATGGGGCCGAACATGACCATAAAGGACGCGCTGCGCGTATCAAAGCCACTGCGCGACATGTACGAGGGCGACGAGATGCTGCACAGGCTCATCGACGTGGCCGAAGCGCTCGAGGGCATGCCGCGCCACGCGAGCATGCACGCAGCCGGCGTTGTCATAACCGATAAGCCCGTTTATGAATACGTTCCGCTGTCGAAAAACGACGAGTCGGTCGTCACGCAGTATCAGATGACGACGCTTGAGGAGCTGGGACTTCTCAAGATGGACTTTCTCGGTCTGCGAAACCTCACTGTGCTCGAGGACGCGGCGAAAATGGTGCGTCGCACCGAGCCGGATTTCGAGGTCGAGAAGATCCCCGACGGCGATGCGGAGGTTTTCAAAATGCTCTCGGAGGGGCATACAAGCGGCGTTTTCCAGCTTGAGAGCACAGGTATGACCGGCGTGTGCACCGGCCTTAAGCCCAAGAGCATTGAAGACATCACCGCAGTCATAGCCCTTTACCGCCCCGGCCCGATGGACAGCATCCCGCGATTTATCGAGTGCTCGGCGCATCCCGAGAAGATAAGCTACAAGCACGAGCTTCTGCGCCCGATACTCGAGGTCACCTACGGCTGCATCGTCTATCAGGAGCAGGTAATTGAAATTTTCCGCCGTCTTGCCGGATTTTCGCTCGGCCAGGCGGACATGATCCGCCGCGCGATGAGCAAGAAAAAGCACAAGGTCATCGACGCCGAGCGCGTCGCCTTCGTCCACGGCGATGAAAGCCGCGGCATCGACGGCGCGGTAAAGCGCGGCATTACCGAGGAGATCGCAAACAGCATCTATGACGAGATCCTTGACTTTGCGTCCTACGCCTTCAACAAGGCGCACGCGGTGAGCTACGCGATCGTATCCTACCGCACGGCGTACATGAAAAAGCACTATCCGCGCCAGTATATGGCCGCGCTTTTGTCGTCGGTGCTCGATAACAGCACCAAGATCGCCGAATACATCGCCGAATGCCGCGAGATGGGCATAAAACTGCTGCCGCCGGATGTCAACGAGTCGTTTGCCGACTTCTCCGTCAGCGGAAACGATATCCGCTTCGGCCTTGTTGCGATAAAAAGCATCGGCCGCGGCTTCATAAACGAGCTTATTTCGCGCCGAGAGGAGGACGGGCCGTTCCGCAGCCTTGAGGATTTCTGCCGCCGCATGGCAGGCAGGGAGCTCAACCGCCGCGCGGTCGAAAACCTCATCCGCGCCGGAGCTTTCGACAGCATGGGCTTTAAGCGCAAGGCGCTGCTGCGCGTGGCCGGCGTTATGATCGACGGCATCCAGCAGGAAAGCCGCAACAACGTCGAGGGGCAGCTCAATCTCTTCGGCGAGCCGGATTTCGAGGATGCCGGAGCCATCAGGATCAAGATCCCGGAGGTCGAGGAGTACACACGCGCAGAGCTGCTTGCAATGGAAAAGGAGACGGCCGGTCTGTACCTGAGCGGCCACCCGATGGACGAGTACCGCGCCGCCGTGCGCAGAGCCGGGATAGTACCCATAGGCGCGATTTTGACAGACTCCGCCTCCGAGAGCGAGAAAAAGACCTATCCCGACGGCGCCGTCGTCACCGTTGCAGGCGTCGTGCAGTCAAGCCGCACGCGCACGACGAAGTCGAACACGCTCATGAGCTATATCAATCTCGAGGACGACACCGGCGCGATGGAGCTGATCGCGTTCCAGCGCGCGCTGGACACAGGCAGTGTGTATATCAAAGACAACGCGCCCATCATCGTACGCGGCCGCATATCCATGCGCGACGAGAAGGAGCCGCAGCTCATGGCGGACAGCATCCGCCCGATAGCCGATCTCGGCAAGCTCAAGCCCGAGCCGCCGAGGACAAACGCCGACTCCAAGCTCTGGGTCAAGCTGCCCGGCGAGGACGATCCGCGCCTTGCGCGTATTGAGCTGATCCTCACCATGTTCCCCGGCCAGCAGCAGATGATAATTTATCTCGAGCGCGAAAAGCGCCGCATCGGCGCAAAGTGCCTGATCCACCCCTCGCTCATCGCCGAGCTGAAAGAGCTCTGCGGCGATGCCAATGTTTTCTTAGAGGCGCATTGACGCCGCTACGAATCCGCGCAATAAACGTATAGGAGGAGCGCCAAAGCGCTACTGAAAAAATGAGTGTTAAAAATGCAGTACATAAGACATCCGGATATGCCGCGGCGGCCGCGCTGTCGGCACTTTTGGTGAAATACCCACTGCGGAAGCTGGGCATGCATAAGGCCAATGCCGCGCTGATGCAGGCGCATGAGGCGGCCAGCGGTGCGTACTTCCTCGCCGCGCTGCTGCACATGGCAACGTCACCGAAGACGAGCGGCTGCAAGGCCGCAAG
>ENA-OUNS01001580-OUNS01001580.1-human-gut-metagenome-genome-assembly--contig:-NODE-1580-length-16100-cov-5.725023_pt1 | contig 16100 bp, 34 predicted proteins | sample MGYA00243237_ERZ505104 | MGnify/ENA primary metagenome ERZ505104 (study PRJEB26097, sample SAMN02711295) | human gut metagenome | biome: Gut microbiome | host: Homo sapiens | place: Denmark...
GCAGCGGCTTTAGCCATATCACCAAGAAGTCCCATGCCTATTCCTCCTCGTATGTCATCCGAGCCATCTCTTCAAGGGACACGCCAAGAGCGTCCGCTATCGCCTTAGCTTTACCAAGTGTTGGCTCTTTTGCCCTTCCGCTCAAAAGAGCAGAAATGGTCGATCTAGGGGAACCAATAGCGCGAGCAAGCTCAGCTGGAGTCATTCCCTGTTCCTCTAAGTAATGTGCGAGAACAAACCGGTACTCCATGGCCTCCCCTTACAGTCCAAATATTTACACATACAAAGTATTGCACGGTGTAAAACTTTGTACAATACTGTAGGAGTACAAAGTTTTGTACGGGAGAAAGGAGAAGCATGAACCTGTCGGAGAAGGTCAACGAGTACGCCGAAACGAATGGCGTTACACGTGACGCGCTGGCAGACAGTCTCGGTATGAGCCGATCTTCGTTCTTTAACAAAGTTCGAGGTTCGTACGAGTTCAGTCTGTCTGAAGCCTACGCGCTATCTCGCATCCTCGGCGTTTCGTTGGACGAGCTGCATGAGCTGGCAGTGGCCTAATGAGCGACGAGAAGCAACAGGAGCAGCGTCAGAAGACCGCCCGCGAAGTTGCCTTTGACGGCATGTGCTCGACGATCCGTCAGGCATACCGCGAATGGGAACGCCAGCAGAAGGGAGAAGCGAAGGCGTGAAGCAGTGGTCTACACGTGAGCTCAGATACCTCGAAGAGCACGCCGGAGACGGCGCCAAGCAGGTAGCCAAGGACCTCGGGCGCTCCATCGACTCGGTGAAGCACATGGCGCGGAAGTGCGGACTCTCACTCCGCAAGCGCCGCCAATGCTCACACTGCGGCCAATGGACGTTCCGCCCGCTGAACAGGGTCAGCGGCTGGTGCATCGAGTGCACGAAGGAGCTTCACATGGCAGACCTCGCCGAACAGGCCAACGCGATGAAGGAGGAGGCGATCAGGGAGAAGAGGAACGACCGCGAGAGACAGCGCTACTACAGCCAGAAGAGCAGGGCGAAAAAGGCGGCAAAAAAGAGGCCCTAAAAAGCGCCCTAGCAATGACCTGCGACAACACCGAAAGGAGAACGGATATGCAGAGCAAAAAGAAAGCGAGCGCCCCCAGCTTCCACACATCGGGCACCCGCCAAAACGCGGTCTCTTACGAGACTGCATCCATCATACCATTCGAGGGCAAGCGCCCGACGGCACAGGAGCAGCTTGAGCGCTCCCAGTTCAGGGCGGGCGTCATGGTCGGCTTCCTCGCGGCCCTCATGATCTTCCTCGCCGTGCTCTGGCTCTGGGTCATCCCCACGATGGACCAGGCCGTTGCCGAGGCCCAGCGAGCCGTGGGCAGCATGGCGGTGCTCAATGCGTAACGACGAGAGATACCGCCCCAAACCCCAGAGTAACCAGCTTGAAATCTTCGGCCTGGGCATGGCTGGCGAGCAGGACGTTGCCGAGGCCAAGAAGTGGATCGAGGCCAACCCCGAGGCGTGGCGGTTCATGCTCTCCAACGCCCGCCGCCTCAAGGAGAAGGGCTACGTGTCGATCAACTACCTGGTGAACATGGTGCGCAACGAGCTGCACGTGGGCTGCAAGAACGGCATAGCCCCCGCCCTTGCCAGAATCATGGAGGCGCGATACCCGGAGCTGCGCGGAGCCTTCAACAAGCACCGCAGCCAGAGCGATGGGTTCAGCGAATGAGCTGGCGGCGAACCCTTGCTGCCACGGCGCACATCACCATGCACCCCGCCCAGCTTGTCGGAAAGCAGCGCCCCATGACCGACTACCGCAACCACCGCACCTACACCCCCACCAAGACCCTGAAGGCCGAGAAGGAGGTGCGCGACGCGTGGCGGGCCGAATACGGCGAGACCTTCGCCGGGCACGACGGCCCCGTGAGGATGCGCATATCCACCTACCGACCGCTCGCTAAGAGCAACCCCAAGTATTGGGAAGGGCGCTCCGACATGGGAAAGCCCGACTGGGACAACGTGGGCAAGCTCGTCTGCGACTCGCTCAACGGCCTTGCCTTCAAGGACGACCAGCAGGTGATCACCTGCACCGTGGACAAGCGCCCGAGGCCCTGCCACGGGACGCAACCGTTTATCAGCATCTACATCGAGTACTTCGTCGAGGAGTACGTGAAGGAGAAGAAATGAAGCACTTCGAGAACAACGTGAACGACGGCATGAGCCGCACCGACAGCATCGAGACGCTTATCGACCTCACCAGCTGCATCGCCGTGAACGCCCTCATTGTGGCGGGCGGCGAGGCCGAGGCCAACGAGAAGGACGCGGGCGCTTGGTGGGCCATGATCGCCCTGGCCGAGGCCGCGCTTGAAAGCTACCCCGAGGACGTGCGCGCCAAGGGCTACCAGGTCGTCAACGAGAACACCAACCGGGAGCTTGTGGAGCAGGCGCGCCGCAAAGAGGCCGAGCAGGCCGCCAAGCACGTCATGAGCATCATCTTCGGCGTGAAGAAGGAGGACTAGCCGTGGCATCCGCAGTGAGCATCCGCGCCTTCTTCAAGCAGGCCACCATCAAGGGCGGCACGGCCACCTTGCAGTTCGAGGTACTTATGGAGGACGCGAACGCCTTCCCCATGATGAGGAAGAACGGCAAGTACGTGATCCTGACCGCCGAGGACACCCAGCAGGCCATGGACTTCGACGACGAGACCGGGGAGGTCTGGGATGAGTAACGAAGCCGAGAACGTTGTGGCCGAGGTCATCGAGGAGCAGGACGCATCGAGCCTGACCGTGGCCTACAAGCCGTCCGTCATCGAGGCGAACTTCGACGCGCTCGAAGCCCACGTGCGCAAGACCGTCGAGGCCTACGATGGAGCGACCTACGACCTCACCAAGAAGGAGAACATCGCAGAGGCCAAGCACGACCGCAGCTACCTCAACGGCCTCAAGAAGGAGATCGACGAGCGCCGCAAGGCCGTGAAGCGCGAGTACAGCAAGCCGCTCGACGCCTTCGAGAAGCGCTGCAAGCAGATCACGGCCATCATCGACGAAGCCGCCGACAACATCAAGGCGCAGCTCGACCAGGCCGAGGAAGAGCGCAAGGCCCGCGCTTACGCCAAGTTGCAGGAGCACTACGAGGAATTCGCCGGGCTTCTGGCCCCCGTCGTGCCCTATGAGCGCTTCCACGAGCCGCAGTGGCTCAACAAGACCTTCGGCGAGATCAAGGCTTGCGAGGCGCTTGAGGCGAAGGTCTCCAAGCTGGCGGGCGACTGGGAAACGCTTAAGTCACAGTTCGAGGGCGAGCCTTTCTATGCCGAGGCCGAGCGCGAGCTGTTCGCGACCCTCGACCTGGGCGCAGCGCTCACAGCGGCCCGCAAGGCGGCAGAAGAGGCCGCGCGCATTGCCGAGCTGAAAGCCGCCATGGAACCTGAACCAGAGCCGAAGGCCGCGCCCGAACCCGCCGGCAACTGGTATCCGGGCGGAAGCCCCATGCAGGAGATCGGCGACGAGCCTATCGGCCCCGCACCCATTGCCGCACCGGCGCCCGCGCCCGCACCAGTTGCCTCACCGGCGCCCGTGTCGAGTGGCCCCGCAACCCCCTGCGTGATGCTCATCGACTCCGCCACGACCGACCAGATGCAGGCCATCGGGCGCTTCTGCGGGAGCATCGGCGTGAGCGGCGTGTTCAAGCGCGGCACCCTGCAGCAGGTCTACGAGCGCACGATCCGTTAGGAGCATCGAATGGCAGACGACAAGCACATGACAATCGACCAGGCGGTGGCGCAGGTTCAGCGCTCCGTGGTCGTGCCGAAGGCGCGGTACAACGCGCACGGCAACTACTACTACCGCTCGATGGAGGACATCGTTGCCGCGCTCAAGGAGCCTTGCCGTGACGCGGGCGTGTTCTTCACCCTCAACGACTCCATCGAGCAGGTGGGCGACCGCTTCTACGTGAAGGCCACCTGCCTCGTGAAGTTCGAGGACGGCACGCCCGGCGAGATCGTCATTTGCGCCTACGCCCGCGAGCCGCTCGCCCAGAAGGGCATGAGCGAGACGCAGCTCACCGGCTCGGCGTCGAGCTACGCGCGCAAGTACGCGCTCTGCGGCATGTTCGACATCGACGGCACGAGCGACCCGGACTCCCTGAACGGCGTGGAAAAGCCCGAGAAGGAGCCGCCCGTGCAGGGGCCGTTCGACGCCAAGTGCAAGGCCTGCGGCACCGCCTACCGCTTCAACAGCCGCGAGCAGTACGAGCAGTTCATCCAGAACCCCGGTTGCTGCGCGACCCCGACGTGGACGGTCTTGTAGGCCATGCAAGACCTGTACGGAGAGCGCGAGCAGCTTTTCGACCAGCTCATGCAGGAGCTTGAGGCCCTGCGCAGGACTGGCCAGCAGTACGCCGAGAACGAGGCCGAGTACCGCAAGGCGCTGCGCATAGCCATCTTGGAGGAGCGTTCCAAGGGCACGCCGGTCACCGTGATAAGCGACCTGTGCCGGGGACGCCCCGACATAGCCGAGAAGAAGCAGCTGCGCGACTGCGCCGAAGCGCTCTACAAGGCCTCGAGCGAGGCAATCATGGCAATCAAGTTGAGGATCAAGACCGTTGACGCCGACATCCAGAGGACGTGGACGAGCGGCGGCACCGGAGAAGGGAGCTTTTTGTGAGCATCAACCGAGTGAACATTACGGGCAACCTGACGCGAGACCCCGAGCTTCGCAGCACGGCGGGCGGCATGGCGGTTCTCGGTTTCGGCGTTGCGGTCAACGACCGCCGAAAGAACCAGCAGACGGGCCAGTGGGAGGACTACGCGAACTACGTCGACTGCTCGATGTTCGGCAACCGCGCCGAGGCCCTGAGCCGCATCCTGCGCAAGGGCATGAAGGTGGCCATCGAGGGCAAGCTGCGCTACAGCTCGTGGGAGGACAAGAACGGCGGCGGCAGGCGCTCGAAGCTCGAAGTCATCCCCGACGAGGTGGAGCTTCTGAGCCAGAACCCCAACGCCCAGCAGGGCCAGCCGCAGCAGTACGCGCCGCAGGGCTACCAACCGCAGGCCTACGCGCCCCAGCAGGCACCGCAGCAGGCGTACCAGCCGCAGCAAGCACCCCAGTGGAACGCTCAGCAGGCCTACCAGAACCCGCCTGCCGCCCCGCAGCCGCGCCAGCAAGCACCAGCACCCGTGCCGCAGTACGCCCCCCAGCAGACACCGCAGGCCCCGCAGCAAGCGCCCCAGCAGCCCGTGCAGCAGTCGATGGACGTGTACGACGACGACATTCCCTTTTAGGGGTGACGGCGGCGTGCAAGTCCTGGACTCGCTCATCGACGGGCCGCTTAGGCTTCGCAACCGCAGGGAGGGCGACGAGCTTATAGGCATGATCGTCCGATACCTGCGCACGGGCGAGGAACCCGAGCCGCGCACCGACACCCAGGAAGCGGTGCTAACGGCCATACGGCCCGTCATGGAAACCTCCCGCTCGCGCATCGTGGCGGGAGGCAACGGCGGCAAATCGTCAAGCAACGACGCAAGCAAAGCCGAAAGCAAACGGCCAAGCAAAACGGGAAGCAAACCGCAAAGCAAAAGCGGAAGCAAAACGTCAAGCGAGCTGGCAAGCAAAGCCGAAAGCAAACGGCCAAGCGAAGAGGAAGAGGAAGTAGGAAGAGGAATTAAGGAAGAGGGAAAAGCGAGTGCGGCGCGTTTCCGCGCCCCCTCTCCCAAAGAGGTAGCCGAGTACGCAGCCGCCTATGCGGCGTCCAAGGGCATCGACCTCGCCTCGACCGACTTCGACCCAGAGCGGTTCGTCGACTTCTACGCCCAGAAGGGCTGGATGGTCGGCAAATCGCGAATGAAGGATTGGAAGGCCTCCGTGCGCAACTGGGTGCGCACCTCGAAGCCGATACGCGAGACGAAGCAGGAGGTAAGCGAAGGTGACGACTTTTCCCAGTACGACTGAGTGCCCGCATTGCGGGGCCGTGCTCAACGCGCGGTACGCCCAGCTGGGCCTCAAGCGTCTGTTCTGCGGCTACGAGTCGTGCGGCTGCGAAGGGGCCGTCGCCGAGCGCGCTGCCATAGCGGCGCAAGAGCAGGCTGAGGCCGAGAAGGCCGTCGCCGAGAAGCGCAGGCGCTCGCTTGTGCGCTGCGGCGTGCCCGAGCGCTACCTGGGGCTTGACCACCCCATGGCCGACGAGCTTGCGCTTGCCATGGAGGGCGGCCAATGGCTCTACCTGTGGGGCGACGTCGGCACCCGCAAGACGACCTGCGCCGCAGCCGTGGCCATGCGCTTGCACGACCGGGGCAAGTCGCCGCTCATGGTGCCGATGTACCGCGTGCTCGACGAGATTCAGCGCAGCTTCCACGACGGCGGCGACCCCTTGAAGCGCTATGCCGAAGCGGGCTACCTGCTCATCGACGACTTGGGCAAGCGCAGGCCCACGGGCTTCGTGCTCGACAGCCTGTTCCAGCTCATCGACCAGCGCTACTCGGCGATGCGCCCCACGCTGGTCACTACGCAGTACAGGCCCAGCGACCTCGTGCGCAGGCTCGCCGAGCAGGGCGACGCCGACACGGCCAAGGCCATCGTGTCGCGGCTGCGCCACGGGGCAAGGGTGGTCGAGTTCGACGGCCCGGACGGGAGGCTCGCATGATCCTGCAAGCAAGCCAGCTGCGCGGCTGGCCGAAGGAGCGCGCCGAGCTTTACGGAAAGCCACACCTCGGGGCGCGCTACACGGGCAAGCGGTCGTACGAGCTTCTGCAAGACCGCTGCTGCGTCTGCGGCAGGCGCGCACAGAGCTGCCACCACGTGGCGCACCGAAGCTGGGGGCTTGAGTTCGAGCTTGTCACGCCGAACGGCACGTGGAGCCTGCGAAGCCCGCTGTTCGCCCTGTGCGGCAGCGGCACGACCGGGTGCCACAACCAGTTCCACGGCGGCGCGGGCCTCAGGGCCGAGTGGCGCTGGCGCTCCAAGGTGTACGAGGAGGCCTGGTGGACGGGCCAACTGCTGGAAGTCTACGAGCCGCACCACCCGGGGCTGTACGAGTACGGCTATTGGGCGATAACCGACGAACACGGAAACGAAATGATTCGAGAAGGGAAATGACCATGGAGATCAAGACTTGCGAGCAGTACGTGCTCGCACAGCTGTTCGACCAGCAGGACGAGAACGACATGCTCAACCGCGAGCTGAAGTACCGCGACGAGCGCATCGACGAGCTGACCGGGCAGATTGATGCCATCGAGGCGGCGCACGGCTCCGCGATGCAGCAGGCCATCCGCAAGGCCGGGCGCGATGCGCTCATGAGCCACTGCACGGGATACGCGTGCGAGGTGACCGACGGCGAGACGTTCGAGGACTGGTGCCTTGAGAATGTGCGCAAGTACTACCTGCCCGAGGGCATCAGCGTGCTTGCGTTCATCAAGGAGTTCGAACCTGAGCTTCGCGCGAAGTACGACAAGCAGGCTGCCGAGGCGCGCGAATGATACGCATCTACGAGCGCTCGCTCTGCCAGAGCTACGCAAGCGCATACCGGCAGGGCATCGAAATCGCCACCACGGGCACCGAGGAAGAGGCGCTGTCCATCGTCGAGGCCCTGACCGACGACAGCTACCAGTGCTTCGCACTGCTGGAAGACGGAACCGTGCTCGACCTGCGGGGCCGGTTCCCCGGTTGCGTGGAGTTGGGCTGTGAGGAGGAACGCGATGGCAACCGAGATTGAGCCGCTGATTATGCCGTTCGACCCGCTTTGGGTCACCACCAGCAAGCGAGAGTACCGCGAGGCCGTGCGCAGGATGGGCGAAGAGCCGGGAGACACCAAGGGCAAGGACGGCCTCACCAGCTGCATCCCGGGCAAGGGGTGCGTGATCTGGATCAGCCGCAAGGTGAAGGCCCCGGACCTGTACGCGCTCGCCGCCCACGAGGCGACGCATGCGGCGTGCGACATGCTTGCCAGCATTGGGGAGGACACGCCCGCCGCCGAGGAGCTGGCCTACATGGTGCAGTCCATCACGGCGGGAATCATCATCGCCTGCGAGGGCCGCAGCGATGGCTAACGCCAAGGTGTTGCGGAAAGCGCAACTGCTGCGCCTGATGGTTGACGAGTTGTGCGACAACATCGAGGCCCGAGAGGCTAGCGAGTCGTGCCTGCACTCCTACGGCAGCCTCGGCTACGGCCTGGAAGACGGGCAGGGCAAGACCCAGATACAGAACGACATACGCAGGTGCAGGAGAACGCTCCTCGACCTGTGGAAGCTGATAGGAAAGGAAATCTGATGACCGACGAGAAGAAAACCGAGACCGCCAAGGAAGCCGCAACCGTGAAGAAGGCCATGATCTCGCAGCCGATGGCCGGCAAGACAGACGAGGAGATCGTGGCCACGCGCGACCTCGCCGTGGCGAAGCTGCGCCAGATGGGCTACGAGGTCGTGAACACCCTATTCACCGACGAGTGGTACAGCGACGAGGCCATGAAGGAGCGCGGCGTGGTGCAGGTTCCGCTGTGCTTCCTTGCGAAGTCGCTTGAGAACATGAGCCTGTGCCACGCGGCCTACTTCTGCAAGGGCTGGGAGGACGCCCGAGGCTGCAAGATCGAACACGACGCCGCCACCGCATACGGGTTGGAGGTGCTTTATGAGGAGTAGCGAGTTCTTCGCCGAGGCAGCCAGCATGACGGTGGATGCCGTGAAGGCGTTGGCCGAGTGCTTCGCGCGGGCGTTCCTCCAAGCGGCGAAGGCAATACGCAAGCTGGCGAAGCGGCTCGACCCGAGGTGGCAGCGCCGATATTGCCGCGCGCTAGCGCGATCGCGCCGCAACAACCTGTACCTGAAAAGCATAGGAAGGTGCCGATGATGATTGACGACGCGACGCGCAACAGCGTTGCCGACCAGCTTGAACACGATGCAGTCTACCTCGACGGCTCGTCTCTATCCGAATGGTGGGCACGCCTTCAGTCTGTGGCATGCAACTATGAAGATTTCCCCGATCCGCGCTCCTTGTTCACGCGCCTGGCGGGACTCATCAGGCCGAACCCCATCAACGGAAGCACGTCCGACGGCTATCACACCTTTGACGAGCTATACCACCACCGAGCCGTGCTATTTTCCGTCGTCGTTTCGGCGTTTCCCGACAAGGCATGGAAAGCGAAGGCGCACAGCGACGGCGCCATGTATGGCGGCATGTTCATCGTCGGCATCGACACGCCAGACGGCCAGGCCACCTATCACTACGACATCGATCCGTACTGGGGTATGTTCCGCTGCAAGGAGCTTGACCGAGCGCCAGAGTGGGACGGCCACACGCCAGAGCAAGCTATTGAGCGCATAGGCAAGCTGACCGGCCTTATCGACCGCGCGACCACGCACCTTGTCCTCGATGAAGACGGCCGCACGTGTTGCGCAAAATGCGGATGCGACTACCTATGCATGAGCAGCGCGACGTATTGCCCAGATTGCGGCGCGAAGGTCGCCAAGAATGGCTAGAGGCAGGACGAAGCGGTTTACCGAAAGCGAGCTGCGCGAGAGGCGAAACCGCCAATGGTGGGAATCCCGCGCCCGCTGCGGCTATGCGACCGTCTGCCCTCTGTGTGGCGGGTACACACTCTCGAAAACCGGCTATCACGCGGGCTGTGCCAAGAAGACAGGGATCAAGATTCCAAGGCAGCGAATGAAGCGAGCTTTATTGATTGCCAAAGAGCGTCAGAAGATCCCCGTTGCCCAGATGGCTGGCCCGGTGGGCGCCGTTGTCCGCGACGATAGCGTGCGATTCGAGTCGGCTGGCGCGGCGGCGCTCGCGACATACGGGTATTGCGCTAGCTCGAACATCGTGAGGGCCGTCAGAACGGGATGCAAGGCCGGAGGTCATTACTGGAAACGAGCCGACGAGGAGGATAAATGACCGACCAATACGTATTCAACCCCGACATACACGACGAGTGGAAGCCGCCTGCGCACCGCTGCGAGAACTGCGCCCACCACGAGCACGACGTTGTGCCGATCGTTCATTTCGACGTGGACGGCAACGAGGTCGGCAGCACTACCGGCACGCGCTGCTACTGCAATCACGGCGGCAAACACTTCGTGACGGGCGACAACAACCACTGCGACTACTGGGAGGAGGCGCGATGAGCTACGACATACGCCTGTGCGACCCCGTGACGCACGAGGCGCTGCAAACCGACGTGCCTCACGACATGCGTGGCGGCACCTACGCCATGGGCGGCACTACCGGTCTCTGGCTGAACGTCACCTACAACTACGGCAAGCACTACTACCGCGTGCTCGGCGACAAGGGCATCCGCACCATCTACGGCATGACGGGCGCGGAGTCCATCCCCGTGCTCGAAGCGGCAGCGGCCAAGCTGTCCGACGAGGTTTCGGACGACTACTGGGAGGCCACCGAGGGCAACGCCAAGCGGGCGCTGTTACAGCTGCTCGCCATGGCGAGGATGCGCCCCGATGGCGTTTGGGACGGTGATTGATTTGAGCATAGCCGGATACGAGCCTCACAGCGGCTGGAACCTGCCGCCAGGCTGCTACGAGGGAGACCCGAACGCGCCGTGGAACCAGGAGGAGCCAGACCCGTGCTGGGACTGCGCGTGGTTCAAGGGCACCGACGGAGACGACGGCGTGTGCGGCCTTGAGCTTGAGTCCGCGATCGCCAACGAGGAGCTTGCGGGCGGAACGATGGCAGACACGGCAAACAAGGCCGTGGACTGGGCGCTCGGCCACATGAGGGACGGGGGCGAGATCGCTTGCGAGCACTTCAAGCCCTAGCTGCCTTCGCCATGGCGCTGATGCTGGCGGTCCTGGCCCTTGAGATTTGCGCGATCCGTATGCTGGCGGCGGGGCTGGTGGTTCTGGCCCTGCTCGCCTGCGGGTAGGAGGTGGCAGATTGACCAACTGGGAACGCTACTTCGGTTCGCCCGAGGCCGCGATGCGCATGGAGGTGCGCATGCTGCGCGACGGGCGGCGGCTCAAAATCTCGCTGAGCGAGTGCAACCCCTTCACAACGTGCGCGTTCGAGTCGCGCTGGGTGCGGGACTTCGCCTCGTGGGGCGAGTACCTGGACTGGCTGCGGGCCGAATACGACGACGGAACGATAAGGTTGGAGGACGAATGAGCCACCCGGGATGCAACCGGGGATGCCTGCTCGTGATAGCGGCATCCCTGCTAATAGACGGATTGACGCTGTGGGCGGCGGTATCGCTGGCCAGCATGATCATTGGAGGTTGACATGGGATACAAGAAGTTAATGGATGCAGCCGGTGCTGTCGTGTCCATGCTCGTGATGCTCTTCCTGGTGCTGCTCGTGTGCTACGGCATCGTGTGGTGCATCGGCGGGATAGCGGCGATGCTGGCATGAGTGGCAACCCGCGCAACCGCAACGGCAACGCAAGGCGCAAGCTGAGAGCGAGGCTGAGGGCAGAGGGAAGGCCGTGCCACATATGCGGCCAGCCGATAGACTACAGCCTGCCGAGCGGCGACCCGTGGAGCTTCGAGGTGGACGAGCTGCTGCCCGTGTCGAGGGGAGGCAGCCCGCTGGACTACTCCAACGTGGATGCAGCCCACAGGATTTGCAACCAGCGGCGCGGCAACAGGATGCCGGGCGACGCCAAGCAGTACCAGATACGCCGCACGCGGCTGTTCTGAGGGAAAACATAGCAATGCACCAATAGGGGCGCGGTCGTTTCGGCGGTCGCGCCCTTTCTTTTGGCCCCAAGCGCCGAAGCCGCCGAAAAGAGGCGGGGCGGTCGCCCCTCCCCCGGGTCGGAAGGCCACTCCGGCCGCCTAGGGCCGATTTCCCCCCGCCCGTTCCGAACGATTTCGCTATCTCACGCCGCCATTACGATTCCCCGCGAAGAAGGAGGGAATCATGGCCGAGAACATCGAGATGCCGCAGGAAGTGGCCAGCGACCCCGTGCAAGCCGCCATCTGGGAGCAGCTGACCGCGAGGCGCACGTTCGCGCAGGAGGATGCGCCGACGCTGGCGCTGCTCTGCTACTGGCACGCCGTGGCGAACCAGGCACGCGAGGCCATGGCCCTCGGGGGCAACGAGATCGAAATACTCGACGCCACCGCATACAAGCCGATCAGAGGCAAGGGCGGCAAGCGGCTCAAGATGATGCGCAAGAATCCGGCGCTGACCGTGCTGAAGGAGGCCAGCACCGAGATCAGGGCGCTGTCAGACCAGCTCGGCCTGTCCAAGTCGGCCCGCAACGTCACGGTGCAGCAGGCGCGACCCGCGAGCGCCCACGGCAAGCTGCTCACGCTCATGTTCGACGACCGCGAGACGCGTGCCAAGGCGGCAGGCGCGTGATGCAGGCGAGGCAGACCCCGACATACGAGGCGAACATCCCAGAAAGGCTCGACGGGGACGGCCCCATGGCGGCAGAACTGGCATCCGCGTACTTCGGTGACCCGCTGCCGTGGCAGCCGCACCTGCTCGACGCCATGCTCGCCCGCGACGGACGCGACAAGTACCTGCTGCGCTCGATCGGCATATCCATCCCGCGACAGAACGGCAAGAGCTGGGACGTTCGCGCCCGCTGCTTCCACGGCGCCCTCAACGGCGAGAAGATCCTGTACACATGCCAGCACGGCGACACCTCAGACCAGATGTTCCAGGAGCTTTCAAGGCCATTCGAGGACGAGGACGAGCCTGAGCTTAACGCCCTGCTGCTCGCCGTGCGCAAGACCAACGGCCAACAGGCCATCAAGCTCAAGAACGGCGGCCTTATCCGCTTCACCACGCGCACCGACTCGCTGGCGCGAGGCAAGACCTACGACGTGCTTATCTACGACGAGGCGCAGGAGCTTACGGCCAAGCAGCAGGCGGCTTCTCTGCCCGCCATCTCGGCAGGGTCGAAGCACAACCCGCAGACGATCTACCTGGGCACGCCGCCAAGCCCCGACAACGTTGGCACGGTGTTCCGCGACCTCCACGAGGACGTTCACAACGGCAGGTCCGAGATGGGATGGATCGAGTGGGGCGCTACAGAGATCGGCGACGTGCACGACGAGTCGCGATGGTTCGAGTACAACCCGTCTCTCGGCACAATCCTCGACATAGAGGCCGTACGCGGCGAGTCCGAGCAGATGCAGCCCGACGTCTTCGCGCGTGAGCGCCTTGGCTGGTGGAGCCCAATCGGAGGAGCCGACTCATACGCGCTTTCGAGCGCCAAGTGGAAGGCGTGCGAGGCGGCGGGGCCGATGCAGGAAGGCAAGCTCGCGTTCGGCGTGAAGTTCTCGCCCGACGGGTCGCGCGTTGCCGTGTCCTGGGCGAAGGCAGAGCGCGGTGCCGGCTCCTACGTCGAGCTTTACGACCTCATGGGCGCTGAGGGCGGCACTGTCGGCATATCCGACATGCTGCTGCGCAACCGCGAGGAGATCGCGTGCGTCTGCATCGACGGAAAGAGCGGAGCGGACGCGCTGAAGCAGCGACTTCTGGACGGCAGGATGCCGAAGTCGGCGATCGTCATGGGCAGCACCGCGATCGTGCAGGCCGCCGCGACGATGCTGGCCGACGAGGTCAACGCCGGGACGACGAGCCACATCGAATCGCCCGCGTTGGACGATTCCGCAACGAAGTCGATCAAGCGCGACATCGGGCGCGACGGCTGGGGCTTCGGCGACGGCCCCGACTCTTCGTCAGCGCCGATTGAGAGCGCATCGCTGGCCCTATGGGCGGCGAGGACAACCAAGAGAGACCCGAGACGTAAACAGGAGGCAAGCTTCTGATGGCAGCAGTGAACATGGAACTGGCCGGACAGGTCGCGGCGGCGGAAGGCCTGCGACACGAGGACAAGGCGCTCGTGCGCGAGCTTATGGACACGTGGCGCACCCACCGATCCCGCAACATGTTGCGGGAGGACTACTACCTCGGACACGTCGGCGTCAAAGACCTAGGCATCGCCATGCCGAAAGCCCTCGCCAAGAAGATCAACCCGCGCGTTGACTGGCCCAAGAAGGCGGTGCACGCCCTGGCAGATCGCTCGGTGTTCAACGGCTTCACTGCCGACGACGATGCCGTTACCATGCGGCTGCGCGACATATGTGCCGACAACCAGCTCGAAGCTCTCTACCGCAAGAACCTTATCGGTGAGCTGAAGCACTGCTGCGGCTTCTGGACTGTCACGGACGGCGGCGGCAAGCCAATCATCTCCGCGTACCCGGCAACCGCAGCGGCGGCAATCTGGGATGACGCGCAGAAGCGCATCAAGGCCGGTCTCGTTGTGGCCGAGTCGAAGAAGATGCCAGGTGACACCGAGCGCGTGCCGACCGTCGTGCACCTGCTCACAGAAGACGCGCTGGTGGTGCTTACGCGCGGCAGCGGCCACTGGGTGGCCGACTACATGGAGCATGGCATGGGTCGCTGTCTCATGGAGCCTATGCCCTACGATGCCACGCTTGAGCGACCGTTCGGCTCCTCGCGCATCAGCCGTTCGGTCATGAGCATCACAGACGACGCCATACGCCAACGCGCCCGCATGGAGGTGGCGTCTGAGGCCGCGACGCTGCCGCAGACCTGGCTGCTCGGCACATACAAGAAGATGATCAACGGGCAGAACAAGTACGACGCGTCGATGGGGGCGGTCAACGAGATCACCAAAGACCCTGACGGAGACTCGCCGACCGTGTGGCAGTCGGCCCAGTTGCAGATGGCGCCGCTCACCGAGTACCTGCGCCAGCTAGCATGCCAAATGTCGGCGGTCACCAATGTTCCGGTGTCTTTCTTCGGCGTGAGCAACGACAACCCATCCTCTTCGGATGCCATCGCTGCATCGCTCGAACCGCTCGTGATCGATGCGAAGAACCTCAACCGCGAGAATGGCAACGCTTTGCGCAACGTGGCCTACATGGCGCTCGCTGTGGCGAACGGCACGGATTACGAGACCGAGCGCGATGCCGGCTACAACCTCAACCCGCGCTTCATGTCCCCGGCCTACCCGTCAATCGTGAGCCTGTCCGACGCCGCGTTGAAGCAGGTGCAGGGTCTGCCGAAGCTCGCCAACTCCGACGTGATGCTCGAAATGCTCGACTACACAGACGAGCAGATCCAGCGCATCAACAGCGACAACAAGAAGGCACAGGCGAGCGCTGCCGTGGCCTCGCTGTTCGAGCCGAAGGAGGGCGAGGATGGCGGAGATACCTCGCAGCCTGCTTAACGAGCTTACGGACGAGATCAACGCGCTATCTGGAATGGCGCAGCGCCAAGCCGGCGACGCGCTCACCCGCTTGGTGGCCGACTGGGAGGCGAGCGGGAACGGCGACATAGCGGCGCTGCGAGAGGCGGCCTACGAGGTGATCGAGACGGCTTGCGGCTACTACGCCGACACCGTTGCGGCTGGCCGCGCCGCCGAGTTCTACGACGCCGTGCGCAAGGCGCAGGAAGCGCCCGGAAAGTACGCCGCCGTCGCCGAGTCGCTGCGCGACCCCCAGGCGACGTACGGCTCGGTGAAGGCGTTCATGGCAAGCGTGGTGAAGCAGGGAGCCACCGACATGTTCGTTGCCGCGTGCGTTCGCCGCCTCGACGCAGAGATCCGCAAGGCCGCGAACATGTGCGTGGCGCACAACGTCTCCAAAGACCCGGCGAAACCGAGGTACGCACGCGTGCCGTCTGGCGAGACGTGCGGTTTCTGCCTCATGCTCTCCTCGTTCGGCTTCAACTACAAGACAAAGGAGGCCGCAAGCCACTCGCACCCAAAGTGCGACTGCCGCGTCGTGCCGAGCTTCGGCAAGGGATCAAAGGTCAAGGGCTACGACCCCGACGGCATGTACGGCAGGTTCAACGAGTGCCTTGACACATTGGGCGGTCGCAACGGGCTGTGGGCGGAATGGGACGCCATGCCCGACGCGGAGCGAGAGGCGTACATCAAGGCCCACGGAAACAAGGCCGGCAAGGCTTTCGACAAGTACGTGAACAAGCGCATGGTCGAGGAGATCGAACTGCGCGATCCGAAGTGGTACGCATCGGGAGAACATTCCGGCATCAAGTTTACGGACTCCGCCGTGAAAGGCGAGAAGCTAAAGCGCTGGAAGAAAGACCCCGGCGAAAGAATTACCGCCGAGAAGTTGAACGCGCTTGGCTATAAGGCGGAGTTCTGGGAAGACGAATCGCATCTGACAGCACCGAACT
>ENA-OUNS01001598-OUNS01001598.1-human-gut-metagenome-genome-assembly--contig:-NODE-1598-length-15968-cov-13.162069_pt1 | contig 15968 bp, 9 predicted proteins | sample MGYA00243237_ERZ505104 | MGnify/ENA primary metagenome ERZ505104 (study PRJEB26097, sample SAMN02711295) | human gut metagenome | biome: Gut microbiome | host: Homo sapiens | place: Denmark...
TTTTCTTGCGGAATTATATATTTCCGGCATTTCTAACAAAATCATGCCAAATTGTTGTGTATCTTCACAACGACTTTCGTGTCGGCGTGTAACCACCTTTCAGAAAATCGTTTTTTTCTGAAATCAGCTGCCTCAAATCCCCCCTCCAAATTTCAAATTCGCACAGAAAACGCGCCCGCCGACCTTCCGACGAGCGCGTTTATACTATTGGGGGCTCTACTCCCGAATTCAGTGCAGGACTTGCTGGACACCACAGTTATCACATTTACACAAATGAGGCGGTCAGCCGCCGAGTTGTGCGGTGTTGCTTTAAATTACTTCTTATTCTTCTGCTCCACCATCGCCTTGACCTTCAGCGGCAGACCGAGCAGGTTGATGAAGCCCGCGGAATCCTTGTGGCTGTACAGGTCGTGGCTGTCGCCGAAGGTGGCGATTTCCTCCATGTACAGGCTGTTCGGCGACTTCACGCCCACGTTGATGCAGTTGCCCTTGTACAGCTTCAGCTTCACCGTGCCGTTGACCGCCTGCTGCGTGCTGTCCACAAACGCGGAGAGCGCCTCGCGCAGGGGCGTGTACCACATGCCGTCGTACACCAGCTCCGCGAACTTGCTCGCGACCAGCTCCTTGTAGTGGCTGGTGGCGCGGTCAAGCGTGATGGATTCGAGGATGCCGTGCGCGGCGTAGAGCATCGTTCCGCCGGGAGTTTCGTACACGCCGCGGGACTTCATGCCCACCAGACGGTTCTCCACCAAATCCGCGCAGCCAACGCCGTTGCGGCCCGCGATTTCGTTCGCCTTCGTCAGCAAATCCACCGCGTCCAGCTTTTCGCCGTTGATGGCGACCGGCACGCCCTTCTCGAAGTCCACCGTGACGTATTCGGGCTGATCAGGCGCTTTTTCGGGCGTGACCATCGTCAGCAGCAGATCTTCCGGCGGCTCGTTCCACGGATCTTCCAAATCCGCGCCCTCGTGGCTGATGTGCCAGATGTTGCGATCCATCGAATACGGGCGATCCTTTTTGACCGGGACGGGAATGCCGCGCTTTTCGGCGTAGTCAATTTCCTCCTCGCGGGTCTTGATGTCCCAGATGCGCCACGGTGCGATAATCTGCATGTTCGGATCGAACGCCTTGATGGTCAGCTCGAAGCGGACTTGGTCGTTGCCCTTGCCGGTGCAACCGTGGCAGATGGCAGTGCAGTTCTCCTTGTGGGCGATTTCGACGAGGCGCTTGGCAATCAGCGGCCGCGCGAAGGACGTGCCCAGCAGGTACTTGCCCTCGTAGACCGCGCCCGCCTTGAGCGTCGGCCAAATGAAGTCCTCGACGAACTCCTTGCGCAGGTCTTCGATGTACAGCTTTTCCGCGCCGCACTTCTTCGCCTTCTCGTGGAGGGGCTCCAGCTCTTCGCCCTGCCCGACGTCGCCCGCAACGCAGACCACATCGCAGTCATAATTTTCCTTCAGCCACGGCACGATAATCGAGGTATCCAGACCACCGGAATAAGCCAGCAATACGCGCATCTTCGCCATAACAATCGACTCCTTTATCTTCATCCTGATTTTCATCATTTTTGTGTCCGTCTGCCGGACAAGATGGATTATACAGCAAGATGAATAAAAATGCAATAGGTCTGCATAAATTTTCTCGGATTTTTTTCGGGGGAGGGATGATGACGTTCGGTTTCTCTGCACGTCCCGTGCAGATTGCAACGGCAATACGCCATCTTGTGGCATCCACAGTCCTGCCTTTGCCTCCACACGCCCCGTGCAGATTGCAACGTTCCGCGCGCTGCCGCTGATGTACACATACGGCCTTTGCCTCCACACGCCCCGTGCAGATTGGAACTCCGAAAGGAGAAAAACAATGAGTATGACTTCGCTTTGCCTCCACACGCCCCGTGCAGATTGGAACTCCGAAAGGAGAAAAACAATGAGTATGACTTCGCTTTGCCTCCACACGCCCCGTGCAGATTGGAACGACTTTCAATATAGTCCGCGTCCTTAATGTCGGTGCCTTTGCCTCCACACGCCCCGTGCAGATTGCAACGGCAGAAATGCACAGAATTGCAATATACACTTTTTAGAACGCGTGTTGAGTTGGTAGATAGCTTTTCAGTATTGAACAAATCAATGCTGCGCTGACTATTTTCCCGAAACTCTTCTGCTGTCAAGGCGACCTTTGCCGCCATTAGCGACAGCCCCGGACGGACAATCGACCGGTTTTGTTGGTGCGAACCGCACCGGATTTTCATGTTAGCTGATGATTCGCCTGATGCCCATGCTGGGAATCGTATGCGGCAGTTCTGAAAGCCGCTGAATCGTCATATGATGATACGCAACAAATTGAGGATAGTCACGTTGAAGTGCCTCGCGGTCAAATACTCGGTAAAGTTCTTCCCCAAACTCTTTCTGTAATTCCTTCCTATTATATTCCGGCAAGTCTCTTCTGCAATGCTGAAGCAGGAACGCCGAGTACAAATCGCGCTGAATGCGTTCACCGTCTGGCATAATGTTCCAGCGGTTTTCAAGTGCCTTCTTGATGCAAGTGTCTGTCTGGTGGTTGTACTGACTGGCGCACACATGCGTGTCAACCTCTTTCACCCCTTCCAGCCCGCGTGACTGGCATTTCTGTTTCAGCATCGTAATCAGCATGGCAGGTGCTTTGTTAGCAATGGACTTTCCAAAGCGCTTTTTGCGTTTATACCGTCCTGTCTTTTCGGAAATCTCCGTTTTATTTGCCCTGTGCGCTAAATCGCAGTAACTCATGTTCTCCACAAAGAAGCAATCACCCAGCGTCAGCAGGTAATTCGCCAATTCGTTATGCTGCTGTTTTCGGATATCCGCCTGATGATGCTGAATCATAGCATACTGGTGCTGAATCCGCTTATATCGCTTGGAATTGTTCCACGTCAGTTTCACCCCTTGCTTAATGCTACCATCCGGCTTATAATTTCCCGGATTCATCGCCCGTCGGCTTCTGTCCATTTTACGCTGTAAGCGTCGCTTTTCTTGCTCTATGTTCTGCACACGGTCAGCCAATTCCAGCAGGTTAACCTCGCTATCGGTCGAGTATGCCAGCGTTCGCGTGCCAATGTCGATGCCGACGACACCATGCCCGATAGGATGCTTCGGCGCACCGCTTGCCGGGTCGCGCTTCACCGCCGGCTTTCCTTCCAAAACAAGCTGTGCATACCAATGCGGCTTTGTTTTGCCGTCTTTGCGGAGGATGCGGACAAATTTCACATGCCTTTTCAACATCTCGGCCTCGTAAGGATTATCAGGTGATAATTTCAGCAAAAACTCTCTTTTTACCTTCTTGCGGTCACGATTACCTTGCTGATTCCATATAATTCTATCTTCTCGGAACATAATCTCCTTTCCACCGCTTTTCTTCTGTGAATAGCCCTGCACGGAACAAAGTTCACCCGGCTTTTTGAAATGTACTTTTCCCTTCTGCTTATAGTTGTCAACGAACACCTTATCAAAAGCAATCCACACCTGTGCTGTAATTCCATGCAACGCTACATTTGCGCCGATATTATCATTAAAGTGCTTATAGTATTTTTCCATATCAGCCTTAAAGGCATTTCTGCTAAAACCATTTTCTTCCAAAAATGCTTTTCTCTTTTTTTCTAATGCCCACTTTTCCTTCTGATTGCTGGCAGCATCAATCATTTTCATGATTTCTTGGTATTCAGGCATTCTTACAACTTGGCATTTCTTCTTTAGTTCGGCATGAACCAGCGTATTATACAGCTGCCGCGCAATCTCGAAACGCTTTTCAAGATGGTCGGACTGCCATTTTTCCAATTTGAGGGGCAGCGTCAGACAGCAGGTCGCCCCATCCTTCTCTTTCTCCTCATTGTCCACGCGCGTCCCTCCCCTTCCTTTGCTTTTCCACCCCATTATACCGCATCTTCCGCACATTTTCAAGCAAGAACAGCAAATTTGACATTCATCCGCTGTTTTTTTACTGTACAGTGCTTTTTGTATTTGCCCCCTTCGCCCATCTATCCGCCATTTCATTCATCTCGTTCCGAAAACGTATTAAATTGTGAAAAAAATATCGTTAAAATCGTGTCAGCCACTTGACAAGAGCTTAACAATCTGCTACACTGTTCTCGTCACCCCGACAAACACCGACATCCCCCGTTCGCGGGCGCATCCCCGCAGGACGGATGAAGCATAAGGAGAGAGTATCATGGCGAAAGAGTATCCGATCGTCGATAACGTGGAGAGCTTCGAGGCGGCCCTCGCCCGCGTCCGCGCGGCACAAAAGGTCTATGCGACCTACACGCAGGAGCAGGTGGACAAGATTTTCAAGGCAGCTGCCCTCGCCGCGAACAACATGCGCATCCCGCTGGCGAAGATGGCGGTGGAAGAAACCGGCATGGGCGTGGTGGAAGATAAGGTCATCAAGAACCACTACGCCGCTGAATACATCTACAACGCCTACAAGGACACGCAGACCGTCGGTGTGCTGGAGCGCGACGAAGCGTTCGGCATGATGAAGGTTGCAGAACCTATCGGCGTTGTCGCGGCGGTCATCCCGACCACCAACCCCACGTCTACCGCCATTTTCAAGACGCTGATTTGCCTCAAGACCCGCAACGGCATCATCATCTCTCCCCATCCGCGCGCGAAGAAGTCCACCATCGCCGCCGCGAAGGTTGTGCTGGAAGCCGCTGTGGCTGCCGGCGCGCCCGAAGACATCATCTCGTGGGTCGATGTTCCCTCGCTGGAGCTGACCAACATGGCGATGAAGGAAGCCGACATCATCCTCGCCACCGGCGGCCCCGGCATGGTCAAGGCGGCGTACTCCTCCGGCAAACCTGCGCTGGGCGTCGGCGCTGGCAACACGCCCGCGATTATCGACGAATCCGCTGACGTGAAGGTGGCCGTCAACTCCATCCTGCACTCCAAGACGTTCGACAACGGCATGATCTGCGCGTCCGAGCAGTCCACCATCGTACTGGACAGCATCTACGACGCGGTGAAGGCGGAGTTCGCCAAGCGCGGCGCGTACTTCCTCGAAGGCGAAGAACTGGACAAGGTGCGCAAGACCATCATCATCAACGGCGCGCTGAATGCCAAGATCGTCGGTCAGAAGGCGCACACCATTGCCAAGCTCGCGGGCGTGGACGTGCCGGAAACCGCCAAGGTGCTGATTGGTGAAGTCGAATCCGTGGATATTTCTGAAGAGTTCGCGCATGAGAAGCTCTCTCCCGTGCTGGCGATGTACCGCGCCAAGGACATCGACGATGCGTTCGACAAGGCGGAGCACCTGATTGCTGACGGCGGCTACGGCCACACCTCTTCTATCTACCTGAACGCCGTCACCCGCAAGGATTTGATTGACCGCTTCGCCGCGCGCATGAAGACCTGCCGTATCCTCGTCAACACGCCTTCCTCTCAGGGCGGCATCGGCGACCTGTACAACTTCATGCTGCGTCCGTCGCTGACGCTGGGCTGTGGCTCGTGGGGCGGCAACTCCGTCTCCGAGAACGTCGGCGTCAAGCACCTGCTGAACGTCAAGACTGTTGCCATCCGGAGGGAGAATATGCTGTGGTTCCGTGCGCCTGAAAAGGTCTATCTCAAGAAGGGCTGCCTGCCTGTCGCCCTGAATGAACTCAAGGCAGTTATGGGCAAGAAGCGCTGCTTCATCGTCACCGACGCGTTCCTGTTCAAATCCGGCTTCACCAAGGCGATTACCGACAAGCTGGATGAGCTGGGCATCGTCCACACCACGTTCTACGATGTTGCGCCCGACCCGTCCCTCGCCTGCGCAAAGGAAGGCGCCAAGGCGATGACTTCCTTCCAGCCGGACTGCATTATCGCCATCGGCGGCGGTTCCGCAATGGACGCCGGCAAGATTATGTGGGTCATGTACGAGCATCCGGAAGTGGACTTCCTCGACATGGCAATGCGCTTCATGGATATCCGCAAGCGCGTGTACACCTTCCCGAAGATGGGTGAAAAGGCGTACTTCATCGCCATCCCGACCTCTGCTGGCACGGGCTCCGAAGTCACCCCGTTCGCCGTCATTACCGATCAGGACACCGGCGTGAAGTACCCGCTTGCGGACTACGAGCTGCTGCCGAAGATGGCGATTGTGGATGCTGACATGATGATGTCCGCGCCGAAGGGCTTGACCTCCGCCTCCGGTATCGATGCGCTGACCCACGCGCTGGAAGCCTACGCCTCCATGCTGGCGACAGACTTCACCGACGGTCTGGCGAAGCAGGCGGCTCAGCTGATTTTCGAGTATCTGCCCGCGTGCTACGACAACGGTCAGAACGAACCGGTTGCCCGCGAAAAGATGGGCAACGCCGCCACGATGGCTGGCATGGCGTTCGCGAACGCGTTCCTCGGCGTCTGCCACTCCATGGCGCACAAGCTGGGCGCGTTCCATCACCTGCCGCACGGCATCGCCAACGCGCTGCTGATTGAGCTGGTCATCCGCTACAACAGCGCCGAAGTTCCCACGAAGATGGGCACCTTCCCGCAGTACGCCTATCCGCACACGAAGCGCCGCTACGCTGAATTCGGCGAGTTCCTCGGCTTCAAGGGCGCGAATGACGACGAGACGGTGGAGAACCTCATCCGCAACATCCATGCCCTGAAGGAGCGTGTCGGCATCAAGAATACGATCCGCGACTACGGTGTGGACGAAGAGAAGTTCCTCGCGACGCTGGACGAAATGTCCGAGCAGGCGTTCGACGACCAGTGCACCGGCGCGAACCCGCGCTACCCGCTCATCAGCGAAATCAAGGGAATGTATCTGAAGGCGTACTACGGCGAGTAATGCGCCATTCTCCCCGGCTTGGCAGGAATGCTTCTGCTGGGCCGGGCATTTTTGAGCACAAAAAATTTTGTCTGCTTGCAGGAATGTCGCATTTGGGCGGCGAATAGATATTTAGGACAAATATCGACTTCATGATGAGGTCGTCTCCCCCAATCAACACGCGGAAGAAGTAAGCAGTCGTCACCAACTCAATCGCGCGGAAGGGTCAAGGGAGGAACTCCCTTGCGGAGTCCAGAGGCAGAGCCTCTGGCGCCTCTCCCCCAATAAACATGAACCATATAGAAGGAGGTTTCCCTATGGATTTGACGCATGTGATTGCCGAGCGGGAGAATAAGAAGATTTACCGCGACGGCGCCAAGGCCATCAAGGTGTTTGCCGAAGGGTACAGCAAGGCGGACATTCTGAACGAAGCGCTGAACACGGCGCGCGTGGAAGAGACGGGCCTGCCGATTCCGAAGCTCCTTGCTGTTGACACGGTGAACGGTCAATGGGCGATTACGACGGAGTTCGTTGAAGGCGACACGCTGGCGGCGCTGATGGCGGCGCATCCGGAAAAGGAAGACGAGTACCTGAACCTGTTTGTGGACATTCAGATGAAGGTTCACGCCTGCACCTGCCCGATGCTCAACAGCCTGACGGAGAAGATGCAGCGCAAGATTTCCGCCACCGACCTCGACGCGACCACCCGCTACGAGCTGCACACCCGCTTGGCGAGTATGCACGTCCACAAGAAGGTCTGCCACGGCGACTTCAACCCGTCCAACATTATCTTGAAGCCCGACGGACAGTGGTACATCCTCGACTGGTCGCATGCCACGCAGGGCAATGCGTCCGCTGATGTCGCCCGCACCTACCTGCTCTTCGTCCTGGAAGGCAAGGAAGCGCTGGCGGAGAAGTACCTCTCCCTCTTCTGCAAGAAGAGCGACACCGCCAAGCAGTACGTCCAGCAGTGGATTCCGATCGTCGCCGCGAGCCAGTCCCTCAAGGGCAAGCCCGAAGAGCGCGACCTGCTCATCCGCTGGGCAAGCGTTTGCGAATACGAATAATCATCAAAGGGACTGGCTTCGGTCAGTCCCTTTTTTCGTGGGGATGGGAGACGCGCCATGTAACCATTTCCCCGCATTTGTTGAAATCTGCCACATTTGCAATTTTCCCTATGTAACCAACTTTTCATCCTCTTTTTTTCGTGGTATCATTATTATAAGAAGGGGGAATTTGCCCTTTTCAAACTTATCTGCCGCGATTGCTTGTCAACCGCCTCCACAATCAGCATGAATGAATTATACACGGCAAATATTGCTCTCAGGGTCTTCGTCATGGCGATTATGCTCTTCTCCCTGCGCGGCGACATCAGCCAATCCAAGATCCGAAACCTGCTCTGCGGCGGTCTGTACGCCACCATCGCCATTTGCGCGCTGTGTGAGTGGTCGGGCGTGCAGATGGATGGCACGCCGCCCGCGCTGATTCCGCTGCATATCGCCGTCAAGACCATCGAACTTTCGCTTGCGCCGCTAATCGGTCTGTTCGCGGGCTGCGTTATCCATCCCTGCCCGCGGAAAGTGGTACACAGGCTGCTGTGCCTTGCGGGCTTCCACGCGCTGCTGGTGCTGCTCTCGGCGTTCACAGGGCTGATATTCTATGTCGATGGGCAGAATTTCTATCACCACGGGTTGCTCTACGTGCTCTACATGCTCGCCTACGGGGGCAGCATGGTGTTCTTCCTCGTGCAGATTTGGTTCGCCTGCCGCGCCTATCAGTACACCGGCGGCACACAGCTGATGCTCGCGACGCTGTTCGTGCTGTTAGGGCTGATGGTGCAGCTGTTCCTGCCGACGGTCAAAATCGACTGGATTACCATCAGCTGCGGTGCGCTGATGATGTCGAAATTCTCCAGCGACATGGTACTGCAAACCGACGGGCTGACGCAGCTGGTCAACCGTTTGGGCTACGAGCATTATCTGGCGCGCCTGCGCGTTCCTGCCACCATCCTGATGTTCGACGTTGACCGCTTCAAGGACGTCAACGACTGCCATGGGCACTTGATGGGCGACGCCTGCCTGCGGACGATTGCCGGCTGCATCCGCCGCGCGTATGGGAATTACGGGACGTGCTTCCGCATCGGCGGCGACGAGTTCTGCGTAATACTGACGCGGCGGAACGCGCAATACAACACCATGACGGAGATTTTCCAGCACCTGATGGATGCGGCGCGGGCGGAGAATCCGGTTCTGCCGACGGTATCGGTGGGCTGTTCGCATTTTAATCCGTCAACGGATGAGTTGGCGGAGTCCTTGGCGCGGGCGGACGCGCGGATGTATCAGAATAAGGAAGCGCATAGATAAACACAGCCGCGACGAGTGAATATGCTCGTCGCGGCTGATTTTTATTCACCTGTATCCACCGCAGTGCTGGCAGTAGCGCGCTTCCTTCGGGTTGTCTAAGCCGCAATACTTGCATGTCAACATTCGGAGTGCGTGCTTTTGTTGATATTACCGATTCACATACGCGTCGATTTCATTCCGGCTGGAGATTTGCAGCTTCTCAAAGATGCTCTCCATGTACGACTTCACCGTGTTGACGGAAACGCCCATCAGCGCGGCGATTTCCTTGTTGCTGCGTCCCTTCGCGGCAAGCATGGCAATCGAAAACTCGTAGGGTGTGAGCGCGTCGGTCACTTGCAGCGTCGACACGGGGTTGTGAATTTTCATCCACCCGCGGCTGAAGCGGTAGACCGACTGCACAATCTTGTTGTACGTTTCCGGCTCCTGCTTGCGCAGCGCGCGCTCCACCTGCCCCTGCAAAATGCCGTGATGCTCCACAAACGGGTGGATGTACCCCTCGCGGCTGGCGATGCTCCACGCGGTATCGAACTTCTGCTCCGCTCGTTCATCCTGCTTCAGGCTCATGCAAATCATGCACAGAACGATGTTGAGGTAGATGCTATCAATGGGGTAGCGCGTGCCCGCCATCAGCAGGGCGGATTCGGCAATGCCCATCGCGTGTTCGTATTCGCGCCGGATATAGAGCGCGTGGGCGATGGCGTACATGGCGAAATACTGCATTCCGGGCGGAAGAATACCGATAGCGGGGCGGATAGGGGTCAAGTCGAGCTTCTCGGAGTGGAAGAACACGCTGATGAGCGCGTCGGTAATGCTGCTGTACAGCCGCCACGAATCGTCGTTTGCGCGCTGCCCGTCTCGCTGAATCATTTCGAGATTCCGGCGGCACTTGGCGGCATCCCCCGTCTGCAGCATCGCCATCGTGTTGGTAATCAGCGCGGACAGGCGGATTTCGGGGCACTTGCTCGTCAGGTATTTCTCGCTGATTTCGCGGGCTTCCTCGTGCTCATCGCGGAAATAGTGGTGCAGGGCGCGGGCGATGTCGCGTTCCTCCTCGTCGTTCATGGTCAGCAGGAGATTCTGGAAGCCGTTGTCGCACGGGCGGGAAATCAGCGGCATATAGCACTTGGCCATCCGCGGGGGGATTTTTTCCTGCCCGCGCTGCCCGCTCTTGCGCAAATCCGCCGGATGCGGCGTATTCGCCGGAATCAGCCACCCGCCCGGTTTCCGGATTGCCCCCTGAATCCGCCCGGTATTCAGGTAGTAATTGACCATTCGGATGGAAACGCCCCACAGCTCCGCTATTTCCTTTACGCTGAGGTAGTCCAATGCGCAGCCCCTCCTTGTTCTCCTTGTTTACGCTTACGGAATTGGCTCCCAAAGCATGGTCGCCGTTCGATTGCCATACGAGCCCTTGGGCAGCATGTAGGAGCGCGGCGTTCCTTCTACGCCGTCGATTTTCCAGCCTACAAAGGTATAGCCCGGGAGGTAGTAGGACGGGTCTTCTTCCGGTGTCCCGAAATAAACTTGGTTGTTGATGGTGTATTGAACCCAATTATATGCTTTGCCGTGGCTCACGAAGGTAATGGTGTACGTCGCCACACGCCACTCCGCCTTGTAAAGGCGGTCGCCGGTTGAGCCTTTGGGGATAATCATCGGCGTTGAAGGGAACTGACCGCTGCCATCGAGGACCCAGCCGGAAAATTCGTAGCCCGGACGGTCGGGAGGGATGGGCAGGGTGACGGAATCCTCCACGGTGTAGCGTATCGAAGCTATGACTGCGCCGCCGTTCGTGACCAGTGTGATGGTGTATCTGATCACCTTCCAGTTTGCGGTATACGCCTTGTTTCCCGTCGAACCCTTCGGAATTTTGACGCTTGTCTGCGGCGTCGTGATGCGCTCGCCCGTCCAGCCGACAAACTCGTAGCCGTTGCGGGTCGGGGTCGGCAGCTCGAAATCCTCGTCCGTCATGGTGTAAACCACCTTTTCTTGACCGCTGCCGCCGTTCAAATCCATGGTGATGGTGTACTCCGCCAAACGCCACTCCGCCTTGTAACGGAGGTCGCCGGTTGTGCCAGGGTAAATAATGAGCGGCGTGAAAGGGAGCATACCGCTGCCATCGAGGGTCCAGCCGGCAAATTCGTAGCCCGGACGGAGAATGTAAGGCAGGGTGAAGAGATCCTCCACGGTGTATTTTATCGGAGACACGACTGGGCCGCCGTTCGTGTCCAGTGTGATGGTGTATTCAATCACCTGCCAGTTTGCGGTATACGCCTTGTTTCCCGTCGAACCCTTCGGAATTATGACGCTTGTCTGCGGCGTCGTGATGTCCTCGCCCGTCCAGCCGACAAACTCGTAGCCGTTGCGGGTCGGGGTCGGCAGCTCGAAATCCTCGTCCGTCATGGTGTAAACCACCTTTTCTTGACCGCTGCCGCCGTTCAAATCCATGGTGATGTTGTATTCTGTCAGTTTCCAGTTCTCGATATACGTCTTGTCGCCCGTCGAACCCTTCGGGATGGTCACGTTCGGCTGCGGCGTCGTGATGCCCTCGCCTGTCCAGCCAAGGAACGTGTAGCCCGTGCGGGTCGGGGTCGGCAGCGTTACGGTTTGCTCCACCGTGTAGAAATACTCTCCTGACGAGCCCGCATTGCCCCCTTCCAGCAGCGTAATGATGGTGTATTCAATCACCTGCCAGTTCGCGGTGTAAGTGCGGTCGCCCGTGCCGCCTTGCGGGATTTCAATGGTTTTCTGCGGTTCGGTGATGCCCTCGCCCGTCCAGCCGAGGAAGATGTAGCCCGTGCGAATCGGGGTCGGCAGCTGGAACGCTTCCGATTCCACCGTGTACTGGATGGGGCGGATCGGATCGCCGCCTGCCGTGTCCAGCGTGACGGTATAAAGCTTGTCCGCCGTCAGCGTCAAGGTCAGCGGCGCGTAGGGCATGAGGAAGGAAACCGCGTCGTTCCCCTCGCTGATACTCAGGGAAACAGCCGGGTCGCTCTGGAAAACGTGGATGCCGCGATAGCCCGCTGCGGGCGCGATTTGCACCGTCACCTGCTCACCCGCGCGGCACAGCAGGTCGTTGCCCTCCGCCGGCATGTCGCTGCCCCAGAGGACGTTCTGCGCGTCGATGGTCACGCGCTGCGTGTCCGCCGTCCACGTCAGCGTAACGATGCGCTTTTCTTCGCGCCCCGTTACGGACAGGAATGCGGCCGTCTCCTCGCCGCGCAGTCCCGTCAGGTGAATGAGGGCACGCTCGTCCGCGCCGAAGTCGCTGCGCTTGAACTGCGTCACCCACTCGCCGCGCTCCTTATCGAAGGTGAAGCTCGCCACGGCGCCGCTGCGCAGGGTCAGACTCGGCGTGAAGTAATCCGGGCGCGCGCCGCTGATGCGAACGCGGTAGGTGATGCGCCCGTCCTGCTCGCCATAGCGGTAGACGTACACCGGGAATTCCGCTACCAGCATGCTGTCATCCGTCAGCGGGAACACAACATCGCCCTCGCGGGAGAGATAGACATAATTTTCCGCCACAGCAAAGCAGGATTCGCCGCCATTCAGGCGGTAGACCTTGCTCCACGGGTCTGCGCTGCGCATTTCCGGCAGCAGCACATACTGCTCCTGCAAATCCGGATACTTCTCCGCAAACGCCGCCTCGATGCTGTCCATCATGTTGACCGCGCCCATCGGGTAGCTGTCGCCCGTGTACTGCACCGTCGTTTCGGTCAGCAGCGCGCCGTCCCAATCCGCCGTTTCCAGCTGCATGTCCTTCGCGCTCTGGTCAACAAGGCGGAAGCGCACGGTCAGGCTGATTTTCTTCTCCACCTTCAGCTCGCTGCCCATATGCAGCTGCTGCCCCGGCACAAGCGCGTTCTTGCCCGGATTCAGCACAATATCGCCCGTCGGCAGCGGGTCATCCGTCAGGTTCACGAGGTTCGTCGCAATCCCGATATCGAGATTCATCGGCTTGTCCACCACGATGGTGGAGCGGACATTGCCCTCGCCGTTCAGCGACACATTCCCCGACGCGCCCAGAATCAGCTCCTGAACATCTGCCGCCGCGCCGATGTTCAGCCGCACGTCCTCGTCCGACAGCACATACAGGCGGTCGATTTTGCCGGACGGCAGATTGGCGTTCAGCCCGCCGAGAATCAGCAGATTGCCGTTCATTTCCGGCGCATTGAACTCCGTGTCGCCCAGATGGTCAAAAATCGCGTCGCCGATGAAGGCTTCCGGCGGCTGCGTGTCCTTATTCAACACGGTGATGCCAAACTGCTTGATGTTCTCCTGAAACGCCGGGTCATCCCAGTCCGTATTGTCCCACATGCCAGCGCCGATTTCTTTCGCCAGCCGCTCCAGCGCCGAGTCCCTGCCCTGTGGTGTCTGGTTCTTGTTGATGGTGTTCAGTGTGTTCAGCGCGCTCATGTTGTTGTTCACAATCATGGCCGCCGATGCTGTACCCGCCCAAATGATGCTGCATAAGAGCAGGAAAATGGTGCTCCATCGTGCGATTCGCTTCATGCTGCTTCCTCCTTGATGATAGCTTCCGCGGGCTTTTTCCCATTGAAAACGCCCCTTCTGGTTTCAGTATACCATCGGCAAGCGCTGTTCGCCACCGCCATTCAATGGATTAATTGGACGTTTCCCTGCCCTTTTCCTGCTGAAAATTCCTGCATTCACGCATGTTTCACGTCAATTCGCGCATGTTTCCCGCCGGATGCACCTTTCCAAGGCAGGAAATATCAATTGCCAAGGATGGCAAAGTGCATCTTTCCAACATACGAAAAAAGGCGAACCGGTTTTGAAGCCGATTCGCCCGTGGATTTGTCCAAACCGAGATGGAATTACTTGGCGATGGTGCAGTGCATGAAGTACTTGTAGCCCAGCGGGTTGGAGAAGAAGCCCTGCACGGAGTCGTCGAGCATGTAGATGTCGGTGTAGTAGTACAGCGGCACGATGCAGCCGGTATTCATCAGCATATCTTCCGCGATGTGCATCATGGCATAACGGTTCGTGCTGTTGGTGCAGCTCTTGATAGCAGAAATCAGCACGTCATAGGTTTCCGCCCAAGTGCCATTCTCCACCTTCACGTCGTAGCCGTAGGGGGTCAGGTCGAGGTTGTAGATCTTCAGATCCGCATTCGCGCCCTTGCCGAACTGCACGTCGTTGTTGCCGGAGCCAGTCACCCACATGTCGAGGAAGCAGATCGGGTCGTTGTAGTCGGCAATCCAGCCATTGCGGGCAATGGAGTAGTCGCCGGACTTACGGGTGTTCAGGAAGGTGTTCCATTCCTGGTTGGTCAGGTTCATGGTGATGCCGACCGCAGAAACCGCGCTCTGGAGGTATTCGCCAATCGCCTTGTGGGCTTCGGAGGTGTTGTAGAGGTAGGTCAGGGACGGGAAGTTGGTGAAGACGCCGTTCTCCTCGTCGTAGGTGTAGTACTTCTTCAGGGTCTCAACCGCCTTGTCGAAGTTCGCCATGTAGACGTCTTCGTCGTCGGTCACGTCGTAGTAGCCGGTGATGCCTTCCACATGGCCCGCGTTCTTGTAGAACTCAGAGCCGTCCGCATCGGTCATGCCCATAGGAACGAAGCTGGACGCAGGCACCTGACCCGCCTGACCGATTTCTTCAACGATGTAGTTGCGGTCGAACAGCAGACCAATCGCCTGACGGATTTCTGCGCGCGCCGCTTCCGCTTCTTCGGGGGTCATGTTCGCGAGCACGTCAGCGGGCAGGATTTCTTCGTTGATGTTCCAGCAGACATAGTAGGTACCAATCTGACCGGCAATAACGAATTCCGTCGGATACTGTTCCTTCAGGGAAGCGATTTCAGAGGTGGGAACGTCGTCGATCAGCTGCCAGTCGCCCTTCTGGAAGTTCGCCAGCATGTTGTTCGCGTCGTCGGAGAGGTAGAAGTCCAGCTCGTCCATCGTGACCTTGTCCACCGCATGATAGTAGGGGTTCTTGGTCAGGGTGATCTTGCTGTTGTGTTCCCACGCGGTCATGGTGTACGGGCCATTGCCGATGTAGGTGGAAGGATCGGTCGCCCACGCCTCGTTGGCGACGACGTCCTCACGCACGGGCATGTACGCCGGGAAGGCGAGCAGCTCGTTCCAGTAGGCAACGGGGTTGTTCAGGGTAACGGTCAGGGTCTTGTTATCCACGGCGGTCACAGCGAGGTTTTCCGCCTTGGGGTCGGAGCCGTCCGCAGTGTAGCCCTTGATGACTTCAAACATGTAGCCATAGTCCGCGCCCAGCTCGGAGGAAGCAGCGCGCTTCCACGCGAACTCGAAGTCCTTGGCGGTCAGATCCTTGCCGTCAGACCACTTCAGACCGTCAACGAGCGTGTAGGTGTACGTCACCGTGCCGTCGTCATTGACCACCGGATCCGGCAGTTCCACCGCGCAGTCCGGCAGGATTTCCAGCTTGCCGTCGTCGGTCTGCGCCCAAGTGGACAGGCCTGCGAACAGGTGAGCGACCATCGTCGCGCCGTCCACAGCGGAGTTCAGCGCCGGGTCAAGCGTATCAGGCTCGGACGCGATGCAGACAGCCATGTACGTCTTGCCGTCTTCGGCGACAGCGCACAGGGTGCAGGTCACCATCATTGCGATGGCGAGCAGGAGAGCAGTCAGCTTCTTCATGAAAAAACCTCCCTTAATATTCTGTGACAGCCTTGCTTTGCGTAGACTGTCTGTATCAAAAATGCGTGTTGACGCATCCTTGAAGCAATTTTTTTGCGCGGATAAACACGCGGGCACACTATGCTAGTGTCACCAACGCAATCGCGCGAAAGGGTCAAGGGACGAAGTCCCTTGCAGGGTGCAGGGGCAGCGC
>ENA-OUNS01001602-OUNS01001602.1-human-gut-metagenome-genome-assembly--contig:-NODE-1602-length-15947-cov-6.000629_pt1 | contig 15947 bp, 15 predicted proteins | sample MGYA00243237_ERZ505104 | MGnify/ENA primary metagenome ERZ505104 (study PRJEB26097, sample SAMN02711295) | human gut metagenome | biome: Gut microbiome | host: Homo sapiens | place: Denmark...
GACGACCTTACGGATGCGAACCGTACGCTCTCCCAAGGCTGACATATTGCATCCACACAACAAGGAACTTACCCTCTCATCAAGACGATATCGTCTACACGTCGGGCACGTTCAGCAAGTCGTTTGGCTTGTCGTTTGTTTAGCGGTACAACATCTTGATTCCTGTGGATCTCAGAATGATAAATATTGCCCTCTATAGGAGCATAAATAATTGCCGCCTCAACATCATAGCAATCAGGGACAGTCACATATACAATTGTACCGATTAGCGGAGTAGCTTTCATAATTTCAACCGCTTCGCTAAGTGTATTATCCCCAGTTCGGTTAACAGACAATCCATTTGGATCTTTAAATGCGGCGCTAGATAAAGTGCCATCTTCTTTCCAATAAACGCCGTCCGGTCTGACAACGCGAAGAAGTAATTCTGTTAAAGCAAAATTAGCATTCATAAAATTCTCTCACAATTTTCGGAAGGCTGTCAGAGCAGTCAACAAATTCCTTTTCAGATAAGTCAGATTTAATACAAAAAACGTTTGCGGTCAAGTCTGTGTTCAACTCAAACTCAAGGTATTCACCCGTCTTTTTGCTATACTCAAATTGAACGCGACCATCAGAAAGAGGATAAATTTCAGGTTGAGTCGGAAGGCCTTTGACTATATCAATGGCATGTTCGATGAATTCGTGAGAAAAGGTGCTTGCACTATAGCCATCCCAGCCGAAAGGATATTTTTCAAAACTGCGCAGCCTTTCAATGCTCTTGTTTACCTTAAGCATAGAACCACTCCCGTATAGACTAATCGTAATGCCATTATAGTCCGGAGAGATGGTTTGTATACCTTGGGTTTGGTGCGCACAGACACATTGCGCCGTAGGAGAGCAAGGAGTCCCAACAGTCGCTGTCGTGCCGTTTGAAAGGGCAATACCCAGTACTGTGCAGATTGTAACAGCTGCAACGCATATTTTTGGAGAAGCGGAGTGCTTCCCCGATTCTGCTATTAAGATAGTCGACGAACTCATACCGTCACGCTTCTTCCGTATATAGGAATATCCTTTGTGCCAATCAACTCGCCATTTATATGTACCTCAAGAGAATAGACTCCCGGCTCTGGAATCACAACATTTCTAAAATCGATACACGCTACAAAGCCACCATATTTCTTAGGTAGTACGTTGTCTGGCGCTGCAACTGGTAGTGGAGCTTCTCCCAAATCGTTCAGCATATCACCAGAAGGCGCTTTAAGGACAAAGCGCATTGAGTTATCTTTCTGCATATCTAACCCAATGACTCCTACCGAAGCAGAAAAAGAATAGTTTCCGGGAATATATTGAGGGCGCAAAGTAGTAACAGGTCCGATTAGCTGTTGGACAATACCGCCTTGCCCATTTGGAAGGTTTTGTGAAGACTCACATAACATAAATGAGGAAATAGTTGCCATATAAATGCCTCCTCTTCAGTAACTGTCATAATATAGCTTAAGTTAATTACATAGTATAGTATTCTTTTCAAAAAAGCAATGACTTCTTTGTAAACTTAAGCAAAACTTTTCTCCTCATAATTACTGAGACTTAAGTCAAGTGTTGCCTCTCAAAAGGCAACACTACTATGATTATCATCACAGCTCCATCCCATTCAAATACTGCGCCTCGGAGATGTTGAAGTCGATCTGGATGCCGTAGCCCCGAGTCAAGGTCACAGCTTTAATGAGATGGGATGCGATAAGCTTGCGCTCTGCGGGGGATGCGGTATCGAACATATCGGCCCAAGAAAGAAGCTGCTGGTGCTGCTCTTTCAGCTCCTGCGTAAGCCTGTCGCTGTCTGCCAAGCGGGACTCTAACGATTCGATATTAACCGACAATGATGTCATCGCCTCTTTCACGGAGTCCAAGCGGCTCTTAACCTGTTCCGGCGTGAACGGGCACTTGCCATCCAACGAGTCCAGCATAAGCCCCTCCCAACGGCCCTGCTCAATGTGCTTCTTGGAGAGCTCCAGTTTGGCTTGGCGGATCTGTTGTTGCAAATCCGAAGCTGTTGCGCCGATTTGATTATGGATGATGTCATATTCGCTGACGGCCCCGGCTTTTTGAAAAATATCACGGATAAGTTTACTGACAACGGCATCCACTTTCTCGGCCCGGTAAGTAGTAGGGCCATCGCAATTCCCCTTATGCTGGGTGCGGTTGTAGCATTTATAGATGGCCACACGACCATTGGTGCCATCGGTAGGGTGATGGGTTTTCCGTGCCGTAGACGCAAAAACGCGACCACCACAGTGACCGCAATACACATTGCCGGACAGCAGCGCGCTGCCGGTGTTCATTCTGGGATAACTGCGAAAAGGGCGGGAAACTTCCGCCTCGCTGCCATCTTTTAGCCGGATCGTTTCTGTACCATGAGCTGCGGCGCACTTGGCAAGATAGTCTGCTGACCGCTGCTCGCGCCCCTTTTGCACACGCTGAAATTGCTCTGGCGTGATGATCTGCAAGTCCGGAAATATCTCCGAAACGCTCTCACCGCTTCGGAGCACGCCGGTATAGGCGATATTGATGAGAATGTTCTGGATGGTAGAGTAGTGAAAGGGCTCTCCCGTGCGGAGATTGAGAAAGCCCTCCTCTTTGAGCGTGGTGGAGGTTTTCCGGCCACCGTAGCCATACTGGTCGGCCAAGTCAAAGATGCGGCGCACGGCGGCAGCCTCCATGGGATTGATCTCGATGTCATACAGCTCCCGATTTTTCTTGCCCATGCGCCCTTTTTTTACCAGCTGGTAACCATAAGGGGCATACCCACCGCGGAATCGTCCCTCCATGACGATCTGTCCCAAACGGGTCTTGGTGCGGATGGAGGTCTTGATACTCTCACCGGACGCCTGCCAGTAGCGGATGTAATTCAGCAGCTTGTCCACATGATTATCGAATCTCTGCTGGCCTTCCTCGGCACTCCAGACCTCAATGCCGTTGTTGACGAACCACTCCACAATAAACGGCGTTTCGTCATCACGGCGCCCAAGGCGGTCGAACATAAACACAAGAAGAATATCAAAGGTGCCCAGGGCCGCTTCCCGTTGGATCTCCTGTATAGCGTCCCGCTTCTTAGCGGAGACCTTGAAGCCGGACACGCCCTTTTCTGAAAACTCCCGGACGATATCCCACCCCATTTGGTCAGCGAACGCATGGCACCGCTGCTTCTGCATGGGAATATCATCCTTCTCGACCTGTTTCAGCGTGGAAACACGATACAGGCAGCAAACTCTTTTACCCAATGCCACACCCCCTTACGCCCCAAGTGTCCGAATATAACTATTCTGCAAAATCGTTCGGATAGTGCCCATTGTTTCTTCGACAGGAGCGGGCGTAAAGGTGAGGATCACATGAAGCCCATTGATCTCCAAGGTCATAGTATTTTCAGAAGTCGTCATCTCTTGCTCCTCCTTCTGCGGCATCATATTCAGTGCCCATATATTCAGAGAGGTCATTGGCCGCTTGTAGACGGTCAACAACCTCTTTCAATTCGATTTCAGACAGAGCGGTATCTCCAGTAATGATAATAGCGCCCTCCATGCAGGTGACTTGGACTTCCGCCTCCGGGCCAATATTTGCCCGTTCCAACAGTAGCTGCGGTATGATGATTTGCGGAGAGGCCCCCAACGCAGAGAGCGTCGTGCCAGATACTACAAATTCTTGGTATTGGTTTATAAGGCCACCGTCAGTAATGTATGCTACAAATACAGTTTGTCCGGCGATCAGCCCCATCTCGGACAAATCACTGGCCGGAATTACCAAGCGCCCGTCATCCCCAATGGTATATGAACTTTCAGAAATTCTAATGTGTACTCCTCCTTGTAGTGATATTATTTATAGAGATATTTTGATGGCACAAACACAGACATCGAGGGAAGGAAATACAACGCCCGTGTCTCTGCTATCAAATAAAGGTCGCAGCAGGGCCGCCCCGGTTTTCCGGAACGGCCCACGCCGTTTCTGTTATTTACCAGTCCTATTCGACACTACTTCCCGGACTGGCGGGCGGTCAACTGGTCTGCGGCTGGCGCCACACATGGGAATTGCACCCCTCCGAGGATCGCTCCGAGCTGCACCGATGTTTTGAATGTATCGCTATGCAGAAGTACCATTGTAGGCAGATGAGGTCATGGCGAGGCAGCCTGCCACGGCTGCTTTTGGATGAACGGATATCGCTGGGCACCTTCCAATTTGGGACCTGCATTGACACGGGATACTCCCGTGCAGGTGGTCATGGCGCGTTCTCCGCATCGCTGTCCTCTTTCTTACAGAGGCTCATCTGCTGATGTGATCCAGTTGCCGGATATGACCGCCTGGGCGGTGTTTTTCAAGGTCCACTGTAAAAGCCATTTCTTTAGCTTTGCCCTTATTTTAGCTTAGAAAAATACGGAACAACAGAGACAGGATGGCAGGTTTCTTGCCCTGTTAGTCAGTTTTTAGAGGTCTGCCTCCAGTTCGGAAAGAAATGCGATGACGGTCTGGAACGCCTGCTTTTTATCGCTGTACTCTCGTCCCAGCAAAAGATGGTCCAAAGAGACGCCAAAGCAATCCGCCAGCTCCACGGCCAGCTCTATCGAGCCGGTCCGCTGGCTGTTTTCAATTTTCACGATATAGGTACCCGTCACATGCATTTTTTCGGCGAGCTGTTCCTGAGTGAGCCCCTTGTTGATCCGTAACTGCTTGATCCTTGCTCCGTAAGCCATTCGATTAAAGCGCATGGTTTTATTCCTTCACTTCTGAAAATTTTGAAATTTTCAGAAGTGAAGGGCGGACTACGGCATTGCGGGGAAAGCGCACATATAAAAGCAGCGGCACTGGGCCATAGGTCCGTGCCGCTGTTTATGCGTGTGAGGGAGAATTCCTTGATAGAAAGGGCTTTATGAATGCCTATAAAAAATGCAGGAAGTGCGTTGGCCTTTCAACCGCCGCACTTCCCACATTTGTTGTTTTTCAGTAGTGAACAATACTGCTGGATATCGAATATCTGCGCTCCAGGCTTCCGTTTGACCTAACTTCTGCTTTCACAGTCACTTGGTAGTCATGGCCGGATGTAACATAGTAGTATTTGTCAATCACATTAATTCTTACCTGCGCAGGAATCGTCCAAGACTTGATTGGCGTACCGTCCTGCGTCAGTATAATAATGATGGTCACATCATAGGTTCCATTATTATACAGCGTAGCGGTGCAAGTAGCCTTGCCGGAGCTTGAAATCTCAAGTCGGGCAGCCATATTTGAAATACCTACCATTCGGGGCTGAATGGTTTGAGGCTCGGCTGCCGTAGCCGGAATGATCATTGTGAAAATGATACTCAAGGCAAGAATCAGTGTTGCAAATCGCTTTGTGTTTTTCTCCATATTTCCTCCTAAGTGGTGCTTTTTAAGCAGAATGTATTAAAGAAACACCGACTTCGAGGTTTTGCAACACTTATTTTTCTGAGATGTTGTTAGCAAATTTTAACATATCTTCTTCTGAAATACTTTCTGCGATGACACAGCAATACCAAGTTCCATCTGCCTGCAGCTTCCAGACAAGCTGTTTTATATGTCCCTTATCTACCATGACGGCATCTTCGCCCTGCACTTGATGCGAGAGGGTCTTGGCATCCTCCGTGTCTATCGTCATGTTGACGCTCGTCATCTCCATAATGTTCACTGCAATATACGCCGTATTGTCGGAATTAGCGTATTCGTACACGCGATTCGCTTCATGCATATCCGTGTGGGTCAGCTCAAACCCCTCCGGCAGCCAGCCGGCGGTAATTTCTGGAACCGCTGTGCTGTCGGTGTCGGTGTCCCCCGGTACGAACTTGATCTCCGTGCGGTCGTCAAAAACCTCCATCACAAAGTTCAGCGTTTTCGCACGGAAGCTCTCGGATGTTGCAAAGGCTGTTGTAAACAGTAGGAGAGTCATGAGAGCCACAATAGCGACTTTGTTTAAGACCTTCCCGAATCCTTTTCTGTAGCGCCTCAAATGATTTTTAGCGGTCTTGCGCAGGATGGTTTGCTTGCACCGGCGGTTCAGCTCCTCCGGGATCACCACCTCGCCGCTTTCCTTCAGTCTCTGATTCTCTTCTATTGCCTTGCGGCCTTCGGCCTCTGCAACTTCGTCCATGATAAGTGAGAACAGTGCATCCTCATACTGTTCTACCAACCGTTCTCGTCTCGTCATATCCATTCGACCTCCTTTTTGGTAATGATTTTCAATGCATTTCTGCGTGCACGGGTCAATTTCATGCGTATACTGCTTACCTTGCATCCAATTTGTTTTGCCAGCTCGGCATCGGACAGGCAAAGGAAATACTTTCCTTCCAGCAAAGTGCGGTCAAGTACGGGCAGTTCGGTCCAAGCTGACACCAGTTGTTGCCGATTTTCTGCCAGCAGCAGCAACTCCTCTATCGATAATTGCGATTGCATCTCTGCAGCCCACATGGTATCGTAGTAATCTTCCTGCCTTGCCTTTCTCCGGCTTTCCTTGCGCAGAAAATCAATTGATGTATTCCTAACAGTAGAGACGATATAGGCGGCTAAAATGCAACGCTCCATGGCCCGGATGGTGGAAATTTTTTTAATAAGCCGTTCTAAGCTGTCCTGAACGATTTCCTCCGCATCATGGCGTGTCGGCGCAAACCTCAGCGCAGTCTTAAAAAGCAGCGGCTCGTATTCCTCGTAAAGTTGAGTCATAAATGTGCAATCCTGCTCATTGTCCAAAGTAGAAATTATAATGGAAAACATTTATCTCTCCTCTATATCAAACATTGGCTTGCAACATGTAGCAATTGGGATGTACATTAGGATAAAATAAATCGCATATAAAAACGCACTTTAGTATAAATGGATTTTTGGGCAAAATCAAGGAATAAGTTTGGCTAAAGAAAAGCAGGGGCTTGCAAAACTCCCATTTTTAGAAAGCACTTTACATCTACCCGCTTATATACTAAACACCCCTCAGTTGAAAATGCAACACAAGTATGCCCCGCTAAAAGCTCTTCAAGTTATTTCGTTGAAAACTTTAGTTAAACTAAAATATATGATATAATTTAATTGAAGTTATTGCAAATCTATTCCTTTCGGCGCATTTCCTTTGGCCATAATATAATAGTGGCATCAAAATAAGGGAGAAAAAATATGGCGGCGTTTGGTGATTTGCTTTCGGAGCTGCGACGGGACATGAATATGACGCAGGATGAACTTGCAAAGGTTTTGTTTGTGTCCCCCGGCACCATCTCCAACTATGAAAATAACATACATTTTCCCGATGTTCCCAAGCTGAAGCAGATAGCGCAGTATTTCGGCGTGACAACGGACTACCTGCTGGGCCTTTCGTCCTGTGACCTGTCCCCCGAGGTGTTGGAGAAACGGACGGCTTCGGGAAAAACATGGAGCCAGACCATAGCGGATGTCCAGACCCTCACGCCCGGCAGGCAGCGGGCGCTGCTGCGCATTCTTGACGACATGCGCACGGCCTCCATCATAGAAACGCTAAAAAAAGAGAAGGAATAAAGGACATGCTTCCAATATGTATTTTAACCATTGAAGATGAGAGCGACCGTGAGTTTATGGCCGGGGTCTACACCCAGTACCAGTGGCTGATGTATGATACCATCAAGCAGGTGATGGGCGATCACTGGTCTGTGGAGGATGTTGTGCAGACCACTTTGGTGCGGCTGATAGACAAGCTGGAAAAGCTGAAGACCCTGGATGAGCGGCACATGGTGAATTATATCATCACCGCCTGCAAGCACACGGCATATAACGAGGTGCGTAAGCATACCCGGCACCCTGTGTTCAGCATGGATGAAGCGCGCAGCACCGAGGACGGGCCGCATATGGCACATAACATGGAGTCCCGGCTCATTCACGAGGAAGACCTGCGACGGATGGCTGGCATTTGGGACAAGCTGGACGAGCGGAGCCGCTTCGTGCTGGAGGCTCGTTACATCCTGGAGAAAACGGACGAGGAGATCGGCAAGACCCTGGGCCTCACGCCCGGCAGCGTCCGTATGGTCCTCACAAGAGCACGCAGAAAAGCCTTTGACCTCATGGAAATGGCCGAGAAATAAATAATGAAAGCCACCCCTGACTCGCGGAATCGGGGGTGGCTTTTATTGACTTGCAATATCTTTTACTATGTGAAAAATTAAACCCCAAAAGATTGGCTGGAAAAATACTCCCAAAAATTATTTCATAGATTGCTTTAAGATATGCGCTGTATTGATATTGAACAAACATGCGCTTATGCCACCATCCTCACTATATACACCATCGGCAGGACTGCCAGCAGTGGGAGCAGGAAGGTCAGTATGTTGTTTTCTGTTCTCTTGGCGGCCAGGGCGGAAACGGTCACGGTCACTCCGCCCGCCAGCAACAGAAGCGCCGCCCCCGCCAGCATATACCCAGCCAGGCTCCACGCATCCCCCAGGGACGCCAGGACCTCCGCGCTGTTGGCCTGGGCCGTCAGCAGCAGCGGCCCGTAAAGCCGCTCCACGCTTATAAGCCTGGGCAGCCCCGCCGCCGCAGCCGCAGGCAGCAAAAACGCCCCCTCCCACAGCAGCTTCCGCCGCCAAACCTGCCGGGTTTTCCCCGCCGTCCGCTGGAGCCGCGCCACACCCGTGTCCGCATCCATCGTGAAGCAGCGGGAGGCCGCCAGCGCCACCGTCAGGCAAAACAGTGCCGCCTGCACCAGCCCGGCCCGCTTTCCGGCCGCACCCACCAGCAGGCTGTACGGCGTCTGATAGAGGTAGACCTGCCCCTCCCGCAGGGATTCATATTGCATCTTCGCTTTCTCAAAGGACGGCTGCGCCTCTAACGCATTGCGTAGCTCCTGCACGGCGGGGTTCACCCCCGCGTCGTCGCCATACAGCTCGTATGCCGCCGTAATCTTCTCGCTTAGGTCCGCAAATCGCCGCTCTTCCGCCTCCAAAAAGGCGTCCTTTTCCGCCGACGGCGCGCCGCTGAGCTCCATAGAATACGCCCGGTACTGCGTCTCCTCCCGGGACTGCACGAAGCCCTTTTCCACCGTCAGCGTCACCGAGGCCGCCAGCAGCAGCGCCAGCACCGCTGTCCCGCCGCAGGGGATAAACAGCTTGTAGCCCTCGTACCAGGTCAGGCTGTGCCGCCGCGCCCGGTGCGCCCGCCGCAGCACCTTCCTCTGTGCCGTGCCCCTGCGCGGTGTGCGGCAAAAGCCCCAAAGGCCCACCCCGTAGGCCAGGCCCAGTCCCGCCGCCAGTGCCGCCACTGCCGCCGCAAGCTGCGGCACCGGTGCCCCCAGCAAATTCAGATACAGCAGCCCCTGGAAAAACCGCTGTCCCTGGGATAGCCCCGTCAGGCTCGCCGTTTGCAGCCACAGGGAGGCGCTGCCCCCCAGGGCCGCCGCCAGCGCCGCAAAGCACACCGCCCCGAAGGCGGGCACGGCGATGCTCCGGCTCCCGCTGCACAGGGCGAACAGAATTGCCCCGCAGCACAGCGCCCACAGGTATTTCAGCAGCAAAAAAGCCGCCAAAAATCCCCCCACGGTGATAGAGTACGCGCATCCCTGGAACCCATACACCGATTGCAAGGACTTCCCCCAGTTCTCCGGCCCGAACAGCCATAGAGCAATACCCGCGTTGGAGCCGTACAGCAGCAAAAACCCCACCGAGAGCACCGCCGCCATGGCCCCGAATTTCTGCCGATACAGCCACCCGCGCCCCCGCCGGGTGGTGCGCGTCAGGGCCAAAAGCCCATTGCCCCGCTCTGCCGTCAGCAGCCACAGCCCGGGCAGCAGCGCAAACAGCAGGCAAAGCCCGTCCGTCAGCGGAAACGCCGTGAAAAGCTCCGTCCCTCCGGAGAAGGACGCCACCACGGTGGTCCCCGCCAGCGCCTGGTACGTCGCCATGCTCCGCTCCACGGTTTTCACCGCGAAGCTGCCCGCAGGCCCCATGAGGCCAAGCTTCAGCTTGACCTGCGCGTCGCTCACCAGCCCCGCCCGGTACGCCTCATAGTCCCGGCACTGGTCCAACCGCTCCAGCACGGCCCGGTCCAACTGCAGCTCAGACCAGGCACTCCCGGTGAGATAGTCCCCGGCGTCTGTCAGGCCGCCCCCGTTCCAGAGCTGCTCCTCCAGCTCCGCCTCCAGCTCCGCCGCCTCCTGCAGAACCGTGTCCGCCTGGGCAAATTTTTCCTGCACCTGCCCCATAGACCAGCCCATAGGCGCCTCCGTGCATTTCTGATAAAACGCCGCTGCGTTGTAAAGCACCACAATCACCAGCAGCAGGCCCAGCCGCCGCTGCGATACGATCTTCTTCCATTCAAATCTCATAGCGCCGCGTCCTCTTTGAAAAAGTACAGGTACACATCCTCCAGCCCGGGTCGAACCATCGCTGCGCTGCCCGGCGGCACCTCCTTACTGAGCAGCCGCACCCGCAGCTGCGTCCCCTCCCGGCTCACGCCGCAGATGGTAAACTGCTTTTCCAGCTCGCCCAGCCGCTCCGGCGGGATCTCTGTCTCCCAAACCAGGCCCTCCAGCTCGCCCGTCAGCGCCGCCGGGGGCCCCTGCCGCACGGCCACGCCCCGGTCCAGCAAAAGCAGCTCTTGGGCGATGAATTCCACATCCTGTACCACATGGGTAGACAGCAGCACGATCTTGTGCAGCGCGATTTCGCCGATCAGATTCCGCACCGCGATCCGCTGCCGCGGGTCCAGCCCCGCCGTGGGCTCATCCAGCACCAGAATGTCCGGCTCATGCAGTAGCGCTTGGGCCAGCATCAGCCTCTGCTTCATGCCCCCCGACATGGTCCGTATAGGCCGGTCCTGCACATCCGAGAGCGCGAGCGTGTGCAATAGCTCCTCCGCTCGCCGCGCCGCCGTTTGCTTCTCCAAACCGTGCAGCGCGGCCATGTAGGCCAAAAACTGCCAGGGCGTAAAGGACGGATACAGCGTCTGCTGCTGCGGGCAGTAGCCCACCCGGCGGCGGAACCCCTCGCCCAGCTTGACCGCGTCCTCGCCGTCCAGCAGCACCCGCCCCTCGGATGCCTCCAGGTTTCCCGTCAGAATGTTCATCAGCGTGCTTTTCCCCGCACCGTTGGGCCCCAAAATGCCGTAAATGCCCTCCGTCAGCACCAGGTCGATGTCCCGCAGGGCGGTGACCGCCCCATAGTGCTTGGTGATGTGTTCAAACCGCAGTTCCATAGCCGTCCTCCTCAGTCCCACGCAGCCACCAGCGTCACATTGTCATACCGCCCGGCGAAGAAATCCGCCTTGCTGATTTTGTAGTAGCCGCGTTGGCCGTCAAAGAGTCCTACGAAATACTGCGGCGTTTCGTAGGCAGATCCGAACCGTATGCAGTCCTCGCCCATAGCGCCCGCCAGCTCCGCAGGTTCCCCACCCAGCGGGGTGATATAGCAGTCCAGGACCTTATTTGCATCCCGGGTGATGGTCAGGATCTTCCCGTCCTCAAAGGAATAGTTGACCAGGTCCGCCTGGGTCAGCCGATAGGTATTCTCCCCCGTAGCCAGGTCGTAGGTCCATAGGGATTTGTTCAGTTGGTACAGCAGCAGGTCATCTTGGATGCACCCGCCGTATTCCGTGGGGGAGATATACCCGTCTGCCAGGCTGTCCGCCAGCACCGTATAGTCGCCGCTGTGCAGGTCGTACAGCCGAAGCTCCTTCAGCCCGTGGGCCTTCTCAAAGGCGTCCCACGCGGCGATGTACTCCTCGTATTCTGCATAATTGTCAAGTTGGGGCGGCTGCCCCGAGTAGGTGCGGCATTCCGCCGCCGCCACGCTGGTGGACGCGCCATAAAAACAAATATATTCTCCGCTGCGCCCGGTCTCCAGCTTCGTGACCGCGCCGGTCTCCCCGCTGATCCACCACAGAGCGTATCGGTTTTGGTCCTCTTCATCCCGCTCCGCCACCGTCAGAAAAATATTCCCGTGGCTGACCGTTCCGGAAGTCCCGGATAAGTGTGTCCCCTCGGAGGCCGTGATCCGGCCTATCTCCGTCCGGCCCGTCTGCCCCAGCGGACAGCGCGCCACTGTCAGCGTATGCATGTCGATGCTTTCGGTTATGGTGTACACAGTGCCTTGATATATGGCCATGTATTGAGAGCTGCCCAGGTAGGCAGGGCAGTTCTCCCCGCTGTGACTGCACCCGGTCTGGGGACACAGAATGGCTGAACTACCGCTCTCCAAATCATAGTACGACAGCACTCCATTATTGGCGCAGTACAGCCCGTCTGCTTGAGAATCAGCAAAGAAATTCTTGCCCACATCCGCCGGGGCAAACTGCAGATTCTCTCGCGACACCGCCCCGCTCACCTCTGCCCCAGGCCCCGGAGCAGGCTCCTGGCCTCCGCTCCCGCAGCCCGCAAAGGTCAGACACAAAACGACCAGCAAAAGAACATAGATTTTTTTCATGCTTACCTCCTGTTTTCACAAAACGCCTAGCGAGATGGATGGTTTTACACAATGATGGCCAATCTATCTGATCTTAATTAGTTTACAGACGCAGTTATCTGAGTCGCTGTGTCGCCATACAGTGTAACAGAACCGCCCATGCCTATAATCGAGACAAAGTCGTCAGTGTCCAGCTTAAACTCAACATCGTCCGATACTGACTCACCTATTTGCTTTTGTAGTGTATCACGAAAGCCACCGGGTCCGCCCTTAAAATATCCATCATGAGCTGTAAGGTATGTAAACCTAATGTCGTTATTGTGGACACGGCGCACATTTGCTGTTGTCGTACACTTGGTGTATACATTGTGGCTTAAATCAGAGAGGATTTGCACCCTAACTGAATAGCTGTATCCGTTTACTTTGACAGAACCGTCGGTGTAGCCTCTCCCGCGGGGTGCCGCAAATGCAGGTACGGCCAGTGCGAATGCCATGGTCAGTGCCAAGATAGCTGTAAGTAATCTCTTCATTTGTCAACATCCTTTCTTTCATTCGACCATCTCGCCAGGCGTTTATGTGTCTCTCTATTTGTTAAGACGAATGAAGCAGGGAAATTGCAACATGTTTTTAAAAATATTTCCATTTGCGCAGACTTAGCATCATTTCTTTTTATTGTTTTAGTGCATCCAATAGAGTGGGCGAATCATGTTGAGACACAATGAAAAAACGATTTTTCCTCCCGTGTAAAAGCAAATTTTTATTTCTGCACATAGATGTGACAAGAAGCTCCTGCAGCGAGTCATTTTCTGCTGCAGGAGCCTTTTTTACTGTGTGTATGCCGAAATAGCTTCAGCAGAAGCCCGCCCAACAGCAAAAAGAAAGGCAGCGCGAACATAAGTAGAATTACCTATTGCGATATACTTGGTAGTTGAGCAACGCGAAAAAGCAATTACCAATTAAAGCGTGTGAAATACAGAAGCGGGAGGGGACAAACTGCATTATTTATAGAAAATATTCATTGGGGGTATTCACATGGATATCTACGCAAATGAAATTGAACTGTTGCATTTTTTCAAATAGGGTGTTTATTTTACAATGGCGAAAAATGTAGTAAAATGCGCGGCAGAAATTAATAGGGCAAAACCCATATGATTTGCTCAATGCATGGCTCTATTATTGCAGGAACAACTAACCCTAGCAAAGCACCTATTCACAAGGCATTGAAATTTGAAAATTAGGAGGTGAGGGAATGGACATATTGGAATTTTTCTTTGGAAACGCTGTTGTTTTTCGGGTGATCTCGTTTTTATACGATATCACTCTTGGCGCAGCTTGTTGCTTTGGCGCACTGAAATGGCGGCGAGGCTTGATAACGACGGCTTCTATCGGGTGGGGTATTTTTCTCGGATTTGGTTTTGCTATTCTTTTGACCCAATATATAGATGCCAGTCTGACTCTCTTGCTGTTGCTTCCCATTATTGGGATGATTCTACTTCCCATTTTGGCATATAACATTGCCGGTGTGAACCGTTTCATTTTGGGGTACATAGTTAGCAGCAAACTGTTTTTTATGGCGACAACCGTTATAGCAAAAAATGGGGATATGGACATCCTTTCTGCACTATTATACCCGCTTATCGGTGGTGCAGTGGTTGGCTTGATCCTTATGGCTTGGACCAAAATTCGTGTGAGCGCATTTGTCCTTGGCTGCACTTTTATTGGAGCAAGTGAGATTGCACCAAACATTTCAAAATTGATCAACGGGACGCTTTTCTCTGCTACTGGGGATATTAGTTTTCTGTTTGATCCAATTGATGCGCTTTTTGCGGTCTTCGGTATTGAATTGACAGATGGATGGACGCTCGGAGCAATGATCGTGCTGATGGTGATTTTCGGGTATCGTCAGATCCGCGCCATGAAGCGCAAAGGGATCCCGTTGGACGCCCCCCTTATTGGATTTGAAGTTCCAGAAGACAAAGGAAAGAATGGGCGTATTTATACGGGGCAAAATAGCCATATTGACACGATGGAATAAATATGTCACTTTAGGGAGACGCACACTGTAGCAAAAGTATATATTTGCGCATTGCGCATGTTGTTTTTATGCTGGCCAAGAGTTCAAACAGGCACTTGCTGCACCATTCTCCCTGCCAAGTAGCTACTGGCAAAGCCATCCGCAGCAGAAATCCGCTAACGCAGCCCGCTGGTGCGCCCATTAGCCGTTCACATGGCACTTAGTAGAGATAGATCTGCTACTCCGGCAAAGCTCTTTGCTACGCTTTGACTTTCTATCATGAATACTTGTTCTTTCTCTGCCTTAATATCCTTCGATAAAGTGAGATCTTCTTGATGCGCCACGGTGACGCTACCCTTATGACAGGTTGAAAGCGTACTTCCCCCTTGGCGGGAAGTACGCTTTTCTTTGCCGTGAACTCTCGTTATGCGTCGCTAGAATATCACCGCTTTTTACGAGAGGCCTATTTAACTTTGCGCCGTTCCTCTGCATCAATTTGTTCGAGAAAATTCGTAAAAGAGCAAAACAATAACGAGACACTTCCTGTTGCAACACCAGTGGTCATGGCCATTAGATAACCGATAAGCTCACCACCAGATAAATAGGAAACAAAAATATTAGCGATAATACAAATTGCAATAACAACTAGACATCCGTTTTCAACTTGCCGGGAGGGAAAACTTATGTGTAAACAGAAGGAAAAAGAGCGTGAGTGCTCGATGATATTTATGAATACCCCGATTACAGATAGCGCAGATGATGTAATAGGTTTTTCGACATATGTAGAAAAGCTAGATGCAGCCATTGCGAACGGAGGACAGATGATAGCCCTTACCTCTCCTTTCGGAGCGGGTAAAACTAGTATTGCGGGGCTTCTTCAAAACAAATATAAAAATGATTCTAAAAAGCGTGTCGTTAAGGTTTCGATGTGGTCACACCTGTCCTCGACTATCAATGAAGCACAAGTCAACGGGGATACGGCGGAACTTCATAAAGGGTTTGTATATCAGCTAATCACACAGCTTAATAGGCGAAAAGGCCAGTATATTAGTCGCTTACTTAATCCGAGCTTCGGACTCTTAAAAGTGCAGATAAATAAAGTCCGCTATTGGCTTTACACTATTTCGGCACTTATTTTATTTTTATTTGGCTACATTCTGCCAAAAAAATTTAATTTTTCGTTGCCTTTTTTAGGGGAAAATGCTGCCTCCTGGGAATGGATTATGGTTTTTATCTCTGCTGTATTTATTGCGCTTATTGTTACACGAGCGGAAATAGTATTTTCCTCGAACAAATCTGAAGGAGGCCGCAAGATAGATACCAATGAGATAATGCAACTATACCGTGCAGAGGTGCTGGGTTATAAATTGAAATTCTGGAAGGAATTGAAGTGCTGTAATAAAGGCCACCATTACATTGTAGTGATTGAAGATCTTGATAGAACAGACGATGGCGAAGCTGTTATAAATTTTTTAAAAGAGCTCCGGAGATACTATGTCCCAGAAAATAACCCAAGTAGAGGCATAGTCTATAAAAATAAAGTT
>ENA-OUNS01001603-OUNS01001603.1-human-gut-metagenome-genome-assembly--contig:-NODE-1603-length-15946-cov-6.929268_pt1 | contig 15946 bp, 16 predicted proteins | sample MGYA00243237_ERZ505104 | MGnify/ENA primary metagenome ERZ505104 (study PRJEB26097, sample SAMN02711295) | human gut metagenome | biome: Gut microbiome | host: Homo sapiens | place: Denmark...
TACGAGATCGCGAATAGTGACTGGAGTTCAGACGGTGCTCTTCCGATCTTTATTTTAGCAATTCAGCCACAGACATACCGGCTTGCTATTGGATTATTTTGATCCCGATCCGCCGGGCATCGGCGCTCCGCAGGGCGATGACCGTCCCCATAATCTCATAGGACACGGCCCCGCCGAAGGGCGCCCTCTGCAGGGCCGTCACCATGGCCCCGGGGATAAACCCCAGCTCCATGAGCCGCCGCCTTTTCCCGCCGGAAAAGCGCAGGGCGGTGATGAGGCCCCTCTGCCCGATGCCCAGGCAGGAAAGATCGCTCTCCATGGGTAACGCCCTCCTCCGTCACGGACTATCTCATTCTATGTCCGGCCCGGCCCGGGCGTTACAGGTACTCTGGCCCGAAGCTCTCCGGCAGCAGCTGGCGCAGGGTGTAGTGCTTGGCCTCGCCCTTGCCGTTGAGGCAGATGACCTCCAGCTCCGGGGCAAACTCCCGCATCACCTGGCGGCAGGAGCCGCAGGGCACGCAGAAGTCCTCGCTTTTTCCGGCGATCACAATACGGTGGAAGCTTCTGTGCCCCTCGCTGATGGCCTTGAACATGGCCGTCCGCTCGGCGCAGATGGTACAGGGGAAGGCGGCGTTTTCGATGTTGCACCCGGTATACACCGCCCCGTCCTCGCACTCCAGGGCCGCGCCCACGGGAAAGTGGGAGTAGGGCACGTAGGCCTTGTCCAGCATCTCCACGGCCAGACGCATCAGATCCTGTTCTGTCATGCTCTTGTCCTCCTTCAATATTTTTCCGTTCCGCTCAGCTGTATTATAACACAGCCCCGCAGAATTTGCGCCCACAGATATAAAAATTATCCGATCATTCTTACCACAGCAGACCCGGGCTTTTTCACCGGGTCAGGACAGCTCGCTCTGTCCCGTATACAGCTGATAATACCGCCCCTTCTGCTCCAGCAGCTCCTCGTGGTCCCCCCGCTCGATGATCCGTCCCTGCTCCAGCACCAGGATGGCCTGGGCGTTGCGCACCGTGGAGAGCCGGTGGGCGATAACAAACACCGTCCGCCCGGCCATGAGGGAATCCATGCCCTTTTCAATGAGCTTTTCCGTCCGGGTATCGATGGAGGAGGTAGCCTCGTCCAGGATCAGCACCGGCGGATCGGATACCGCCGCCCGGGCGATGGCCAGCAGCTGCCGCTCGCCCTGGCTCAGGCTGCCGCCGTCACCGGTGATAGGGGTGTCATATCCCTGGGGCAGGTGGCGGATAAAGCCGTCGGCATTGGCCAGCTTAGCCGCCGCCACGATTTGTTCGTCGGTGGCGTCGGGTCGTCCGTAGCGGATGTTCTCGGCCACGGTGCCGGTAAACAGGTGCGTATCCTGCAGCACCATGCCCAGGGACCGGCGCAGAGAATTTTTCTCAATATTGCGCACATCAATGCCGTCATAGGTGATGGTCCCCTCATCAATGTCATAAAAGCGATTGATGAGGTTCGTAACGGTGGTTTTTCCTGCGCCGGTGGAGCCCACAAAGGCGATCTTCTGCCCGGGCTTGGCATACAGGCTCACATCGTGCAGCACGGCCTTTTCCTTGGTGTAGCCGAAGTCCACATGGTCAAACCGCACATCGCCCCGCAGCTCCGTCATGGTGCCGTCCGGGGCCTTCCAGGCCCAGCAGCCGGTGCGGTAGGGCACCTCCCGGAGCGTCCCGTCCTTCTTCTCCGCCCGGACCAGCACAGTCTTGCCCTCGTCCGTCTCGGGCTGTTCCTCCATCACGGCGAATACGCGCTCTGCGCCGGCCACGGCGGCCAGGATGGTATTCACCTGCTGGCTCATCTGGGCAATGGGCTGGGACACCTGCTTTACATACAGCAGGTACGCCGCCAGGGAGCCAATGTCCCCCACGCCGCCGATGGCCAGCAGGCCGCCCACGCAGCAGGTCACGGCGTAGTCAATGCGGGAGAGGTTGCCCATGGCGGGCATCATGGAGCTGGCGTAGGCTTGGGCGGCGGTGGCCGCCTGGCGATAGCTCTCGTTGAGGGTGTCAAACTGGTCGATAGTCTTTTGCTCGTGGTTAAAGACCTTAATGACCTTCTGGCCCTCGATCATCTCCTCCACATAGCCGTTCACCGCGCCCAGGGCTGCCTGCTGCCGCTGAAAGCTCACCCGGCTGCGCCCGCCGATGGTCTTTACCGTCAGGAGCATCAGCGCCAGGAAAGCAAAGGTGATAAGCGTCAGCACCCAGTTCAGGTACAGCATCATCCCGATGGTCCCCAAGAAGGTCAGAATGCAGGAGATGAGGTTTGCAAAGCTGGAGTTGATCATCTCCGAAATGGTGTCGATGTCGTTGGTAAACCGGCTCATAAGGTCACCGGATTGGTGGGTGTCAAAGTATCGCAGGGGCAGGGATTGCATCTTGTTAAACAGATCCCGCCTTATGGCCGCTACAGTGTTCTGGGCAATGTGGACCATAATCCGCGCATAGGCGTAGGAGCACAGGCCCGACAGGGCGAAGGCCCCGCCCAGCAGGCACAGCATTTTGATCAGTCCCGGGAAATCCCCCGGCAGAATATAGTCGTTGATAATGGGCTTGAGCAGGTAGCTGGAGAGGATGGACCCTCCGCTGCTCACCAGCAGGCACAGTGCCACCAGCACCAAAGCGCCCTTATACCGGCCCATGTATTTCAGCAGCTTTTTCACGGTGCCCTTCATGTCCTTGGGCTTCTGATACCCATGGCGCTGACCGCCGCCGGGGCCGTGGGGCCCGGGTCTGCGTTTTGCTTCAGCCATCGATGGCACCTCCTCCCTGCTGGGATTCATACACTTCCCTGTAAATTTCGTTGGTTTTCAGCAGCTCTGCATGGCTGCCCACACCGGATATTTTGCCGTCGTCCAGCACCACGATGATGTCCGCGTCCTGCACGGAGGAGATGCGCTGGGCGATAATGACCTTCGTGGTCCCCGGCAGGGTGGAGCGCAGACCCTGACGAATGGCTGCGTCCGTGGCCGTGTCCACCGCCGAGGTGGAGTCGTCCAGGATCAGCACCTTGGGCCGCCTGAGAATGGCCCGGGCGATGCACAGCCGCTGCTTTTGCCCGCCGGACACATTGGTGCCTCCCTGCTCAATGTAGGTGTCGTAGCCCTCCGGCATTTTCTCAATGAACTCCTCCGCGCAGGCAATGCGGCAGGCGCTGCGCATCTCCTCGTCTGTGGCATTGGCATCGCCCCAGCGGAGGTTATCCTTGATGGTGCCGGAGAACAGGGTGTTCTTCTGCAGGACCATGGCACAGGCATCTCGCAGCTGCTTCATGGAGTATTCCCGCACATCGTGTCCGCCCACGCGCACGCTGCCCTCGGTGGCCTCGTAGAGCCTCGGGATCAGGCTCACCAGGGTGGTCTTGGCGCTGCCGGTGCCGCCCAGGATGCCCACTGTGGCCCCGGAAGGGATGTGCAGGTCGATATCCTCCAGGTTCCAGGTCTGGCCGTTTTCATTATAACGGAAATACACATGGTCAAAGTCGATAGACCCGCAGGCCACGGTCAGCCCCTCCCGGGCCTTTTCATCGGTGATCTGCGGCTCCTCGTTGAGCACCGCCATCACGCGCCTGCCGCAGGCGATGGACCGTGTGAGCAGCATCATCACCATGGACACCATCATCAGCGACATGAGAATTTCCGACACATAGGTGAAAAACGCAATGAGGTCGCCGGAGAGCAGGCTCCCCTCAAACACATAGTTTCCGCCGATCCACAGCACGGCTACAATGGTGCCGCCCATGAGCAGAAAGATCAGCGGCATGAACATCACCACAAAGCCGAAGGCCTTTTCCGCCATGGCCTTGAGCTTTTCATTGCGCCCGGCGAACTTTTCCTTTTCCACATCCTCCCGCACGAAGGATTTCACCACCCGGATGGCGTTCAGGTCCTCCTGCACCACCAGGTTCAGGTCGTCAGTGGCCCCCTGCAGGGAGGTGAAGAACGGCCCCACCCTCCGCAGCACCAGCACCACACCCAACACCAGCAGCGGGATCACCACCAGGAACACCTGGCTCAGCCGTGTGCTGATGATAAGGGCCATCACCAGGGCCGTCACCAGCATCACCGGGGCTCGCACCAGCATCCGCATACCCATCATCAGGGTCATCTGCAGGCTGCTCACATCGTTGGTCAGCCGGGTAATTAGAGAGGCCGTGGAAAAATGCTCAATGTTGGCAAAGGAGAACCTCTGCACCTGCCGGTATTCGGCGGCCCGGAGATTGGCGCCGAAGCCCATGCCGGCCTTGGAGGCAAGCACCGCCGCCCCTACGCCCAGCGCCAGGGCCACCAGGGCCATCAGCACCATCTTCAGCCCCGCCATGAGGATATAGTTCCTGTCCGCATTTTTGATGCCGATGTCCACAATGTCACTCATGACCTGGGGCAGCAGCAGCTCCAGCACGGCCTCTCCCGCCGAGCACAGGATGCCCAGTATAATGAGTACCCGGTACCCGGCGGTATAGTCCATTAGTCTTTTTTTCTTCATGTGTGTGTTTCCTCCGTTTCCCGGGACAAATTCTCGGCCACCCGCATCAGGAGGCTCTGCAGCAGCTTCACTTCTTCCCTTGTAAAGCCTTGCTCCGCCTGCCGGTGGACCTCCTCCGTAATGGCGATGAACTCTTGGTAAAAGCACCGGCCCTCCTCGGTCAAATGCAGCAGCTTGCACCGCCCGTCCCCGGGAGAAACGCTCCGGGTCAGCAGATGCTTTTCCTCCAGCCGCTCCACGATGCCGTTCACCGTGGGCGGCTTCACCCGCAGAAATTCCTGCAGGTTTTTCTGGGTCACATCTCCCTGCTGCTCATAGAGAAAGGTCAGTGTACGGCACTGCATAGGCGACACATCATATCCCCGCAGCTTGCGCACCATCAGCTTCATCATCTGGTGGTCGCAGTATCCCAGCAGCGGGCCGAAATGCTCCTGCTGTGCGTCACAGCGCTTCACGCCGCATCCCTCCTTTTTTAAAATTTAGCATACTAACTTTTAGCAGACTAAATATTACCACGCATTTTTTAAATATGCAATAGGAATTTTGCCCCATTCTTGTAAACAAATTATGAATCCTGCGCTCCACCCGTTGACATTTTCCGCCGCAGCCTGTAAGGTATTCTCGTACAAAGTGTTTTTCTCTCCTCTTTCTAAAAAAACAGGCGGCTGGCCCACCATGGGTCAGCCGCCTGTTTTGCTTTTATCGCCGCGTTTTCCGTTATTATTCCGTAGGGGTCGGCCTCCCGGACGACCCGAACCGGACTTGCACAAGATCCATACCCTCCGTAGGGGCCGATGCCCACATCGGCCCGCACCGCCGAATTTCTTGTTTTTATCCGTAGGGCGCGCTGCCCTCACCCCGTCTGCCCGTTATCCGCTGCATTTCCTGTAATGTGTCATTGCGAGCCAGTGACCGATGTCACTGGTGTGGCAATCCGTCCCCCTACATTACGCCTCCGGTGGCTCCCTTTCTTTCTGCGGCGAAAGAAAGGGAGAAAAGAACGCCGCCAAAACCCATGGTTTTGGAATCCTTTTCGCGGCTGAGGTGCTGATTGTACCGGCCCCTTTCAGCCACGCGAACGCGGCGCTGTGAAATCCGCCCTTGCCTTCGCATGCTCTCTGCGTCTAATGCCGCGATGCGCTCTGCGCCTGTGCTGGCCTGGCGGGACGGGGGAAACCTCTGCGTCTGCCGTGCGGGGCGATGTGGGCATCGCCCCCTACGGCTTTTTATCGGTAACCGGTGCGTAGGGGTCGGCCTCCCGGACGACCCGAGCCGGACTTGCGCTGCAGCTCTTGCGAAGCTGCCATTGCGAGCCAGTGACCGATGTCACTGGTGTGGCGATCCGTCCCCCTGCACCGTGCCTCTCGTCCCGCGCTCTGACCTCTTACCGCATTACCTCGATCTCAAATCCCCCGTGCAGCGCCAGATACGTCTGGGGTGCGGGCCGCATCAGATTCCATAGGCCCACCCCCTGCAGGCCCTTCTCCGCCGCCAGGCGGAATTTGGCATAGCTGCTGCGGGCATCCTCAAACCACACCTCGTGCTCTCTGCCTCCCACCGCTGTATACCGGAACCACGGGGCCTGGGCCGTTTCGTCATAGCGTATCTCTGCCCCGTGCCGCCGGGCCAGGGCCAGGGCCTCCTGCGGCGAGACGGATTCCCCCCTGGTCACCCCCTCCCGGAAGGGCAGCGGCCAGTCGTAGCCATATACCGGCACGCCCAGAAACAGCTTCTCCGCCGGGATTTCCGTCAGGGCGTAGTCCACCACCTGGCGCACCTTGTCCAGGGGAGCCACGGCCATAGGCGGCCCGGCGGTATAGCCCCACTCATAGGTCATCAGCAGCACCCCGTTGGCAGCCCGGCCCAGGGCGGCGTAGTCGTGGGCCTCGTACAGCAGGCCCCGCTGTCCGGCGAAGGTTTTGGGGGCCAGGGCCACCAGTACGCTGCAGCCCAGGGGATTCAGCTCCCGGCGCAGCCGGTCCACGAAGGCGGCATAGGCCGCTCCCAGCTCCGGCCGGATGTACTCAAAGTCCACATCCAGCCCGCCGTAGCCCTTCTCCTTCAATATTTCCTTGATCTGCCCCAGCAGCGTCTCCTGCCGGGGGGCGCTGCCCAGCAGCGCCTCTGCCTGGGCGGAGGAGAACCGTCCCTCTTCCGTCATAGTGGACAGATGCATCCACGGCAGTACGCTGTATTGCCCCGCTGCCGCTAAAATTCCCTCGTCCCGCAGGGCCACCAGACCCCCGTCCGCTCCAATGCCGTAGGTGAAGGGGGTGGCATAGGTCATGTAGGGCAGCACCTGGCGCAGCAGGTCCCCGTTTATGAAGGGGTAGGCGTAGCCGTTCACGCCCAGACTGCCCTCCCGATGCACATCCTGCAGGGACAGGATCAGCTCCTCCCCCGGGATCAAGGCCCCCTGTCCCTGGAGAAAGATGTTGTTTTGGTACAGCTCCCGGGTGGATATACCGTGCTCCCTTGCAATGGACCACACCGTGTCACCCCGGCGCACCACATGGGTCCTTTCCGGCAGCAGCACCACCAGAGTCTGCCCCGGCACCAGAGTTCCGTCCGTCGGTGCCTGGTTGAGCTTTTGCAGCAGACGGGCGGACACGCCGTACTGCTGTGCAATGGAGAAAAGAGTCTCCCCCTTTTGCACCACATGGATCTTCATATTGCTTCCTCCTCCCGGCTGCCTCGCAGCACGCAGGCAGTATATGCGCCGGCCCGGCCAAATAGAAGGAACGGCTCCGATTCCCCGGGCATATACTGGGGAAATATCTGCGGCAAGGAGGAGCGCACATGAAGCAGCTCACGGTGGCCCTGGCGGGCAATCCCAATGTGGGCAAATCCACGATTTTCAACGCCCTGACGGGGCTGCACCAGCACACGGGAAACTGGCCGGGCAAAACGGTGGCCCTGGCGGAGGGCAGCCTCCGGGCCGGGGACTGCTCCGTACACCTGGTGGACCTGCCCGGCACTTATTCTCTCACTGCCGGCTCTCCCGAGGAGGAGGTGGCCCGGGATTACCTTCTCTCCGGTGCGGCGGATGTGACCCTGGCCGTGGCAGACGCCACCTGCCTGTGCCGAAACCTGAATCTCATCCTGCAGATCCGGCAGATCACCTCCCGGCTGGTGGTGTGTGTAAATCTGCTGGACGAGGCGGAAAAGGACGGGCTGGAGATTGACCTGGCTGCCCTGTCCCGGCTGCTCGCCTGTCCGGTGGTGGGCGCCGCCGCCGGCCGGGGCCGGGGCCTGGCGGAGCTGATGCGGGCCATTATAGCCCAAGCGGAATACACCGCGCCGCCCGGTGCCTGGCGCGTCCCCTATCCGGCCCCTGTGGAAAAGGCTCTGGCCTTGCTGCCCTGCCCCCGATACAGGGCCCTGGCCCTGCTGTGCGGAGAGCTTGCCCCGCAGCCGGAGGAGACGGCCGCCCTGTCCCGGGCTTTGGATAGCTTGGGCGGCCTCACCGGCCGCGATCTCCGGGATGCTGTCACCGCTGCCCGAGTGCAGTTGGCGGAAGAAATGGGTGCCTCCTGCCTGCGCTTTCAAAAGCCGCCCCACCGGCGGGACCGGCTGCTGGACCGGCTGCTGGCGGGGCGGCTTGTGGGTATTCCCGCCATGCTGCTGCTCTTGGGCGCAGTGTTTTATCTGACCATCTGGGGCTCCTCCGCCCCCTCGGAATTTCTGCAAGGGGCTTTATTTTCCCTGCTGGAGCCCCTTCGGGGCGGCCTTGCCTCCCTGGGCGCACCGCCCTGGCTTCAGGGCCTTGTGGCCGATGGCCTGTACCGCACCACCGCTTGGGTGGTAGCGGTGATGCTGCCGCCCATGGCCATTTTCTTCCCCCTGTTCACGCTGTTGGAGGACGCCGGCTACCTGCCCCGGGTGGCCTTTAACTTAGACGGCCTTATGTGCCGCTGTGGCGGTCACGGGCGGCAGAGCCTGACCATGTGCATGGGCTTCGGCTGCAACGCCTGCGGTGTCACCGGCTGCCGCATTATCGACTCCCCCCGGGAGCGGCTCACGGCCCAGCTGACCAATTCCCTGGTCCCCTGCAACGGCCGCTTCCCCACACTGGTGGCGCTGATCTCCCTGTTTTTCCTGGGAAATACCAGCGGCCCCGGCCGGCGGCTGCTGGGGGCGGGGCTGTTTTTGGCTGTGATCCTCTTTTCCGTGGGCATGACGATGCTCACCTCCAAGCTCCTCTCCCGCACCCTCCTGCGGGGGCAGGTGTCCTCCTTTTCCCTGGAGCTGCCCCCCTATCGCCTGCCGCAGATCGGCAAGGTTCTGGTGCGCTCCCTGCTGGACCGGACGCTCTTTGTCCTGGGCCGGGCGATAACGGTGGCCATGCCCGCCGGGGCAGTGCTGTGGCTGCTGTCCAACCTCGCCGTTTCCGGTCGGCCGTTGCTGGACGTCCTGGCCGGCTTTCTCCAGCCCCTGGGGGATCTCATGGGTCTGGACGGCATGGTGCTGCTGGCATTTCTTCTGGCCTTTCCCGCCAACGAGATCATGCTGCCCGTTCTGGCCATGGGGTATCTCTCCACCTCCGTTATGGCGGATATCGGGACAGCCCGCTTAGGTCAGGTGCTGACCCTCCACGGATGGTCCTGGCAGACGGCGGTCTGCGCTGCGGTGCTGTGCCTGATGCACCTGCCCTGCGGCACCACCTGCCTGACCCTGCTCAAGGAGACCGGCAGCAAAAAATGGACCCTGGTGGGAATGCTGCTGCCCCTTTCCATGGGCATCCTGCTATGCTGTATGCTTCATGGGCTGTTTTGTATTTTTGCATAGGATATGTACCACTTTATGCTATACAGAATACCAGCAAAATACCAGCAAATAAGCCAGCAGGGCAGACAGGGCCGCCTGCAGGAGCTTGCCGAGAAAATAGCGGTCCATTTTCAGATTCGTGTCCGCCAGCACGGCTGCGGTCTGTCCGTGGACGGATAGTCCACCCCAGCCCAGCAGCGCCGCCGCCCACACAAAGTCCGTCCTTCCGCTGCCCAGCCGCATAACGCCTCCGGTAAGCTCAATAAAGCCCAGGGCCGCCGGATGGCTTATCCCCGTCCACTCCGTCACCAGGGCCTGCACCACCAAGGCAAAAACCACAAAGCCGCAGACCCGGAGCATGGCCAGGGCGGAATCCTGCACGGACCGGATGAAGGCCGGAAGGATATTCTCCGGCAGACGCTGCGGAGGAAAAAGACCCGGCTTTGGGCGCCTCTTTCCCCGCAGCAGCACCCCCACCAAAACGGCGGACACTGCGTGGATGAGGTACAGAGCCCAGCCGGCTGTCAGACTCTGAAAGCAGCCCAGGCCCACTACGCCCAGAATGAAGGATGGCCCTGCGTTATTACAGAAGGAGAGCAGGCGCTCCGCCTCGCCCCAGGAGATGCGGCCCTCCCGGTACAGCTGACCCACGGTGCGCCCGCCCACAGGGTAGCCCCCCAAAAGGCCCAGGAAAAAGGCAGAGGCCCCGGCCCCGCTTACCCGGAACAGCAGCGCCGCTGCCGGGGTCAGGCGGCGGCCCATCCCCTCGGCAAAGCCCAGGGAGGTGAAAAGCCCTGACACTACAAAAAATGGAAACAGTGCCGGAACCACCGACCGGGCGCAAAGAGACAGGCCCCGGCGCACCGCTTCCCCGGCGGCGGCGCTGCTCACAAGCAGCACCGCCATGACGCCCAGCAGGCACAGGGCCTGCCATTTCCGTTTGCTCACAGCCTCGCCCCCTCGGCAACACTCTATGCAGCTGGGGCGCGGGGCTTGCCTGCTTTTGAATGGTAAGGAAGGCCCTTCCTTACCGCTATCGCATTTTCTCCGCTGTATCGACAGCCTGATTCGTCTCCTTTTCCCCGGACAGGCAAGTTTTTCTCCATGGGCGCATAGGATTTGCAAGCGGAAAGGGGTGTGCGGCGGGGCGCACGGGGTCCCGACGTACAGGGAAAGGGTTTGCAGAGCAGGGCCCGCGCGCCCTGCCAAGGTGCAGCGTGTGACGGCGGCGGGCTGAGGGCAGCCCGCCCTACGGATGCACTGCAGGAAGCCGATGCAGCAAGCGGAACAGGAGGATGCAGGACCATGCAAAAACGGAGGCTGTCCCAGGTGGGTGTGGAGGCCGTGGAGCGGCTGAACCTGCCGCCGGAAACGGCGGTGGGTGTGCCGCAGGTGGAGCTGTACGGAAGCCGCCAGCTCTATATGGCGGGACATAGGGGCGTTATCTCCTATAGCACAGAGGAGGTGACGGTATCTGGCGGCAGCATGACCGTGCGCATAATCGGAAAAGACCTGCAGCTGGCGGCCATGACCGACGGGGAGCTGCGGCTGACGGGTCACATTGACCGGGTGGAGCTGATGGAGTAAATATATGTATAAACGAATCGTCCATTATTTACAGGGCAGCCAGCTGGTGCAGATCCAATGCGCCTGTCCGGAACGGGTGCTGAACCTGCTGGGAGCCAAGGGCATCCTGTTTTGGGATCTGCAGTGGGAATCGGAGATCTGCCTGCGGCTGCGGATGCTGCTGGAACAGGGGCCGGCCCTGGAGGAAATCGCCGGGCAGACCGGGGCGGAGATGACGGTGCTGCGGCGCCGGGGGATCCCGGTCCTGTGGGGACGGTTTCACAGGCGGTACGTGCTTTTGGCGGGGTTCGCAGCTTTTTGGCTGCTGCTGTTCGGGGGAAATCTTTTTATTTGGGAGTTTCGGGTGAGCGGCAATGAAACAGTGCCCACAGAGACGGTGCTGCGGGCGCTGGAAAACTACGGCATCACCGTCGGCTCCCCGGGGCTGGAGATCGACCAGGAGGACATGCGCAACCATGTGCTGCTGGAGCTGCACGACGTATCCTGGCTGACGGTGAATGTGAAGGGCTGCGTGGCCTATGTGCAGGTGGTGGAGCGGCAGCGGCCGCCGGAGATCGCGGACGAGGCGGGTGTGTGGAATATCGTGGCTGCCCGGGACGGCCTGGTGACCCGGGTGCGGGCCCTGGACGGCAAGGCCCTGGTGGCGGAGGGCAGCACCGTGACGGAGGGGGAGCTGCTGGTGACGGGGGTGTATGAATCCCGGGAGGGCAATACCTATATGACCCATAGCCTGGGCACCGTGGAGGCCCGGACCTGGTATGAGCTGTCGGTATCGGTGCCCCTGGAGATCACGGAAAAGAGCGGGGGAAGGCGGGAAAAAACCGCCCTCTCCGTGGATTTTGGCAAAAAAAGAATAAAATTGTGGGGCAGGGGTAGCATAAGCGGCGCAAGCTGTGATAAAATAACTTATTATCATCCGCTGTCGCTGCCGGGCGGGCTGCGCCTGCCCATTACGATGGTACGGGAGTCTGTGACATACTATGACGGCCAAAGCGTCCGCCGCAGCCGGGAGCAGGCACAGAAGGAGGGGGAAACCCTCCTGCTGCAGCAGCTCAAGGCCCAGCTGGGCCGGGACGGTTCCGTGACGGAGACAAGATTCTCCGCCGCAGAGGAGGGGGACTATCTGACGGTCACCCTGCAGGCGGAGTGCCTGGAGCAGATCGGCGTGCCTGTGCAGGTGCAGCAGACAGAGGAAGCAAACTGAGGAGGAGACCCATGGAGCAGCGCATCAGCCTGGAACGCATGGAGGAGGCTGTGAGCCTTTTCGGCTCTTTTGACGAGAATATTCGTATTTTAGAAAATGAATTTCATGTATCGGTGGTAAACCGGGAGGAGCAGCTCATCATCACCGGTGAGCCCGAGGATACCATGCTGGCGGAGAAGGCCATTGAGGCCCTGCTGCGGCTTATCTCCCGGGGGGAAAATGTGGGCGAGCAGCATGTGCGCTACGTCATCGGCCTGTGCCGCAGCGGACAATTGGACCGCATTGATGAGCTGACACGAGACGTGGTGTGCATCAGCGCCAAGGGCCGGCCCATCAAGCCCAAGACCATCGGCCAAAAGGACTACATAAAGACCATCCAGGCCTGCCCGGTGACCATCGGCGTGGGCCCGGCGGGCACGGGCAAGACCTATTTGGCCGTGGCGGCGGCGGTGAAGGCCTTTCGGGAAAAGGAGGTCAGCCGTATCATCCTCACCCGCCCGGCGGTGGAGGCCGGAGAGCGGCTGGGCTTTCTGCCCGGAGACCTGCAGAGCAAGGTGGACCCCTACCTGCGTCCCCTGTACGACGCCCTGTTCGATATGCTGGGGCCGGAGACCTATCAGAAGTATTTGGAAAAGGGGAACATTGAGGTGGCGCCCTTGGCCTATATGCGCGGGCGGACTCTGGACGACAGCTTCATCATCCTGGATGAGGCCCAGAACACCAGCCGGGAGCAGATGAAAATGTTCCTGACCAGAATGGGCTTCGGGTCCAGGGTGGTCATCACCGGCGACGTGACACAGATCGACCTGCCCAGCGACAAGCCCAGCGGCCTGAAGGAGGCCATGCGGGTGCTGGACGGCGTGGAGGGTGTGGGCATCTGCCGCCTGACCCAAAACGACGTGGTGCGGCACATTATGGTGCAGCGGATCATTGAGGCCTACGCCAAGTTTGAGGAGAAGAAAAAGAAATGAGAAAGACCCACTATATCCCCATTACCGCCGACGTGCCCGGGGCGGCATCGGACAGCAACTGCGCCCTGATCCGCAAAACCATCCGCACGGCTCTGGCGGCGGAGGGGATGGAGCTCCCCTGTGAGATCGACGTGCTGCTGACCAGCGATGAGGGGATCCATCAGATCAACCTGGACATGCGCAATGTGGACAGGCCCACGGATGTGCTGAGCTTTCCGGAGTTTGACCTGAGACCGGGGGAGCTGCCCGCGGCGGAGGACGCAGACCCGGGGACGGGACTTATTCCCCTGGGGGACATGGTGCTGTCCATGGAGCGGGTGGCGGCCCAGGCCAAGGAGTACGGCCACTCGAGGCGCCGGGAGCTTGCGTACCTGGTGACCCACTCGGTGCTGCATCTGCTGGGGTATGACCACCTGGACGAGGGGGCCATGAAAAAGCAGATGCGCTGGCGGGAGGAGGCCATCATGGCCCTGCTGGGGCTGGAGCGGTAAGACGAGTGAAAAAAGAGAACGGATTGCCACAGCCGGTGCGCGCACCGGCCTCGCAATGACAGGCTTTTTGCAAGGAGTCGGTGCAAGGCCGGCCGGGTCGTCCGGGAGGCCGCCCCTACACGCCATTCACCGATAGAACTTCGTAGGGGGCGGCGTCCCCGACGCCCCGCTTTGCCACGGGCGCAGTGCGCCCTGGCAATGACAAATCCTTGCGCATTTACAAAAGATGCGGAGAAAGGGCGGAGGTATGACGAAGAAGAAAGGGATCCTGCTGGGTTCTCTGGCGGTTTTTGCGCTGGCTTTGATTTATGTGCTGTACCAATTTAACTATCTGCCCCACCCGAAGTATTCTAACGAGAAATTCGGCATCGAGACCTACAGGAGCCAAGTGGACCGGGACGGGGACGGGGTGGACGATCAGGCGGACATTCTGCAGTCCGTCCGGGCGTATCTGGACACCAGGCCCAAGTATAAGAGCCGGTATTACGCCACCGGCTATCCGGACGACGGGTATGGGGTATGCACGGACGTGGTGGCCTTCGGGCTGCTGGGGGCCGGGTACGACCTGATGGAGCTGCTGCATGAGGACGTACTGACCCACGGAGACCGCTACGACATTGACCCGGTGGACAAAAACATCGACTTTCGCCGGGTGCGGAATCTGAAGGTTTACTTTAAAAACACCGCTATTGCTCTGACCACGGACATCCACGACATCGACCAGTGGCAGGGCGGGGACATTGTAATTTTTGAAAATCACATCGGCATCGTTTCGGACAAGCGCAACGGAAAGGGCATCGCCTTCGTGCTGCACAACGGCAATCCGTACCAGCGGTACTATGAGGAGGACATCCTGGAGCGCCGGAACGACCTTGTGGCGCATTACAGAATCAGCTGAGAAGGGGAGGAATTTATGGCTACTTTTGATGATTTTATGAGGCTGGATATCCGGGTGGGCACCATCACGGAGGCAAAGACCTTTGAAAAGGCCCGGAGGCCGGCCTACCAGCTATGGGTGGATCTGGGCGAGGAGATCGGCGTGAAAAAAACCTCCGCTCAGATTACGGACTACTATAAGCCGGAAGACCTCATCGGCAAGCAGGTGCTGGCCGTGGTGAATTTCCCGCCGCGGCAGATCGCGGATTTTATGTCCGAGGTTTTGGTGCTGGGCACATACAGTGACGGGGGCGTGGTACTGATCGCTCCGGACAGAAGGGTCAAAAACGGAGACAAGCTGGGCTGAGGCACCGGCGGCCCGTTTTTTATAAAAGCTCAAGAAGAAAGTTGAGGATCACCTATGAATGAAATCAAAAAAACCGCTATGGTCACCGTGTGCGGGCGGCCCAATGTGGGCAAGTCCAGCCTGACCAACGCCCTGGTGGGGGAGAAGATCGCCATCGTGTCGAGCAAGCCCCAGACCACCCGCAACCGCATTTACGGCGTGGTGAACCGGGGGGACACGCAGCTCGTGCTGCTGGATACCCCGGGGCTGCACAAGCCCCGGTCCCGGCTGGGGGACTACATGGTAAAGGTTGTGCGGGAGAGCCTGGCGGATGTGGAGTGCGCGGTGCTGCTGGTGGAGCCCATCGCCCACGTGGGAGAGCCGGAGAAGATCCTGCTGGAGCGCATCCGGGAGGAGAAGCTGCCGTGCATCCTGTGCATCAACAAAATCGACACCGTTGCCAAAAAGGACGAGCTGCTGGCGGTGATCGACGCATATAGCCAGGCATACCCGGATTTTGCGGCTATCGTGCCTATCTCGGCGCGAAAGGGTGAGGGATTGGAGGAGCTGATGGGCCTATTGGCGGGCTATGCCCAGGAGGGACCGCAGCTTTTCCCTGACGGCATGACCACCGACCAGGCCGACAGCCAGGTCTGCGCCGAGACGGTGCGGGAGAAGATGCTTTTATGCTTGGACAAGGAGATCCCCCACGGCACCGCGGTGGAGGTGACCCGTTTTTCCGAACGGGATAACGGCATTATCGACCTGGATGTGACCATCTACTGCGAAAAGGCCAGCCACAAGGGCATTATCATCGGCAAAAACGGGGAGATGATCAAGCGCATCAGCACGTTAGCCCGGCGAGATATTGAAAAATTCATGGGCACGAAGGTGTATATGGAGACTTGGGTGAAGGTAAAGGAAAACTGGCGGGACAATGTGAATTTTATCCGCAGCCAGGGGTACAACGAGAACTAAGCCGGTGAAAAGCGGGCGGTCTCGGCCAGTTTTCCTGCGAGCGTAAGTGAGCCGCCATTTTATGGCGTGAATTCGAAGAATTCCGTAGGCGGAATTTACTTCCGCCGTTAAGCGGTTTAATACGGGGCCCCCGGCCGATGGAACATCGGGTGGGGAAAACTGGCGGGACAATGTGAATTTTATCCGCAGCCAGGGGTACAACGAGAAC
>ENA-OUNS01001621-OUNS01001621.1-human-gut-metagenome-genome-assembly--contig:-NODE-1621-length-15880-cov-5.251185_pt1 | contig 15880 bp, 14 predicted proteins | sample MGYA00243237_ERZ505104 | MGnify/ENA primary metagenome ERZ505104 (study PRJEB26097, sample SAMN02711295) | human gut metagenome | biome: Gut microbiome | host: Homo sapiens | place: Denmark...
GGGCACCGACACCCCCGGGCCGCCGAAGGCGGCCACTGTCCACGCTCACTTTGAGCGTAAAGTCGCCTCCACCGGCTTCGCCGCTGTATCGGCGGAAAGGCATACCCTCAGCAGAGGGTGAAAAATTTTTAAATTCTGCTTGACAGGGGGTGCGGTGTGTGATATATTCTAACTGTACTAAGACACACGGTACGGTTAATACACCGCTTCGGCGATGAAAGGAAGGAGGCGCGCAGAATGGTAAAAATCGACTATCGGGACGGACGGCCTATCTACGAACAGGTGGCGGACGGCATCGAAGAGTTGGCATTGCGTGGGGCTTTGCCGGCGGACACGCAGCTGCCCAGTGTGCGGCAGTTTGCGATGGAGCTTTCGATCAACCCGAATACGATCCAGCGCGCATATGGAGAGCTCGAACGGCGCGGCGTGATCTACGCCGCCAAGGGACGGGGAAACTTCGTCTCGGACGTGGGGGACAGACGCGAAGAGCGGCTGCGCGAGGTGAGGGCCGAAATGACGGCTCTCGCCGGCAAGGCCCGCTCGCTCGGTGCGGATGACGCGCAGCTGACTGCGTGGGTGACGCAGAAAGGAGAGGATAGCAAATGATCAAAGCGGATAACGCAACCAAGCGTTTTGACGACATCACGGCGGTCGATCACATCTGCGCGGAGGTTCAGAACGGCTCGGTCTACGGACTGATCGGCTCGAACGGCGCCGGCAAATCGACCTTCCTGCGCATGCTCGCGGGCATTCTGGCGCCGGATGAGGGCGAGGTCTGGATCGACGGAGAGAAGGTTTTTGAGAACACCGCGGTAAAGAACCGTTGTTTTTTCATCTCGGATGAGCAGTTCTTTTTCCCGAACAGCACGCCGCAGGACATGAAAAACTACTACCGCCGCTTTTACGACAAATTCGACGAGCAGCGCTACTTCAAGCTGATGAGCGCCTTCGGACTCGACGAGACGCGCAAGATCCGCACGTTCTCCAAGGGCATGAAAAAGCAGGTCTCGGTCATCTGCGGCGTGTGCAGCGGAACGGATTACCTGTTCTGCGACGAGACGTTCGACGGTCTCGACCCGGTCGTCCGTCAGGCGGTCAAGAGCCTGTTCGCGGAGGACGTCGCGGAGCGCGGCCTGACGCCCGTCATCGCGAGCCACAACCTGCGCGAGCTTGAGGACATCTGCGACCACGTGGGTCTGCTGCATCGCGGCGGCATCCTGTTCTCGCGCGACCTCGATGAAATGAAGCTCGGCATGTACAAGGTGCAGTGCATTTTCGCCTCGCCCTTGCCGGAGGATGCGTGGGACGGCTTCGACCTGCTCAAAAAGGAGCAGCGCGGCTCGCTCTACACCATCATCGCACGCGGCGACCGCGAGGAGCTGATGAGCCGACTGAACAAAATGAACCCGACGTTCTGCGAGCTTCTGCCGCTGACGCTCGAGGAGATCTTTATCAACGAAAGGAGGTGGCCGGCTATGACGTCAAGAAGCTCCTCTTCTAAGGGACTTGTGCGTGACGGCGTGCGCCGCAGTCTTTGGGCGGTCGTGCTTTCGACGCTCACGTTCTTTATGTCGATGCTGCTGCCGTCTCTCATGGAGATGCAGCACGCGCTCGAAAACCGCAGGGAAATGATCACATCCGGTGCGCTTTCGTTCGATGTTGAGCAGAACTGGCAGTGGAGTCTTTCTTCGGTTGCGGATCGGCTCGGCGGAGAAAATGTGCTAGTCAAGATCGCGGTATTTGTGCTCGCGGTCGTGGTCGGCACGGTGATGTTCGCCTATCTGCATGACCGCCGCAAGGTGGACTTTTACCACAGCCTGCCCGTATCGCGCGAGAAGCTGTATGCGGTCAACTACGCGACCGGCGCGGTCTGCGTGCTCGTACCCTACCTTGTTATGAGAGCGCTGACGATGGTCTGCGCACACGCAATGGGCTTCGGTGCGGCGCTCGGACTGAAAACGCTGCTCGGCGTTATCGTCAGCGACATGATCTTTTTCCTGCTGCTGTTTGCGATGAGCGCACTGGCGACCATCGTCTGCGGCAACACGATCATCGCGCTGCTGCTCCAGCTCTGGGTGTTCTTCGCGCCCGTCACGGTGCAGATGCTGCGCGAGGGCCTGCTCTCGCTGTTCTGCAAGACCTACAGCGTCGATATGAGCACTGTGTTCAACAACCTGCGGCTCAGCCCGGCGGTTCAGTATTTCACGGTCAGCGGCACGAAATACAGCAGCGGCATGGTGGATGAATTTCAGCTTGCGGGTCAATCCGCCCTCGGTCTGCTGCTCGTCTATGCGGCGGCGGCCGCGTTCTTCATCGTGCTCGGCATGTTCGCATTCCGTGTCAGAAAGAGCGAACGCGCCGGTACGGCGCTGGCGTTCCGCGGACTCTGCCTCCCGGTCAAGGTTTTCATGTGCCTTGTCATGGGACTCGTGTCCGCACTCGGCTTCCACCTGATCGGCGGCGAGTTCTGGATGTGGCCGGGTCTGGTGTTCGGCGTGATCATTTTCCACGCGATCGTCGAGATCATCTATGCCTTTGATTTCCGTGCGCTCGTCAAGCATCCGGTTCAGCTCCTGGTCATCCTCGCCGCCGCGGCGGCGATCATGGTCGGCGCGCAGAACGATGTGCTCGGCTTTGACCGCTGGCTCCCGGACGAGAGCAAGGTCACGGGCGTCAAGCTCGACGCAGACCGCTATGACATGAGCAGCGCCGAGCCGCTGAACGAGGCCGGCAACATCGAGGCTGCCTGCCGGCTGGCGCAGCTCGGCCGCGAAACGACGCTCGATCCGAGCCTTGGCGATACGACGCTGTATCAGAGCCATCTGCTGACCTTCTATATGAAGAACGGCTCGGTTCAGAGGCGCCGCTATACGATGAAGGACGACGCAGAGGTCGACGGCCTGCTGAGCAGCATGTACGGCTCGAGCGAGTACAAGGCCAAAACGCGCGACCTGTTCAATGTGGACATCGACGATTGCAGCAAGGTTACGGTGCGAGTCACCACGAACCAGCTGTCGGAAAACACGGATAACAGCAGGCTGTTCACGGATACCGAAAAGAGCCGCGAGATCATCGAGACGCTGCGCAAGGAGTGCCTGACCTATACCGAACTGTCGGCGCCGGTGATGATGCTGTATATCGAGAGCGACGCGGAGACGAATAATTACAGCTATACTTTCGTCACCGAGCGGGACGTACAGACGCTCGCACTTATCAAGAAATATATGGGCGTCGAGCCGACGAGCATCGACCCGGAGAACATCGGCAAGCTCCAGCTGGACTTCTATGTCGGCGGTGAGGACAACGTCTGGGTCGGCGTCGAGGTCACGGACCGCAATGATATTGCGGCGCTGGTGAAGGATGCGGTCTCGGAGAGCGAAATGCAGCTCTACAACGAGAACATGGCGCAGTACGGTCTGACCGACCACGCGGAAAGCAATGTGCGCGTTTACGCAGGGAAGAAGGACGGCAATGGGGTGTACGGACTGAATGATCTGGCGTACCCGAAGAATGCCTTCCCGACGGAAACGGTCGAGAAATACCGTGCGGCGGCGGAAAAGCTGGCGCAGGACCCGACGTCGAACGCCGTGACGCTGGACGGCGACACGATGGTGACGCGCACCTCTCTCGGCTGAAACCCCAGCGGAAATGAAAAGAGGACAGGAGACGAAACCGTTTCCTGTCCTTTCTCTATCAGCAAATCTGACAAAAAACTACAACTGCAATTAGAGAAGATGCACAACAAAAAGCGGAAAAGATGCCTTTTGAGTTCGGAAATGATGAAAAAACAGGTTTTTCAAAAAAAGCACTTTTCTTTCTTCGGTTTTATGCTATAATGAGGATAGCAAAAAAGGGACTGCGGTATGGCAGTCTGTGAAAGAACTTCCCAGATCTACATGTAGGAGGATTTTATTATGACCAGAGGTATTCGCGTAAAGAATACGGACGACATTCAGAAGATCAACAAGATCGTTACCAAGTACGGCTTCGACATCTGGATTCACGGCAAGAGCGGCATGGTAGACGCCAAGAGCCTGCTCGGCATGTTCCTGCTCAGCTTGAACGAGCCGCTTCAGATCGTTCTGGAGGACGACGAGGATCCGGTAGCAGTCAAGGCTCTGTTCAAGGACCTGGCTGAGTACCTCGAGATCGACGACGAGGACTGATCCGGTTCTGCTGAAAGGCGAAATTTTCCCCCTGCTTTCCTGACGAAGGCAGGGGGTTTTCTTTTTCACCGGAATGCGGTATAATAAAAGATAACAGCCAAAGGTAAAGGACAACAGCCAAAGGGTATCGCCTGCGGTGAACTCGGAAACGTGAGGACTTAAACGCATGAAAATCATGGTGATAGACGGAAACAGCATAATCAACCGTGCCTACCACGGCATCCGGCCGCTCTCCAATCATGAGGGTACGCCGACCAACGCGGTCTACGGTTTTCTCTCGACGCTCTTCAAGCAGCAGGACGAGGAACGGCCCGACCGCACGGTCGTATGTTTCGACGTAAAGGAAAAGACCTTCCGCCATCTGAAATTCGATACCTACAAGGCGACGCGCAAGCCGATGGACGAGGAGCTTGCCGTGCAGATGCCCATCGTCAAGGAGGTGCTCGACGCGCTCGGCATCGTGCGCTGCGAGCTGGCGGGCTATGAGGCGGACGATCTGCTCGGCACGATCAGCCGCCGCGCAAACGAAAACGGCGACGAATGCGTCATCCTCACCGGCGACCGTGACTCGCTTCAGCTGGTCGGCGGCGGAACGGTCGTGCGCCTGGTCAAGAGCGCCCTCGGCAAGACGACGTATACGAGCTATACGCCCGAGAAATTCCGCGAGGAATACGGCTTTGACCCCATCCGACTCATCGACCTCAAGGCGCTCATGGGCGACTCGTCGGACAACATCCCCGGCGTCAAGGGCGTGGGCGAGAAGAGCGCTAAGCAGCTGCTCGCGGACTTCGGCACGCTCGACGGTATCTATGAGCATATCGACGACGAGCGCATCAAAAAGGGCGTGCGCGCCAAATTACAGGCGGACGAGCAGGGAGCGCGCGACAGCTACTGGCTCGCCACCATCGACCGGAATGTACCGCTCGAGCTGGACGTTGCGCATCTGCCCGAACAGAAGATCGACCGCGAGGCGCTGTACAGCCTGCTGACAAGGCTGGAGTTCGACCAGTTCATCCGAAAGCTCGGTCTGACGGAGGGGGAGGAGGCCGCCGCGCCGCGCCTGCCTGCACTGGAGCGCTGCACCATCGCCTCGGCGTTCGAGGCGTTCGGCCTCGTCGACTCGCTGACCGAGGCAGACCGCGTTTTTGTCCTTGCAGGGAAAACACTCGGTGCACTCTGCCTGCTTTCCGGCGACACGGCGTATTTTCTGTATGCGGACGATATGGGGGACGCATGGAACGATGTGCTCGCGCGTCTGTTTGATGGCAGCGTGAACCTCGCGCTGCACGACGCGAAGGACATCATCAAAAATCTGCTGCTCCGCGGCATCGATCCGCGCGGCATCACGTTTGATACCGCTCTCGCGGCCTACCTCATCGACCCGGCGCAGTCGAGCTACGACCTGCCGCGGCTCGCGCTCGCCTGCGTGAACGAAATGCTTCCCGCGCTCGATCTGGACGATCCGGCGGCGCTTTCGCCGCTCGGCGGACGCGAGGAGACTGGCCGCTCTGCGGCGCAGTATCTCGCCGCGATGCGCGAGATCTTCCGCGAGATGAACGATAAGATCGAGCAGTTCGGCATGCGCCGGCTGTATTACGAAATTGAGCTGCCGCTCGAGCGGGTGCTCGCGGAGATGGAGAACGCAGGCTGCGCTGTCGAGCCCGATGCGCTGCGCACGTTCGGCGAACGTCTGGAAACGCGCATCCGCGATCTTGTGGATCAGATCTATCTGGATGCCGGCGCGGAGTTCAACCTGAACAGCACCCGTCAGCTGGGCGAAATCCTGTTCGAGCGGCTCGGACTGCCGGCTCCGAAAAAGACCAAGACCGGCTATTCGACGAGTGCAGAGGTGCTCGAGCGCCTGCGCGAGGACCATCCCATCATCGCACACATTCTGGAATACCGCCGCCTGACCAAGCTCAAGAGCACCTATGTGGACGGCCTGCTTTCCGTTGCGGACCCGAAGGACAACCGCATCCATACGCATTTTCAGCAGATGGTCACGGCGACCGGCCGCCTGTCCTCGACCGACCCGAACTTGCAGAACATTCCGGTGCGCACCGAGCTCGGACGAGAGCTGCGCCGCATGTTCGTCGCGCCGGACAAGGATCATATCCTCATCGACGCCGACTATTCGCAGATCGAGCTGCGCGTGCTCGCGCATATCTCGGGCGACAGGCACATGATCGGCGCGTTCCGCACGGGACAGGACATTCATGCCGCGACCGCGTCCAAGGTCTACCATCTGCCGATCGAGGAGATCACGAGCGCGATGCGCTCGTCCTGCAAGGCGGTCAACTTCGGCATCGTCTACGGCATTTCGGATTTCTCGCTCGCGCAGGACATCGGCGTGAGCCGAAAGGAGGCTGCGGCCTTCATCCGCTCGTATCTGGACAGCTATCCGGGCGTGGAGAACTATATGGAAACCATCAAGGAGACGGCACGCGAGCAGGGCTATGTAACGACGCTGTTCGGCCGCCGCCGTGCGCTGCCTGACATCAACAGCAAAAACTTCAACGTCCGCTCGGCCGCCGAGCGGATCGCGATGAACACGCCCATTCAGGGCACGGCTGCGGACATCATCAAGATCGCGATGGTGCGTGTGCGCGACCGCCTGAGGCGTGAAGGACTGGAAAGCCATCTGATTTTGCAGGTGCACGACGAGCTGATTATCGAAGCGCCCCTCAAGGAGAAGGACATCGCCGCGCGCATCCTCACCGAGGAGATGGAGAACGCCTTTCAGATGGACGCGCCGCTCGTGGCGGAAGCCAAAAGCGGCATGAGCTGGTACGATGCGAAATAACAACGGACAAATATTTAGAAGGTAAGCAATATGGATAAGATCGTTTTTATCTGCACGGGCAACACGTGCCGCTCGCCGATGGCGGAAGGGTTCTTCCGCGCGCTGGGCGGCGAGGAAAAGACCGGACTTGCGGCGCTGAGCGCCGGGATGTATACCTCGGACGGCCTTCCGGCGAGCGGGAACGCGGTCACGGCCGCAGCTGAGCTTGGCGCAGACATCACCTCGCACCGCTCGCGCATGCTGACGCCCGAGCTTGCACACGAGGCGAAATATCTCGTCTGCATGACGGGCGCACAGTATGACAACCTGTGCGCGGCGTTCCCGGACTGCGCGGACAAGGTGTTCACGCTCACGCCGGCCGATGTTTCCGACCCGTTCGGCGGCGATCTCGAAATCTACCGCCGCGCGGCGGCTGAGATCAAAGCCGGCGTGCAGAGCATCATCGGGAGACTGGCAGGATGAACATAACGGAAATGCAGGAAAAGCATCTTCCTGCGCTCGCGGAGCTTGAAAAACAGTGCTTTCACGCGCCGTGGAGCGAGAAAATGCTGCGCGAGGAGCTTGGCGGCGGGATCTTCCTCGTCGCGGAGCAGGACGGGGAGGTGCAGGGCTATGTCGGCTGTCAGACCGTCCTGGACGAAGGTTATATCACCAACGTTGCCGTGTCGCCGGATTTTCGGCGGCGGGGCGCTGCGCGGCTGCTCATTGCGGAGCTGATCGCGCGAGCGAAGGAGAAGGGACTTGCGTTCGTCACCCTCGAGGTGCGCGAGAGCAACGCGCCTGCCATCGCGCTGTATGCCGGGGCGGGCTTTGCCCCGGTCGGGACCCGGAAGAATTTTTACAGCAATCCTGCCGAAAACGCGCTTTTAATGACGATAAACTTTGGATAACAGGAGGAATTGCCATGATGGAGCTTCGCTTTGTTGACGCAGAGAACACAGATTTTCACAGCCTGACCGCCAGACTGGATGAGTACTATTTTATGCTCGTCGGTGATGTGGAAAAACGCTACGCCAAATACAACCTGCCGCATCTGTTTAACTGCCGCATCGTTGCATACAAGGACGGTGCGCCTGCGGGCTGCGGCGCGTGGAAGCAGATCGATGAGACGACCTTCGAGGTCAAGCGCATCTTCATCGCGCCGGAGTTCCGGCGGCAGGGTGTCGCGAGCGCGATCATTGCGGCGCTCGAACAGGACGCGCGGGCGAACGGCTTCACGCACGCTATTCTGGAGACCGCGCGCACGACTGCGGACAGCGCCGCGTTCTACACAAAAAACGGCTATCATGTGATCGACTACTACGGCAGCCCGGCAGGCGCTGAAAACTGCCTCTGCTTTGAGAAAAACTTGTAAACTGGAGTGAAAACCTTGAGAATACTTGCAATCGAGTCCTCCTGCGACGAGACGGCGGCCGCCGTCATCGAGGACGGACGGAAAATGCTGTCGAACGTTGTCGACACGCAGATCGCGACGCACGCGCTTTACGGCGGCGTCGTGCCCGAGATCGCCTCGCGCCGCCACATGGAGGCGGTCGTCCGCGTGACCGAGCAGGCGCTTGCGGACGCGGAGATGGATAAGCATGAGGTGGATGCAGTCGCTGCGACCTGCGCGCCGGGACTGATCGGTGCGCTGCTCGTCGGCGCAAACTTCGGCAAGTCGCTCGCGTTCGCGATGAACAAGCCGTTCATCCCGGTGCATCACATCCGCGGCCATATCGCCGCGACCTATCTGGCATATCCCGAGCTCAAGCCGCCGTTCCTGACGCTCATCGCCTCGGGCGGCCACAGCGAGATCGTCATGGTCAAGGACTATACCGAGTTCGAGATCCTCGGCGGCACGCGCGACGACGCCGCGGGCGAGGCGTTCGACAAGGTGGCGCGCGTGCTCGGCGTCGGCTATCCCGGCGGCCCGAAGATCGACGCGCTCGCGCAGAACGGCGACCCGAAGCGCTATAAGCTGCCCGACAGCCGCATCAAGGATGCGCCGCTCGATTTTTCGTTCTCCGGGCTCAAGACGGCGGTCATCAACCTCGCGCACAACGCCGAGCAGAAGGGCGAAACGCTCGACCGGGAGGGCCTTGCGGCCTCGTTCTGCACGGCGGTCGTGCATACGCTCGTGCCGCGCCTCGAGGAGGCGGTGCATCAGACGCACGCGCGCAATGTGGTCTGCGCGGGCGGCGTCGCGGCGAATTCCTTCCTGCGCGCAGCGCTCAGCGGCATGGCGAAGCGCACGCACACGCGGCTGTTCCTGCCGCCGCTCAAGCTCTGCGGCGACAATGCCGCCATGATCGGCGCGCAGGCGTACTATGAGTATCTCGCCGGCAACCTCGGCCACACGCTTCAGAACGCCTATCCGACCGCCGACATCGGACGCAATATCTGCGACCCGGCGTAGCTCCCGGATGACGGAACGCCCGGAAAACGGCGCAGCCGGAATGCGGACTGTCGGAAAAACGAAGTTTTTCGATAGACTAAAAGCGGATTTGTGAAATACGCCCGTAAATTAGGGTTTGCAAAAATCATAAAATGATGTAAAATAGAAGTGGTTTACGTCCTGTGCTTTGCCGCAGGGCGCGGCCACTTCTGTTTTTTCATATTAAACTTTTGGGCACGGTGCGCCGCGGCGCATCGTGGAGAAGGCTGTGGAAGCCGCAACGACTGCCCTGAGATGAGAGGGCGGGGCGCAGAGCGAGGTTTCGTGCTGCGTCGGGACAAAAAGGAGCAATAGTACACATGGGTATGACAATCGCGCAGAAAATCTTAAAGGCGCATCTGGTAGACGGCGAGATGGTCGTGGGGCAGGAGATCGGCCTCAGGATCGACCAGACGCTCACGCAGGATGCGACCGGTACGATGGCTTATCTCCAGTTTGAGGCGATGGGCGTCGATCAGGTCAAGACCGAGCGTTCGGTCGCCTACATTGACCACAATACCCTGCAGTCCGGCTTCGAGAATGCGGATGACCACAAATACATCGGTTCTGTAGCCAGAAAGCACGGCATTTATTATTCCAAGGCAGGCAACGGCATCTGCCATCAGGTTCATCTGGAGCGCTTCGGCGCGCCGGGCAAGACGCTGATCGGCTCGGACAGCCACACCCCGACCGGCGGCGGCATCGGCATGCTCGCCTTCGGCGCGGGCGGTCTGGATGTTGCGGTCGCGATGGGCGGTGGCGCATATTACATCCCGATGCCGAAGATGGTCCGCGTCACGCTGACCGGCAAGCTGTCTCCGTGGGTTTCCGCAAAGGACGTTATCCTTGACGTTCTGCGCCAGATGACCGTCAAGGGCGGCGTCGGCAAGATCGTTGAGTATGCGGGCGAGGGCGTTAAGACCCTGTCTGTGCCGGAGCGCGCGACTATCACCAACATGGGCGCCGAGCTAGGCGCTACCACCTCGATCTTCCCGTCCGACGAGGCCACCAGGAAGTTCCTCGAGGCGCAGGGTCGCGGCGACGTATGGGTTCCGCTGGCATCCGACCCGGACGCAGAGTACGACGAGGAGTACACCGTCGATCTGTCCGCACTCGAGCCGCTCGCAGCGATGCCGCATATGCCGGACAACGTAAAGAAGGTCACGGAGATCGGTGAGATCCCGATCAACCAGTGCTGCATCGGCTCGTGCACCAACTCTTCCTATTATGATATGATGAAGGTCGCGGCGATCCTCAAGGGCAAGACCGTCGACCCGAACGTTTCCCTGACCATCAGCCCGGGCTCCAAGCAGGTATTCAACATGCTCGCGCAGAACGGCGCGCTTTCCGACATCATTTCCGCCGGTGCGCGCATTCTCGAGTGTGCCTGCGGCCCCTGCATCGGCATGGGTCAGTCCCCAGAGTCCGCAGGCGTTTCCCTGCGTACCTTCAACCGCAACTTTGAGGGCCGCTCCGGCACGCAGGACGCGAAGATCTACCTCGTCTCCCCGGAGGTCGCGGCGGCGTCCGCTCTGGCAGGTCATCTGGTCGATCCGCGCACGCTCGGCGAGATGCCGGAGATCGAGATGCCTGAGCATTTCGTCATCAACGACAACATGATCGTAAAGCCGGCGGAAAATCCGGCTGAGGTCGAGGTCGTCCGCGGCCCGAACATCAAGCCCTTCCCGCTGGGCAAGGCGCTCGAGGCATCCTACACCGGCAAGGTCGTGCTCAAGACCGAGGACAACATCACCACCGACCATATCCTTCCGGCCGGCGCGAAGCTGCTCCCGTACCGCTCGAACGTCCCGTTCTACTCCAACTACTGCTTCATCAACGTGGACAAGGATTTCCCGTCCCGCTGCAAGGAGCAGGGCGGCGGCATCATCGTCGGCGGCGCAAACTACGGTCAGGGCTCGTCCCGTGAGCATGCGGCGCTCGTTCCGCTGTATCTGGGCGTCAAGGCTGTCCTGTGCAAGTCCTTCGCGCGCATCCACAAGGCAAATCTGGTCAACTCCGGCATCATTCCGCTGACCTTCGCAGATCCGGCGGATTACGATGCGATCAATCTGCTCGACGAGATCTCTCTGCCGAACGTTCTCGAGGAAGTAAAGAACGGCAAGCAGGTCACGGTCGTCTGCGGCGGCAGAACCTTCAAGGCAGACTGCGAGGTCTCCGAGCGTCAGCGCCATGCGCTGCTCGCGGGCGGCACGCTGCTCTATGCGCGTCAGCAGGCGAACAAGTAAGAGCTGAAACCGAGGCGGCGGACAGGGGAGAATGTCTGTCCGGTCCGCCTTGACAGAATGACGTTAATTTGTTAAAATAATATCAATGCGACAGGAGGACAACCCAATGTCTATCGACCAGTCTGTTCTGGATAAATTTGAGGCAGTTGTAGAGAGCCAGCGCAAGCGTATCATGGATATGAAGGCGCAGGACGATTTTATTGATTATTCCAAGCTCGACAAGCTCATCATCGGCGTGTGCGGCGGCGACGGCATCGGCCCGATGATCACCGGCATGGCGCAGCACGCACTTGAGGTTCTGCTCGCAGACAAGGTAAAGGCCGGCAAGGTCGAGTTCCGCGTCATCGACGGCCTGACCATCGAGCGCCGCGCCGAACTCGGCTGTGCGATTCCGCCCGACGTCATGGAGCAGCTCAAGCAGTGCCATGTTATCCTGAAGGGCCCCACCACGACCCCGCGCAAGGGCGATCCGTGGCCGAACGTTGAGTCCGCGAACGTTGCCATGCGCAAGGGTCTCGACCTGTTCGCGAACGTCCGTCCGGTAAAGGTTCCGGAGCTCGGCATCGACTGGACGTTCTACCGCGAGAACACCGAGGGCGGCTACGCTGTCGGCTCGCAGGGCGTGCAGATCGACGACGATCTGTTCATCGACTTCACCGTTGCGACCTCGCAGGGCTGCGAGCGCATCGCGCGTCTGGCCTTTGATTACGCGCGCAAGACCGGCAAGAACCGCGTTTCCTGCGTCACCAAGGCGAATATCATCAAGACCACCGACGGCAAGTTCCTTGATACCTGCCAGAAGGTTGCCGCAGAGTACCCGGAGGTCGTTTTTGACGACTGGTACATCGACATCATGACCGCAAAGCTGCTCGACGACAAGCGCCGCCGCGACTTCAAGGTCGTTGTCCTGCCCAACCTGTACGGCGACATCATCACCGACGAGGCAGCTGAGATCCAGGGCGGCGTCGGTACCGCAGGCTCGGCGAATATCGGCAAGCGCTACGCAATGTTCGAGGCCATCCACGGCTCTGCACCGCGCATGGTCAAGGAAGGCCGCGCAAAGTATGCCGACCCGTCCTCCGTGCTGCGTGCAGCCGTCATGCTGCTCGAGCATATCGGTGAGATCGAGCTGGCGAAAAAGCTCGACCGTGCGCTCGACATCTGCATGGTTGAGGAGCGCAAGGTCGTTGTGACCGGCCGCGATACCGGTGCGACCGCACAGGAGTTCACGGATTACGTTCTCGAGACGATCGCAAAGCTTTAATCCAAGTTGATAACAGTGGTGCGTGCCTTGCGGAGGGAGTTTGCAGGGCACGTGCGCATTCTCGGAAGCAAAGGAAGAAAATAACGGAGAGAGGGGAGAGACGGTGGAACACAGGCAAGAGGTATCTAAAGCGGTAATTCAGCGTTTACCGCGATATTATCGCAACATCTGCGAGCTGAAAGCCGAAGGCGCGCAGCGCATCTCCTCGCGCGCACTGGCCGAGCGGATGGGGCTGACGGCATCGCAGATCCGGCAGGATTTCAACTGCTTCGGCGGCTTCGGTCAGCAGGGCTACGGCTACAATATCGAAAAGCTGCAGGAGGAGCTCGGCGCGATCCTGGGTCTGCGCGCAGGACGCACGGCGATTCTTCTGGGCGCCGGCAACCTCGGCCGCGCCTTGCTCAACAACTTCAATTTCTCTGCGAGCGGCTTTGAGCTGCTGTGTGCATTCGACGCCAGTCCGGAGCTGATCGGCCGCAGCTTTGGCGGCCATGAGGTGAGGGACGCAAAAGAGCTTGACCACTATATCGACGAGCTCCACCCGGATGTTGCGGTGCTGACTATCCCGCGCGGCAACGCGCCGGCGATCGCGCGCAGTCTGGTCGAGCGCGGCATCCGCGGTCTGTGGAACTTCACGGGCGAGGATCTGCATCTGGAGGGACTCGGTGTTCCGGTTGAGAATGTACATCTGTCGGACAGCCTTATGACGCTGTGCCAGCTTGTCGGCATGGCTGAGGAGAACGAGGACTGAGACCATAAAAAGAAAGGGAGAGCACGGAAATAGCTGTGCTCTCCCTTTCTTTTGCAGTTTACAGCAGATTGTTTCGAAACTGGGTGGGGGACTGGCCGGTTTTCGAGCGGAATGCCGCGATAAAATTGACCTCGCTCCGAAATCCCACGCGGAACGCGATCTCGCTGACCGAAAGGCCGGTCGAGTGCAGCAGCGATTTCGCCTCGTCGATACGGTGGAGCATGATATATTCATGCGGCGAAAAGCCGGTCGAGGCGCGGAAAATGCGCGAGAAATGCGATGTACTGAGGTTGACTTGCGCGGCGATGCTGCGGACCGGGAGCTCCTCGGTCAGATGGCTGTCGATGAAGCGCACAGCCTGCGCGACTGCGTCGTTTTCTGCGGGACTGTGCGCGCGCTGCGGCAGGAGCAGGCCGCACAGGATGCGGTACAGGGCCTGCGAGCGCTCGATCTCACTGGTTTCGCCGGTCCGCAGGCCGAGGATGAGCTGCGCAAGCTCCTGCTCGAGATGCAGCGCGGCGGCAGGCGTGAACACCTGTCTGCCGCCGTGAAAGGCGATGATCTGCTCGAAAAATGCGCCCGAGTTCGCTCCGTCGAAGTGCAGCCAGAGCGCTTCTGCGTCACTGTGTGTGAAAAAGCGGTGAGGTCTGCGGCAGTCCACGAGCGCAGCCTGTCCGCGCTCGACCGAAAATTCGTGATCGGTGCGGACGTACATCGTCCCGGCGCGCACATAGAGCAGATAGAAGTTGCGGTGGCTTTCGAGATGCGCGATCTCGCAGTTGTCGCGGAAATCATAATTTTCATCGTAGTAATAATGCCCGGCGCGCGTGATGTAGTAGAACAGTCCGCGCGCGACCGTGCCGGGGGTGGCAAAGAAGCGCTCTGAACGCGCGAGCACCCCGGCTTCTTCTGTGACCTTCATGACGGCAGCCTCCTTTTTGTGACTGCTGTCATTATAGCACAAAATATAAATAGATTGCAGTGTTTTGTTATTGTCAATGGCATGAATTTTCGGTAATATCTTAATAAAGAAACATCCGAAGGAGAATACGAGGGGTGCAGAAAGAAAAATTCTGCAAAACTCGTTCTTTCGCCGGATGGTTTGGGGGAATATGCTATGATAAAGGAAAAGACGTTTTATAAGTCGTTTATGATTTTAGCGCTGTCTCTGGCGCTGCAGAATCTGCTGACCTACGGCGTCAACATGATGGATACGCTCATGCTCGGACGTTACAGCCAGAACGCGATGGGCGGCGTCAGTCTGTGCAACCAGATCCAGTTCCTGCTCCAGATGCTGGTCGTCGGCGCGGGCGAGGGCGCGGTCGTTATGGGCTCGCAGTACTGGGGCAGGAAAAAGCTCGAGCCCATTCCGCACATCATCGGTGTGGCGCTGCGCTTCGGCGGCGCGCTCGCAGTGCTGCTGTTCATCCTCGTATTCGGCTGGCCGAACCAGATCCTGAGCCTGCTCTCGAACGACCCGGCAGTCATCGCGGAGGGCGCGAAATATTTCAGCATCATCCGCTATACCTACGTCATCTTCACCATCACGAATATCCTTGTCGCGTCACTGCGTTCGATCGGCGTGGTCAGGATCGGCTACATGATCTCCGGCTCGACGCTCGTCATCAACGTATGCCTGAACTATCTGCTGATCTACGGCAATCTCGGCTTTCCGGAGATGGGCGTGCGCGGCGCGGCCTGCGCAACGCTGATCGCGCGCTGTGTCGAGCTGATCATCGTTATCTGGTTTCTCAAGTACAGAGAAAACATGCTCAATCTCAATCTCCGCAAGCTTTAATGCAAGCGCTGCACTTCTTTGCTGCCCCTGCGATCCAAATGTACGGATATCTGTCGTTTGTCCTGTTGCCATATTTTGTACACGAAATCGAATATCATCACGATGTGGCCCCGTCAGTGTTGTCTTTTGCCGTATCTCCCTCTCTCGATTAAGAAAAAGAATCTCATCAAACCTATCAGCAGATACATTTGGCTCATACGAAACTGCCAGCTGTTCCCTACCGCCTGTCAGGGAATGATAAATCTGTGCGATTACTGGTGCAATCTCACCAACAAATGCTTCCCTAAGCTGTACAATTTTTTTTCCATGCTGAATTAGCTGTGCATCCCAGACATCGAGCATTGCCTGTGCATCCTTCGACAGATCTATCTCTTTTAACAGTGCATTTCGTTGTGTAAGACATTTATTGTAATGCGTCAAAAAATGCAGATACACCTTG
>ENA-OUNS01001623-OUNS01001623.1-human-gut-metagenome-genome-assembly--contig:-NODE-1623-length-15874-cov-5.348379_pt1 | contig 15874 bp, 17 predicted proteins | sample MGYA00243237_ERZ505104 | MGnify/ENA primary metagenome ERZ505104 (study PRJEB26097, sample SAMN02711295) | human gut metagenome | biome: Gut microbiome | host: Homo sapiens | place: Denmark...
TATCCATCTTTTTCTCATTATCAGTATCTATCACACTGAATTTTATTCCTTTTTGATTGTTTTTTATAGCTTCTATTTCAAAGTCTATCATATCTTCAGGTAATTTATTTATATCGCACCACACTAATTCTGAACATTTTTCTGGTTCGTTTATTTTTATGTCACCTTTATACTTTGATACTTCAAAATATACATCATAGTATGGCAACAACGATTTGTTACGTCTATTCACTACAAATGTATCGATTATATCATTCAATGATAATTCTATTCCCAGTTCTTCTTTTGCTTCTCTAACAAGAGCATCGTATGCATTCTCGCCTTGGTCGATGTGTCCAGCCGGTAATGCTAGAAAGCCCGGCCATAATTTAGTGCCTTGTCTCCTTTGTAATAAAATATCATTTTTTTCATTTCTAATTATCATATATACTGATGATAAAAATTTTTCTTTTTCCATAGTTTTATTCTCCTTAATACATTTAATATTTTAACATAAAAACAAGCGATTTTCAACTAATCGCTTGTTTTACATAACATTATTTTTTGTATCTTTTATCTCCCCACCAATTCGGTACTAGCTCTTTTAGATGAACTATTTTTCTTGTTTCATAGTCCGTAAGTATTTCCATGTTTCTATTTTCGTAATTAAGTTGCATTAAAAATTCTCTACAAGCCCCACATGGCATTCCTCCGTTTGTTTTTGGTGGGTCTTTTCTAAATGCTATCATTCTTATGATTTTAGTTTCACCTGTATTCAAATACATATTCAATGCTGCAACTCTCTCTGCACATAAGTTCATTACTCCACTTGCCCCTTCGATACAAAATCCTGTAAAGATTTTTCCGCTTTCACTTTGAACAGCTGCAACCACATGATGAGTTGTTATGAATGGCGATATTTCTTCTGGATGATACTCCTTTTTTGCCTTTTCATACATTTCTTCCCAAATGTCCATTTTCTTCTCCTTTTATCTTATATTTCTTTATACATAAAACATTCTTTGTCGTGTGAATATATCACACCTATTGCTTGTAGATATGAATATACTATTGTTGATCCAACAAATTTCATTCCTTTTTTCTTTAAGTCTTTAGAAATTTTATCTGATAATTCCGACGTTGTTTTGTCTATTTCATAGAATGTTTTTCCTTCTGTAAATTTGATTAGATAATTATAAAACGTACCATGTTCTTTTTGTATATCTTTGAATATTCTAGCATTATTTATACTAGCATTTATTTTTAGTTTGTTTCTTATTATTTTTTCATTTGATAATAGTTCCTGTATTTTTTTATTGTCATAATTGCATATTGTGTCAATGTCAAAATTATCATATGCCTTTCTAAAATCTTCTCTTTTATTTAATACACATTCCCAAGATAATCCCGCTTGGAAAGATTCTAATATTAACATTTCAAATAAGTAATGGTCATTAAAATTAGGTTGACACCATTCTTCGTCGTGATATTTTATATACCTTGGATTTTGCAAATTACACCATTTGCACCTAGTTTTATTATTCATATATTCTCCTAAAAAGCTGTTTCTATATAATTAATTAGTTCTTGTTTTATTTCTTCTGTTTTTGTGTTTTTTATTTTTTCTGCATATTCCACTACATCTTGTTCCATTGGTAAATTTGGCTTATCTATATTAAATTCTTTTAGAATTGGAAGTATCTCTTTTTCCATTTCAGGATAATATTTATATAATGTGTCATATGCATTTAATGGTTTATCAGGTTTTGTATATCTTGCACTTTCCCAGTCTAGCACCATTTCTATATAATCAGCTTTGTTTTTTTCTACTTCATTTTCGTGATGTGAGGACAATTTTCTATGTAAAGCTGATACATCTTTTTTATTATAAAATAAATACATAAATAGTTTGTCTATGTCGTGATTTTGTATTTGTTTTAGCACTGCTTCTTCTTTTACATATTTATTAGCTAAATACATAACTATTTTTCTATGTTTGTATGTGTATTCTATATGTTCTTGGTTTTTCATTTTTTCCTCCTAATAGAAAAAGAGGCATCTTTTAGATGACGCCCCTATTTTTTTATAATGTTCTGTAATTATTTTTATCTGCTCTATCATCTTTTTGTATGTCATATTTTTTGTTTCTATAAAACCAGTCCGTTTTTTTGTCCGTTGGATGTAGTTTTTTGTTTTTGTCTAATAGCCAGTCAAACATTGTTAATGTTGGCAATATGATTCCTATGAAAGACATGAATACACTTAAATAGTCATCTATCATTCCTCCAACTGTTTGCATTTGCACTATGTTTTTATATAGAGCAACACCAAAATATCCATAGTATCCTATCATATAGATTACTGGACCTAGTAGTTTTCTTTTTACTATTAATATGAATGCTAAGAGTGTAAAGAATATTAATGCTATTTCTACGTTTGTATCTAATGGTTTTATCATAAAGTCTATTCCCATTGTGTATGTGTATGTTGCTACTATTCTTAGCATCCAAAATATTACGTCTAATGATACAATCATCCATGTACTAAATTTTTGCATCTTTTTGTTCCCCCTCAGGTTTTCCTTTTGTTTATAGGGACAGTCTTTTCTGTTTAAAAGAACTGTCCCTATCTTGTTAGTCTACAAAATCAAATTCATCTTTAAATTTTTCTTTAAACATTTCAAATACTTTATTTAATGTTTCTTCGTCTTCTACACTTACATAAGATTCTTCATTTTCATTTTCTGTATCTTCTACTTGTAGTATTACGACTTCTCCTGGTTCCTCTCCGTGTTTGTCTTCTGCTGGTAGTAATACAACATATTGTTCATTATCTAATTCTATTAAATCTAGGAATTCAAATCTTACTTCTTTTCCTTCCTCATCATTTAATATTATCATGTTATCATCTAATTCCTCGTTTACATTGTTTGGTGTCTTTTCGTCACTCATATTATTCTCCTTTCATTACTTTACTTTATTTTGTTTTGTTTTGTATTTCTACAAATAGTAAAATCACTTATTTTATACTATTATCTTTCAATTTTGTCAATATATTCATTTATTTTTATTTATTTTCATGTACGATTCTAGAATGTACACTGCTGAAATGGTATCTACTATGTCACGTTTTTTATATTTGTTAATGTTTAAAAAGTTCATTGTTTTGTGTGCTTCCACCGTTGTAAGTCTTTCATCAATTCTCACGATTTTAACTTTGTTGAATTTGCATTGTAGTTTGTGAATAAATTTTTCTGTTACTTCTGCTCTTTCGGTTTTGATTCCCTTCATATTTATAGGCATTCCTATTGCTATTGTATCTATTTCATATTGATTTAATATTTCTTCTAATCTTTTTAATACAATTTTGTCGTTGCCTTGATGATGTATTGTTTCCAATCCCTGAGCTGTATAACCTAACGGATCTGTAATTGCTAGTCCAACTCTTGCATCTCCATAATCTATTCCTAATGTTCTCATTTATTTTTCCAATCCTATATATATCTTTACCATTTCTTCTAATAGTTCATCTCTTTCTATTTGTCTTATTAGGTTTCTTGCATTATTATGACTTGTTATATATGTTGGATCTCCTGAAAGAATGTAACCTACTATTTGGTTGATTGGGTTATAACCTTTTTCTGTTAGTGCTTTGTAAACTTCTTTCAAAATTTCTCTTGTTCTTGCATTTTTTTCTTTTTCCACATTAAAGCTAACTGTCTCGTCTGTAACCATAAAAACCTCCTATAAATAATTTATATTGCTCTCTGTTGGATTTGCCATGTCTAGATATTCCTCTAGTCGTTTTGTAACTCCAACAAGTGCTGTTCCTTTGTAATATCTTGCTAAAGCAATGTTAATCTTTGGTGAAACTATTGTTTTTTCTCCTTTGTAATCTTCTGCTGTTTCTATTTCTAAGGCTTCTACTTTTTCTTTAATTGTTTTCATGAAGTCTCCTACGGCTTCTTCTTCTACTCCAGAGAATACTATTGCAAATTTTGGTCCCATATATCTAACAAATAAATATTCTGGTGACAAATCTCCTTTTATAGCTTTGCATATTTGATTTATTACTCTATCTCCAGTTTTTCTACTATATGTTTCATTTATATCTACTAAGTTTATTATTTTATATAGGCATACAGTTGATGTTGTATACTGGTCTATTGTCTTTTTTCCATCCGCATATAAGAACTCTGCTGTTTTTAGTTCTGAGTATTTGTCGTCGTTTACAATTCTCTCTATTATAGATTGGTTTTCAACAGTTTTTAATACTGATACTATGTTATTTTTAACAACTTCTAAAACAGTGGTATCTACATTGTCATATTCGTGTGGTAAATTTCCTTCTATAATCCAGTATCCAATATATACGTTATCTATATATAAAGGGAAGAACATTGCTGACTTTGCTCTTGCAAATTCCATCTTTTGATATGGAAGCTTTTCTCCTTCATTATTTACTGTTATATATTTTGAAATTCCAGTCTCTATACTGTCTTTGAATATTGGTTCTAATTGTAATGTTTTTAGAGCTGACCAGTGTTTTTCTGCTACGTTTGTTGCTTTTATAACATATTCAGCACCATTGTAAACCACAATGGTGGAATATTTTATTTTATATTTTTCAATTAAAATGTCATTTATCTTTTTTAACTTTTCATCTACACTTGAGGTTTCGCTAATAGTATTTATAAAGTCTTGTAATACATTTAAATTTACTATTTGTTGATTTATATTGTTAAATGCTTGTATTTTTTTATGAATTGACATGTTGTATAAAACTAGTCCTACTATTATTGCTACTAGTAGTAGAATCACTCCTATTATTGTCGCTGACAAAAAGTATCACCTCATTTTTCGTTTTTTAAAAATTATTTCTCATTTTGTTTAGTGTTTCGTTCATGCTACTGTTGAACGTTTGATTTCTCTTGTTATAATCATTATAGTTCTTGTCTTGAACTTTTCTTTGTCTATCTGCTATTAGTGGATAGACCATATCTCCTAATTTGTTTAATGCTTCTAGGAATATTTTTGAATAGCCATTTAGCGAAATTTCGCAATCAACCATTCTTTCTAGATATTTTGCATATGTTTGTGTTTCAAATGGTATTGTTGTATATCTTACTTTGTCTTTATCAAATAATGTGTTGATATATGTTGATGCAGGATCATTATAACAAGATATTCCTCCAATTATTAATTGATCTGTTAGTTTTCTTAAGTTTAATGCTTTGTTTATTACTATTCTTAGTTTGTTTTGATCTAATATGTTTCTATATTTTAGTTCATTTAAGAATAATGTTAATGGTTGAATTGTTAGTATGTCATATGTTTGAACTAAATATAGTTCTTGTGCCTTTGCAAAGTAGTTGATGTTTGTATTAAAATCACAATCTAATAATATTAAAGAATGATTTTTTACTAATGTTTCTAAAATATTTCCATAATCGTCATATTCTGAATCATCATCTTTTGCAACATTTGTGTAGACTGTAAGATTTTTGTCTACTTGAATTCCCTCTGCAACTCCTCTTCTTAGTCCTTCTATGCATCTAAATGCTCTATCTCTTAAACTGTCTTCATTTAATGTATAAATGTAATAAGAGTTCTTGTTTTTTGTAAGGTCTAAAATTGCTGTATTTATTCCTTTACTTGATAGTAATGCCGCTAAGTTGTTTACTAGGAATGAAGTTCCATTTTTTGATGTTCCCACAAATGCCACTATTTTTTTGTCGCCTGTTAATAATGTTGATAGTCTGTCATTATCTCGGTAAATTGAGTTTTGTTCAACAGCTGTTGGGACATTATTAATATAATTATTTTGTGGTCTTTGGAAGTTGTTTGTTTCTGGCCTAATTTGTTGACTTGCTTGGTTGTTATTAACTAGTAAATTATCATCTTCGTAATCTTCTATTTTTGGTGCTTCTACAACTTTTTCGTCATCGTCATCAAATCCTGGCAATATTGTAGCTTTTTCTTGTTCTTCTTTGTTTGCCACAATTTCTTCATCTTCTTCATCTAATAAGCCTGGTAATATTCCAGTATCTTCTTCTGGTTGCTCTTTTTCTTCTTCAAATCCTGGTAGAGTAGTTGCTACTTCTTTTTCATCTTCGTTTTCATCAGGCATATTGAACAAGTCTACTTCTTCTTGTTTCTCCTCTTTTGGTTCTTCTACTATTTTTTTAGGTCTGCCTCTACCTTTCTTTACTTTATTCTTTTCTTCTTCAAGCTCTTCTGGCGTTTTTTCTTTTTTAGGTCTGCCTCTGCCCTTCTTAACAGGTTCAGTTGCCTGTTCCTCTATGTTGTCCATCTTGCTAACAGCATCTGTTGTTGCCAGTCTCTTGTCTAATTCCTCTTCTATGCTATTCTTTGTTTCATTTTTCATTTCTGGTTCAAGTCTTGGTAAGGTCTCTTCTATTTGAGGTTCTATTGTTTTTTCTACCTTAGGCTCTTGAATTTCTGGTTGCTGTGGAACTTCTGGTTTTGTATATGCTTTTCTTACATCTTGCATGTTTATTGTAGAAGGTATTACAACCGGCTTTGTAAGTCTTGATTTTTGAAGTTCTTTGTCTATTAAGTCTATTTTGTTTCCTCTTGAATTTGATATACTCTTTGTTGTATATTTGTTATTTTCTTGTCTTTTTTGTGCCGCTACTTGTCCTTTTACGCTTCCTATCATTACTTGTTGGTATTTAGGACTTCTCTCTTCTAGAACCGCTCTAACATTTAAAGGCAAGAATTTTGTAATAAGTTTTAATTGTGTATCAGTATACTGTTCTGCTATATCATTAAAACTTTCTACATATTTTTCTTCATTTTTTCCTAATTTTCTGTAATGTTTGATTATATTTTGTATTTCTGTTTCGCTAACACTGTCTGGATCTACTAGTTGATAATCAACATCTTCTGCTTCAATTCTGTAATATGCTTTTGCTTCTTTTTTTGTACGAGGTTGCGCTATTAATTTACAAACATTTTCTATGCTTCTGTCTTGTCCTAATAACACGTTATATATTCCTATTCCAAATAGTTTAACCAGAATAGCACTACCTTTTTCTCGTCTATCTGCACCTATAAGGATAATAGGAATATCTCCGTCTCTACTATTTGAAGCCTCGTCACTTATACTATCAAGTTTATCAAATAAGAAATTGTCGATAACTTCATAGTTGTTATTTGCATATGGCTCTAAATCTTCTCCTATGACGATTCTGTCATAAGATTTATCTTTTTGTAATTCTTTTATTATCGCATTGAAAAAATATACATTTTTACATGAAATTATTTCTTTATACATCATTTGATATTTTTTTATGATGGCTGTTGAAACTTTTTCATTATTTACAGCGAATAAAACTTTCATTAGTTTAACCCCTCCAACCTTTTACTACTATTGCGAAAACAAGTGGTAATACTTGGCATATTACAACTAGTGTAATACTTGCAATCATTAGTCCAAAGCCTTTATCTCTTACGTCTAATTTTTTTAGTCCTATAATGTATTGATATATTGCAGCTATTATGATTGTTACAAATCCAAATGGTATACTATAAATTCTTACTTTATTTAGTAAAAATGCTGTTAATCCGTATGAATCTGATCCATATGCATTTCTATAATCTTCTAGAGTTTTTAACTCTTTGTCTTTAATTTCTATTAATTTACCTGTTGCTGTTTGTTCTACTTCTCTAGTTGCATTTGCTGCATATACTGTTACACTTGCTAACATACAAATAACTATAGATATAATTGCAATTATTTTCTTCATATAACTAACCCTTTCTATTTTTTCTATTAAATATCATTCATGTAATATTTTACACTAGAATGAAAAAAATAGCAAGGAAATACTTGCTATTTTTTAAATATTTTTAATATTTTTTATTATTTTGCTGTTTTTTTACTATTTTAGGTCTTCTTTTATTTTTACAAGCGTATTTAATGCGTCTATCGGCGTTAATTCGTTTATATTTATTTTATCTAATTCGTGTGCAATTTCTGCTAATTTAAAATTGTACATATCAAGCTGTCCTGAAACTTGTTTGTTTGACTCTTTTTCCGCTTTTTTGTTTGTTAGCACATTTTTTCTTTCTATTGATTTTAGTATTTCATTTGCTCTTTGTGTTACAACTTTTGGAACACCAGCAAGTCTTGCAACGTGGACTCCATAGCTTTCATCAGTTCCACCTGTAACTATTTTCCTTAAGAAGATTACATCTTCTCCCTTTTCTTTTACAGCGATTGAGTAATTTTTAACACCTTCTAGTTTATCTTCTAGTCCTGTTAGCTCGTGATAATGAGTTGCAAACAATGTTTTTGCACCACACTTTTCTTTATCTTCTATATATTCTGCTACTGCCCAAGCTATTGAAAGTCCGTCATATGTTGATGTACCTCTTCCTATTTCATCAAGTATAACTAAGCTATTTCCTGTCGCTTCTTTCAAGATATTTGCAACTTCCATCATTTCCACCATAAAGGTACTTTGTCCCATGCTTAAGTCATCAGATGCCCCAACTCTTGTAAAGATTTTATCGACTATTCCTATATGAGCAGATGTTGCTGGTACAAAGCTTCCAATTTGAGCCATTAGCGTTATTAAGGCTACTTGTCTCATATATGTTGATTTACCAGCCATATTAGGTCCTGTTATTATTGATAATCTGTTTTCATCCTTGTCCATATAAGTGTCATTAGCCACAAAACTTCCTGCTGGAAGCATCTTTTCTATTACAGGATGTCTTCCATCTTTTATGTCTATAATTCCGCTATTATCAACTTGTGGCATACAGTAGTTTAAGTCTTCTGCAACAGTTGCAAAAGATGCTAAAACATCTAATTTTGATATTACCATTGCAGATTTTTGTATTCTTTGTATTTGCGATTTTATTTGTTCTCTTATTTGTGTAAATAATTTATATTCTAATGATACTACCTTTTCTTCTGCTCCCAAGATTTTGCTTTCTAACTCTTTTAGCTCTTCTGTAATATATCTCTCTCCACCAGTTAGTGTTTGTTTTCGTATATATCTATCTGGAACTAATGATAAATTCGACTTTGTAACTTCTATGTAGTATCCAAAAACCTTATTATAGCCTATCTTTAGGCCTTTTATTCCTGTTTGTTCTTTTTCTGTTGCTTCTAGTTTTGCAAGCCAGGTTCTTCCATCAGTCATTGCTGTTTTTAGTTCATCTATTTCTGAGTCATATCCAAATTTTATTATTCCACCTTCTGTTACGCTAATTGGTGGGTCTTCTATTATTGCATTTTCGATTAATGTATATATGTCCTCTAGTTCATCTAAATCTTGGTACAGATTTCGTAGCATATTTGATTTTGAATTTTCAATTAACTTTTTAATTTCTGGTAATTTCTTAGCAGACGCTTTTAATGAGTTTAAATCTCTTGCATTTGCACTTCCATACGATACTTTTCCAGCTAATCTTTCTATATCGTATACGCCTTTTAAGCTAGATACAAGTTCGCCTCTCATCATTACGTCTTCTTTTAATTCTTTTACTGCATCTAATCTATTATTTACTTCAAATACATCTATTAAAGGATCTGAAATCCATCTTCTTAAAAGTCTTCCTCCCATAGATGTTGCTGTTTTATCTAGCACCCATAAAAGAGTTCCTTTTTTTGATTTATCTCTTAGTTTTTCTGTTAATTCTAGGTTTCTTCTTGCATTGATGTCTAATGCCATATATTTTGTTATTGTGTATATTATAATTTTGTTTATGTGTTCTAACTTTGTTTTCTGTGTATCTTCTATATATTGTATAAGTCCGTTTATTGCAGATACTGCAAACAATCTTTGCTCTAAGTCTTTTAGTTTTTCTCCATTGTCACAAAGTATTTCATATTGGTTATAAAGGTTATCTATTTCTTCACTAAATTTTTCTTCTTCCTCTGTCGAAATATATACATCAAATCTTTCTTTTATTTTACTTATTTCTTCACTGCAATTATAAAGCATTTCATTTGCTATGATTTCAGATGGCGCATATCTTGATATTTCATCAAGTAATCTTTCAAAATTATTTTCTTCCTTTATTTCTGATGCATAAAAATCTCCTGTTGATATATCACATACAGCAATTCCAAAGAACACACCTTTTTGAAATATACTCATTATATAATTATTTCTTTTTTCTTCTAAAAGATTTGTTTCTGTTACTGTTCCAGGTGTTACTATTCTTATTACATCTCTTTTTACTATTCCTTTTGCTTGTTTTGGATCTTCTAGTTGCTCACATATCGCAACTTTATGTCCATTACTAACAAGTCTTGATATATAGTTTTCAGCGGCATGATAAGGAATCCCACACATCGGAGCTCTTTGTTCTTGTCCACAATCTTTTCCTGTTAACGTTAATTCTAGTTCTCTTGAAACATTTATAGCATCATCAAAAAACATTTCATAGAAATCGCCTAATCTATAAAACAAAATACAGTCTTTATATTTTTCCTTTGTTTCAAGATAATGTTGCATCATTGGTGAATATTCTGCCATATTATTTTTCTCCTTTTAAATACCACATATGTTCTGATACGATTTTTAAGTCTATTATTTTTCCTATCAAGTCTTCTGTTCCTTCAAAATTAACAACTTTATTAGTAGAAGTTCTCCCTGTAAGCATATTTTCGTTTGTTTTACTTTTCCCTTCTACTAGAACCTTTTGCATTGTTCCAACATATTTTTCATTATTTTTTTGAACTTGACTCTCTACTAGTTTCTTTAGTCTATCAAATCTTTTATGTTTAATCTCTTCCGGGATTTGATCTTCCATTTTATCTGCTGGAGTTCCAACTCTTCTCGAATATATGAACATGTAAACTTGTTCAAAGCAAATCTTGTCTACTACATCAAGAGTATCCTCAAAATCTTCTTCCGTTTCTCCTGGGAATCCAACTATTATATCTGTTGAGAATACTATTTCTGGTATTTCTTTTTTGATTTTTTGTGCTAATTCTAAGTATTGTTCTTTTGTATATTTTCTGTTCATCTTTTTTAGAACATTAGTACTTCCTGATTGAAGTGGTAAATGTATTATTTTGCATACTTTATCACAATTTTTTATTGCATCTATTACATCGTCTGTAAAATCCTTTGGATGAGGTGAAACAAATCTTATTCTCTCTATTCCTTCTATCTTATTTATCTCTTTTAAGAGTTTGGCAAAAGAATTTATCTCTCCTACATCTTCGCCTCTTTCTCTTTCGACTCTCATATAAGAGTTAACATTTTGTCCAAGCAAGGTAATCTCTTTATATCCCTCTTTCGCCAAGCATTTTACTTCTGCTATAATATTCTCTGCTTTTCTGCTTCTTTCTCTTCCTCTTACATATGGAACTATGCAATATGTACAAAAATTATTGCAACCATTCATAATTAAGACAGACGCTTTTATATTATCTTCTCTTTTTATTGGTAATCCTTCTATTACTTCTCCATCTATATCTAGTATATCTTCTATTCTTCCTTTATTTTGTATAACTTCATATACATCTTTTGGAAAGGTGTGTAATGTATGTGTCCCAAACACTATATCAAAAAATGGATAGCTCTTTTTTAGCTTTTCTACAATGTGTTTTTCTTGCATCATACAACCACCAATGGCAATTATTGTACCATTGGCTTCTTTATACTTTTTTACTTCTCCTAGTTTTCCAAATAACTTGTCTTCTGCATTTTCTCTAACACAACAAGTATTAAATATTATTAGATTTGCTTGAGAAATATCATTTGTTTTGGTATATCCCATCTGTTCTGCCATTCCCGCGATTTTCTCAGAATCGTTTTCATTTAGCTGGCATCCCATTGTTAATATTGAATATTTTAAATTTTTTCCTGCATTTATTTTATTAACTTTTTCTGTGTAATTTTGTTCTTGTTCTTTTTGCATAATGTGCTTTCCTTCCATTTTCGTTCATTTTCCACCATTATATTACACTTTGTCTGAATTTTCAACAAAAAATATAAGAAAATTTTTTTAACCGGATTCCAAATTGTGACAAGCTTTATTCTTTTTATGTTGTATAATTATGTTATTCCAAAAAAAAAGGAGGTGATTATATGGAATCTCCTAAACGCAGGAAGAAGAGTACAAAAAGACCGTTTAAGTCTTTACATAATTTACTTATTGTATCTAAGTATTTCTTAAAGATTGGTAAAGTACTCAAAGAACTTATCGATTTATTTCGATAAGAAAAACACAGGCACTGATGATGCCTGTGTTTTTTCGTAATCTTTTGGATTACATTCCAACTTTTAAAGGTTGTGTTCTATGAAATCTCCACTACAATACATTATACTATATTCATAAAAATATGCAATACTTTTTAGTAAAATTTAATCATAATCGTTCGACAAATTTCGTTTTTTGTTGCAAAATTAAAAAGAATAAACACATATGTTTACTCTTTCTAATATATTTAAATTATTGAATTCCATATTTCTTTTTGAATTTGTCTGCTCTACCACCTGTTGTTTCTCTTTTTAAGTTGCCTGTCCAGAATGGATGACATTTTGAGCAAACATCAACTTTCATATCTTTTTTTGTTGATCCTGCTTTTATAACATTTCCACATGCACATGTGATTGTTGTTTCTGCATAATTTGGATGTATTCCTTCTTTCACTGTTAATTCACCTCTCCCTTTTTTTATAAAACTACCATCCACTATAATAACATAATCTTATTATATTTTCAAGAGTTAATTATATTTTTATTTATTTTGTTCAATATTACTAATTTCATTTGCTTGTTGCATGTATTCTATAGAACTTTCTACCTCTTGTTTCAGAGAATATTTTTTTACTATTTTGTTTACAATGTTAAACAAGCAAGCTATTATTAATATTGCCATTAATAATTTTTTCCAAATCTTAGCCATTTTTTTCTCCTAATAATTTTACTATATTCTATTATAGTTAATTTTCCGCTTTTTGTCAACTAAAAATTGTTCTTTTTACTGTTTTTGGTGTTATTTTTTTATGTTTTCTATTATTATTCTTCCAGTTTTGTCTTTTATTTTTTCTGGTCTATATGTTAGTATTTTATACTCTGCTTTGCCGTCAAATCTAAATATTAAAGTTTTAGTAAAGTCGTTTTCTTTCATTGGATGTTTCTCTTCTATTATCAAAGTACCCTTAGTTTCTTTTAGTGTTTCAAATGTTGTGATAAATCCAATTCCTGTTCCGCCTTCTTCTTTGTGTGTTGTTGCTGGTTCCAATCCTAACTTTAATAATGTCTTTGGTTCAAATTCTATTCCTGTATCTGATATTCTTAGTTCATATATTTTATCTTTTTCTTCTAGCACAGTAACAATACTTCTAAATTTGTTTTGACTATGGTTCACAGCTATTATTGCATCTCTTATGTGATCACCTATCAATGTTACTAATTTCTCTTGTGGTATTATTTTATTTACAAGATGTCTGATGTTTCCATTTATTTGTAGCTTAAAGTCTATGTTATTTTTTATACACTCACTTTGCATATACTTAAACATATCATCTATTTCTTCAATTTCTGTTGTTGGTAATTTTTCTATGTGTTTGATTTCTTCTAGTTTATTAGAATATTCTTTTGATAAATTATTTATTTGATCTATGACCGATATTTCGTTAGCCATTTCTGTGTTCATGTTAGACAATAGATTGTCTACTTTTAGTTGCATTGCTTTTTGTCTGTTATAAAATTCATGATTTAATTTGCTTATTTCAAATTTTTCTTTTGAAAGCTCTTCTATTTTATTGTCTTTGTCTTTTATTTCTTTTTCATATTCTTGTATATTTTTCTCTAGTTGTTTTTGTTTGTAGTATACTGTTAGTGTTTTTTGAATCATTATTATCATGATGACTACTAATACTATGAATGGAAATAATATTTGTTTTACTATTGCTCCGTTTCCTGTTCCGTTTCCAAACAGACAATACGCAAACATTATTACTGCACTAATGTTCATCATTATAATGTCTAAGTACTCATTATTAGCTTTTTTGTTTAAAAATACAAATCCGTTTTTAAATCTCCTAATTTTAAAAAATCCTATAAACAACGCTATTTCAAATATTAAAGCTATTGTTAAGTTTATACTATCTTCTTTAATTTTAACCGTATACATTGGAATCGCTTCTAATAGCATAGCAACAACCAAGCCTATATACGCCATAGCATTGGCAATCAAATTTGCTATGATAAGGGATTTGTTTTCATAAGCAAATATTATTCTCATAAACACTATTTGTATAAAGAATAGTATTATATTTATCAGGATATGATCTATATATTTACTCAAGAAAACATATATTGCAGTATCCATCAAACTTGCGACAATCATCTTGATTGAAGTTTTGATATCAATCTTATTATTTGTTATTTTTACAAATATAAAAAATATTAAGCTATTTATAGTAAAAGTTTTCATTATTAATTCTATATTCATAATTTTCCCCTTCTAAACAACTCTATTATATACAAAAAAATGAATGTAATCAATAAATTACACTCATTTTTTTATATACTATAAACCTAATATATATTCAAGCCACTCCCAAAAGTCTCTCATGTGCACTCACCACCAATCTTTTTTATTTTTTACAAATAAAAAATACCACTTATACGCCATTGTATAAGTGATATTTGGTAGTGTAGTTTTGTTTAATTTTGTGGTTTTTTGTTGGATTTTGTGATTTTTTATAATGTCTTTCTTATTTTTTCTACATAATAATATATAAATCCAGTAGGTGTTGGTATTCCTGTTTCATGATTTATCTTTGCAGTATAATGTTCTGATAAATCTTCTATTGACGATATTCTCCATGCATAAATTATTGCATTTTGCATTGCTCTACTTATTGTACTATCTGGTTTCTTGTATTTTGCTGTTAAGTATTGAGTAATTGAGATTTTGCTATCTTTGCTTTCGCTAGTTAATAAGTATAATATCGCATCATGTAAATATTTTCTTCCTTGCAGATGTGGACTTACTCCTATTATATCTAACTCTTTATCAACTTTGTCAGAAATCATTTTTAATTCTTCTTCGTCATCATTCTCATTGTTTACTGGTATTTCTCTTTCTTTATTTTTATATTCTCTCAATAACAATAATGTGTTTATCACTTTCTCTATCGAGTAGTTTTCTTGCTTTTTGTAAAATATAAAATCCACCTTGCTTTCATGTAGATAGTCATATACCGAATCCGAAAATACATTTGTTGTTACTACAATTTTAGGTTTTGCTTCTAATCTCATGTTTTGAAGTCCTTTTAAAAAGTCAAAACCGCTTCCTTGCCCCTCATTTAATTCTAAATCTAAAATTATTCCTTCAGGGGAATGTCTTTTGTATAGTTTTAACCCTTCTTCTGCAGAATTTGTGATTGCTACGAATTCAATTTCATCACTCTTATTCGCAAATTCTACAAACTTATTACATTCATTTTTGTCATCTTCTATTAATAATAGTTTCATTGGTACTTTGCTCATTTTTCTGCACTCCTTCATTTCTATTTTTCATATTTTATCATATTTTTTCATCAATTTCCATATTTTTGAGTTTCATTTTATCATTTCTTGTCGAATTTTGTAGTTTATTATATGTGTTAATAATTACTTTATAAAGAAAGGATTGATTTGTTTATGTTAAAAGAAGATATCGGATTAAGAATCAAACGTATTCGTGAAACTATGGGCTTCACGAAAGAAAAACTTGCTAATATGCTTGGAGTATCTGGTCAATATTTAGGAATGGTTGAACATGGAAAGGGCTGTCTTTCAATTGGAAAAATAGGAAAGCTTTGCCAAATAACTAATCTTTCTGCTGACTATATTTTGTTTGGCAAGGATTACTCTTTACCCGCTTCTGTACAAAAAGCCTTGGAC
>ENA-OUNS01001624-OUNS01001624.1-human-gut-metagenome-genome-assembly--contig:-NODE-1624-length-15872-cov-3.476955_pt1 | contig 15872 bp, 13 predicted proteins | sample MGYA00243237_ERZ505104 | MGnify/ENA primary metagenome ERZ505104 (study PRJEB26097, sample SAMN02711295) | human gut metagenome | biome: Gut microbiome | host: Homo sapiens | place: Denmark...
GTAGATCAGATTCTGATCTTTGCTGTTTCGGATTTCACTGATCTTATCTCCTTCGTATTTTCCAAAGCACATTTCACGTACCCGGAGATCCACCTTTACGGAAATATTTTGATGTTCTGCAATAATCTCCGCTGTTTTTACGGCACGCTGATAGGGGCTGGAATAAATGCGCTGAAATCTTATCTCTTCCCGGTCGAATCCGTCCCTGGTATCGCGGGCAAGTTCTTCCCCATATGGGGTTAAAGCGATATCAGAAGAGCCTTGAATCAACCCTTTTTTGTTCCAGAATGTCTCTCCGTGTCTCATAATATATAAATGCATGGTTTCTCTACCTCTTCTCTTTTGCAAGTTTTGTCTGTACCCGTGCAAAGGACGCGGGTTCCGGTGCAGTGACAATCCGGCCGTCCGGAAATTCCATCCGATAGGCATGCAGCAGCTGAGAACGGATCCTGCAGCTGTCCTTTACCGCCTGATTTATTTTTTTATCTCCATATTTACCATCTCCCAGGATTGGATGTCCGATGCTGGCCAGATGGGCACGGATCTGATGGGAACGCCCGGTAATAAGATGTACTTCCAACAGTGTCATGTTTTCATACACTTTCACCGGATGATATGCTGTCTCAATATAAGAAGCATCCGCAAAAGCCTCTTTGTGAACCGTTACTTTATTGTTTTGGTGATTCTTTGCCAGATATCCTTTCAAATGTGCATCCTGTGTAAGCTGTCCGGCCACCAGGCAACGGTAATATTTCTGCATGCTGCGTGACTTTAAAGCCTCTGCCATTTCCTGCAGACCACGGATCGTCTTTCCTGCAATCAGAAGTCCGGAAGTGTTGCGATCGAGCCGGTTACAGATGGAAGGATGGAAAGTGCGTAATTCCGCACGGGTCAGCTGCCCGCTTTCTAACAGATAATCAATGACCATTTCATTAGCGGAATAGTCGTTTTTTTCTGCTTTCTGTGATAAGATACCCACCGGTTTATTCAGGATCAGAATATCCTCATCCTCATATACGATTTCCGGTTTTGGATGGTGCACAGTGGACATTTTTGCAACCGGACCGGCAGCTGCAGATTCGGAATGAAGATCTGCAGCCTGTTTTCCCATTGGTGCTTCTGCAAGAGCAGAGGCAAACTTGTTAAAGGTTTCATCGGACAGATAGATTTTAATCTGATCAGAAGTCTGCAATACTTCCTGTCCGGTTGCTTTTTTATCATTTAACACAATATTTTTTTTACGCAGCATTTTATAAACAAATCCTTTGGAAGCCTGATTTAATATTTTGAACAGATACTTATCCATGCGTTGTCCGGCTTCTTTGGATGATATGGAAAATTCTTTCATGAGCATTTCACTTTCTTAAATTCTTCTAGGATGCGTTTTTTGTTTGGATTACAAAATGTATCATTTTGTCTGCCTGAAAAATCCAATTATTTCTGTTTTTTCTTGTGCACGTTACGGATTGCTTTCCGCTTTTTCGGATGTGAAGCTCCGGTTCCATTATTGCGTCCATGGTTCTGATAATTACGATTCTGTTGCCCATTATGTTTTGGCCGGATCAGGCATTTTGGTTCAAACCCAATGAGATCCGTGCGGTGAGCCAGATGCAGCGCTTCATATACCAGATCATAGTTTTTCGGATTGCGGTACTGTATGAGGGCACGTTGCATGGCTTTCTCATGCGGATTGTTGGTGACGTACACTTTCTTCATAGTGCGCGGATCCAGTCCGGTGTAATACATACAGGTGGAAATCGTAGATGGTGTTGGATAGAAATCCTGTACCTGTTCCGGCATATAACCAAGATCCCGGAGATATTCTGCCAGTTCCACAGCTTCTTTCAGAGTGGATCCGGGATGAGAAGACATCAGATATGGAACAAGATACTGTTTCTTTCCGATCCGCTCATTGATTTTTTTATATTCTTCCCGGAACTTGTTATATACTGCTACCGGTGGTTTTCCCATCAGTGATAATACTGAATCAGAAATGTGTTCCGGAGCAACTTTTAACTGTCCGCTGACATGATGTTCACATAATTCCCGGAAAAAAGTTTTATCCTTGTCGCAAATCAGATAATCAAAACGGATACCGGAACGGATAAATACTTTTTTCACATTCGGAAGCACGCGCAGTTCCCGTAACAGGCTCAGATAATCAGAATGATCTACCTTTAAATTCGGACATGGACTCGGGAACAGGCACTGCCGGTTCTTGCAGACACCGCGGGTCAGCTGTTTATCGCACGATGGGCCACGGAAATTTGCGGTAGGACCACCCACATCATGAATATAGCCCTTAAAATCTGGCTCCCAGACCATCTGCTTTGCTTCGTTCAGGATGGATTCATGGCTTCGGGTCTGGATAATTCTTCCCTGATGAAACGTCAGGGCACAAAAACTGCAGCCACCATAACAGCCACGATTGCTGACCAGACTGAATTTCACCTCTTCGATTGCCGGAACACCACCTGCTTCTTCATAGGACGGATGATAGGTTCTCATATAAGGAAGTGCATATACGGCATCCATCTCACTGGTAGTCAGTGGTTTGGATGGCGGATTTTGCACGACATAGCATTTATTTGGATAAGGCTCAATGAGCCGTTTTGCTGTAAATGGATCCGTATTGCAATATTGTGTATAAAAACTGTGGGCATAGGATTCTTTGCTGGCACAGATTTCTTCGTAAGATGGCAGTGTAATACCATCGTATACACTGTCCGGATCCTTTGTCTTGTATACCGTGCCGTCGATATAAGTAAGATCTTTGATATCAATGCCACTGCGCAGCCCCTCTGCCACAGCCACGATACTGCGTTCTCCCATTCCATATAACAGCAGATCCGCACCGGAATCCAACAGAATGGAACGTTTCACTTTATTTGACCAGTAGTCATAATGTCCGAGACGGCGCAGGCTGGCTTCCAGTCCTCCAATGATCAACGGTGTGTGTTTGTAGGTGCGGCGGATGAGATTGCAGTATACCACGGTTGCGTAATCCGGCCGCCGGCCCATGATTCCGCCCGGCGTAAACGCATCTTTCTGACGGCGTTTTTTAGATACGGAATAATGATTGACCATGGAATCCATATTTCCACCGGTTACAATAAAACCGATTTTTGGCTCACCCAGGATACTGATACTGTCCGGATTTTTCCAGTCCGGCTGTGAAATAATTCCAACAGAAAATCCATTTGCCTGCAGGATCCTGCTGATGATCGCATGCCCGAAAGACGGATGATCCACATAGGCATCACCAATGACATATACAAAATCCAGCTGCTCTATTCCCTGTGCCTGCATATCGGCACGACTGATTGGTAAAAATTGTTTCATCTATTTAAATCCTCTTAAATCTTCGTAAGTATGATCCAGAACCTGCCTGTAATCTGTGATATAATAATCGGCCAGTCTGTATTTTTCTGCCCGCAGCAATGCAGAATAGTCATCCTCCACGGCACAGACCGTCATACCGGCTCTTTTTCCTGCCAAAATCCCCATCGGAATATCTTCAAACACCAGACAATGTTGTGGGGAAACCGCGAGTTTTTCTGCTGTTTTCAGATATACATCCGGTTCCGGTTTCCCTTTATTGACATCACAACTGGTAGTAATGGCATCAATGCAACCTGTGAGATTGCGCGCATCCAGAAAAGCATCCAGCAGAAGTCTGGAATTACTGGTTGCAATGCCAATCTTTATATGCTGTTTTTTCAGTAATTGTAAAAATTCATCCAGCCCCGGTTTCAGTGTGGTTTCGTGTATATATTTGTCCAAAGCAATACGATTCCACAGTTCTTTTACTTCTTCCACATTCTTGGGAAGCTGATACTTTCGAATAAAATATTGTGCCGTTTCTGTGAAACTCATTCCCTCGATTTCTTCATGGAGATGTTCCGGCATGGGAAGACCCTGTTGCCGGAAAAAATCCTGATCAATCTCTTCCCAGATCCACATGGAGTCTGTCATGGTTCCATCCAGATCAAAGATAACAGCTTCTTTCTGTTCTATCATCATATTGTTTCTTCCTTCAATTTTGTAATTTCTTCCAATGTCAGTTCCCGCCAGGCACCGGGTGTCAGTTTCTCATCCAGATGCAGACTTCCCATGGACAGCCGCTTCAGATAGGATACCTTTTTACCTACGGACTGAAACATCCGTTTTACCTGATGAAATTTTCCTTCTGTGATCGTCACGAGAATCTCGGATGTCTGTTCGTTTTCTGCAATATGCAGAATTTTGAGAGCAGCCGGTGCGGTCATTTTCTTTTCACCAATGTCCAGCCCATTCTTGAAGGCTGTAATATCAGACTCTGTCACAATTCCATGGATTCTGGCATAGTAGGTTTTCGGAACATGACGTCCCGGTGCCAGAAGACTGTGATTCAATGCACCGTCATCTGTGATCAACAGCAAACCTTCGGTGTCTTTATCCAGCCGTCCCACCGGGGACAACCCACGGCGCAGATTGTCCGGCAGATAATCCATTACGGTTTTATCCCGACGATCTTCGGTGGCAGTAACGCATCCAGCCGGTTTGTGCAGCATCAGATAATGGTATTCCTGATAAGCGATGGGGTGTCCATCCAGACAAATACAATCCTTCTTCGGATCACATTTTTCTCCACCGTCCGTTACAAGTGCACCGTTTTTTGTAATACGTTTCATTTTAATCAGTTTTTTACTCTCAGAACGGGTTGCTACCTGCATCTGAGAGAGAAATTTATCAATGCGAATCATATGTGTTTTTCTTTCTGTCACAATTTTTTATCTATATCATTATAGAGGTATGCCTTCAAATCTGCAAGTTGTTTACGGATAATCAGCATAAATGCGATGCTGCTCCAACTGCTTCAAATATGGATAAGGATTGATGGCTTCCTCTTTATCCGTATTGTGGTGGATATAAATGCCTACGTGCAGATGCACGGCAAACTGCCCGGTTGTGCCTTCTGTTCCATATCCGGAATCTCCTGCAAATCCAAGAAGCTGCCCGGCATGCACCGCCATACCATCTTCCAGATCCGGCGCATAGGATTCCAGATGTGCGTAGTAATAATATGTGCCGGACGCACTGCGAATGCCGATACGCCAGCCTCCAAGCTTCAACCATCCCATCTGCTCCAGTGTGCCATCGGTCATACTGACTATCGGATAAATGCCACGCTCATTTCGGATGGTCATCAAATCCGTGCCCTCATGCTTGCGGGCTCCGCCGAAAGTGCGGGCAGATTGCCAGGAATCTTCATAATTGCAGATGACCGCTCCCGCTTTCCATGTAGTTTCTCTGTGCTCATTTTGAAATGCCAGTGGAAAATACTGCAGTTCCGACAGAATCTGTTTATCCAGTACTTTTTTTGTCGTTATCTGCCGGACCGTTCGCAGTCGGTTTGCAAGCAGGCTGTTCCAGACTACCAGCAGCAGAAGTGCGATTAATCGGATTCGGAATACCTTTCTTTTTGCAGTAATAGAAGAATTTTGTCTCCTTTTCATTCTTTTTCTCCAGTCAGGAATTACTTTAAGATATGAAAAATAAACTGTACTATGAAAAAGAAACTATTTATTCTATGTATTACAATCTGTATCGGCTATGGTATCATCTGTCCGGATCTGCTGGCAAAATCTGCCGCAAACGGCTTATATCTGTGGTATCATTCGGTATTGCCGACGTTGCTGCCCTTTGGTATCTTGTCAGGAATCATCCTTCGTACCGGTATGTATGATGCGATATTGGAACGGATCAGCCCGTTTCTAAAAGGCATCTATCCACTTCGTCCTCCCTTGTTTTATCCGTTGATCGCCGGATATCTGTTTGGTTTTCCTCTTGGCAGCAAATTATGTGCGGATCTGTACGACCTCGGAAAAATCAGCAAAAACGAAGCTGTGAGGGTCAGCTGTATCAGTAATAATTTCGGGCCTGCGTTTGTCGTAAATTATGTGTTGGCAGCATTACCGGAAGGTGTAATGCCGGACTGGATGTTCCTTGCTATATGTTATGGCACGCCATTGCTTCTTGGTTGGTTTATGCTTTGGAGGGCACCAGAAAATCCGCCGGAAAAAAACTCAGAAAAAATGCCGGCATCCAGATCTGAAATAACTTTAAAAATCATTGATGACGGCATTATGAACGGTTTTACGACAATGATAAAACTCGCCGGATATATTATGTTGTTTTCCATTGCAGCGGATTTCGCAGGTCATCTTCCGCTTCCCGGAACCGCACTGTCAGGCTGCGTTATCGGGCTGCTGGAAATTACGAATGGAATCTATACTGTCTCCGGCACAGAATGGCCGGCAGAAATCAAGTATCTGTCTGCCATGGCAATGGTTTCTTTTGGCGGTATCAGCGGCATCTGCCAGACAGCATCCATGCTGGCAAAACTACAGAGCAGCATACGCACCTATGTAATCTTTAAATTATTAAATGCCATGCTGGCAACACTTTTTACAGCTGCTCTGGTTTGTTATCTGAACCACCAATAACATCGAATTCTTCTTGTGCAGCATCTGTGGAAACTTCCTCAGCCGCTTCAGCTGGTGCTTCCTCTTCCGGAGTCAGTTCGTTCCGGTTTGCTTTTACGATATCATAGCAATTTTGTAGAGAAGACAATAATCCCTCGTATTTTGCCTTATTTGTATCGATGGCATGAACCACAATGTTTTCCAGATTACCTAACAGGTTATCTGTATATTCGATGGCTGCAGTACGGATACTGTCAGCATCCTCTGTTGCCTTATCAAGAATCTCCTGCGCCTGGTTAGTTGCAATGGATACTACTTCGTTTGCCTGTGCGTATGCCTGCTGCATAATCTGGTGTTCACTGACAAGTTCATTGGTTTGAATCTGTGCCTGAGCAAGGATCTCTTCTGCTTTTGCCTGTGCATCTGCCAGAATAGCATCCTTGTTGCTGATGATCTTCTGATAGCGTTTGATCTCCTCCGGTGTCTTGATGCGGAGTTCGTTGAGCAGCTCCTCCATCTCTTCGCGGTTTACGATAATTTTAGAAGAGGAAAATGTCTGCGGCTTGCAGCCATCGATATACTCCTCGATTTCTTCTATAATCTGTTCAATTCTACTTGCCATAAGCCTCTCCTTATTTTGAGATGTGATATTTCTCATAGATCCTGTCTATGAATCTCGCCGGAACGAACTTGGAGATGTCGCCTCCGTAGGATGCGAACTCCTTCACAATGGTGGAACTCAGATAGGAATACTGCAGGCTCGTCGTGAGAAAAATCGTCTCCACTTCCGGATTCTCCACATGATTCGTCTGTGCAATCTGAAGCTCATATTCGAAATCTGTGATCGCCCGAAGTCCCCTGATCACAACATGAATATTTTTGGAACGCGCATAATCGATCAAAAGTCCCTGAAAGCTCTCTACTTTCACGTTTTTCATGTCTTTTGTCGCTTCTTTCAATATATTAACACGTTCTTCTACAGAAAACAATGCAGTTTTATTTACATTATTTAGTACACTTACCGTTAATTCGTCAAATATTTCAGCAGATCTGCGGATGATATCCATATGTCCGTATGTCATCGGGTCAAAGCTGCCCGGATAAATTGCTTTGCTACTCATCTTTTGCTCCTCTGCACAAAGACATGCTTGTTTGTCTTGTATTTTTTCTCTTTGATCAGTTCATAGCCCAGATCCTCCAGATAAGAGATATCCGTATCTAAAGATGCTTCAAAAATGATCAGGGTATCCTCATGGATCAGCTTCGACATCGTCAGATATTCCAGAACGCGCCTTTCAAGCTCTTTATCATATGGCGGATCCATGAAAACAATATCAAATTCATATTTATATTCCAATGACTGCAGGCTGACAAATACATCCTGCTTGTAAATGCCTGCTTTGTCATTCAGACCTGTATGCTTCAGATTCTCTTCGATACAGGTCAGGGCATTTTTATCATTTTCCACAAAAACCGCATAATCTGCCCCGCGGCTGAGCGCTTCGATACCGATCGCACCGCTTCCGGCAAACAGATCCAGAAACACACTGCCCGGCACTTCATTTTGTATCATATTGAACAAAGTTTCCTTGATACGGTCTGTTGTAGGTCTTGTATTGTCACCGAGCGGCGTCTTTAACAGAAGCCGCCTTGCACTTCCTGCTATAACTCGCATATGATTCCTCCTTATACCCGGACTTTGACACCCTTTGCGTCACGTTTGCCCAGTTTTAATTTATTCAGTTCGATCGTCTTTTCCTTGTAGACGATGCTCCGGTCGGAAATTGCCTGTGTCAGATAGGCTTCTTCAAGCAGATCTCCGGCTCCAAGTTTCATGCCTCTGACACCGATCGCATTTTTCTTTTTGTCCGGGATCTCTTCCAGTGCAAAACGCAGGAAATACCCATCCCTGCTCTGCAGGATCATGTTACGCTGGTCTTTGATCACTTCGACCAGAAGCACACGGTCATTCTCCTGCAGCTTGGTGGCAGCCACACTGCGCTTGCTGACATCAAACTCGCCTCCATCCACGATCTTCAGCATTGCCTGTTCTGTGACAAAAGCGATCCGGTACAGATTCAGCTCTGACTGGCTGGCAGCACAGATGATCCGCTCTTTTGCCGTATCATAACCGCTGACATTATCGATCGGGATTCCTTTATCTCGGAATTTCCCGAATGGCAGATCTGCTGCCTTGACGGTGTAAAGCTGCCCCATATCCGTGAAGATACAGATCTTACCGGTATTTTTACAGGTAAAGACATATTTGTTTTCCGCAAGTGCGGCTTCTTTGTTCCGCTCAAAGGTCGGCAGATCGATCGTTTTGGCATAACCGAAGCGATCCATTAAGAAGCAGACATCCATTTCATCCATCTTCTTTTCCACATAAACAGTCTGCTCTGTATTTTCGATCACAGTCCTGCGTTTTCTGCCGAATTCTTTCTTCAGATCATCAAGCTCTGATTCGATCACCATGGTCATGGAATCATGGCTGGATAAAATATCTTCATAGCGGTAAATATTTGCCATTGTCTCATCATGCTCTTTGATGAGCGCTTCGATCTCCAGACCGATCAGCTTATACAGACGCATTTCCAGAATGGCATTTGCCTGCCTTTCGGTAAATTTGAGCTGCTCTGCCATAATGCTGGATTCTCTGGATTTAAACTGAATCCCCGTTGTATCGCCTTCGACCAGACATTTTTTTGCCATTGCCCGGTCCTTGGAGCCGCGCAGAATCTCAATGATCAGGTCAATGACACTGCACGCCTTGATCAGACCTTCCTGTACTTCTCTCTTTTCCTTCTCCTTTTGCAGGAGATTGTTGTACTTTCTTGTATTGACCTCAAACTGGAAGTCAATGACATGCTTCAAGATCGCTTTCAGCCCCATTGTTTCCGGCCTGCCGTCTGCAACCGCCAGCATATTGACACCAAAGGTGTCTTCCAGCTTGGTCTTTTTATATAACATACTGATGAAGTGATCTACATCTGCATCTTTGCGCAGTTCGATCACGATACGGATACCGTCTTTAGAGGACTGGTTTGTGATATCCACAATGTCATTAGTCTTTTTTGTTTCAGACAGTGCTGCCACATCAAGCAGAAATTTGGAAATACCCATTCCGATCATCGTATATGGGATCTCGGAGATCACAACATTGGTCTTGCCGGCCTTTCCTTTTTCGATATCTACTTTACCGCGTAGCCTGAGCTTTCCGCTTCCGGTCTCATAGACAGAAACCAGATCATCTTTATTACATACTATGCCGCCTGTCGGAAAATCGGGACCTTTCAGGTAATGCAGAAGCTCTCGCGTGGAAATTCCTGTATTGCGCATATAGGCTTTTGCTGCATCGATCACTTCCCCTAAATTATGCGGCGGAATACTGGTTGCCATACCGACAGCAATACCTTCCGCACCATTCACCAGAATATTCGGGATCTTGACCGGCAGTACGACCGGCTCTTTTTCCGTTTCATCGAAGTTTGGCATAAAATCCACAACATCTTTATCCAGATCCTCCAGAAATGCGATCTGTGTGATCTTTTGGAGCCTTGCTTCCGTATAACGCATGGCCGCAGCACCGTCTCCTTCGATGGAACCGAAGTTACCGTGCCCGTCTACCAGAGGAAGACCTTTTTTGAAATCCTGCGCCATGACAACAAGTGCATCATAAATGGAACTGTCTCCGTGTGGATGGTATTTACCCATAGTATCTCCGACAATACGGGCAGATTTACGATATGGCTTGTCATACCGGATCCCAAGCTCCTGCATATCGTACAGAGTTCTTCTCTGTACCGGCTTCAATCCGTCTCTGACATCCGGCAGCGCTCTTGCAATGATAACAGACATCGCATAATCGATATAGTTTTTTTCCATAACCTCCGAATATTCTGTCTGTATGATTTTTTCGCTCATGTAAGTCCTTCCTTTGGTTAAAAGTCTAATAATGCTTCTTCCGCATGCTCGTAAATAAATGTCTTACGCGGTACAACATCCGTTCCCATCAGCTTTTCCGTGACTCTGTCTGCCAGAAAGCTGTCATCGATCTCCACACGTTTTAAATAGCGCGTTTCCGGATCAAGTGTTGTTTCCCAGAGCTGCTGGGCATCCATTTCACCCAGACCTTTGTAACGCTGCAGGGTAAAGCTGCTTTTATGTGTTTTTCTGTACTTGGCAAGTGCTTTGTCATCGTACAGATATTCTTCTTTCCCTCTTGCCGGGATCACTTTGTAAAGAGGCGGCATGGCAATATATACATGTCCTTCCATGATCAGTTCCGGCATAAAGCGGTAAAACAGCGTCAGGAGAAGTGTGCAGATATGCGCACCGTCTACATCCGCATCCGCCATAATGATGATCTTGTCATAACGAAGCTTTGTAATATCAAAATCATTGCCATAGCCTTCTGAAAATCCGCATCCAAAAGCATTGATCATCGTTTTGATCTCTGCATTGGCAAGTACCTTGTCGATGCTTGCTTTTTCTACATTTAAGATCTTGCCGCGGATTGGCATGATCGCCTGATACAGACGGTTTCGTGCCATTTTGGCGGAACCGCCGGCGGAATCACCCTCTACGATAAAGATCTCGCATTTGGATGCGTCTCTTGATTCGCAGTTTGCCAGCTTCCCATTGGAATCAAACGAAAACTTCTGCTTTGTCAGCATGTTGGTTTTGGCTTTTTCTTCTGTTTTACGGATCTTGGCTGCTTTTTCCGCACAGCCGATGATACTTTTGAGCGTTTCCAGATTTCGATCAAAATATCTTGTGATCTCATCCCCGACGACTTTGGAAACAACCTTGGCTGCATCCTGGTTATCAAGCTTTGTTTTGGTCTGCCCTTCAAAACGCGGATCCGGGTGCTTGATGGAAACAACCGCTGTCATACCGTTACGGACATCAGGTCCTGTGAAATTTGCGTCTTTTTCCTTTAAAATGTTGAGCTGGCGGGCATAGCTGTTGATGACCGTCGTAAAGATCGTTTTAAAACCGGTCAGATGTGTTCCGCCCTCTGCGTTGAAAATATTATTACAAAAACCCATGACATTTTCATGGAATTCATTGACGTACTGGAAAGCCGCTTCTACCGTAATACCGTCACTTTCACCTTTAACATAGATAACTTCATGCACGGTATCTTTATTCCGGTTGATGCTTTTGACAAACCCTACGATACCTTCCGGCTCGTGATAGATAATGCTCTCTGGTTCACTGCCTCTCCGGTCTTCAAAGCAGATCGTCAGGGCAGGATTCAGATAAGCCGTTTCATGCAGACGATTTTTCACTTCCTCCGCTTTAAATACAGTATGGTCAAAAATTTCATCATCCGGCATAAACCGGATACTGGTTCCTGTATCTTTGGATTTTCCGACAACCGGCAGAAGCCCGTTCTGCAGCTCTACAGTCGGAATACCGCGTTCATAAGCATCCTCATAGATATGTCCGCCGCGCCTGATCCGTACTTTCATCCAGACGGAAAGTGCATTGACGACCGAAGAACCGACACCATGCAGACCACCGCTTGTCTTATAAGCGGAATCATCAAATTTACCACCTGCATGAAGCGTCGTAAAAACAAGGCGTTCCGCACTGATCCCTTTTTCGTGCAGATCGACCGGAATACCACGTCCGTTATCCTCTACAGTCACGGAACCGTCTTTTTCCAGATAAACATGTATCTCACTGCAATAACCGGCAAGATGCTCATCAACTGCATTATCCACGATCTCGTAGATCAGATGGTTCAGTCCTTTTGTCGACACACTGCCGATATACATACCCGGTCTGACACGGACTGCCTCCAGTCCTTCCAGCACCGTTATATTTTCTGCATTATATGTCTCTTTTGGCATATTTTATTTCCTCTTTACTTTTATAGTCTCCTGCATATACCGGAATATTCTACTCTGCAATAAGATTCCGGGTGCAGGCAAGCGCAAGCGCGCCCGGACCGATATGGCACGCCACACTCAAAGAAAGTGGTGCCATCTTAAGCCGGAAGCCCGGAAATGCTTCCATTACTTCCTGCTTCCAAAGCTCTGCTTCTTCTGCATCCTTTGTATAGGCAATATGCAGCGTTACACGCTCCTTTGCGCTCTCATCAAAGCCGCCGAAGCGGTTTTCTATATCATTTTTGATTGCCTGCAGCATCATCGACTTGCCGGCAGACTTTGTTCTTGCTTTTGCAAATGCGTCCAGCTTTTCGCCCTGGATCTGCAATACCGGCTTCAGCTTTAAAAGCGTACCGAGTGCAGCCGCCGCAGGTGTGATCCTGCCGCCTTTTTTCAGGTAGAAAAGGGTATCCAGCATAATATAGATGCTGGAATTGAACTTGTCCTCTTCCAGTATCTTCTTGATCTGTGCACCGTCATAGCCTTTTTTTGCAAGCTCCACGGCATCAAGTACAGACTGGGTCTGCGTAACGGAAATACGCTGATTGTTTACCACAAATACTTTCCCGTCAAATTCCGGCTCCTGTGCCAGCATGCAAGCCGTCTGACAGCTTCCGGAAAGTCCGCTCGACATCGGGATATGCACTACTTCATCATACTCTGCCAGAAGCTTATGGAACATATGGATCAGAGAGTCCGGTGATGGCTGTGAAGTCGATACAACCACATCGTTTTCCAAAAACTCATAAAATCTGTCCTGTGTCAGGTTGATATCTTCAAAATATGTTGCGTCATTGATCATGAATGGCATCGGTAATACAGAGATACCAAGCCCGGCAGCTTCCTTCTGGGTAATCCCACTATTGCTGTCCGTCATAATTGCAATCTTTTTCAATTTCAATTCCTCCCTATTTGAACCGGAAAAGCATTATAGTACATGCAGATATCCATGTGTCTGATAACTTTCCAATTTCCTTTTTAATGGTAAATGAGAATCCGAAAGAAGTAAAGAGTTACTTTTCAAAATTTTGGCAGCATCCGCCGCCGCATCCATTAAAAGGGCGCTGTCCTGATAGACATCCGCAAAGCGGAAAGCAAATGCACCGCTCTGCTGAATGCCCATAAAATCCCCCGGACCGCGCAGCTTCAGATCAGCATTTGCGATTTCAAAACCGTCATTGGATCTGTTTAAGATCGCCAGTCTTTCATTCTGTTTTTTCTTCTCTGCCGATTCCATAAAGATACAGTAGGACTGTAGATCGGATCTACCCACCCTGCCACGGATCTGATGCAGTGTTGCAAGCCCGAAACGCTCTGCATTTTCAACCATCATGACAGTTGCGTTCGGTACATTGATCCCTACCTCAATAACCGTTGTGGAAACCAGAACATCGATCTCCCCCGCTGCAAACCTTGTCATGATCTCATTCTTCAGCTTTGGACGCATTTTGCCGTGCAGATAGGCAATTCTCGTCTGCGGTGAAAAAAACGCCTGTATCGTTTTGGAATAGTCTACTACATTTTCAAGCTCATCCATCACACCGGGCTCTGCCATCGGACAGATGATATAAACCTGGTGTCCCGCATCTACTTCCTTTTGCATAAACCGGTAAGCTGTCTGCCTGTAGCTCTGATTGACCACGCAGTTTTTGATCGGCAGTCGTTTTGCCGGAAGTTCCCTGAGCTGCGTCACTTCCATGTCACCGTACAAAATGATCGCCAGGGAACGCGGGATCGGTGTGGCACTCATAACGATCGTATGCGCCGCTCCGTTCCCTTTTCCGGACAGTGTTTCACGCTGTCGGACACCGAATCTATGCTGTTCATCCGTGATCACAAGTGCAAGATTTTTGAACATTACTTTATCCTGAATGACTGCATGTGTTCCGATCACAACATTCAGACTGCCATCTGCGATCTTTTCATAAATTTCCCGCTTCTGCTTTGCTGTCTGGGAGCCCACTAAAAGTGTGGGACGAAAAGCAAGACCATACTGCTTTGTCATATTACACAGCATTTCATAATGCTGCACGGCAAGTACTTCTGTAGGTGCCATCATAGCTGCCTGATAACCATTGGAAACACAAAGAAGCATTGTAAGAACCGCAACGATCGTTTTGCCGCTTCCGACATCTCCCTGCAACAGTCTGTTGATGCATGTACCCTGCAGCATTTCTCCTTTTAGTATGGTATATGCTTCTTTCTGGGATGCGGTCAGTTCGTAGGGGAGCTGTTCCAAAAGCCGGCCAGGATCTGCCGTATCGATCATCGGGCAGGCATTTTTATGCTCTATTCCCGCCTGCTGCAGCTTCATGGAAAGCAAAAACAGCAAAAATTCCTCATAAGAGAAACGTTTTCTGGCATTTGCCAGGCTTTCAGTATCCGATGGAAAATGGATCGTATTTAATGCTTCCTTCACAGAACAGAACTGATATTTTTCCAAAAGATCCGGTGGAAGTGTTTCGGGCAGATCCGGAATTTTTTCCAGAACTTGCCGGACATACTTGGAAATAGCCTGGTTGGTCAGCCCTTTCGTCTTAGCATAGACAGACAAAAGTTTCCCTTGCAGTTTTTGATATTCTGCCGGCTGATAGAGTTTCGGATGACTCATAAAAAGAGAGCCGCCCTTTTCCTGCACCGCTCCGTGAAAAACATATTGCGTTCCCGCTTTCAGTGTATTTTTTAAATATGGCATATTAAAAAATGAGATATGAAGAAGTGCCCCCTGCGCATCCTCTGCCTGCAGCTTCAAAATAGACAGATTCCTGACATGTACGGGAACAGGTGTTGTTTTCACTGTTGCTAAAATGGCCGGATCTGAGATCTGCTGTTCTTTTGCCTCCTGCACAGATATAACCGGAGGCAGACTTTCATAAGACTTTGGAAAATGATAGAGAAGATCCTCTATCGTTTCAATATTCAGTTTATGAAAAAGGGCAGCGTTTTTTTCACCGATGCCCTTTAATTCCATAATAGACTTTGTTAAATCCATTTTGCTTCCTTATTCGGCTGAGATTACGTAGTAATAGATCGGCTGTCCGCCGTACTGCAGTTCTACATCACAGTCAGGATATGCTTCTTCCAGCGCTTTCTGCAGTCCTTCTGCTTCTGCTTCTTTGATATCCTCGCCATAATATACACTCAAAAGCTCCGCATCCGTTTCCTTCATCATTTCAGCCACCATTTCAAGTGTGGTATCTTCGATTTTGGAACCGACAGCCAGGATCGTTTTGTCGCCGATACCCATAATGTCATTTTCTTTGATCGTCTTGCCGTCGATCTCTGTATCACGTACAGCATATGTTACCTGACCTGTGCTGACATTTTCCATTTCCGCACACATATTTTTCAGATTTTCCTCTCCTGACATATCAGGCATGAAATTGATGATCGCTGCAATACCCTGTGGGATATTCTTGCTTGGTACGACAATGATTTCTTTATCTTCTGTCAGATCACGTGCCTGATTGGCTGCCATGACAATGTTCTTATTGTTCGGGAATAC
>ENA-OUNS01001627-OUNS01001627.1-human-gut-metagenome-genome-assembly--contig:-NODE-1627-length-15869-cov-7.100607_pt1 | contig 15869 bp, 10 predicted proteins | sample MGYA00243237_ERZ505104 | MGnify/ENA primary metagenome ERZ505104 (study PRJEB26097, sample SAMN02711295) | human gut metagenome | biome: Gut microbiome | host: Homo sapiens | place: Denmark...
TGTTCGAGTGGTTCCGGAGGGATTTTCGGTTCTGTCAGATCATCCGTTTTACGGGCGATGGTGTGTCCCTGTCATTCTGTTGCACTGCATACAGCATCGCCATACCAGTCGGGAATCTGGTTCCCGTATTGTTCCTGCATCATCTGTGCGAGCGCCATGATACATTTTTTGTTTGTCGGTCTGCTGTGAAATCTCAGAATCGTATTTTGCGGATCGCCCTTCACCCGGCGCAGGCCGCCGCCATTCCATGCCGACGTGATCGCGTGCCGCACCGAACGCTCCACTGCGTGCACCGTTGTGCCGTACATGGCGGCAACGCTCGGATATACACATTTTGTCACTCCGACCTGTGCCGCAGGCTCGAGCAGCAGCTCAATCACCGCATCACGCAGATAATTGAACCCCGAAACGTGCGGCGGGATGCCGAGATTAAAGATATATGGCGTTAAGCGAAATTCAATTTCTCTCGCAGCAATCGTGCGCAGATTTTCCGCATACAGCCCAGTTCCCCGCTCAATTCTATTCTTCATCTTATACACGACCTTCCTTTTGATTCTGTATTTTCAGCTTACCTCCTGCCTATACAAAAGTTATATCATAAGATTTCGAAGGAATAAAGTATGATTTTTTCGTGTAATATCCATTATTTCCCTATCGCGTCGAAATTCCGTATTCCAGACAGCATTTTATACAAATAATTTCCCGAATTTTGCATCTCCGTGTTAAGATACCGTTAAGGAAATCGTCCGAACACGGCAAGTGCCGTTTTGCCACATTTTCCCTATTTTGAAAAAGTGCTTGCCGATTTTTCGCCCCTGTGACAGATTTCCGCGCGTTCATTCCCTCCATCCCCTGAAAATCTGCTGATTTTTCACATCAAAATTTTCACCAGAGTGTTTCGAAAATTTCATGAAAATTAACAAAGCCGGAGTAAACCGACATATCCCCAGCAGATAAGACATTATCGTACAATCAGCTATATAAATATTCATTATTTTTTCGCAAGGTTCTCTGCAGAACTGTGCTCGAACGACTACGCAGAGTGCGAGCACGGCTTGTGTATCGTGAAGCCGCAGGATGTTACGAAGCGTCTCGGCAAGCGCACTGTGAGGCATTTTTGCTGTGCATTTTTCTGCGCAAAAGCGCATTGACCGCTCGGGTGGACTCCGAAACGGTCAATGACTACTTTAAGTTTTGATCAATTAGGGGCTGATTGCGGTAGCAGCGTCCCTCTCTATTTTTATTATAACGTATCAATACGACACGGCCGGAACTTTTTACATGGATAGCGTCTCGATCAAAGCTTATATCCGAGCTTGCGGTACTGCTCCAGATGCTTATGCGCCCGGACGCACTGTTTCTTTCTCTTGCGGTCCTTCGCGCCGCCCGCGATGCAGCACAGCACCAGAACGGCGGTGATCAGCAGCGCAATCGGGAAAAACATCGTCACGACAAGGCCGATAACGGCGATCAATACCGTTCCCATCGCGAGTTTGGAGACCTCTTCTTTTGCCGCAGGCAGGTCTGCCTCCAGCGCCAGTTCGTCGTGCAGCCGCTTGCTCATCAGCCGGTCCAGCTCGGATACCATGACCGCCTTGTCCTGGTCGGAGTAAGTTCCATCAAGTACGCGCTGACGCAGGCCCATGTATTCCTGTTCGGTCGAGCAGAGCGTATACATCGCTTCGATCTGGCTGATTGCGCTGCTCTGCGCATCCTGCGTAATCTTGATGGAGGGCGCTGCTGCCGGAGTTGGAGTCGGAGCCGAGATTGGTGCTGCCGCAGGCTCCGGCTTATCCGTTTCTGCCTGAACAGCAGACGCTTTAGGCACTTTAGCGCTGAAATACTCTGCCGTATCGATCTTATGTCCGCAGAAGCTGCAAAAGCCGAACGGTTTCTCATCATTCAGCTTGATCGACTTTCCGCAGGCCGGACAGGTTGCATCTTTGATTGCCATTGTAATTCTCCTCTGTTTACATCATTTTCTCGCCGCATTCCATACAGAACATGGCGCTTATATCGTTTTCCGCACCACACGAAGCGCAGTACCGGAAGAGCGGCTCACCGCAGCTGCCGCAGAACCGTGCGCCCTCTTCTACCGCCTCGCCGCAGGACGGGCAAAACCGAATCGACGATGCAGACGACGATGCGGGCAGCGCAGGCTCTTCCCGCGGAGGCTCGCAGGGCGCTTCCGCAATCACGCCGCCAAGCAGCACATGTACGATATTGCCGACCAGCTGTGCGAACTCGCCGAGATGATGCGGACCGATCTCTTCCGCCGGAAGAACGGCCGTACTGCTCAGCTGAAGATACGGTTCAGCTAACGTGGCATGCACTGTCATTTCCGTAATCTCATTCAGCGCAAGCCGTTCACACGCATCGCCATCCAGTCGGTACACCGCCCGGTCGGTAAAGAAAGCCGTGAGTTTCTGTGCGCCCTCCGGCGCGTCCCGATAAAGCACCGTCGGGATTTCAGGCGGCTCCTGCTGTTCCGCAATGCTGCGCATCCTCTGCCAGAGATCTTCTCCGTTCTGCCACCGCGACATCGGATTAGGGAGCACCTGCTGTACCTGCCCCGGGAATGGGTTGCTGCACAGCACGGCATCTTTCAGCAGCTGCATTCGCTCCGCAATCCGGTCTCGGCGTTCGGTATCGATCTGCGGCAGTTCCGCCGCGAACCGGCTGAGCAGACGTTTGCAGCTAAGTGCACCCGAAAACGGCGGCAGTCTGCAAATCGATGCTTCGCGGAGAAATGCTTGCAGCATTTCCTTGAATTGCGGCACGCTTTCGAGGTCTTCCAGTGAAAACTGCGCTCTCTGCGTGCGCGTATGCAGCTCCATCATGGTACTGGACGGAAATTCGATCTCAATTCTGTCTCCGTACAGCGGAAAATGGACAAAATACGCCTGCTCGTTCTCGAATGTGGCGATGTGCAGCATGGTATCAGTCAGACACAGCACCTGCCTTGTCATGCTGTACAGCAGCATTCTTTCGACCGTCATATCGCAGATCATATTGATAAATTTTTCGCTCTCCGGGTCCAGCTCGGCATTCGAGTCCTCATCGTACTCGCTGTCGATATTGATGAGGGATTCCCCAAGTTCTGCACTGCCGAAAATCTTCCGGTACTGCCGCGTCATCTCCTCCTGGAACGAACCCTGCTTCGCCTGTAAAATGACCACCTGGTCTTCTACCCGCTCGACCTGTTCGCAAACCAGAGGATGCGTGACCGAAATTTCCTTCAGCGCTTCGGCGCACTTTCGTGCCGCACCAATGTCTGACAGGTACGGATAGTCATCCAGAACAGCAGATACCTGCCTCCATTCCATGCGAACGAGGTCCGCTTCCTCTTTCGTCGGCAGAAGAACGCCCAGTGCGGTGCGCTCCTGTTCATCCTTCAGCCGGAGCAGCTCTTGCAGCTTCGCCTGTGCCTTGTTTTTCTCGCTCAGCCAGTCGTTATCATCCGCTGCGTGATAGCGTTCCGCCAGCTCGTCAAGCGCCTGTATTTTCTTCTGTACTGCGATGATCGTATCGCTCGGTATGTCCGCAATATAGGAAAGCTGTGCTTCAATGACCGCCGCCCTCTGCTTCAGATATCCTTCCCGCAAATGCAGATATTCGGACAACGACTGTAGTTCCTTATCGTCCTCCGGATGCAGTCGATACAGTTCTCCATATATGCTGGGCTTGTACGGGTACAGCTGCACGCATTTTATCAGATAGTCGAAATACTGTTCGTCCGAAAGCTGTCCCTTTCGGTGCTGCGCCGCCGCATTTTGGAACGTCGCGTTTGCTTTCTCCTCGTCATAATCCGGCATTTCAACATGCAGTTCATACCCGACGGTTTCTAAAACCTCATAAAAGATGCGCTGGCAGCGGAGATAAAACGCCTCCTTCAGCATTCCGCTCTTCTGCACATGCTGAAAGACCTGACGTTTCGCGCCTGCGATCTGGGCCCAGTCTCCTGCCGCGGCAAATGAGTCGCCGACACCATGAATCAGTCCGCTGCCTGCGTTCAGCATACCGGCCATCACGGCACCTTTGATCGCACCCGAAAAACCAAATCCGCCGCCCTGCCAGTGTCTCCGGCTTGCCTTTTGCGCGGCACGGTACTGCTCCTGCTGCTCACGAGCCTGTTCAATCTGCTCCCGTGTCTCGTACAGCTCCTTCATGCAGGGTTCGTAAATCAGTTCGTTTTCGTACTCCCCGTAAAAGCTCACCGGCGTATAGGACAGAACGCCAGCACTCGGCAGAATGCCCACGGACGATATCACAAGGTTCCGTATGCGGCTGTCCGCTCCCCCAGGCAGATATCGAAAGATGTCTTCAAACGAAGAAATATTAGACGAATAAAACCGGTCGAAATCTTTCACCGTCTCGTTATATCGCGGCCAGAATTGCTGTTCGATTGCATTATAGATATCCTGCGCATGTGAAAAACGGATTTCTCTTCCGTGCACCGTAAACGCATGCTCTCTGTACTCCATCGGCAGTCCCCCCTCAGTTGTCTTTATTATACACCTAAAGTTCTCTTATTTCCACCCTAATAGTTTATTCTTTGCAGGAACTATCCGGGGTACACTAAATGAAAAGACTTGACGGAGGAACAGAATGGACTGGGTAGCGATTGGCGGACGAATCCGCAAGCAGCGCGAGTATTTAGGACTGACGCGCGAGCAGTTTGCTGAAAAACTGGATATTACGCCGAAATTCTGTTCCGACATCGAACTCGGCGTCAAAGGTATGTCTGTCCCGACGCTGTGCCGTATTGCCTCGACGCTCAGCCTGTCCACCGACTATATCCTGTTCGGAAAGCAGGAAAAGAAGGATAAATTCTGGGCATTCAAGGCGCTTTCTCCGATGATCGAGAGTGTAACGCCGAGTCAGCTTCCTTATCTGGAAAACGTGCTGAAAGCCGTCATCAGCGCGATGAACCATAAGGACGATAAGTAAAAACCGGAGCGCACAGCCTGACGATTTGGGCCGTGCGCTCCGGTATTTTTATGGAAGTTTTACGCGCGGATGCGCATTTCGCGAAGGTGCTGCTTCAATTCGGGCGGAATGCGATAGCTCTCCACGGCCTTCTGAATGGCCTTGTTGTGCGTCCAGACGTCGAGCCGCCGCTCGGTGAGATACGGCAGCGTATCGTCCGGCTGCTTGGCGAGCGCCGTGGCGAAGTACCACGCACGCATCATGTTCGGGTAATACTCCTCGCTCTGCACATCCGCCACCCACGCGAGGTATTCCGGCCGGAAATCCGCATCGAGATAATGCCGCATCAGCATGCCGATTGCGTAGCGCACGGTGTAGAGTTTTTCCGATAAGAGCCACCGGCGGACGGGCATCAGCAGCTCGTCCTTATGCTTCGCGAAAACCTTGGGCGAAAAGCAGTCGCAGGTCGCCCAGTTGTCGATGTACGGCAGGAACCGTTCGGTTTCCGCGAGCGCTGCGTCGTAGTCGCGGATTTTCTCCACGAGGAACGCATGGAGGTTGTTCTCCTCGTAGTATGCGTGCGGCAGAACGCGCAGGAAGTCCGCCGCCTCGGCGGTGCCCGCAAGCTCCTTTGCGAGGTTCCGCAGCAGCGGCGTGCGCACGCCGATTACGGTTTCGGGCGCGACGGTCGGCATCAGCTTGCTCTGAAACGCCCGGTATTTCGTGTCCTGCAAGGCGAAAAGCCGTTCTAAAACCGCCCTCTGCGCCCTGTTTTCGCTCATTCCCATCAAGGAATGCCCCCCTTTTCCATAAAGGAACAGCCGCACGGTGAGGTGCAGCTGCTCTCAGAAAGATGTTTATTTTTTACTTAACATTCTCACAAAAACGCATGAGGATTGCGGCAACTTCCGCACGGGTTGCGTTGTTCTGCGGATTGAGCTTGCCGTTCGCGCCGTTTACGATACCTGCGCCGCATGCCCACTGCATAGCCGGGATTGCATATGCAGAAACGCTCTGCGCATCGGCATAACTGAGGATATTGGTATCCTCGCCGACAGAAACATCGTACTTCTTGCACTGCGCGTAGCGATACAGGATCGCCGCGAGCTGCTCGCGGGTTACAACATCGTTCGGACCGAACTTGCCATTGCCGTAGCCGGTAACGATGCCGTTCGCATTCGCCCACGCGACTGCGTCCGTGTAGTACTGGCCAGAAACGACGTCAGTGAACGATGCAGCAGCAGCGCTCGGCTCGTTCTCCAGACGGTACAGAACGGTTACGATCATACCGCGCGTGGTGCTGTCGTTCGGGCCGAAGGTGGTCTTGCTCGTGCCGTTCATCATGCCCTTGTCGGCAACATACTTAACAGCGTCAGCGAACCAGTCCTTATCGGCAACATCGTTGAAGCCGGTGGTCGGCTCTGCAACCGCTGCGTCATCCTTGACATAAGCAACCTTTACGGTAACTGCGGATGCCGGCATGGTGAACGTGTAGGAGGTATCGCTCTTCTTTGTAGTCGCGATTTCCTTGCCGGAAGCATCGGTTACCGTGATCTTATCGAGCTTGTAGCCCTTGTCCGGGGACAGGGTTACGGTTACGGTCGCGTCCTTGGCAGCCGTAGATGCAGAAGCCTTGGCGGAACCATTGGAAACCGTCGCAACAGTTACCTTGTAGGTAGAGGAACTGGACGAACCGCCGCCGGAGGAACCACCGGAAGAACCATTGTCAAATCCGCTCGGCTTCGTCAGTGTGAAGGTGAACGGGCTGAAACCATTGGTTTCGAAAGTAATCTTGCCATCCTTATCAGCGGTTGCAGTGTACAGTTCCTTGTTGTCGTGATTGATGTATACAAGCTTGTTTGCGAATACGCTGGGAAGAGTTACAGTAACATTGGTCTTTGCCGTAACCTTCATAAGATTACCCTTAGAGAACGTTACGGAATTCTCTTCAGTCTGATTGTCCTTGTCAGTAGTGGCAATCAGATTGCACTTAGGCGTAATATCCATGGAAATCTTATAAGTGTTGCTGTCGCCTGCAACATTGTAGTCATTTACTGTAACATCAAGATATGTTTTCTTGTCTACTGTGATCGCAGCAGTGTTTTCTATTTTACCAGTATCGTCTACAGAGATAATACCAGCATTCTTCAATGCAATAAGTGCATCTCTTTTCTCGTCGTCAGAAATTTCCTGAGAGTCGACAATCGTATCTTTAGTATCTACCTTATTTGCAACTTCTTCAGCAGCTGTTCTATCTTCATTCTTGATATTTTCACCGATGTTTGCTACCGTACCTCCCTTAGAAGTATCAGTATTGATTTTATTCTCCTCATTCACCGGAAGTTTACCAATCATGTACTTATAGATAGCGTTAGTATCTTCATCCGTGTTACGAATAGCCGTCCAACCCGAATAGCAATACTTAGAAACATCAGTAGTAAAAATGCCGCCAGAAATTCTGAAGTCGGAATTAACTTTATGTGTGTGTGGGCCATATGTATCATCCAATACTACATCACCAGAAACCTGAGCATTACCAGTAATGATAACGGTCACATTCTGATTGTAATTATTACCGATATCATAAACGGCTACCGCACGGTGAGCATTACCATTAATGGTGCCGCCTGTAATACATACATTAGCAGTGTTGCCATAATAACTGGTATTAGAATTATACGTACCACCCCAGATATAAATAGCATCACCAATCCATGCCGAGCCACTATAATTGTAATACTCGGCCATACTGTCAGCCGTTTGGGCTGTAGTCATGCCATTGATAGTGCCACCCATAACATTAATCTGACCCATACGAGCCGAGATGCCGCCATTAATGATGCCGCCATTTACATCCAAATTCATCTGACCTGGCATGTAAATAGCTTCACTCTTTCTGGATGTCAATGTACCACCATTAACTTCAAAATTCATATCGCCCGTAGTGTTATTGCCAGTCAATACAGCGTAATCAGAAGTTAACGTACCACCGTTAACAATGGCAGTACCGCCATTCAGCACATAAATACCATAATTATTATCGCTGTTAATTGTACCGTTTTCAATCGTGACCTTACCTTCATCCACACAAATTGGCGTCTGTGAGCAAGTAATAGCGCCGTCGCCTGTAATAGTTAGCTCGCCTAAAACCTCAAGGCCTTGATCATGCGGAATAGTTAATGTTTTACCATTAAGATCAAGTGTGATTTTCTTACCTTTTGCAATAGTGATATCTTCTGCGATATTATCAGTCAGAACCACTTTGCCATCAGCATCATTGTTAATCTTATACTGCAAAGTAGAGGCATCGAATTCTTCGGATACGGATGTATTCTGATCTGCATCCATGCTTCCACCATCAGTAACATCATCCGCCAACGCCGCCGGCATCATTGTTGCAACCATAGCGAGAGAGAGCAAACTTGCCAAGAATCTTTTTTTCATTTCACTCAACCTCCATTTTACTGAAGTCACTGTTTTTGCCGCTATTTCAGAGCGACATCCTCGAGTTTCACCTTCCTCACGATCTGGTCTGACAGTATCGGAGCATAAATTTGTCACAAATAGATAAATGCCCATGCTTATAGTCATCCAAAGGACAAAGCAGGGCACTTTAATAAAATTTAGAGTACGACTCCAAATTGCAACCGGCTGCCTTAGCCGCCCGAAGGCGCCCTTAGACCCATATGGCTTTGCGTCCCTGCTTTTCAACAGGTTTGCCAGGCTTTTAAATTTTGCAACAGGGTGCATTTCTGTGCATCAACACAAATTTTTGCACCTCGTTTTATATCCTTAGTATAGCACCTCTTCCTGTATTTAGCAATCGCTTTTAAATATATTATACACAAATATTGATTGCCATTCCCTGTGCGAATTTGTGCATTTTTTCATATATGCAATCCTGTCATTACGGTCGGATGCTTACCACCTCGATTTTCTGTGTCTGTATATATCCTCGATACAGTAGCGTGTTTCCGAAATATGAACAATCTAGAATATATATTATGATGTAGAAGCTCCCGGAAATATTCCGGGAGCTTAAATTCTGTCCGAAAGACTAACTATTAGATGTCAAACCTGAAGTGCTTTGTATCTCTCTATGACCGGCTTCAGCTTGTCTCTTTTGATCATGCTGCCCCTCCTTCGCCTTCTCGCGCAGTGGCCGCGCCGCCGTGACTTGATAGATTTATTATAGGCGGTTTTGGCAGGGACGGCAAGGGGCTGTGTAGAGAGAAAAGCCCGACCGCGGTAGACAATCGCTTATTTGATTTCACTCGATAATCTACTAATTCGCTAAAGTATTATGTTCTTGTGCCAATTTAACCCTTAGCGACAATTACACCGCCAGTCTTCCAGATTCTGTTCTCTGGCACAACACCGCGCACGCAGGACACCGGATATACATTGCTGTTGCGACCGATAATCGTACCCGGATTGAGTACGCTATTGCAGCCTACCTCCACGTAATCGCCAAGAATTGCACCGATTTTCTTACGTCCAGTCTCAATGCGTTCCTCTCCGTTGCGAATGACTACAAGCGATTTGTCTGACTTTACGTTTGATGTGATCGAGCCTGCACCCATGTGGCTCTTATAGCCAAGAATGGAGTCACCTACGTAGTTGTAATGCGGCACCTGCACATTGTCGAACAGAATGACGTTCTTCAGCTCCACCGAATTACCGACAACGCAGTTTGCGCCTACGAGTGCGGAACCTCGTATAAAAGCACAGTGACGAACTTCCGTCTCCGGGCCGATGATACATGGTGCACCTAGATACGCGCTCTGGAATACCTTCGCCGTCTTATGCACCCAGACGCCCTCTGCGCGCTGTTCGTACTCATCGACAGGTAATTTCTCGCCGAGGCCTAAAATCATCTGCTTGATACCGTCCAGCGCTTCCCATGGGTATCGGAAAGCAGAGAGGTAGTCGGCAGACTGAGTGTGGGCGAGATCCAAAAGCGAAGTAACCTCTAAATTCATATATTATCTCCTTCATTATATTATTTATAAGCACTGCAAATACTGTCCATAAAGCGTCATTCCGAGCTCTTGTCCGGCTTCGTGTACCTGGTCTTCTGTCAGCCAGCCCTGGTTAAAGGCCAACTCTTCTAGGCAGCCGACATAGCGTCCTGTCTCAGCCTGGATATTTCGAATAGTCTGTCCGGCGTCCATCAGGCTGTCTGCTGTGCCGGCATCCAGCCACACGACGTCCCGCTCGAGCGGGAGCACCTGCAACTGGTCGCGGCGTAAGTACTCCAAATTTACGTCTGTGATTTCCAGCTCACCGCGCTGCGACGGCGTGAGATTAGCTGCAATCTCCATCGCCTGGTTGTCATAAAAGTAAATGCCGGGGATTATGTAATTGCTTTTCGGATGGCGCGGCTTCTCTTCAATCGAAATAGCCCGTCCATCCTCGTCAAACTCTACCACGCCGAACGGGCGTGGATTCTCGACCCAGTAGCCAAACACCGTTGCACCGTTCTGCTGCTGCGCGCCCTTACGCAGAACCTCCGCCAGCGTGTCGCTGTGGAAGATGTTATCGCCGAGCACAAGGCATACCGAGTCGTCTCCCACGAACTCGCGGCCGATGAGCAGTGCGTCCGCAATACCACGCGCGACAGGCTGTTCTGCATAGCAGATATGAATGCCGAACTGACTTCCATCACCGAGCAGCGCGCGGAAGGTATCCGTTTCGTTCGGTGGCACGATCACCATGACATCGGAAATGCCCGCTTGCATGAGAATTGCAAGCGGGTAGTAAATCATGGGCTTGTCGTAAACCGGCAGCAAAGGCTTGCTCATCGGTTTTGTCATCGGGTAAAGGCGCGTGCCTTTGCCGGCGGCTAAGATTAGACCTTTCATACTTTTTCCTCTCTATCCATTATTTATAGACAAATATTTTCCGTGCTGCATAATTCCAAAACAATACGAGAATCGATGCAACAATTTTCGCTATTCGGTAATCTAAGCCAACCCAATCTGTTCCTGCAAAAAGTAACGCTTCTGTAAGCAACAGACCTATTATCGAAATTGCCAACACCGAAATCAGTTCTCGCACATCGATTTTCGAAGATGCGGTAGATTGAAATATCATCCAACGCGATACAAGGAAGTTGAACGCGAAACCCACAATGAATGAAATAATCCCTGCCAGCAGATACTGCATTCCGAGCCATCCCAGAATGCAGTAAACACCGAAATCAACTACGAATGCACCACCGCCCACAAAGCCATAGCGAAATAACTGAAGCCATCCGTTATTCGTTGGCGCATATAGTAACCCAGACCAATCGCGTTCCCATAGCAGGCGGAACATCTCCGTTATGCCCTTATTTTTCATCGCTTCCCATGCCTTGCAGAATCGTCATTTGAAGCTCAAAATTCTGTCGGCTCTTCTTACTCTGCGTATCAAGAATTAAACCGCAGACAAATGTTTGCAAGGAAAACAACGCCATAAAGCAGGCAGCAATAAAAGTTGGCAGTCGCGGGACCAAACCTGTCTGATGATACTCATTCAGAACAGGCCAAAGCAGCAGCAACGCAATAATCATCAATACCGCTGCGCAGATACCAAAAAAAGGAAGCGGTTTGTAATCCTTAAAAAGACGGCCAATCGTCTTAAGAACTTTAAACCCATCCGAAAACGTGTTTAGCTTCGACACACTGCCCTCAGGCCGATCTCGATAATCTACAGGGACAGAGATCAATGCCAGATTCTTGTCCAATGCATGTATGGTCATCTCGGTTTCAATTTCAAATCCCTTAGAAAGAACCGGGAAGCTTTTAACGAATAATCTGCTGAATGCACGATAGCCGGTCATAATATCGGTAACGTTGCCGCCAAAAATGCTGTTTACCAGCTTGCGCACCAACACATTACCCGTGTTGTGGAATGGACGCTTATTTTCTGTAAAGTATGTAGACGACAGACGATCGCCGATAACCATATCATATCCATCATCCAACACCTTGCCTACCATATCCCGCGCATTCTCCGCTGGATATGTGTCATCACCATCGATCATCAGATAGCAATCCGCTTCAATATCACGAAACATAGAGCGAATAACATTACCCTTACCCTGTCGATGCTCATAGCGCACTTCCGCGCCTGCTGCACGCGCAATTTTATCCGTACCATCGCTCGAATTGTTATCATAAACGTAAATCGTTGCTTCCGGCAAAACTGCGCGATAGTCTGCTATAACCTTTGCAATCGTTGCACTTTCGTTGTAGCAGGGTATTAATACTGCGATTTTATCCAACTATTTTCCTTCTTTCAATTTTATATCTTCAGGACTCTGTTCCATACATTGTTTTTTCGGCAGTGTAATTGTAAGAAATACCAAAGCTATAACGCCCAGTTGGATGAAGTATACATACCTAAAACTTTGGTGATAAAGCACGAGTACGGATCCTGCAATATTTCCTACTATCGGCATCGCTGCCCACCATAGTCTATTCTTATGATTTTTCCACCAGTACAGGATAAGCACGAATAGAGCAATCAAATATGCTCCTGGTCTCCATAGGAGGATATCAGCTATTCCGTTTATTGGCGTGTCCATAGTGTGATGGTATATCTTCACAATCCAATTTTTTTCGTATAATTGTGCACCATTACTCAAATCCCTTTTTTCATTAAATAACGAAGCAATTTCATCGTTGACTGGATTGATGAAATCAAAGCTTTTCGCATTGAAGCTATCTTCCGGTTGGACAACATCCCACATTAAATCCATTCCATCCATGCGATCCTTTATTACAACATCCGGATATTTTTTCAAGGCTTCAAAATAAACCTGAAATGCTTCTTTTCCTGAAATTTGTGAGGTATCATATGGTACAGAGCCTTCCGGGCGTCCCCAAAAGTAATCATCATGACCTGTAAAGCGATTATAATAATCTGCCCAGTCTTTTAAAGGCATTGCCTTAGCCATAATTTCATTTGCTTCATCCGATAAAGGCAATTCTTTATTTATACATGAACCAACTGCGCATAGCATTGTTGTATATGGCGATACCGGGTTTTTCATAACATGCAGCAACTGAAATAACGGACCTTTATATAATGTCACCAATATTACTGATAAGGCAACCGAAGCAATAGCTTTCATGCCTATAGACTTATGATAACGTGCCGCAATAATAATCAGAGTAATGGCTATAAATGCAAACGGGACCGATCCATTATGTCGCAATGTCATAATTAAAAAGAGATCGAGTGCTAAATAAAGATATGTACGAACTGAAGCTGTTCTGGCTGATATAAAGCCTATTTGATAAAGTAAATAAACTCCCCATAAAAGAGCTAATGTGTATGGAAAATCCTTCAGTGCATTGCTTCCTGAGAGAACTTGATTGGGTAAAAACTCCAAGACTACTCCTACCAGGCATAATGCGCTTAACCGAATTCCTCGATCATAGCCAATCATCAAAAAAGCAGCCATTATCCACGCGAAGATAATCATTTGTACGGCTACAATTGCACCAGCAGAATGAAAAACACAAACAATCACACGTTCAATTAAGGTATGCAAAACAGGGTGCCAATCATTTAATACGCGAGCTCCCACTGCTTGATTAAGCTGGTCGATCGCGTCTGCTGGGAAACCACCCGGCCACATAAACGCCGCCGCCATCAGTTGGCAGCCTGCTAATATAGCAAAAAGAATCCACTTGGCCTTTATTCTGCCATATTTGTTTACTTGCACATAGTTTTTCGATGCTAACCGCTCTATTACATATAGCATTATCCATATAATAGGGATGAACCATAGAACGCCGCTTGCACAATACAATGCACCTTGCCATGAACCATGAATTCTTGTATTGCCATTTAAGAAAAATCTCTGGCCAAAACTAGCAAACGATGCATAAATGCTAATTGCAATAACCGCTGCATAACCCGAACGTGATTTATATTTTTCTAATATAGACCATGCTTGTTTGGAATTCAGTACGTATATAGCAATGGCAGTTAATACAATTAAAAATGTCTGCGTCAATCTTGTAGGTTTTATGCGCTGATTCGTAAAAAACAACAGACCTGTATTTGCAAACATCAAAAGATTTATTACCAATCTTCTTCTGTCTGTTTTCAGACTACCCCCATTATTTTTGAATAGTATTCCCAGCAGCAAATCCATTATGAATGCTACTACTAGCCAAGCACCAGCACCATATAATATTCTTTCCCATATAGTGTACGTTCTATCGGCCTGTAAACTATAGTCAAGACTATCATTGCTCCCGTCCGTACTAGTCAGTTGAAGCTGCGTTGTGTTTTCTCCATTGACTCCAACTTCAACAGCGCCAGACCAGGCATTATGTGCAAATGTTAAGTCAACATCCTTGGCTGTTACATGAAACGATAAATAATTCTCATTATTTCCGTCCTCACTCGGATAAAAAACGTAGTCATCACTATCCTTGATATATTGCCAACCTCTATTGGCATCTACTTCAAGATGTGATATCTGACGTTCTTGATTATCAACCAAAATATCCGATAACCAGACCTCATGATATGCTCCATCTTCACAGTTTGAAGATGTTAGTGTTATATTCATATCTTGCACAGCTGGCAAAAAGAAATTATTGCCGACTATAACAACACCACCAGATAAAACTGCAACTATGATTTTAATAATCATGGATATGCTATATTTATTTATTACTCTTCGTTTCAATGCGCAAATCACATGGCACATGGTAATAAAATATATAAACACAAATACACGTTTTAACGTTGTATTCAATGCATATGCATCCACTAAAAATGTCAAGTATATACTGGATAATACTATCCCTATTTCATTAACAAATCTTCTAACACGACTATTCTGATTCATTATCGTAGCATTTCTCCTTGTAATTTATCTGAAATAGTCTCTCATCTTTTCCGTCATCAGCTTCCAGTCCTGAAATTTAATCTGGAACAAGTTCTCTTTAGAAAGCTGAGCAAACCACTCCGGATGTTTCAGCAGATTCATCAATGCATCTGCAAGACATCTGACGGAACGTTCTTCCAAAATAAACTTTTTCTGCTGTTCACCAAATACCTCGGGGACAATACCGACATCCGTACTGATTACCGGAACACCGCACGCCATTGCTTCCAGCACCGGATTTGGAGTACCTTCACAGCTAGATGCACAAATATACAAATCAATCCGATTATAGTATGCTGGCATCTCATCATGCGGTATCATCCGATCTTGCCGATCGGATGTCATCAATTCAATATTGTATCCCTCTTCCTGCAGAATCTTAACCGCCGGACGAATAATCGTATTGATACCCTTTAGGTCTCCCACGGTCCATTTGCTGTTACCAACCCAGCCAATCACAACCTTTCGATCTGCAATATTATCAAATCGCTCAAGGTTTTGAGGCATAAACAGACTGGTATCTACGCCATCTGCCAGGATTGCAGATGGCTTCATTTTAATATTTTCCGCGTTCTGATAGATATCCCACAACTTTTTGCTTGATACACAATATTTTGTTACTAAACTTGTCGATTTCGAAAATAGATCCTCTGTATAATGACTATCTACTTCTGAAGGCGAAAGCATAAGATGATCATATACTTCTACCGAAATTTCTTTGTTCTGAACATAGCGATCATAAAATTCTTCGGAACTCATTCCCAGGGATTTAATGTAGTTTTGCGTATAACTGTTGTAATAACAAGAAGCCAACGGCCGCCACAGAAAATGTATCATCTGGCAATCATCTGCGAGAAGCAAAACTTTGCCTAGATTATCAAAATCGGACAAATAGATTTTCATAAAATCGAACTCATCGCTCAAATTTTTAACTATTTCTGTTGCTACATTATCAAGCGCCCATCCACGACGATCTATTACTAGTGCTATTTTCTTTTTTCTATTAACATTTTTACTCTTAAACTTTTTATTTTCATCCAGTTTC
>ENA-OUNS01001686-OUNS01001686.1-human-gut-metagenome-genome-assembly--contig:-NODE-1686-length-15498-cov-9.785016_pt1 | contig 15498 bp, 16 predicted proteins | sample MGYA00243237_ERZ505104 | MGnify/ENA primary metagenome ERZ505104 (study PRJEB26097, sample SAMN02711295) | human gut metagenome | biome: Gut microbiome | host: Homo sapiens | place: Denmark...
TTGTGGATTTTTTGTGAATTTGATTAAAAAGTCCTTGACAATTTGTCTCTGGCAAAACCGCAAAGTCCATCCTGGTGAGTGTCGGGGTCCGGCTTGCTGCCTTCAACCTGCCGCAGATTGCCCGGCTGACCATGACCGATGAACTGCATCTGGACGATTTGGGAGAACGCCGGGTGGCCCTGTTCTGCTGCATTCCAGATTCCGACAAGAGCCTGAACTATCTGGTGGGTATGGTCTACACCCAGCTGATCCAGACGCTTTTCTACCAGGCGGACCGTGTACATCGGGGAAGGCTCCCGGTGCCGGTCCACTGCCTGATGGACGAATTCCCCAACATTTCACTGCCCAAGGATAGCTTCCAGTCAGCACTGGCGACCATGCGTTCCCGCGGTATCTTCTGCTCCATCATTTACAATTGTCTGTTGTGATGCGGTCTGAAGACTGTTCACCTCGTTTTTTAACGTAGCAGCCTGCTGAGCCTGAAAGATTCCAAAGATACTACCAACAATACCGATGACTGCGGAAATGATCCCGAGAATACGATTGATCTTTTCACTTTTCTCTTCTGTTTTCATGGGTTACAACGTTCTCCTTCATTTCTATTTGTGGGCAAACGGAGCTTATAGCCGACTTTAAAAACAGTTTGCAAGGAACTGCCCAGTTTGAGTTTTTTCCTAAGCTGGCAGATATGAATATCTAACGTGCGCGTTTTCAAACCCGGCGGTGCTCCCCACACCGCTAGCATAAGAGTTTTACGTGAAAGTGTTTGCCCTGGATGCTGAAGAAAATAATATAAAAGTTGATATTCCATTTCTGGTAGATGAACTTCCTCCCCGGCGGAATACACAGTATGGGTTAAAGGATCCACCATAAGCGAATTATACACGGTCCATGCCTGTGCATTATCTGTCATTCTTCAGGTTCCGTCCTCTCATCGCATAAGAATCTTGTAAACATATAGCTAGAAACCAGGAAATAAATAAAACAGCTGCCAAGAGTAGAATGACAATCCAAGAAAAGTTGTACGGCTCACCATCAGTTACGCGATAACCTTGTGTAGTCAAAAAGGCTGCTGCATGAAACAGTGGCCAAAAACCCAGCCATTCAATCCCCCCTTCCATCCCGGAGAGGCTCAGGAGTGCGGGGAGGCAATAGGCCACAGCACTGGTGAATAAGGCCGGAAGTAAGTTGCCGAACATGCGTCCCAAAGTCAAAGTCATTGTGCCCATGCACAGACAAGCCGCTACCCGGCAAAGAAACCAGAATAACATCACATCAGACAAGGTAAAGATAGCCGGAAGGCTCTCAAATTCGGAAATGCTCATGGCCGGGGCAAACATCGCAGGCAAACCGTAGTCCCGCAGTACCTGAATGAGATGTGGCAAGCAGGAAGTTGCCGCGATGCCCACTGCTACGACAGCACTAACTAGAAGTTTCGCCCGTACCGTTCGTTTACGGCCCAGCGGCGTTGTGCAGAGGATGGTCTCCATGCCGCCGCGGCGCTCCATCGAGAACAGCCCGGAAAAGCAGAGCGCACAGGCCAATCCGGCCAGCAGCGCATCTTGCACATCAGCCTGACCAGTGAAGCCGAACAGTTCCTTGTATCCGCTTTCATATACCAGCCAGGCGCCAGGGTGTTCTTTCAGATAGTAGTTGATGTTCTGGTTGATGACTTGGCTGTAGACGCTGTACTTTTGCTGCAAGGAACTGAAGGCCAGCATTGCGTCGCTGGAAAGTTCGCCGGCTGCTACCTTCTGCTGGACTTCGAGCATCGGGGCAAATTCCTCGCCCTGCTCTTCCAGCCAATCGTAGGTCTCCGGAGTAAAGGGGCCCGAGATATGTTTCATGTAGTAGGCGTAATAGATTTCATCTGGCCCGATGTAACTTTCAGCTGTTACACCCTGGTAAACGCCAAATCCAATAAAGACGGCCAGCACCACCGCCGCGCCGTTGAGAAGCAGCAGCTTTCGTGCCTCCTCCTTAATAATAGAGGTGGCACAGGTCTTGTGCCGTAACCCCAGCAGAAACCCACGCTTGGTGGCAGACAGCAGTTGCGCGCGGGCGAACACCCAGCAAAACGAAAAGGCCAGGGCTCCGCCGTAAAGAACAGCTGCTGTCCACTCAACCAGCGGTAAACCGATAGGGTCACCGAACCAATACAGATTGCGGTAGTTCCCCAACAGCTCGTTGGTTTGCAGTAGGCTGGCAAGGTTTGCGTATTTGATGGCATTCAGCCGGCTGGTAGCCGGGATTGTGGCACGGATGCCGAACATCACGAGCGGCCCAACTAGGGCGGCAGCCCATCCGGCAGTCGCTCGGCGGGCAACCAACGCCGCCAGCATGACCCAAAGCCCCATGACAAAGGCCCCAGCCCACTTGGCTAGCAGAAAGCGGAACAGATACTGCCCAACCGTGATCTGCATGGTACAGCGCATTAAGGCGGGCACACTCTGAATCGTGCGGGTCAGCGGACCCAAATCGAAGGTGGCAGCACAGTAGGCGAGATTTACGCCGTAGAGCAACACAAGCACAGCCAGCAATGAGAGGGCAAACGAGCCCAGCTTTGCCAGCGCAGTGTGCAGACGTCCAGCGGGCAGACTGCGCACCAGCGAGAGGAGCCCGCTGTCCCGTTCCTGCCGGACGAGCAGAAGCGCCAGCACCAGCATGGATGCCAACAAAATCAGATCAGTAAAAGCATAGGAGATGGCGGTATACAACCCTTTTTGCGGGTAGTAGTCGATGGCCGTTTCGCCCAAACCGGCATACACCGCTGCTGTGACCTCGATGTTTTTCAGATCGTACCCGGTCTCATCGTTTTGGAAAATCGAGATGCCTGCCAACTGTCCTGCCTTGGTTTGCACGCTTTCCAGAAAGTCGGTGTACCCGGCCACCGTGTCATACTCATTCACCAGTTGAGTGAGCAGACGGTATTCCATCGTCAGGCTATCGGTGTAGAGCGTGTAGCTCTTGTCGCGGTACATCTGTTCGTACTGGTCGAACAGGGCGGCATTTTCCTCCCGGTAATTTTGTTGAATGACGCTGTTGCCATACGCTGAATCCCGGAAGTAGTTTTCCAACCGCAGCAAGGATTCAGTTTCGTCCAATTTGCTGTGCAACAAGTCGCCCTTGGCGGCCATATCCGAACCCAAGGCAGCCAAATCAGCCCCCACGGCGCGGTAGGCCGCAGCGGGGGGCTGGTTGGAAGTGGGACGGGTACCCATCCAGAGTAATAATAGGTTAGCGGTCACCAGCACGGCAAGCAGCATCGGGAACACACGGTTGCCCCAGACCTTGCGCAGTTCGGCAGTGAGCAGGCTCATTTCCCGTCTCCCTCCCCGAATACTGCGAGGTACACATCCTCAAGTCCCTGGCCGGGGGCGTACTTGTCGATGAGGTCCGGCACCGGGGCGGCGTCTACGATTTTTCCGGCGCACAGCAAAATCACCTCCGTGGCGACGGTCTCCACATCACTGACCACATGAGTGGCTACCAGAATAATGCGGTCAGTGGCCATTTCTGCCAACAGTGTGCGCAGCCGCACCCTCTCCTTGGGGTCCAGTCCGGCGGTAGGTTCGTCCAGAATCAGCAACTTGGGGTCGCCCAGTAAGGCAGACGCCAGTAACAGCCGCTGCTTCATGCCGCCGGAGTAGGCGGACAGACGCTTGTCCAATTCAGACGAAAGATTCACTGCCGCGGCCACGCGATCCACCTCAGCCGGGACGCTTTTGCGGGGAAGCTCTTTCAGTGCCGCCATGTAGGCCAGAAAGCGCCGACCGGTATAGCTGTCATACAACCCCTGCTGCTGCGGCATATACCCGAGCACGCGGCGGAAGCGAATGCCCCTAGCGGGTTTGCCGCACCAAAGCACCTCGCCCGAATCCGCGGCTAGCGTGTCGGTGATGATGCTGATGAGCGTACTTTTGCCTGCACCGTTGGGGCCTAAAAGGCCGTAAAGCCCTGGGCCGAGGGTCAGGGATACCCCGGCCAGGGCTTGTTTAGAACGGCTTCCAATGGATTTACGAAATAAGGGTGCGGAAATCAAGTAGGATTTTTTCAAATCTCGGATTGTCAATAATGCATTTGGCATAATTTTTCCAGTTATTATTGTGTAGAGGATGCTGTGGGAGCGATGCTATTCCAATAATCCTCTTGGGACATAATTACATACTGCTTTTCGCCTGTCGCTACATAGTGACTGTTGGCAGTTGTATCTGGCAGAGTCTCTTCACCAGATATAACAAGATACTCATTGCTGGAAATGGTAGTAACTCTTTCAAATGGGGTGTCTTGGTCGCCGGAAGAGTACAGAAGAGTCCACTGTTGAGGGGTGCTGCTTCCGGTTATCATGTAATAACCGTCTTCCATGCTTGATCCACTCTGATGTGAAGCAGTTTCAATCTTGATCAAAAGGTGTGTTGAATCAGCATCAACAAGGTTTACAAAAGCTTCCTCGGGGCTGGGAACCGCGAAACCACTAAGTGATGTTTTCTCTCCAGACAACAAATCCATCAAGCAAAAAAAGCCATTGTCCTTATATGCCAGTGTTGTCCCCTGCAGCAGTGAATCCACGGATGCGTTGTCAACAGTAACAATATCCTTCCTGTCACCAGAGACAGGGTCATAGGAAGAGTAGCAACCATTGGCGTTTAGCAAAATGATTGTAGATCCGGCACTGCCTTTAATCCATTCCTGATTTAAGGCACAAAGTGTGTCTTTTGTACCGGTGACGGGGTTTACACGCACTAATTCGGCCTTTAGCTGGCCATCTTCCGTTGCTGTATCGAGCTCACAGTAGATGTTTGTCCCATCCGTAACCAGAGGACGATTTATCTGCTGATTTGATTCAAATGTAAATGTGGTTTTGCGGTTAGACCCATCCAAACCCATCACCTCCAAGTGAGGCATGACGGTAGAGGATGTATCAGCAGAGGCATGTACGTTGCCGGGAAAAACAAGTACCAGATTCTGCCCAATTACGCAAGGCAAAATCCCGCCCGCAGAGTATGGCAAGTAACTTGTGCAGGCTTCCGTATCATGATTGCAATTTGGCTGGTTGCACAGGTAAATTTTTTCCATGGTTGCATAATCAAGATACATGAGATTAGCGGAACCGTCATCGCGCACGGAAGAACTCACATAGTAAAAACCGTCACTTCCGCTTCCGCCGTAATTCCAGCCATCACTGCGTTGCAAGGCCGTAAGCGTAACCGAATTCTGTGTAGAATCTTCTTGCGCCACTTCTTGAGAAGAAGTGTTTCCTGTTTGTGCTGTTGTGTTGGTAGTAGGACCGGCACAGCCAAATAGCAGGGCAGGGATAAGAGCTATGACGGCAATAATTCTTCTTCGCATAAGATGACCTCGCATAAAGTGTTTTAATAGTGGAAATAGTTTATTGGCAGATTGCGTCGTATAAAGGAACTACTTGATTGAGTTGCTAGGGCCCAATTATTAATAGTAGTTACACCACCCATATATCACGATAAGCCAGCCCGAAGCTCACAATTCGGGCTGGCATCTGTCAATTCAGTGAATGGGATTTGGTAAGAAAAATGTTGGGTTACTCAGGCAAGTTCATTCCATACATGTGCAACACTGCCCCAAACAACGTTGTTGCCGCTAACGTAGGCAAAGACGTTACCGTGATTTACCAGGCGGATGGTAAACGCGCTCATATTCCCAGCGTTAGAAACGACGGAATCGTTGTTATTGCTGGAAAGGTCACGATAAACATTGCAGTTGTTATTAGAGCTGTTGATGTTGAGAGTGTAAGCATTGCCTGCACTATCCGTTTTGCTGTTGTAAACTTTTTTGCCGTTGCCGCGGTTAGCAATAGACCAAATCTGGTCGCCATCACCAGTGCGGGAGTAAACCGTCACATTGCGGCTATTATAGGGTCCTCCGCTACCTTCCATGTTCAAATAGTTATTCCCGCCGATAGATTCGTTACGAATGTGGTATCCATTGTAACCATTATCGAAATCGGCAAAGGCGGGAATAGCCAGGGCGCAGGCCATTGTCAGAGTCAGGCAAACGGTCAAAATCTTTTTGGTCAGGGTTTTCATCGCACAAATCCTCCTTCTCATGAGATTTTGTGATTTGGGGTGGTTTCGGAGCAGACTAGTCATCACCCGCGCGCCAGTGATGACCATTACAAGTCGTGGTCAGTTCCCGGGATCACTGACCCTTTCCTGTATGCGCACTATAGCATACTGCATACAAAATTTCCAAAAAAACGTCACAAAATCAAAAAATACAGCACAAATGCAAAAACTCCCTGCTGCGGACGATGAATCCGCAGCAGGGAGCTTTTGTTTTAATTATTTATATCAGGCCAGTCGACGGTAAAAATAAAACGGCCATTCTCGAACAAGAAGGTGTATTCAGCGTGATACCTGTCCAGAATATCCCCCACATTGCGCAAACCGTAGCCGTGCAACAGCGGTTCCGGCTTGGTCGTGGCAATCTGCCCGCCTACGATCTGGACTGGGCGGCTCGGATTGATGATGGAAATAGATAATAGCCCTTGTCCATACAGGATTTGGACGCTGACCCAGCGCTCAGATTCCGGCATCTGGATGCAGGCTTCCATAGAGTTGTCAAGCAAATTGGCAAGCACAATGGTCACATCGACCCGAGGTAGTTTCAGCACCGAAAGATCATTCACACGAAACCGCATGTCGATTCCTTGCCGCTGCGCGATATAGCCCTTCTGGTTCAGCACTGCGTCAATTGCCGCGTTGTGTGTATTAACTAGCAAGATGTGTTCGCTCTGATGAACTTTCATCTCTGATAAAAACGATTGAGCCTCCTCCAGATTTCCCTGTTCTAACAATGCCGACAGAGTGGAGAGCTGTGTGCGATAATCATGAGTCATTTTCCGTTGACCTGCGTATGCCTGGCTTAGAGCCTGTATGTTTTCGTCCTGTACATGCGCACGCTCTGCAGCGGCTATCAGCTTTTCCCGGTTTACGGCGCTCTGCTCAAGGTGATCGAGCAGAAGAAGGAACACCACATCCACCACGTCGAGAATCAGCAGGCAAAAATGCCATATTTGCTGTTCATTTGGAAATGTGTAAATCTGCCAAATAATAAGCAGCGTACTCAGAGGGAAAACAACGGACAATGACACCCAGGCGCGGGCCTGTTTGCCAACGGATAACGGTGGGTGGTATTTTCGAATTATCAGTGCTACTACAAGGAACGAGAGCGGACGGAGAAGAAAGACCGCTGAATAGAGGGGAACATTCCAGATATATTCCTCGTATGTCAAGTTTAGGGCATACATGCATAAGGCGTCAAGCCAGTAAGCCGAGGAATACAGAACCGCATAGGTCGTTACTATAACGAACAGGCGGCGATCCCAGCGGCTTTGGTACAAGAGGGCGCATAATGCATAATAAGATGCTACTTCGAACAGAATCTTGGACGCGTAACCAAAACTACTCCCCACAAAAAGCGAAAACACGAAAAAAACTGATATTCCCAGAGTAACAAAAAAACAATAAGATTTTCCGAACTTTTTACGCGGAAAGAAAGCGTCTAATAGAATGAGTCCAATCCATGCAGAAACTATACTGCCAATCAAGCTGAGTAGATTTCCCCAAAGCTCTACCATAGCTGCTGCGCCTTCCAGTTGACAAATTTTTTTTGATTTTCGCGGTAATTGCGGGCACTTGCCTTCAAACTTTTTCCCGTGGTCAAAACAGCACCAGTACTTTGTAGAGATTGCAGATACGTCATGTTCACCAGATACTGTTTATGGATGCGCAAGAACCCCTGCGGGAACAACAGCTCTTCCAATTGGGCCATTGTCAGCCGCGTATACAGCTTTTCTTTCGACCAGCCAATCATGTACAGGCACTGTTCGTGTCCCTGACTTTCCACATAGGAAATTGCCTGTACGGGGACCGACATACTCTCTCCCTCACAAAAGATTTCAACTTTTCGTTTGCGCGTGCGGCATACGGCGAGTGCGTCCGAAAAATAGCCGGGCAGCTTTCGGTCCAGTTCTGCTTTGGACAGATAGCGGAAAGCATTCACCTCATAACCTTCCGGGGCATACTCACTGAAATTGGTCACCAAAATCAGGACAGCCTCAGCGTTATGTTCCCGCATAATCCGTGCCAGTTCGATACCGTTTTTATTTCCCAAATCAATATCCAGAAAAAGAATATCGAACTTCGTCAGCACCCCGGCGCTCATGGCAGTTACATCCGTCAGGAGCTGCACATTCATAGACTTGGGAGAATAGGCTGGCAAGGCCTGTATCTTTTTCGCCATGTCCTGCGCAAAAGCGGCATCATCATCGCAGATCAAAATGTGTACCATACTTCCCCCTATGGTGGCATACTTCTCGGTAGTAAGACGTCTCTGTGTTTTCAAAATAGTAAATCCTCCAGTAATTGTCAAGGCTGTGGGGATAGTTTTCTTATTGTATAGCATAAAGCTGTCCATAAATCAAATTTTGGACAGATAACAGTCCAACCGAATTGTAAACTATACCTATGCAAGGAGGGGGGACACACATGGTAGATGAATTTGGGGCGCGTATTGCAAAACTGCGAAAAGCGCGGAATCTTTCTCAAAGGGCCCTGGTGGATCGCGCCAAGGCCCTTGACCCTAATCTGCGCTTATCCCACTCTGCTCTTGGCAGTTATGAGAGAAATTCAACCGTGCCACGCCTTGCCGAAGCCGTAGCGCTGGCTGATGTGTTAGACGTTTCGCTTGATTTTTTGCTAAGAGGGGAAGCATACCGAACCTTGCCGCTTAAAAATCTTACAGACGAACAGACACAGTTGCTTTTAGATCTTTCTGTATATTTTCGGCAGCAAAACAGTGCAGATCGGGAAAAAAAGAGTATGGAACCCACCAAAGAACAGGTGGCGTTGTTTGCAAAGTTGATGAAAGAAGTGTTCGGATAAACAGTATGCAGCATGACGCTTTTTTGCGTTCATGCTGTATTTTTTGCATTCGTGCTGTTTTTTTGGTGATTTTATTTCGAAATTGATAAAATACCAACATCAGGAGTTGATTCCAATGGAGACTTTGGCAACAAGCGTAACTCGCTTCTTTCTGCAAAAGCATTACATTGAACCAGACCAAGCCGAATGGTTTCAATACGGCCTTATCCGCCGGATGATAGGTTCCCTTACCTTCCTTCTGCTCCTCCCTATCGGAGCTATTTTTGTCGGCTGGATCGGCTCTTTCCTATACCTGTACAGCTTCCGCTTCCTGCGAACACGGACCGGCGGTTACCACGCGAAAACACCGCACGGCTGCCTGCTGACCTCGCTTGGCACCATGTTCGCGGCGCTGACCCTGGCAAAAAATCTTTATTCGCCGCTTCTCATAGGAGCTGTTTTGTTTGCCGCGGCCTTGTGCATTTTTGTACTGGCGCCCGCAAACAACGCTTCGCTCCATCTGACAGCCAATGAAATCACCGCCATTCAGCCACGAGCTTGGCTTCGCCTTGCTGGTACTGTCCTCATTGGGAGCCTGCTGTTGTACATCTGTGCGCCACTGGCAAGTTGTATGGCAGTCTCGCTGCTGGCGGTCGCTGTCATGCTCGTATTGGCAAATTTGGGGCTTGGCGCGCAGTAATGCGCTTTGTAGGCATTTGATTATTTAGGAGGGAAACTGCCATGAAAACGAAAGAACCTTTTGTACAAAAGCTCGTCCATAAGGCGGCGCAGGGCATTGTCCGCCGAGAACGCTACGGCTGGCCGCCGGACAGTCCCTGGAGTGCTTACCAGCCCCACCGGCCTGAAAAGCCCCTACCTCAGCCGCAGGACAAAAAGTAAGCAAATACGTGATTTCTAATAACACCATCGCGCCCGCCGCATTTTGTATGCGGCGGGCGTTTTTTATTTCAAAATTTTTTTGTGTTTAATGTAAAGGTCTATTTGACATTTGGCATCTACAATTTTGTCAGAGCCAAAATGAGGTGGTGAAAGGAAGTGGACGCGAACTGGCGAAGAGATGCGATTGTTGAGCTCCTTCGTCAGAAAGGAAAGGTGAAAGCTCGAGAACTAGCCAAGCGTTTTCATGTGACACGTCAAACAATCTGCCAAGACATAACTGTCTTATCGCTTCACTGCGATATTTACACAGAACGCGGTCAGAATGGTGGAATCTACCTTTTAGAAAAAAAGAGGCCCATTCGTAAATCGCTTAGTTCATCTCAGATTCAAGTACTTGAACAACTTTTGCCTTCTTTATCAGAGGAAAAGCGTCTTATCATTCAGTCCATTCTTCATGATTTTGGCTCCTAATAGGCAACGTGCCTTACCTTGACAACTGAATACCCAGCACGGAGGCACGTTCCTAGTGCAGGAAGCGTAATCAGAGAAGCGCCATGACGTAAAATCAACACCCAGCAAGATGGGCGAGATTGTACCGAGCGATCCATTCTACTGAAAAAGCAGCGGCAACTGCTTCGCCATGATCTGCAAGGGAGATAATGATACGCCTGTTGCCCCGCACATCAGACGGGGTGGCCGACCTTGGGTTGAAATCCTTAGACCCCTGGAACACCAGTGAAAGCTGCGAAAGTGGCTTGCCGAACGAAAGTGAACCGTGTTCCCCAATGCCAGGGGGCGAGCAGCAAATATGGCATTTCTGTATGTTATTCTTTTTTTCTGAACATCAACAGCTCCATGTGTTGATGTCGAACCCGTGCGGCGCAGTGCAAGCCACTGCGCCGTATTATTTTGCCATCAACTCAAACGAGGAGATGATTCTATGACAAATCCGGAAACCGGTTATGAAAAAGCTCATCGTCAGGTTGAGCAGATCTTCCGCCAATTTTTCCCAGCCAGGGGGATGGTTACACGCGAAGGGCAGATCCGTCTGTGCCACATGATGCTGGACGCCCTGTTTGGCCTGGATGTGGCCCTGTGTGACGCCGGTGTGGGGCTGGGAAAGACCTATGCCTACCTGGTTGCCTGCGTGCTGTGGCAGCTGCAAAGGCCACGACAGATGCAACGTCCGGTGGTGATTTCTACTGCTAGTGTCGCCCTTCAAAGCGCTATTCTCACAGAGTACATACCGTTTTTATCAAACATTTTAATACAAAATGGATACATTCAGAAGCCTATTTGTGCTGTGCTGAGAAAAGGAAAAGAACGTTTCGCTTGTGATCGGCGGCTTTTGATTCGACAAAAGCAGATCGGCATTCGTGGCGAACGGTTCCGCAGGCGTGCAGCTGCCTTGCGCGCTGCCAACCAATGCCTGGACCTGGATCTTTTGCCGGGAATATCTCGTCATGATCGCCGTCTGATCTGTGTTCCGGAGCGTTGCAGCCGCAGCTGCATCTTGCACTCCGATTGCCGGTATCGACAGTATTTGAAAGATTCCAACGGTGCATCGGTTACCATTCAGGTCTGCAATCACAATTACCTGCTGGCAGACGCAGCCCACCGGCAAAACGGGTGGAAGCCCCTGCTGAAAGACTACCAGGCACTGGTCATCGATGAGGCACACAAACTGCCGGAAACAGTTCGCCAAATGAACACCCGGCGGATTCGTTCGTCAGACTTGCTTCATTTTGAAAGAATCCTGACCACCAGCCACTGCACATTGGGAGCCCAGAAGCTCCGTGGTGTAAGGATGGCGTTCCTGACAGCATTTGCGCCTGCAGAGAACGAATCGGAAAGGGAAAAATTGTTCTGCTTGACAGCTGAGCAATCCGCCGCCTTGCAGCATTTGGACAAAGCTATTCAGGAAATTTTCAGGCTGGAGAATAAGGAAGTACCGCCCGTTTTGCGCAACAAACTGAGTGATGTTCACGAACTCATTCCGCTCTTCCTTCGCAGCGATACCACTTTTGTTCGCTATGTGGAATACCATCAGGAAAATGGGGCTCTGGCCATTGATCTGTGTGCAGTGCCTTTTGATCTGCCCCAGTGCGTGTATGATGCGCTCTGGAGGGAGCAGAAACCAGCCATCCTTACATCAGGGACCCTGGCGGTGGGAGAGGATTTCACGCATACGGAACAGCAATTCGGGCTGGATCGAGGAACATCATTGCGCACGCTTCGCATCCCATCCCCCTTCCACTACGAAAACAACTGTTTGCTTTGTTTTCCAGCAACACACAGAAAGAAGGCCCCTTACAAACAGAATACGGACCGCGTGGCCCGTCAGATCCAGGAGCTGATCAACACCGCCAACGGACACACGTTGGTGCTGTTCACATCCTACGATCAGATGGGCCGTGTCTATGAAAAACTGAAAGATAAGTTCCCGGTGCCTGTGCTGCAGGCACAACGCAACCCACAGATCTATCTGGAACGCTTCAAACAACTTCCCAACGCCGTCCTGTTCGCCAGTGGAGCGTGCTGGGAAGGTGTGGATTTCCCCGGAGATATGGTCTCCTTGCTCATCATTGTGAAGCTGCCATTTCAGGTACCCGACCCGCTGGGAGAAGCCATGCGGAAGCAGTACAGCAATCTACACAGTTATATCCAGGCTGAAGTCGTGCCTGAAATGCAGATCAAACTGCGGCAGGGCTTTGGCCGTGCCATCCGAACTGAAACCGACAGCTGCGTGGTTGCTATTCTCGACCCCCGTGCAGCACCAGGAAAGCGATATCATCAGGTGGTGTTGGAAGCATTGCCCGATATGCCGATTGCGGAAACGATTGAGGATATACACAGCTTCTTCCGGATACATAAAGGTCCGGATTACTTTTTGCCCCAAAACGATACGGAGGACAACTGATATGAAAGCGATTTGTTTTATGCAGGAAGTCAAGGAAGGCGATCTGACCATCCGTGAACAGATGCTGGTGTGCCGTAGAGCGCTGCGCAAACTTCGGTGGCCGTGCGTGCTGGAACTGTTTGCGCAGGCCGGCACAGAGGAACAGCCTTTGTCCCTCAGACCGGGCATGGTGGAGCTGCTGCATGCCGCCGCCAACGGAGAAGCGGACGTCTTGGTCGTTGTAGATGCAGCACATCTGTACTGTGGGCGTCCGGAGTTGGAAGGTTTGCTGGCATCGCTTTTGCACTATGGTATCCATACCTTCGGGGCAAAGGATGGAAACTGGATCGAGCCCGGCGGACGTCGCTGGATGGTCCTCCCCGGATATGATGAGGAGGTCTGGAATGGTTGAAGATAAGGAAAAGCATCTTTTCTTTCCACGGGTGTGGCTGTATGCGCGAACCAGCACAAAAGACCATGATGTAGTAGATTGGCAGCTAAGTGAATTAGCTGACTGGGCAGCACAGGAGGGGTACAGGGTTGTGGGCAGGAGCTATGACTTCGCTTCGCCAAAGGTAATATGGTGTTCTGGTTTATCGGCCATGTTGCATGTAGTGCGACGAGGAGAGGTCGATGCGGTGGCCGTAACTTGGATCTCGAGCTTGGGGCGCACAAGGAAAAAACTGATCAAGATCTTGGCAACTTTGCAAAAGCACAATGTGGCTTTGATTACAACAGAAGAAAATCTGCGGTATCAGCTCTACCTGTATGGTCTGGATACAGTGCTGGTCAAGCATACCATGAGAAAGGCGGATGAACGGTCTTGCCCGACAGCATAAATTTAAAGACGCGCTATTACTCGATTACAGAATTGCCTGTAGTTATGAAAGTGTCGGATTTACAAGCCTTGTTCGGAATTTCACGGAGCGCATCATATCGGTTACTGCATACACCCGGATTCCCCGTGATTCGTGTAGGGGGCATGCTGCGAATCCCCAGGGACAGACTTTTTGATTGGATGGAACTGCAGTCCCTAGAAAATACCCCAAACCAGAACCCGAAGATTGTTGGTATTTGATATAGCTTTCTGCTCGGCTTTCGAGTATTGCTTGTGTTGCAAAAAAATAAGAAGGAGCGTTGAAAAATGGAAGGCAAAACGAAAAAGCCGATGCATCGCGGTCACAATGAAGGCAATATTCGCCAACGTACGGACGGGCGATGGGAGGTACGCCTATCGGCCGGCATCGACTATAAAACCGGCAAACCAAAGCGGACTTCTACCTGCTGCAACACGAAACAAGAGGCTATTGCGATCCTTCAGGAGCAGGCGCATGATATCCGTGTGAATGGTTGGCGCGACCCGATGTCTGTGACCCTGGGAGAGTGGTACGAATATTGGCTGGTCACATATATGAAAGACAAGGTCAAACAGTCCACTTACATGAGTTATCGCGGGTACGGGAATAAACATTTTTGTGTGTTGTACAAAATACGCCTGAAAAAACTGGAAGGCCGCATCCTGCAGGAGTTCTACAATTACAAATATCGGGAAGAGGGACTGTCGGCTAAAACGCTTCGCAACTACCACATGGCGCTGCACAAATGTCTGCAGCAAGCAGTAAAGGAACGGCTGATCGTAACCAATCCCTGTGATGCGGTTACCTTGCCATCGGGAGAAAAGCCGGAAATAGCGGCTCTCACCAATGAACAACAGCGTGCACTGGTGCAGATCAGCTATCGCCACCGTTATGGTGTGTTCGTACGGCTGGATCTCAGCACGGGACTTCGGATGGGCGAACTGCTGGCGCTCAGATGGGAAGATATCGACCTGGTCGGCGCCCAACTGACAGTAAAGCGCACGATCAACCGGTTGGCACGTTATGAGCAGGACGAGGGGAAGCACTCAACCGAGATTGTGTTTGACACCCCCAAAACCCAAAATGCCCGCCGGACGATTCCTTTGACCCGAAGCGTCATCGAGGATCTCAAAAGGTGGCGCAGCATTCAGCTGGCCGATCAAAACGCGGCCGGCGCAGCATACCAGGACACGGGCTTTGTGGTTACCAATGAACTAGGCATGTATTTTGAGCAACGCACATTCAAAGACTATTACAACCGGATGCTGCAGGATGCAGGTATAGGTCACTTTACGTTCCATGCGTTGCGTCATACCTTTGCAACCAGAGCCCTGGAAAGGGGAATGGACTACAAAACCCTGTCCGCCATCCGGGGGCATTACTCCGTATCATTCACGATGGATACTTATGTGCACAGCATGGATGAGCACAAGCGAAACGAGATGGATAAAATGGATGACCTGTTCGGGATAAGCCTGGAGATCTCGGTAGAGCAACAGCCTTACCCGGTGCTGTTCACCGTCACAGAAGAGGGATGCAAAGCCTTTGCGCCGGACTTCCCGAAAATACAGATTCAAGCCGGCACAATGGAAACAGCCCTGATGGAAGCGAAAAAGCAAATCCAAAAGGCGCTGAGCCAGTTCAAATACCCGCCGATCCCCACCCGGCAGGAAGACATCGTGGTGCCGGAGAACAGCGTGCTGATTCTCCTGAAGACAGCCTGAACAAACAGAAACAGCCCTGGCCAGATGGCCGGGGCTGTTGTCCGTTATATTGTCCGTTACGATTTTCCACCAAATAGAAATGAACGGTGGGGGAAAAAATCGTTTTGGGGTCATTTTGGGGTCAAAATCTAAGATTTTTAAGACTGTATTCCAAAACAAAAGAAAAAGAACGGTAAAACCTGACGTTCTACCGTTCTTCATATGGTTGCGGGGACAGG
>ENA-OUNS01001698-OUNS01001698.1-human-gut-metagenome-genome-assembly--contig:-NODE-1698-length-15419-cov-13.460362_pt1 | contig 15419 bp, 8 predicted proteins | sample MGYA00243237_ERZ505104 | MGnify/ENA primary metagenome ERZ505104 (study PRJEB26097, sample SAMN02711295) | human gut metagenome | biome: Gut microbiome | host: Homo sapiens | place: Denmark...
TTTTGCCATCCGCAGTTAGGTTTCTGTTCTTTTCGCCAAGTGCCAGGAATTCCATTCGCCAGTTTTCGCCTTCTCCAGCCAATTCCTTCTGCAAATCTCTTCTTCTTTTGATATCCTCCATGCTCAGAGGCGTTTCCCGGGTAAGATTCCTGGCGAGTGCCTCCGAACCGCCCGATGTGATGGTTCGGCAGATGCGGTTGAACAGCGAACTCTTGCCGAAAACATCGAGGTCGAAGGAATAAGGATGCTGCGGATTCTGATAGGAATCGCCCGTCTCGAAAGGCGAGAAATCGCCCTCCAAAGCCTTGATTTCGTCCTGATAAACCTTGAGCAAAGCCGAAAGATGCTCTATCTTCTCCTTGTTCTTGTCGTCAAGTCGTCTGATTCCCAGATAGGCAATCAGGCACAGCGCCGCCCCCATCAGATAGTTCTGTGTATCCCCATCCAATGCGAAATAGCAGATCAGGAAGGCGAGGATGCCGCCAAAAGCCAGCAGTTCGCCCGTTATGAATCCCGTATTCTTACGCTTCAGGGCAGCCACCTCAGAAGCGTATCGGCTTACATATTGTTGATAATTCTCCTTGATATTCATACTTTTTCTTTATTTTTCTTTTTTGATGTGCAAAAATAGGTATAAAATCTAGATTTCCAAAATAAATTCTCTCATTTTAAGTCTTTTATACTTATATTCATGATAGGAATCTGGCTTTTATGAACCCTTGGCAGTAAAAAGTGCTATGAAAATTTGGAGGTTACACGAAAACATCGTATTTTTGCATTAAAATAGTTTGAATAATGAGCAAGTATAAATTTAATATAGACAATTATCATGCTATAGGGCATGCTGATATCGAAATAGAGGGTATCACAGTTATCGTGGGTAGCAATGGCTGTGGAAAAAGCACTATGTCCCGTTGGTTGTATTATATCGTCAATACATTGTCAGTGTTAGACAGTTTCTTTTTCTCTGATTTCAGAGATATGATTATCAAATCATTAGAGAAATATTCTAATGCGCTGGATGATATCTCAAATTATCTGGATGATGATAAAAAACGATTTTTTGACCATACCTTATCATTAATGACAATGGTAACATTGAGTAATGGTGGTGTGGAGAAGCTCGATTTTTATTATAAAAGAGCGATTGGTTCACTTGATGACATGCTGGTTAACTTCCTTCAGAAAGAGCAGAATCCTCAGCAGGTGCGTCGAGTGCTTAATCTTTTTGGGATTACTGAACAAAATCATGTTCATGAGGATATAGAACGAAATTCCATTCAGCTGTTTTCTGAATATCTTCAGAAATATGAAAACAACAAAAAAAATCGTCCCATCAGTTACTTGAAAGAGAAAATCGCTTCCGTATATCGGGAAAAGGATGGCTTTCCTGCCAGCATAAGCTTTAAGGAAGATGAAGTGGAATTGCTTGTTGATAGACTTGGAAAGATATATAGTTTAAATAATGCCATATATATAGGAACACCAGCAGCTATTTCTCTTCGTCAATCAGATAGGGTTCTGATGACTTCCTTGGCACATAAAGTGGTTCACGTAAATGAAAAAGGAAGTGAGATTACCGGCAAACAGGAATTACTTCATTCTATTAATAAAATGATAGATGGTTCTATTGTAGAAAAGGAAAATTTCGATGCTGTTGATTTAGTTTATCACAGCAACAATGGTAAGGATATTAGAATTGAAGATATAGCATCGGGATTCAAACCGCTGGTTTATATGCTTCGTCTGATAGAAAACGGGTGGCTGACAGAAAACACTTTGTTGGAGATTGATGAGCCTGAAACAAATCTTCATCCACAATGGGTGGTTGAGTTGGCGCATCTTCTTGTTCGCATCAACAAAACATTTGGAACCAAGATACTCATCACGAGTCACAATCCCGATATGGTATCGGCTATCAGGTATATCTCTGAAAAAGAGGGCTTGTTGAATACTACTCGCTTTTATCTGGCAGAGCAAAGTGAAGGTACAGATTCGTTCTACTATAAGAATTTGGGCTGTGATATTGAACCTGTATTTGAATCATTCAACAAGTCTTTTGATACTCTTCAGAAATACGTAGAGAACTATGGCGAAATTTAAGATTGGCAATTATCAGGGAATCAAGATTGATTGTTGGACAGCAAAAGATTTATTTCTCAAAAACATCATGCTGATAAGAAATCTTCTGCAGATATGCTATTGCATGTGAATGATAAGAGATTACTTTTGGCCGATGCAAAATTCCGACTAAGCAATACCAGAAATTTGGATTCAAAGGAGATAGCAAAAAAGGTTAGTGAATCAAAGGCAATGGTTACTTCTAACTATTCTTTTGATAACAGTTTCTATGTTTTGCTGACAAAGAAAGCTGCAACTCCTTCCAATTTAAATAGGCTTAGAAGAAATGTAGGAAATAATCCAAATTATCAATTTATGGATGCCGTTGAATTTCATAAATTGTTCGAGGATTAATGTTTGAACTCCGTTCCTGATGTCTTGAAAACTCAGAAACGGAGTTTTTTATAACTTTTTTCAGTCGTTTATCGCCCGATACATCATGTAGTAAGCGTATATATATGCCGATGTCGTTGTTATCATACTGATGATATTCACGCTGGTGAAGGCTGTCTGCTGGGTGTTGTCTGCCAGGTAAAACACTGCCGTCGGGAGGAGATTCGAGCATAGCAGCCATGCGATGAAAACCAGGATAAGGGCTAAGCCCAGTTTGCGCATGTTACCTCTGTGCTTGCTGTACAGATGGCAGCCGGCTATCAGGGAGGCGATGACGGAAATCAATCCCATAGAGCTTTGTATCCAGGTAAGAATAGTTGCCGTGGGTGTTATCTGTTCGTTCTGCATCATCGTTACGAGATGAAGATTGAAGCATTGGCCCAGGATGAATGAGAGCACATAGTAAAGTACCATCAACTCGCTGCAGCGTCGTAGCAATTTTACGCCTGCCGGTAGCGTGTAGCGGAATATTCCCCATAAAGCTATAGGGGCGAGCTGCAAGACCAGTTGCTTGATGGTAACCAGGATGGGACTTATTGGAATCAGGATGGGACTTGTTCTGAAGGATAAGCCCGCTTGTCTGCAAACAGAAAATGCCAGCGAAAACAATGCGAAAATGCAATATGCATACATGGCATATTGTGCAATGCGATTTATATCTATAGAATAACTTTTTCTTTCCATAATTCTACGTATGATGATTTTATAAACAGCTTATCTTGTATAAAGCCATTGCAAAGATACGAAGTTTTTGGGAAATTCTAGCAAAATAGGTGGAAAATGTTTGGCTATGATATATACTTGTTAAAAGAATGGCAGAGAGACCGATAAAAACTCTTAAAAATCATAACGTATCTTCTTGGATATCAATGTTTGTTGCTATCTTTGCACGGTATGTACTAATAACGCTACATGGATAAATACTAATAGTGCTACATGGGTATATACTAATTGAAATATAGGTTTAATCATACAATGAATAATATGAAGTTTAATCATACAGTGAATAATATGAAGAAGATATTTTTAGGATTGGCAGCTGCACTGATGTTGACTGCCTGCAATGAGAACAGACAGCCGGAGGCAATGACCAGCGTTGACTCTGCAAGTGTGGTAACCGATTTGATGATGAGTCGCAGAAGCATCCGTGCTTACAAGGATTCCGTCATCAGCCGCGATACCCTGAACGAGATTCTGAAATGCGGCATCCATGCGCCAAACGGGCAGAACCTGCAGTCGTACGAAATCAGAGTGATAGATTCTCCTGCTCTCATCGATTCAATCACCCAAGCCGTGGTAAAGGATAATCCTAAGATAGCAGAGCGCAAGGGCTTCAAGAACATCTTTGTGAATGCTCCATGCGTGGTTTGCATCGCCTACGATACTACTTATGATATGGCGCAGATTGATTGCGGTTTGCTTGGCGAGAACATCATTCTTGCAGCATGCTCAAGGGGCATCGGTTCCTGCTGCCTGGGCAGTTCTGCCCGTTGGATACTGGATTCTCCGTCGGCCAAGCCTTACCTCGACCGCATGGCATTCTCTAAGAATTATAAGCTGCTCTACTGCATCGCCCTGGGTTATCCTGACGAATCGCCGGAGGCAAAGCCAAGACGCCAGGACATGATAAAGTTCATGGATTAAGATAAATGAAGGTTGAAGTCCTGTTTCAGGACATCAACGTTTCCCTCCATAACCCAACAAAAAAAGCATGGTGCAAATCACTGCGCCATGCTCCAATAAAAGAAAGCCTTATAGTCAAAATAGAAATTAGCGATTCTAATTCTTATTCCGGTACTAATCTTTTTCTAGTACTTTGCATTCTGAGGGTCAAAGTTGGTCCAACCGCTCATCCAGTTGTTGCTGCCATCGAAGGCTCCGATGTAGGTTACGGTGTCGAAACCTGTCCAGCCGGCGAAACTTGCGGCTCCAAGCAACGGACTGCCGGCGATAGGAGTATAACCGTCTGCGCCAACCAATGAAGCCCAACTGTCAAAATACTTGTTGCTTGGCTCTGAGAAGAAGAAGGTATTGCTGTATGACTTCTGATTCTTGTCGAGATCCTTCTTGTTGGCTGCATCATAGAGGTAATCCTCATACTTCTTGTTGGCATCAGTACCAACGGCATCCATACCTGCGAAATATACATTCTGAAGCTTGAATTTGCCTTCCTTGGCATTCTTCACGGTTTCACCCTTCTCACCATCAACAATCAAACCGATAGGCCAGCCTAAGGCTACTGAGTTGATGCAGTTTAGGTTAGAAGAACGGCGAATCTGCATGGCTGACTGGAACTTGCCGAGAGCTGAACCGTTGTTTGGATTGTATGCTCCGGCAGTAATATAATCTGTGGTGTTCTGGAACTTATCATCCAATACCTTAGGACCTACAAAGGTGATGTTAGAGAAGGTTGCCTTGGTACGAGGATCTACGGTAGCACCATCGGCGCAGTTGTCGCTCTCGAAACCGTTGCTCTGAGAGGTGTCGGCTATCTTGCTGTCGCGCAGAGAAAGACCATACTGCACCTTTCCTGAGAAACCGTTATCTGTATCGAAATCATCATCCCAGCCCTTGTAGGCTACGAGATACTTGCAGTTTACTGTACCGCCAAACCACTCGAAGGAATCATCATTGGAATAAGATACCTGAACGTGGTCAATCTCTGTGCCTGAACCTACAGAACCGAGAGTCAAACCATTAATCTCCTTATCCTTCTGGAATGGATAACCGGCAAACTCGATGCGTACATAGCTTAAAGTACCAGAATTATCTGCATCATCTGCGCCACCATGCTTGGTACGAGGCCCACCTTCTATCTGCTGTTCAGTCTGGTTGTTCTTTGCCTTACCGCAGAGAATGATGCCGCCCCAGTCGCCAGGCTTTCTGCTACCGGCAGCCTCTTCAGATGTAAAGACGATAGGCTCTGTGGCTGTACCCTTGGCGATGAGCTTGCCGCCACGCTCTGCGATGAGTGCCGCCTTGGTTTGCTTGTCGCCCTTGATAATCGTTCCCGGTTCGATGGTAAGCTCAGCACCATCTGCAATATATACCCATCCCTTGAGGAGATAAGTGCCTTTCTTCAAAGTCTGCTTGCCTGTGAAAACGAATTCCTGGTCGCCGTTGCCAATCTGTGTTCCGTTGGCGTTTTCCTTGTCATCTGTTCCGAAGAGGATGTGGTCGCAAGCCTTCAAGCCGCCATTGGTTGTCCACTTGTAAACTACTTCTGATCCAGGATTTGGAGAAGGAGTTGGATCGTCATTGTCACTGCTGCAGCTGCTCAACATGGCAGATGCTGCGAGGATGCCCATGCATCCTAAAAAATACATCTTGTTCATCATTGTTTCCTGTTTTATTAAACAAACATCTATTATTATCTTTCTTGAAATTCTACGGATAGTCTCTAAAATTTATAGATTGCCTGCAAACCGATGTTTCTACCCGGCTTGTAGCATCTTGCTATTTCTTCTACTTCCTTCTTGCTTCCGTCGCTATACGTTACATCAGCAAACTGCTTGTAATATATCTTTTCAGCAAGAAGATCTCTTACGTTGAGCTTCAGTTCCAGATGTTCGCCGAATTTCTTAGCCAGCGAGAAATCGATGGTGTTGCGAGGCATCTCGTAGCTGTGAGGCACTCGGGAATTGGAGTCATCGCCTGTGCTCCCCTCGCTTCTGCCCACACCGATGATTCGCTTGCCTATGCGGTTGTAGAGCAGAGCGATATCCATCTTTAATGGCTCATTCTTATAGAAGATGCCGGTGTTGATAAGGTATGGCGACTGACCCTGCATCGGTCTGTCTTCTTCCTTCGCTCCCTTCTCAAACTGAACCTTGCTCTTGATGAGGGCACCGTTAAACGACCAACTGAAATCCTTCAATCCTATGAATCCGAGATTCTTTCTGATATCCAGCTCCACACCATAGTTGTTGGCACTCTTTGCATTCTTGTAAGAGTAAATCAAGTCAGTGCCACCAGCCACCGTATAGGTCCACTCGATAGGAGAATCGAAGTGCTTGTAGAAGACTGCCAGCGAAATGAGCTCTCCACGGGATGGATACCACTCATATCGCAGGTCGAGGTTATCGACATAACAGTTCTTCAACTCAGTGTTTCCCTGCACATTGCTGGCAAGGTCGAAGTCGTAATACACCGACGACGATACTTCACGGAATTCTGGGCGGTTAATACTGCGGCCATACGAAAGTCGCACCTGGTGCTGGTCGTTGATCTTATATGTTGTATTGAGAGATGGAAAAACATCATCGGTCTTGTAATGACGGCTTGATTCACTCTTCTCGTAGTCACGGGAATTGGAGATGAGTTCCATATCATTATGCTCGAAGCGGACACCGGCGTGGATGCCGAGTTTGCCAAAGGGGAGAGACAACGCCAGGTATCCGGCGCCTAAGGTGTTGTGTCCGCGGTAGTTATTGCGCATCTGCTTTTCCTCCAGAAGATACAGCTTGTCGTAACCCATGTTTGCCTCGCTGGAGAGCAGGGTTGGGATGTCGCTGTGGCGGAAGTCGGATGGCATGTTGTTATCTGAAACATTCCAGTTGTAGATGAAGTTGCGGGTCTGGTATTCTCGGGTCCGATACTCCCCATAGGCACCCACTTGCAAGTCTGGCTCAAAGTTGCCAAACTTGAAGTGGTGCTTGTCATTTACACCAAGAGAGAGAATGTGTTCGTCGAGCTGAGTCCACTCGCGGGATATGTCGTTGCCGGTGCTCAGGGCATAAACGCCCGATTCAAGAGCATCGTCGATGAGGTATCTACGACGGTCAGGCAAATGACGGTTGGCATACGCATACCCGATACTCCAGTCAAGGGCATCGCTAGTGAAGGTGTGCTTGCCGGTAAGCTGACCGTTATATGTAGTTCGACTGCGGTAGTAATACTCTGCGCTTCGCTCCAGGTTCGACTGGGCGCTCACGCCATCACGCCAGGTATATCGGCTGGTAGCCAACTGATTGAAGATGTTTTTGAGCTGATACTTGTGATTGCCGTCCTTGGAAAGGAAGGTGAAGTTGAGCATTGCTCCGAGTCTCACGTTATTATTATACTGGTCGTCAACAGAGTGACGAAGATAGTTCGGTTTGTCATTTGCCGCATCATAGATGCCATAGAGGTTGTTCTCCATGTTCTCGTAGGTGCGGTATTCGTTGGTATAGTTCAAAGCAGCGAGCATGCCGAGTGTTCTTCCGCCGAGCATCCAGCGCTGGTTCAGGCTGGCCGCCAGTTTCAAGTCGCCCAAAGGCTTCTTGTTCTTGATGAGCCAATCATTATTGAATCCGTTGCCCAGGAGCGAAGTAGCATAATCGCCCACCGGTTTTCCGTTGGCATCGAGCTGTGGATTCAAGTCAGCATGGATGCCTCCATTCAGGCTTCTCAGTCCATTGTCGAAACCCAGGAAATCTGTTCCGGAACCTTTCGAGTAAGAAAAATTCTGAAAGGCAGAAGATGTATTCCAGTTTCCGCCTACGGCGATGTTGAAACTGTTTTCTGCCGGAATCTCCTTGGTGTTGACGATGATGAAACCGCCCGAGTAGTCTGCGGGATATTCAGCCGTTGGCGACTTCACGATGGTGAGGTTGTCAATCTGCGAACTTGGGATGATGTCGAAGGAGAATGCTCTGGAATCAGCCTCAGAACTAGGCACTGCTCCTCCGTTCACCCACACATTGTTATAACGCTGCGACAAGCCACGAACCATCACGAATTTATCGTCGATGAGGCTCACGCCTGGCACTCGGCGTATCACCTCACCCGCATTCGTATCCTGCGTTCTGGATATTTCCTGTGCCGAAACATTGCTCACGATGACGGGACTGTTTTTGGCCACCTGTATCATTGCCGCATCCGTATTACGCCTTTCCACTGCGGTAACGGTCACCTCCTTCAGCTGCTGTTCATCAGGTTGCAGCGCGATCACCTGGTCTGCGTCCTTCGCCTGAACCCCGTCAATTTTTTGAGTCTTATATCCTACATAATTAATATATAGTGTATATTTCTTTTCTTTATCCAATCCATCGATCTGGAAGTTTCCGTCGATGTTGGTGATAGCCTTCACGTTGGTTCCATCCACAGTGACGACTGCACCGATGAGTGTCTCTTTCGATTTCTGGTCGATTACGACACCCTTAATCTGTTGCGCCCACGTTGGCATGCTAGCCGCTGAGAGCAATCCTAATACAATAATTCCCCTTTTAGCATTCATAACCTATATCGTTTGATTTCGGTTGCAAAGGTACGGTGGTTATATTACACTGGGGTTGCAATGAGGTTGAAAGGCATTGACGAAGCTGCGACAAAGATGTTACTTTGGCAAATCAGCTCCATTTTTTCGGAAGAAAGCATTGGCAGCTATCTGTTTCGGATATTTGTGCCGTATTCTTAATCTCCGATCAGTCGGCTATCACCATGCAGAGTCTGAGCACATTTTCTTCGAAGTGCTCCTTGTCGATGGCATTGTTCTTGAGCAGGGAACGGTAGTTGTATACGGTTTGTGGCGAATAAGACAGGATGCCGGCTATCTTTGAACTTTCTGTGATGCCTAATCTTAACAGGGCGCACACACGGAGGATAGGGGGCATTTCTCCGTTCTCTTTCAGCTGGATGTGTGCCGATTCTGTAAGCTGCTTGTTCAGCTCGGTTATAAAAGTTGGGTACAGAGACAGGAATGCCTTGTCAAATTCCGTCAGAAACTCCTTGTTCTCTTTCTCTGTATTGGTTGAGGAAGAAAGGAGGCTCAGCAGCTCCTTACTCTGGTTGGCCTTGATTTTTCTAACTGCCAAGGTGCGCAGTTTGCTGTTTCTCTCTATGTTCTTATAGCACAGGTCAATATACACCTTTATCAGTCTCTCGCGCTTCTGGTTGGTGTCCTTCAGTTCGTCGTTGATGAGGTGCAACTGGCTGTTGAGAACTTCCATTTTTGCCGATGTAGCCGTGATTTCGTCTTTCTTCTGTTTCAGAAGTTTGTTCTTCTTGCGGATGAACAGACTGCTAAGTCCCACTCCGAGCAAGAGCAGGAAAATGACCGACAGCGCGATGTAGAGCATGCTGTTGGTGGCTCTGATGTCATCTGTATAGGCATTGGTAATCATCTGCAATTTGGATGAAATCTCAATGCGGCGCAACCGGTTGTTGTATGCATAAGCATCTTCCAGGGATAGGTTGATGTATTCCTGGGCTTTGTTCAGACTTCTGGTCTTATGTTTGTAGATGAAGAGTGCGATGTTTTGCAGGGCTACGTTTTCTTTTGTGGCAGAAGTGATGTCTGAGATGGCTGCAACCAGCAGGTAATGTTCCGTCAGTTTCTGGTTGTTGGATTTCTTGTATATTTCGGATAGGGCAAAGGCGGTCATGGCATGGAGACGGCTGTCAGGCTTTTCCATACTCAGTGCTTTTTTGTAGTATTGGATGGTCTTGTTATTGTTGGAATGATTGCTGTAATAGTAAAACTCTCCCAGCAGGTAGTAATAGAATGCATCTTTCTTTGGCGACAGTTCTAATGTTTTCTTCAGGTATTCCACTTTCTGCTGGTCGTAAATCTTGCTGAATTCATTGTTTTCACAATAGGTTGACCAGTTGTTATATAGTCCGTAAAGTGTATAATAGTATTGAAACTGATAGTCAAGCGGATCTTCTTCCTTGGGTTCTATCTTCTGCATGATGTTTTTTGCTTCAGCATAGAATCCACGTGTGATAAGCAGGCTGGTTTGGCTAAGTTGGAATCTTTTATGATATAAGATGTTGTTGCTCTTTTGGGCAAGAACAAGGCCTTTTTTTACGTAAGTCATCGCCGAATCATACTCGTAGGCTTTGTATCCATTGGCGAGTTGCTCGTAAAGCTTGAGCTTGTCCTCGTTGCTGGTTACATATTTGGCACCCTGCTTGATGTCGTTCAGACTTTTCTCTTTTACTTCTACATAATGCGCACGTTTTTCCAGGGCAGCATCCAGCTGTTTGTAGAGCTGGCTGTTGTCTGCTTTTACGTAAATCGGCTGTAGCATCAGCAGTGTGATGATTATAACGAAAAGATGTCTCATTTTTCCTATGTTTTTAGATTCTGCTGCAAAAATAATAAAAAACATTGAGAATCTCGCATCTACTAGCCGTTTTTTTTGAGAATTTGCAAAATGTTGATATTCAGAGAGGTGAGGAGGTTGGTAGATAGCGGTAATCTACCAAGAACCTACTATTCGTACCAACTTATCGATTTTTGCCGTACTTTTGCAGCAACAAACAATTTTAAACAAAAAATATGAAAAAACTCTTTTTGCTCGCAAGCCTTCTGATGGCTTTTGGCATCTCAGCAGATGCAGGAGACATCACTTCTCCTAACGGACAAATCAAGGTGAACTTCACCTTGGATGGCACAGTGCCTACCTATAGTGTGACCTATCAGGGCAAGACCATCATCAAGCCTAGCCGTCTGGGTTATCAGCTCGCCAAGGGCGGCAAGGATCTGCTTTCTGATTTTAGTGTCATCAATGAGAAAACTTCCACTTTCGATGAGACCTGGACTCCTGTTTGGGGAGAGAATAAGTCTATCCGCAATCATTATAATGATATGCTGGTAGAGTTGAAGCAGAATTCTACAGACAGTTATATGAACGTTCGCTTCCGTGTTTATGACGATGGAGTTGGATTGCGCTATGAGTTCCCTCAGAAAGGCAATCTTAACTACTTTACCATCAAGGAAGAGCGTACAGAATTTGCCATGACGGGCGATCATACCGCCTGGTGGATTCCGGGTGATTACGATACCCAGGAGTATGAATACACCAAGACCCGTCTGTCGGGCATCCGTCCAGCCCTGCATGCTGCTGTCAGCAGCAATCTCTCACAGACTGTCTTTTCAGATACCGGTGTACAGACCTCACTCCAGTTGAAGACTGATGATGGTATCTACATCAACCTGCATGAGGCTGCCCTGGTAGATTATCCAGCCATGCATCTAAACCTGGATGACAAGACCATGACCTTTACCTCTTGGCTTACCCCTGATGCACAGGGTATGAAGGGATATATGCAGACTCCGTTCAAGAGCCCTTGGCGTACGATGGTCATTACAGATGATGCCCGCAAGGTGTTGTCTTCCAACCTGATTCTCAATCTCAATGAGCCTTGCAAGATCAAGGATACCTCCTGGATTCATCCTGTGAAGTACGTGGGTGTATGGTGGGAGATGATTTCCGGTAAGGGTGAGTGGGCTTATACCCATGATTATCCTACCGTGAAGTTGGATGGAACCGACTATGTACATGCCAAGCCATCGGGCAAGCATTCTGCCAACAATGCCAATGTGCGCCGTTACATCGACTTTGCTGCAGCCCATGGTTTCGATGCAGTCCTGGTAGAAGGATGGAACATCGGTTGGGAAGACTGGAGTGGCTATATGAAGGAAAAGGTATTCGATTTCCTGACTCCATATCCTGATTTCGACATCAAGGCACTCAATGAGTATGCGCATTCCAAGGGAGTGAAGCTCATCATGCATCATGAGACCTCCTCTTCTGTAATGAACTACGAGAAGTATATGGACAGAGCTTACCAGTTGATGAAGGATTATGGCTACGATGCAGTGAAGAGCGGTTATGTGGGCAACATCATTCCTCGTGGAGAGCATCACTACAGTCAGTTGGAAATCAACCACTATCTGCATGCCATAACCCGTGCTGCCGATTATCACATCATGGTAAATGCCCATGAGGCTGTGCGTCCTACCGGTCTCTGCCGCACTTATCCTAACCTGATTGGCAACGAGAGTGCTCGCGGTACTGAATATCAGGCTTTCGGAGGTACCAAACCGGGACATACCGCCATCTTGCCTTTCACCCGTCTGCAGGGTGGTCCGATGGATTATACACCGGGTATCTTTGAAATGGATTGCGCCAATGGTTCTCATTGCAACTCTACCATCTGCGGTCAGTTGGCACTTTATGTAACGATGTACAGTCCATTGCAGATGGCTGCCGATTTCCCTGAGAATTACGAGAAGCACATGGATGCCTTCCAGTTTATCAAGGATGTGGCTGTAGATTGGGACAAGTCTATCTATCTGGAGGCTGAACCAATGGAGTATATCACCGCTGCCCGCAAGGCAAAGGGTTCTGATAACTGGTTTGTCGGTGGCGTTACGGGCATGAAGGCTCATCAGTCTACCGTAAAGCTCGATTTCCTCGAGAAGGGCAAGAAGTATGTGGCTACCATCTATCAGGATGCAAAGAATGCCAACTACAAGACAAATCCTCAGGCTTATGTCATCACCAAGAAGACTGTAACCAGCAAGTCTGTCTTGAAGTTGAACTCCGTTGCAGGTGGCGGATTCGCAATTAGCCTTCTTGCGCAATAAAATGCAGGATTTTAAGTTGTTATGAAAGAAATTATTCTTGAATTAATAATGATGCTCATGAAAAGAATGAATAAAATGTTGTTGGTTGCTGCCTTGGCGGCAACCACACTTTCTGCTCAGGCAGAACAGAAGAAGGGACCGGCTTGGTTGAGTGATGCACTTTTCTATCAGATTTATCCATCTTCCTATATGGATACTGATGGCAATGGTATTGGCGATCTGCCGGGTATCACTTCCAAGTTGGATTACATCAAGTCGCTGGGTGTGAACGCCCTCTGGCTCAATCCGATCTTTGAGTCGGGATGGTTTGATGGTGGCTATGATGTCATCGATTTCTACAAGGTGGATCCTCGATTCGGTACCAATACCGATTTGGTTACATTGGTCAATGAGGCCCATAAGCGTGGCATGAAAGTTTGTCTCGACCTGGTGGCAGGACATTCCAGTACCAAGTGTGCCTGGTTTAAGGAGTCTTCCGAGAAAGATCCTAACCAGCGTTACAGCGACTATTATATCTGGATGAACGATATTCCTGAGAGCGAGAAGAAAGAAATAGAAGCCCGTCATCAGGAGGCAAGTCCGGAGTCTAGTACCCGAGGCAGATATGTGGAGGCGAATGCTCCTCGTGCCAAGTATTATGAGAAGAATTTCTTCGAGTGCCAGCCAGCCTTGAACTATGGCTTTGCTCATCCAGACCCAAATCATCCTTGGGAGCAGAGCGTAGATGCGCCTGGACCACAGGCTGTTCGCAGGGAGATACGTAACATCATGGCTTTCTGGTTTGATAAGGGTGTGGATGGATTCCGTGTTGATATGGCGTCATCGCTCATCAAGAACGACCCTGACAAGAAGGAGGTTTCCAAACTCTGGAATGAGATGCGTGCATGGAAGGACAAGTACTATCCTGAGACCGTCCTGATTTCAGAGTGGGCTAATCCGCAGCAAGCCATTCCTGCCGGTTTCAACATCGATTTCTACATCCATTTCGGTCTTAAGGGCTATGCCTCTCTGTTCTTCGACCGCAAGACTCCATGGGGCAAGTGGGAGCAGAGCTATAAGAACTGCTATTTCGACAAGCAGGGCAAGGGTTCGCTTAAGGAATTTAGCGAGAACTATACCAAGGCATATAATGCCACCAAGAATCTCGGCTACATCGCTGTTCCATCTGCCAACCACGATTACCAGCGTCCTAATATCGGTACCCGCAACACGCCAGACCAGCTGAAGGTGGCGATGACCTTCTTCCTCACCATGCCAGGTGTTCCATTTATCTATTATGGTGATGAGATTGGTATGAAGTATCAGATGAATCTCCCTAACAAGGAGGGTAGCAATGAGCGCTCTGGTACCCGTACTCCGATGCAGTGGACCAAGGGCAAGAATGCCGGCTTCTCAACGAGTGCGCCTGATAAGCTTTACTTCCCTGTAGATACGGAAAACGGAAAGTTGACCGTTGAGGCTCAGCAGGGAGATCAGAATTCTCTGTTGTCATATACCCGTAAGCTGACCGCTTTGCGTCATTCAGCCAAGGCTCTTGACAATGAGGGCGATTGGAAGCTCCTGAACAAGAAGGGTCAGGAATATCCGATGGTATATGAGCGCACTTTGGGTGATGAGAAGTATGTTGTTGTCGTGAATCCTGGTGCCAAGGCAGCCTCTCTCAACATCAGCTCTGTAGGTGGCAAGGCAGTTTCTGTTCTTTCTACAGGCAAGGTTGTATATAAATCAGGCAAGAAGACCGATGCCATCAAGGCTTCAGGCATTAGTGCCGCCGTATTCAAGGTGGCTAAGTAACCTGTGAACATGATTATTGCTAGCTTTATTAAATATCAGAATCCGCATGGATTTTAAGAAAGAATACGAAAAGATAATCCGAAACAGAAGCGTTGTCAGCTATCTGTTTCGGATTTTTTTGTATAGTTTCCTTACTCCTTTATCTCTTTCATGTTTGCAGGATTATAGGGATTCAACTGCTGCATCTCCTGCTCTGTTGCTTCAGGCAAGGAAGGTATCTTGTTTCTGATGCAGAAATCGGTAATGGCGGCAGCTGATTCTTTGGGAGTAGAAGAATCCGGTTTGATGGATTGCTTCTTTTCTACATACTCCTTTTCCGTGATATATAATTCGGTAATCACATGGATGAGTTGCTGCTGCTTGTCTTTCTTATGAGAGAAAAGATAGCTGTTGTCAGATTTCTGGAAGAGCAGGTCCTTGAAGGAATAGTAATCTTCAGGACTTATCTGGTAGGTTTCTACCACATGGTCGTAGATATCTGTCTGGGTATAACCGAAAAGCTGGTGTGTCAGATTCTTGTAGGTAGGAAGCTGGTTGATTTCTATCTGACAGATGTTCCGGCTGCTGTCCGTTTGAATACTGCCTATCGTCTGCTGATTGAGCAGGACGAGTTGAGAGCCCAGTGAATCTTTCAGCTGATATTTCTTTCGATATTGCTCAATAAGTGTCTTCTCTTCCGGCCAAGGTCGGAAGGTTCCTTTGTCGCTGACCATGAATGCTCGCTTTTTGTCTTCGGAAACGAGTCGGCTGTTGT
>ENA-OUNS01001717-OUNS01001717.1-human-gut-metagenome-genome-assembly--contig:-NODE-1717-length-15277-cov-14.510708_pt1 | contig 15277 bp, 10 predicted proteins | sample MGYA00243237_ERZ505104 | MGnify/ENA primary metagenome ERZ505104 (study PRJEB26097, sample SAMN02711295) | human gut metagenome | biome: Gut microbiome | host: Homo sapiens | place: Denmark...
CCAGAGGGCATTGGAAACAGACGAAGTCTGCGGTCGCCCTCTGGACGCCTTCGCCATTACCTGCTGCAATGTGGGAAAAGCGGCGTTTGGGGAACGGAATTTGCGGCGCAAGGTGGATAAACACGCGGGCATAGTGTGCAGTTGTCACCAACTGAATCGCGCGAAAGGGTCAAGGGAGGGGACTTCGTCCCGTTTCATTCTCCCTTGCAGGGTGCAGGGACAGCGTCCCTGCTGGGGGAAAGGGGCAAAGCCCCTTGGGTCTTCCAACGCCCTTGTCACCCGAACGGCGGCGGGGGGAATAGCGGCAAATCCGGACAAGTCGGCGCAGGGGTGCCGCACGCTTCCCATCGTGTCATGTAGGCTTCGACGAGCAGCTCAATCGTGCAATCAAACACAGGGGGACGGCAGTCATCCGCACACACAGGCGCGCCGCCGTCAATCAGCCGAACACACGGAAGCACCATCATCTGGTTGCGCCAGCATTCCGCCTGCACACAGCGAATCGGCAGCGCAACATCCGTTGTCAGCACACTTTCGCCGCGCAAAACCTGCCCGCACTCCGCCTGCACTTGGCAAACAACCGGAATATTCACCCGCAGAAGGCACGGCGCGGGTCGAGATGGTCGGCATCCGCGGCAGCCGCACGGGCGCGGTTCTTGGTACGGCGCAATCTCCCAATCCGCGTCACCGCACGCCGTAACGCCGACGAGCTGCAGTCGCCCGTTTGCATCCTCCGGCAAACCGCCGACGTACAGCGCCACACACGCGCGGCGCTGCCACTCCCGCCCGCTGGCGAGGATTCGCGGCAATAAAACGCCCTTCTGCGTCGGCGGATAAGACGGGCAAGCGGGGTTCGGCGGGCAAGGCGGTCTGGACGGGCAAGGCGCTTGCGGCGGCATGGGACGGCAGCAATTCGGACGCTGATTCATGGCGATTCCTCCCATCGTGTGAGCTGTTCACTCCCAGCATATGCGCGGCGGAAAAATCGGGCACAAAAAAACCCGGCACGAAGCCGGGAATTTTGCGATTAGTTCAAGGATTCGGTCTCGTTCTCGATGGTCACATCTTCCACCGAGCGAATCGCCCAGCGCGCAACAACCATCGTCTGGTCGCCCTTGCCGACGCTCAGGGTGATGGTGTCGTCCTTGATGCTCTCGATGGTGGCGTAGATGCCGCCGATGGTGCACACGCGGTCGCCCTTCTTCAGGGACGCGAGCATGTCCTGCTCCTTCTTGCGGCGCTTCTTCTCCGGGCGAATCATCATGAAGTACATCAGGACGAAAACCAGCAGCAGCGGCAGAAGGCTGAAGAGAATACCGACAATGCCGCCAGCGGCCGAATCCGTGGTGACGGCGGCAGGGTCGGCAGCACCGGTGGTGGTGGTGGTTTCCGCAACGGCGGTGGCGATGCCCAAAAGCTTGGTCAGAAATTCCATGCGAATTAGCTCCTTTCAGTAATCCGGAATACTCTATCTATTGTAGCATATTTTTTCGCGCTTCACAAGAGGGGAAAGCGGGCTTTTGCGCCATTCACAGAAATTTTGCATGACGGCATCAAGCATTTTTCCGCGAAGCTGCGCTTTCAGGCGCAAATTTGCATCTTTGGGGCACGGAATTGTAAAACTTGCGCATATTCGCTTGCAACAGGTGTTTTTTTTGATATAATGGTAATGGAATGCTGAAAAGCGCACAAACGAATGTCAAGGAGGCTGACGAATGAAGAAGCTGCTTGCGATTCTGCTGACGCTGGCGATGCTGGTGCCGATGTGTGGTTTTGCGGAGGAAAGTGCGCCCGGCGCGACAAGGACAGTCATTTTCCTGAAAGACTTCAATGCGAAGGTGCTGGGGGCGGACATCGACGAAGCGGAGGAAAAAGCCGTAAATGACTTTCTGGATGCCCTGCGGGTGATAGTCTATCAGCAGGGGACAACGTCAGCCGCCTATGAGGTGACGCTGAACGACCAGCCTATTGTCGATTATGCCGTGCAGTTCAGCGGCGCGGATGTCTATGTCAGCAGTGACCTGCTGGGCGAGACGCTGTATCTGAACCTCGACGAGGACATGCAGCATTTCGGGGAGCTGGTGTACCGCCAGCAGCTCAGCCAGCGCGGTCTTACGGCGGAAGTCATCAACGAGACGGTATCCTCTGGGTACTACGTGGAGCAGATTGCGCAGGTGGGACAGATGGGCGCAATGACGGCGAAGGTACTCAAAAATCCCCTCTTCACGGAAAACGTGCAGGCGGAAGAAGTGCTGAATAGCCTTGTGGCGATTGACTTTACGGAGATGCAGCGCCGCTTGGCGGAATATCAGCCGTCCATGACGATTGACCCTGTGACGGAGCAGCTCGAAGGCTGTGACCCGGTGATACAGGTGTGTACGTTCACGCTGACGAACGAACAGCTGGTCAATCGGCTGGCGATTCTGCTGGAAACGGCGATGCAAGTGCCTGTCGTCCAGAACTTCGCGGATTTGGCGGCGGATTATGACAATCTGATGCAGTTCATGTCGCAGACGACGACGGAAGAGTATGTGCCGCAGGAAATCGACTGGGCGGCGCAGGTACGTCAGCAGACGATGCTGTACAGCGACGCGCAGGTGACGATGTACACGGATGCGCAGGGGCAGCTTGTCAAGCTGATTGTGAACTATTCCGCGCTCCCGGACTGGGCGGAAAGAATGTCCGAGGTGGAGCCGACCGAGGGAATCCTGAAGCCCGTCACGTTCACGATGAACCGGAACACGCTGGCGGACGGCTTGCAGTACGACTGGACGCTGGAAAAGGAAGAGAACAGCACGACGGGACGCCTCACCATCGGTGAAAAGAATGCCGAACTGGTGCTTATGCCGGATGACCAGACGCAGACGACGATTTCGCTGACGGTTGAGCCGAACCGCAGGGGCGGGAGGGTCGATGTAGAAGTGCGCACGACCTCCGAAGCGAACGGGACGGACAGCGGCATACAATTCGGCGTGTTTACGTCTGGTTCGAGCAGCAGTGTATATCGGGAGTCGAGAATTCGGCTCTTGTCTGGCGGTGAAGTCGGCTTGACCATCTACACGACGACCTTTTCGTGCAAACCGCGCCCCCTGCTGTCCGACGGCGACGTGCTGGACTTGGGCGAAATCAGCAGCGCGCGCTTCAACGCCTACATGCTGACCTTGGCGACGAGCATTTCGAAGATTCTGCCGCGCATCCTGATGAATCTGCCGAACAGCGTGCGGCAGCTCATGGACGGTACGACGACGCTGCCGAGCAGCACCATCATTTTGGATAACGCCGACTAACATCAACCGAAAGTATCACTGCCCCGCAGTGTTCGCTATAAAGAAAAAGGAAAACCAAATAACAAGGAGGAAAACCCATGAAAAAACTGCTTGCGGTACTGCTCAGCATCATGATGCTGGCGATGCCCCTGACCTCGATGGCGGAAAACAGCGTGTGGGACAATGCCGCGCGTCAGGAAACCACCATCACCATCCACGACCTGAACGCTGACCTCGTGGCGGCGCTGGGCGGGGATGACACCGCGATGGCTGCCATCAACGACCTGCTGGCGGCGCTGTCCCTGACCGGCTATCAGCAGGGCGACGAAGCTGGCTTTGACCTCAACCTGAGCGGCAAGAGCGTGCTGGGTATGGCATCGCTGACGACTGCTGCGGAAGAAAACCAGCTGATGTATGTGTCCAGCGCGCTGCTGGGCGGCGTGATTGCTGTGAACAGCAAGGACGTGGAAGCCATCAAGGAAAAAGCCCTCCGCGCGACGATGAAGATGTCCGGTCAGAGCGACGAGGAGATCGACAAGGCGATTGAAGAGTCGAAGGAACAGCTGAGCGGCAATGCGGAATACACCGCCCTGATGGAAGCAGCGGCGAATCTGAGCAGCATGACGGAAGAGCAGCTCATGGAAGAACTGACGCAGGCGGACACCACGGCGTTCATGACCATGATGAACGAAATACTGTCCGGTGCAGAAATGGCAGAAGTGACCGAGCAGCCCGGCGACTGCGACGCGGCGAAGAACTACGTCAAAGTCACCGTTCCGCCGGAAAAGCTGGCCGAGATGACGAAAGCCCTGCTGGAAATGATCCACAGCTTTCCGAGCATCGGCGCTTACATGGATGCGCTTTTTTCCGCTGCTGACACGAGCTGGGACGACCTGCTGAAAGAGCTTGATGAAGCAGATCTCTATGCGGATGACATCGTTTACGAATACTGGATGACTGAAGCAGGCGAGCTGGTTCGCATGACGGCTTCGGTGAAGATCAACAACGGCGGCGAAGAACCCCTGCCGATGTCCTTCACTGCGACCCGCAACACGGCGGACGGCGTGGCGACGTGGCTTGTGACCATCAAGAGCGCGGAAGATACCGCGGCGACGCTGACCTTCGCAGGCGACTTGGAGAACTTCACGGCGAACCTGACCGCCTATGCTGGCGAAGACTCCGTTGAAATCAACGTCAGCGGCAAGGGCATCGGCACGGACAGCAGCGTTGTTGATGTGGAAATCAAGGAAACGGTGGACGGTGTCGAGCAGGGCTTCGGCGTTGTGGTGACGACCGCTACGACGATGGACGGCGAACAGGGCGTCCGCAAGGTGGATGTGCTGGTGCGCTTCATGGGTCTGGACGTTGTGACCATCACGGCGGAAACCCGCACCTGCGACGCGAAGGACGCGCTGGACGTGAGCAAGGCGCAGGATTTGGGCGCGATGACGGACAGTGAGTTCCAGACGTGGTTCGTCAAGGTGATGAACAACCTGCAGAACCTGCCCATGACCCTGCTGATGAGTCTGCCGGAGAGCATGCTGACCCTGCTGATGGGCGGCAGCAACTGATACTGTTTCCTGCATTTGGCTGTGCCATCTGCTTGCGCCTTTCCCGCGCTGGCGTTCGCGTCAGCCAGAACGAATCATTTGCGGTGCATCTCGGCGCATTCTCATTTGGAAATAGTATCCGGATGGGAGGCTGGCTGAAAAAGTCAGCCTTCTTTTTCATTGCCGGAACATGCTGATTTTCGACCAGAAAAGCAATCCAATTGTAAAAATATGCGCGGAATGGTTGACAAGTCGGGCGGATTGCTTTACCATAGTACATGGATTATTCTGTGACTTTACTCCGCACGGCTTGCGGATGATTCAGATGGAGGAACAGGCAAGATGAGGATGCTTGGCAAGCGATTTCTGTCACTCCTGCTCGCGCTGGGAATGCTGCTGATGCTGCTCCCCGCGGCTGCGGCATCGGAGCTGACGATGCTGCAAGTGGATTTTCTGGGCATGTATGCCACAAGCGCGGGAACGTATGAATCCCGGAAATTCACGGGCGATTTTACCGTCATGCAGAACGGGGAGGCGGTCGGCACGATTCGCCTGACCGACTTCGGCAGCGACCCGATTTCCGTTCCCGGCACGGGCAATGTGCAGCTTGTCCCGGTGGCGGAAACGATGCCGGAGGACGCCATTATGGCGGCGAGCTACACCGTGTCAATTGTCGATGGACGGCTGAACAAAGCGGTCATTGCTGTGCTGACGGACACGGGTCTGTTCACCGTGCACACGGAGAGCAGCTCCTCTTTTGACCTGATTAACGAGCGCGGCGAGACGATTCTCTCCTTCGACACCGACAGCCGGGGCGACTATGCCCTGCCGGCGGCGATTCATACGGGGCTGTATACCCTGCGAATGACGAAGGCTTCGCTGGCCATTGAAAGCTGGCGCGACAAGATTATCAACATCGAGCGCTACACGGGTGAGGATTCCGTGACGAAGGTGAACGCTTCCTATTATTATGTGCCGCCGACGATGGCGCCGACCGCCACGCCTGAACCCACGCCTACGCCGACGCCCACCCCGACACCTACTCCGACCCCGACGGCAACGCCTACGCCAACGGCAACACCTACGCCGACCCCGGCGGCTACCCCGACCTTAGCGCCGACGGAAGCGCCGACCGAGAATCCGACGGAGGAACCGACGGAGAAACCCACGGAAGCGCCGACACCAACCCCGACGGCTACCCCGACCCCGAGCCCGACGCCCACGCCGAGCCCGACGCCTACGCCTACGCCGACCCCCACCCCTGAACCCGTGGACGGCACGCTGACGATGCTCATGCGCGGCGTGAACGCGGCAGTGGCGTACCAGATTGTCAGCGAGGACGGCAAAACGACCCGCACGGGTTATCTGACCGATGGCGAGACGGTGCAGGAAGCCGACCTCTTCCACGGGACATACGCCGTCACGGTGACGCTGCCGGAAGGCACGCTGCTGACGGGCGTGAACGGCTGGCCGAACCTGCAGAAGGGTCAGGCACAGTGGCTGGTGAACATTCAGGCGATGCAGACCAGCCGTTATGAACTGGATCTGACGCTCAGCGGCGGCATGACCGGCAGCATCGACGACCTGTCTGCCCCGGCGGAAGTGACGATTTCCGGCCAGCGGATGAGCGAACAGATGACGGTCAGCGGCGCGTTTGCGCTGAACGACCTGTATCCTGATACTTATCAGATTACGGCAGCCCTGCCGCGCGGCTTGTATGACACCGAGGGCTGGACGCTCAGCACGACCGATACGGGCGTGACGGCGAGCATTCTGGTGGAAATCGGCGCGGGCGAAACCGTTGTGCTGCCGGCGCTGGCGAACCATGCCACCGGCGACGCTTCCGGCGTGGTGCTGGGGCTGGACGGTCAGCCGATGAGCGGCGTGCAGGTGCAGCTGGTCAATCAGGCGGGCGAAGTCGCGGCGGAAGCGGTGACGGATGAAAACGGCGCTTGGCAGGCGGAGTTCCTCGAATACGGGACGTACGTCGTCCGCTATGATGCGGGCGTGACCCTTGCCAACGGTGCACTCGTCATTAGCGACGAGCCCGCGACTGTGACCGCGAAGGCGGCGAATCCGGCGGCGCTGACCATCCACGCCTTCCGCGACAACGATAACAACGGTTCACGCGGGAAATACGAGGAAGGCGTGTCCGGCGCGACGATGAGCCTCATCACCGAAGTCAACGGCGTGGAGGTTGTTGTGGCATCCGGCGAAACGGACAAGAACGGCGAAGTGTCGCTGGCTGTGCCGGCGGGGACGTACGTCCTGCGCAGCGAGCTGCCCGCGGGCTTCGGCCATGGCGCGCACGGCAAAAATGTCAGCGCAAACATGTCCATCATGGATGAAACGACCGAACAAGTGCAAAGCAGCGTGCCGCTGACCCTCGAAGCCGGTTCTGTGACCGACGTGGGCGTCGGCGTGATGACGATGGCGGCGCTGCAGGGCCTTGTGTGGCTGGATGAAAACGACGACGGCGTATATCAGGACGGTGAACCCGGTCAGGCGGGCATCAAAATCCGCGCCGTCGGCGTGAAAAACGGTCTGGTGTACGAAACCGAGAGCGGCGAGGACGGCAAATTCTACATCGGTCAAATGCGCTACGGCACATACAATGTCGAATACAGCCTGCCGGACGGCTTGGTGTTTGCGCGCTACAGCCAGACGGGCGGTAATCGCCGCTCCATCATCACCAGCGAATTCAAGCGCTCCGAAACGGATCAGGTGATTCTTGAACGCGGTGACTTGGAGGAAGTCCTCCTTGGCGTGATGAAGGGCTCTAACATCAACGGCATCTGCTTCCTGGATGAAAACAACAACGGCGTGTACGACGAGGGCGAAAAGACGCTGGAAGGCGTGAAGGTCGTCCTGTACCGTCAGGCCATCGGCAAGGAGCTGCTGAACACCGTCTCCGACGAGAACGGGCGCTTCACCTTCGCCAACATCCGCGGCAGCACGTTCCGCGTCAAAGCGACGATTCCGCAAGGCTATGTGTACACCATCGCGGGCGATGGCGAATACGGCAACCTGTTCACGCCCGGCACTGACCGCCGCGAGTACACGATTTCCGACGTGGTGCTGGAGAACGACAGCGAGATGACGATGGCCATCGGCGCGATTACTTACGGCAGCATCTCCGGCACGGTGTATCTGGATGACGACTTCTCCGGCAGCCGGATGGACGCGGAAAAGATGGTCAACAACTTCACCGTCACCCTGACGGATGAAAACGGCAATACCCGCACGGCGAAAACGAACCGCAGCGGCGTGTATACCTTCGATGACCTTGCGCCGGGGCAGTACACCGTGAGCGCGACCGCGAACCGCGGCTTGGCGTTCACACGCACGGGCGACGGCAATATCCTCCGCAACCTCTCCGGCGGCGCGGGCGAAAGCGAACCGGTGGCGCTGACAATGGGCGCGGATTTGACGGGGCTTGATATCGGCATGATTACCCCCGGACATGTGTCCGGCGTGGTGTTTGCCGACAAGAACGACAATGGCCTGCGCGACGCGGATGAAGGCGGCTTGCTCGGCGCGGTGGTCCACCTGATGGACGAAACCGGTGACGTGGCGACCCGCACCATCGGCGCGGATGGCAGCTTCCTGTTTGACGCGGTGCTGCCCGGAACGTACCGTCTGCGCTACGAGCTGCCGGGCGACGGCGTGTTTGCTCCCCTGGCGGACGGCGGCAACACCATCGCGCCGGATTCCGACGGCACGACGGATTCCTTTACCATCAGCGTGGGCGAAGAAGTCACCGCGCCCCTGTGCGGCGCACTGGCTTTGGGCGACATTGAAGGCATGGTGTTTGCCGATCACAACGGCAACGGCGCGCAGGATGCAAACGAAGCGGCGCTTGCCGGCGTGACGCTGATTCTGACCCCCTCCCGCGAGGACTTGACGGAGCAGACCGTCCTCACCGATGCGACGGGCGCGTACAGCTTCACCGGGCTGCGGCCGGACGCCTACACGCTGACCCTGCGCTTCCCGGAGGGCATGGTGCTCTCCAAGCTGGACGGCAATGTGACCCTGCCGCTGATGCACGGGTTGAACGAGCAGCAGGTGAACATCGAAATCGGGCTGGGAGAGGAATGGCTGAATCAGGCGCTTGGCGGCGTGATTCCGTCGAAGATGTCCGGTCAGGTTTGGGTGGATGAGAATGACAACGGCCGCATGGACGCGGGCGAAATCACCCCGGAAAACGAGACGCTGACCCTGCTGGATGAAACCGGCGCGGTGTTTGCGCAGGTGCAGACCGATGCAGATGGGCGGTTCGCCATCGACGGCATTGCCCCCGGCGTGTACAGCCTTGCCTACGACCTCAAGGAAGGTACGCAGGCGGCGCGTCTGGGCGACAGCACCTTCACCACCGAGGGCAGTCAGCTCGTCATGACCGAGATTGAAATTAGCGAAAACAACAACTATACTGCTCCGATGCTGGGCTTGAAGATTGACACAAGCATCGGCGGCATGGTCTGGTGCGACAACGCGGGCGAGATTGCGCCCCTGTCCGGCGCGGAGGTTATCCTGCTGGACGAAAAGGGCAGCAAACTGCAAAACGCGACGACGGGCGAGGACGGTATCTACCGCTTTGACGGCTTGATGCCGGGCAACTACCGTCTGCGTGTGACGCTCCCGAACGGCTACGTCGTCGTAGAAAAGGACGACACGCGCCTCAAGGACGGGCAGAACATCAGCGTGATGACGACCTACACCGCCCGCGAGGGAGAGAGCGACCTGATTGCCCTGCGCATGAGCCAGCATCAGCTGGAACAGAATATTGGCGCGGTGCAGCCGGGCACGCTGGGCGACTTCTGCTGGCTTGACCTGAACGGCAACGGTCTGCAGGACGCGGGCGAACTCGGTCTGGGCGAGATGCGCATTGAGCTGTGGCGAAACGACCAGCTCGTCGCGGAAACGACAACCGACACGTACGGTTACTACACTTTCGAGAACCTGTATCCCGGCGTGTACACGCTCAAGCCCATCTACCCGACGGAAGTTGTGCCGACGCGTATGCGCACGGATATTCCGCTGATTGCGTCGATTCTGGGCGAAAACGGCGAATCGAACCCGGTGCAGGTGACCTCCGCCAGTACGACCTACACGGCGGATTTGGGCTTCGTGCTGGTTGATGACGACGTGCTGCCGGCAAACTACGGCATCGGCGAAAAGCAGGACTGGACGAAGAAGTAAGGGACAATGCGGAATGCGGAATTGCGCATCCGCGGATGGCGGGGTGCTGCGGGGGCAAAGGCTCTCGCGGTGCCCCGTTTTTTGTGAAGGGGGAGGGAGGCAAAGTCCGCTTTTACGGAAAGAATCAACTGTTTGTTTTGGTGAGAATTGAAAAGTAAATAAAAGTTACTTCACTCGCATTTTCCGAATGAAAATGGAAGCTGCTTCATTCTGAAATCCCAAATCCGCGCGAATCAACCGTTTTCCTGCGCGAAAGTGTATTGCAAAAGCGGCTTGCATTTGGTATCATAAATGTTACCAGATGTGGCTGTTCAATATGGAAAAAAATCAGCCGAATCATGCTGGAAATGAAAGGACGGAAACAAATATGAAGAAACTCCTTGCTCTCCTGATGGCGCTCATGATGTGCTGCACTGCCTTTGCGTTCGCGGAGGAAGAAGCGGAAGTGCCGGCAGTTGAAATGAATGTCAGCTTCGAGGCGCAGACGGTTGCGCTGGGTGAAACGGGTCTGACGATGCAGATTCCGGCGGACTGGGCGGTTCAGGAAGTCCCCGCAGGCACGGAAAACGCCGAGAACATCCTGCTCTTCGCCGTCAACGCCGACCAGACGGTCAGCATTACGGCGCAGCTGTCCGCGATGAGCTTTGAAACGCTGCTGCAAGGCATTCAGGACGCGGGCGCGACGGAAGAAATGCTCGCTGAGCTGTATGTCAACGAAAACTATTGCCTGATGTACACGCCGGGCGACACCGTGCTGGCGCTGTACACCTTCCTTGATGACGAGACGGTTCTCGCTGTGACGTTCCAGGTTGCCAGCAAGGAAGTGGGCGACGCGCTGGAAAACATGCCGCTGGAGATCTTCGGCAGCTTGGCGGCAGCGGAGTAATTCACTTCGTTACCATGATGCAGGACGAATGAGCGTCCTGCATTTTTTGTGCGCAAAAATGAACAGGGACTTGCAGAAAAACTTGATAAATGCAACAACTTGGACGAAAATATTCAAAATACACGAGAAAAACATAAAAAAAACACAGTTTGTGCAACAAAACACTTGATTTTCTCCATACAGTGTTGCATAATAAAGCATCGACACGGTGAAGCCGGTTGGTTTGGCGTGTCGATGAACAAGAAACGCAGGCAGACGCGGCAGCGCCCCTGCCGGGAAGGTGGAGCGGATGAATTCCAAGATGCTGTTTTATATCCTCAAGCGCGTGCTGCTGGCGCTGCTGACCATCTGGATTGTCATCACGGTGACGTTCTTCGTGATGCACTCGATTCCGGGTGGACCGTTCGCAAGTGAAAAGGCAATTTCCGCGGAAGCGCAGGCGGCGCTGGAGGCCAAGTACGGGCTGGACAAGCCGCTGGGCGAACAGTATGTGACGTATCTGGGCGACGTGGTGACGAAGCTGGACTTCGGGCCGAGCCTGAAGCAGCGCGGCCGTCAGGTCATTGACATTATTCTGGATGGCATGAAGACCTCCGCGAAGCTTGGTCTGATTGCGGCGTTCAGCGCGGCGATTGCCGGCATCGTCCTCGGCGCGCTGGCGGCGCTGCGGCGCAACACCGTGCTGGATAAGATTATCATGGTGATTACGACCGCGTTCGTGTCCATGCCGTCGTTCATTATGGGGTCATTCCTGCTGATAGTGTTCTCAGTCAAGTTAGGCTGGGTACCCGCGAACGGCGCGACGGCGGAAGGCTTGATCCTCCCGATTATCACCCTTGCGCTCTACCCGATGAGCTACATCACGCGCCTGACGCGCTCCTCCATGCTCGACGTGCTGGGGCAGGATTATATCCGCACCGCGCGCGCCAAGGGCGTTTCGGGCAAGAAAATTATCTTCGGTCACGCGCTGAAGAACTCGCTGATTCCGGTTATCACCTATTTCGGCCCGATGCTGGCGTTCATCGTCACCGGCTCGATGGTCGTCGAGCAGATTTTCGCCGTGCCGGGCATCGGCCGCCAGTTCGTATCCAGCATCACCAACCGCGACTACACCATGATTATGGGGACGACCATTTTCCTCGCCTCTTTAATCGTGATTATGAATCTGATCAGCGACCTGCTCTACAAGGTGGCTGATCCGCGCATTGATTACGAATAAGGAGGCATCTGCACCATGATGATGAACAAGAAAAAGCCCTTTAGCCTGCATCTGGATGTGGATTCCTTCATGCCCGCGACGGCGGAGGAAAAGGAAGTCATCTCCCGGATGCGGCCGTCCTCGACCTTTTTCCGCGACGGCGTGAAGCGCCTGCTGAAAAACAAGGTCGCGACCATCAGCCTGATTCTGATTGTGCTGATTACGCTGTCCTCCATCATCATCCCGATGTTCTGGCCGTATTCGTATGACCAGATGCTGGGACAGACGAAGGGTCGCCCGATGGACAACAGCTACAACAACCTCGCGCCGTTCCAGTACGGCAAGACGGAACTGAAGAAAATCGACAAAGGGGAATCTGTTTTCCCGCACATCTTCGGCACGGACGCGCACGGACGCGACTACTTCATCCGCGTCGTCTACGGGACACGCATTTCCCTCGCCGTCGGATTCTTCGCCAGCATCATCGTGCTGGTGATTGGCATGATGATTGGCGCAGTCGCAGGATACTTCGGCGGCAGGGTGGACTTGTTCATCATGCGAATCGTCGATATTATCTACTCATTGCCAGATATGCTGGTCATCATCCTGCTGTCGGTCGTGCTGGGGCAGGTGCTGCATGTGGAAGGCACCATCTTAGAGAAAATCGGCTCGAACATCATCAGCATGTTCATCGTCTTTGGTCTGCTCTATTGGGTGGGCATGGCGCGCCTGATTCGCGGTCAGATTCTGTCCCTCCGCGAGCAGGAGTACGTGCTGTCGGCACAGGCGACGGGCGCGAAGGCGCAGTGGATTATCCGCAAGCACCTTTTGCCGAACTGCATCAGCGTCGTGATTATTTCGACCGCGCTGCAAATTCCGAACGCGATTTTCACCGAAAGCTTCCTGTCCTTCCTGGGTCTGGGCGTCAACGCGCCGATGCCCTCGCTGGGTTCGCTGGCTTCTGACGCGCTCAACGGCATCTATTCCTACACCTATCGCCTGATTATCCCCGCCGTGGTCATCTGCCTCATCGTGCTGAGCCTGAACCTGTTCGGCGACGGCCTGCGCGACGCCTTTGACCCGAAGCTGAATGCGTGATGAAAGGAGCTGGACAAAATGGCATTGCTGGAAGTCAATGACCTGCATACATCCTTCTTCACCGACGCGGGCGAAGTCAAGGCGGTGGATGGCGTTTCGTTCCGCCTTGACCACGGCAAGGTGCTGGGCATCGTGGGCGAAAGCGGTTCGGGCAAGAGCGTCACGGCGTATTCCATCATGCAGATTCTTGCGCCGACGGGCAAAATCGTCAGCGGCAGCGTGAAATTCGACGGGCAGGAGCTGGTCGGCGCGGACGAGAAGCTCCTGCGCTCCGTGCGCGGCAACCGCATCTCGATTATCTTCCAGGATCCGATGACGTCCCTGAACCCGACCTACACCATCGGTCGGCAACTGATGGAAGCAATTCTGCTGCACACCGACCGCAACCGCCATCAGGCGCGCGAACGGGCGGTGGAGATGCTGAAGCTGGTCAACGTCAACGAGCCGGAAAAGCGCATGAAGCAGTACCCGTTCGAGCTGTCGGGCGGTATGCGGCAGCGCGTAATGATTGCTATGGCGCTGGCGTGCGAGCCGGACATCCTGATTGCCGACGAGCCGACGACCGCGCTGGACGTGACGATTCAGGCGCAGATTCTTGATTTGATGCGCGATTTGCAGAAGAAGATGGGCATGGCGATTATCATGATTACGCACGACTTGGGCGTTGTCGCCCAGATGTGCGACGAGGTCATCGTCATGTACGCCGGTTCTATCTGCGAACAGGGGACGGCGGATGAAATCTTCTACAACCCGCGCCACGAATACACAAAGGGCTTGATGCGCTCCATCCCGACGGCGGAGAACAACGGACAGCGCCTGGAGCCGATTACCGGCACGCCGATTGACCTGCTGAACATGCCCAAAGGCTGCCCGTTCGCGCCCCGCTGCGAGGCGGCGATGAAGATTTGCCTGAGAGAGAAGCCGGTTCGGATGCTCATCAATGACGACCATATGGCAACCTGCTGGATGAACGTCAAGAAGGGCATTGAGGACGGCAGCATCACGGAGGAAGGAGGAGTGCCCTGTGTCTGAAGCGCAGATGCACCAGCCATTGCTGGAAGTCAAAGGACTGAAAGAATACTTTGACATCAACATGGGCTTCTTCCGCACCAAGCCGCTGAAGGCGGTCGATGATGTGTCCTTCACCATCAACAAGGGCGAAACGCTCGGTCTGGTGGGCGAATCCGGCTGCGGCAAGACGACTGTTGGGCGCACCATCCTCCAATTGTACAAGCCGACGGCGGGCGAAATCATTTACGATGGCAAGCCCGTCAAGACGAAAGCGGACTTGCAGAAGTTCCGCACGAAGGCGACGATGGTGTTCCAAGATCCGTACTCCTCGCTGAACCCGCGCATGACCGTGTCGGACATCGTGGGCGAACCGTTGGATGTGCACCACCTGTATTCCTCCAAGAAGGAGCGGGAGGAGCGCATTTTGCAGCTGCTGGGCTATGTTGGGCTGAACAGTGAACATGCCTCGCGTTACGCGCACGAGTTTTCCGGCGGTCAGCGGCAGCGCATCGGCATTGCCCGCGCGCTGGCGGTGAATCCCGAATTCATCGTCTGCGACGAGCCGGTGTCGGCGCTGGACGTGTCGATTCAGGCGCAGGTCATCAACATGTTTGATGATTTGCAGGATCGGCTGGGGCTGACATACCTGTTCATTGCGCATGACCTGCTGGTTGTGCGGCATATTTCGGACAGAATCGCCGTGATGTATCTGGGCAAGATGGTGGAGCTGGCGTCGGCGGAGGAAATCTACAATCACCCGCTGCACCCGTACTCCAAGTCGCTTTTGTCCGCCGTTCCGCTGCCTGACCCGAAGGCTGCGCGCGCGAACAAGCGCATTGTCCTCTCCGGCGACATTCCAAGCCCCCTGAACGCGCCGTCGGGCTGTCCGTTCCGCACGCGCTGCCCCCACGCCACCGAAGCCTGCGCGCAGTCGATGCCGCCCTTCAACGAAGTCGAGAAGGGGCACTTCGTCGCCTGCCACCGGGTGAAGGAACTGGGGTAAAAGGGGAGACGCCAGAGGCTCTGCCTCTGGACTCCGGCAGGGGCGCTGCCCCTGCACCCTGCAAGG